>ENA-OUOU01001154-OUOU01001154.1-human-gut-metagenome-genome-assembly--contig:-NODE-1154-length-14351-cov-4.166200_pt1 | contig 14351 bp, 11 predicted proteins | sample MGYA00237936_ERZ548765 | MGnify/ENA primary metagenome ERZ548765 (study PRJEB26490, sample SAMN05356889) | human gut metagenome | biome: terrestrial biome; feature: human-associated habitat; material...
GCAGCGTGAAAAGATCCGCTGTCCGGGTGCGTTGGGAGTTTTCAGATACACCCTAGGGGCGGACGACTCTGTCCGCCCGCTGCGAATTCTCTGATATTTTCAGCAAATCTGCAACATTTAAGGGGCCGACAGAGTCGTCGGCCCCTACAGCGGCAGTGCAGTTTTATGATATATCATCCCGCGATCAACCCCTGGACGACCTTTGCGGCCAGGAGGATGAGGACAATGATGATAGCGGGCTTTACGATCTTCGAGCCGTTTTTGATGGCGAGCCCCGCGCCGATGAAATGGCCCAAAATGCTCGACACCGTGCCGATGAGGCCGAGGACGAGGAAGACCTTGCCGCTTAACAGGCTGGTCAGGAGCGAGGCAATGTTGGAAGACAGATTCACGAGCTTGACATTGCCGCCCGCCGTGCGCACGTCGAGCTTGCCGAGATTGCAGAAAATGAGCAGCAGGAACGTGCCCGTGCCGGGCCCGTAGAACCCGTCGTACGCGCCGACGACGAGGGAGGCGAGGTACACGATCGCCATCTGCTTTTTGGGCTCGATGTCGCCGCGCTGCTCCGGCAGCTGCCGCTGGCGCAGCACGACGAAGGCCACGACCGGCAGCACGATCAGCAGCAGATATTGTAAGTACACCTCGGAGATCATCAGCTGTAATTTTGTTCCGAAGAACGAGCCGATGAGCGCCAGCACGATGGACGGAATGCCGAGCTTCCAGTCGACATAGCCGTTTTTGATATACCGGCCCGTGGAAAACGCGGTGCCGATGGAGGAGGAAAATTTGTTTGTGCCCAGCGCAAAGTGCATCGGAAGTCCCGCGAGCAGATACGTCGGGACGGAAATAATGCCGCCGCCGCCCGCGATGGCGTCCATGAACGACGCAAAGAATACGCCGATGACGACGATGACAACCATTTGTACCGTCAGATCCTGTACGCCCATTTTATATCTCTCCTTTGATTGCAAGCTCCAGCATGTCGGCCACGCCGCCTTCTTCGTTCGTCGGCGCGATCAGATCTGCTTTCTGCTTGAGCGCTTCTTCCCCGTTTCCCATTGCGACGCCGACGCCCGCGAAGTCGAGCATGGCCGCGTCGTTGCCGCTGTCGCCGATGGCCATGACCTGCTTGGGCGGAACGCCGAGTTTTTTGCACAGCGCAGCAAGCGCAATGCCCTTGCTGGTGTTCGGGTTCATGACCTCCAGATCAACGTAGCCCGCGCCTGTCACGAAATACGGCAGCTTTGTCAGATCGGCCATGGCCCTTTCACACTCTTCCTGACTGGAAAACGGCACATAGAGCTTTTCTACGGGTTTACCCCAACCGGCGACCATGGCGTCCAGATCGTCGACAAATTCATGCGACTGCTCAAACAGCCACCGGAAGTCGGCGGGATAATAGCGCTCAAAGCGCGCCATCTGCTCTTTGGAGTTATACACAATGCCGCCGGAGAAGAAATTGACAAGCCCGTCGTACCGGCGCACGTGGGAATAGATCAGCCGCGCATCGTCCGGAGACAGCGGGCAGTGATAGAGCGTTTCGCCGGTCTTCAGATCCTGTGCGATCGCGCCGGTCTGCGTGACGGCGTAGCGGATCTGCGGAAGCGCGTCTAAAATGTACCAGCACTCTCCCGGCGCGCGTCCGGTACACAGAACGAGCTGGATGCCGTGCTCCAGCGCACGCTGCGCCGCGGCCTGCACCCGCGGCAGAACGCGCTGGTCGGCAGTGACGAGCGTGCCGTCGACATCGACGGCCACAAGACGGATAGCCATAGCAGATTACCTCGATACCATAAAAATCAAACTCATTTTACCAGCCCCCTCCGGGTAAATCAAGCCGCCGAAATTCACAATTTCTTCTTTTTTTACACGGAAGCATGTGGTATAATGACACACTAGAACGCAAAGCCGCCGCGGAGCTCTCCGCGGCGCAGAAAGGGTTTTTACCATGGGACTGTTTACAAAACTATTCGGCACCCGCTCTGAGCGAGAGGTCAAAAAGCTCGAGCCGCAGGTCGAGGCCGTCATGGCGCTCGAGGAGCCGTATAAAAAGCTGACCGATCAGGAGCTTCGCGCAAAGACGCAGGAATTCAAGGATCGCTACGCATCCGGTGAGACGCTCGACGCGCTGCTGCCGGAGGCGTTCGCCGTCTGCCGGGAGGCAGCCGACCGCGTGCTCGGCATGCGCCCGTACCGGGTACAGGTCGTGGGCGGCATCGTGCTGCACCAGGGCCGCATCGCCGAAATGAAGACCGGCGAAGGCAAGACGCTCGTCGCGATCCTGCCTGCATACTTGAATGCGCTGGCCGGAAGGGGCGTGCACATCGTCACGGTCAACGATTATCTTGCCAAGCGCGACTCGGAGTGGATGGGCAAGGTCTACCGTTTTCTGGGGCTGTCCGTCGGCCTCATCGTCCACGATCTGACCGCGGAGCAGCGCCGCGCGGCCTATGCCGCCGATATCACCTACGGCACAAATAACGAGCTGGGCTTCGATTACCTGCGCGACAATATGGCGATCTACAAACAGGAGATGGTGCAGCGCGGCCACGCGTTCGCCATCGTCGACGAGGTCGACTCCATCCTCATCGACGAGGCGCGCACCCCGCTCATTATTTCCGGCAAGGGCGAGGAATCGTCCAAGCTGTATGAAATGGCGGATTATTTCGTCTCCCGCCTGAAAAAGCAGGTCTTCTCCACGACGGACAGCAAGGAGCTGCAGGATCAGTATGACTGCGATTACATCGTCGACGAAAAGGACCGCTCTGTGTCGCTCACGCAGAAGGGCATTGAAAAGGCCGAGCAGTTCTTCAATGTAGAAAATCTGGCCGACCCCGAAAACGCCACGCTCTCGCACCACATCAATCAGGCCATGAAGGCAAGGGGCCTCATGAAGCGTGATATCGACTACGTTGTCAAGGACGGCGAGGTCATCATCGTCGACGAATTCACGGGCCGCCTCATGTACGGCCGCCGTTATAACGAGGGTCTGCATCAGGCCATCGAGGCCAAGGAGGGCGTCAAGGTCGCAAGCGAAAACAAGACGCTCGCCACCATCACGTTCCAGAATTTCTTCCGTCTGTACGACAAGCTCTCCGGCATGACCGGCACGGCGCTGACCGAGGAGGAGGAATTCTCCGGCATTTACAATCTCGACGTCGTCGAGATCCCGACGAATAAACCGGTCATCCGTATCGACGACCCCGATGTTGTTTATAAGACCGAGGCAGGCAAATACCGTGCCGTCATCGCCCAGATCAAGGAATGCCATACCAAGGGCCAGCCGGTTCTGGTCGGCACGATCTCCATTGAAAAATCCGAGCTTCTTTCGCAGATGCTCAAGCGCGAGGGCATCCCGCACAACGTCCTGAACGCCAAGCACCATGAAAAAGAAGCCGAGATCGTCGCGCAGGCGGGCCATCTGGGCGCCGTGACCATTGCGACGAACATGGCGGGCCGCGGCACCGACATCATGCTGGGCGGCAACGCCGAATACATGGCAAAGAACGAGCTGCGCAAGCAGGGCCTGTCCGACGAACTGATCGCCGAGTCCAATTCCTTCGCCGAGACGGAGGATCCCGAAATTCTGGCCGCACGCGCGGCCTATACCGAGGCCTATAAGCGCTTCAAGGTCGAGACGGACAAGCAGGCAGAGCTTGTCCGGCAGGCAGGGGGGCTTTTCATCATCGGCACCGAGCGGCACGAGTCGCGCCGCATCGACAACCAGCTGCGCGGCCGCTCCGGCCGTCAGGGCGACCCCGGCGAGACGCGGTTTTATCTGTCCATGCAGGACGATATCATGCGCCTGTTCGGCTCCGAGCGCATTATGAACATGATGGAGACGCTCGGCATCGACGAGGATACGCCCATCGACGCCAAGATCCTCTCCGGCGCGATCGAAAACGCGCAGAAGACCGTCGAGGGCCGCAACTTCCAGTCCAGAAAGAACGTGCTGGAATACGACGACGTGATGAACGTCCAGCGTAAGATCATCTACGAGCAGCGTCGTCAGGTGCTCGACGGCGAGGATCTGCAGAAGAACATCCAGTCCATGATGCGGTTCTATGTGGACACGTATGTCGCCAGCGCCTTCGGCGAGCAGCCGAAGCTGGCCGACAAGCAGCATTTCTTCGAGATGATGACGCATTTCGAGCCCATCTTCTTCCCCACGGGCACATGGCTTCTCTCCGACGAGGAGTTGGCCGCGCTCACGCGGGAGCAGGCGGAAGAGAAGATTTTGTCTCTCATGCAGCGCGCCTATGCCAAGCGGGAAGAGCAGTTCACGTCTCCCGTCATGCGCGAGATTGAGCGCGTCGTGACGCTGCGTGTGGTCGATGAATTCTGGATGGATCACATCGACGCCATGGACGATCTGCGGCAGGGCATCCGCCTGCGCGCCTACGCGCAGACAGACCCCGTCATCGAGTATAAGCGCGAGGGCTTTGACATGTTCGAGGCCATGAACGACGCAATTAAAGAAGAGATCGTCCGCCGCGTCTTCCTCGTCCGGATCAAGACGAATGAGGAGATCAAGCGCCAGCGCGTGGCGAAGGTCACCGGCGAAGGGGCTGGCGGCGACAAGACCGTCAAGCGTCAGCCCGTCGTCAAGAAAATCAAGATCGGCCCGAACGACCCGTGCCCGTGCGGCAGCGGAAAAAAATACAAAAAATGCTGCCGCGACAAGGATCTCGCCGCCGAACGCGGCCAGAACGCGAATTAAGCCCATGTTTCACACCATTCACCACGGAACACTTGAATATCTGACCGCCGACGCGCTTTCCGGGAGCGTGCACTGCTTCTCCACGCGCTTCGGCGGCGTGAGCGAGGGGGCGCTGTCCTCCCTCAATCTCGGCACGCACCGGGGAGACAGGCCGGAAAACGTGCGGGAGAATTACCGCATTCTCGGTACCGCCGTTGGCTTTTCGCCGGAGGAAACGATCTTTACCCGGCAGGAGCATACCGATCTTCTGCTGCGCGTCGGCAAGCAGGACTGCGGCACAGGGCTGGAGCGGGAGCAGACCGCCGTCTGCGACGGGCTTCTGACTGACGAACCCGGCGCGGCGCTCGTCTGCTTCGGCGCGGACTGCACGACGCTGCTGCTGTTTGACCCCGTGCGGCAGGCCATCGCCGCCGTCCACGCCGGGTGGCGCGGAACGGCGCAGGGCATCGCGTACAAGGCCGTCCTTCGGATGCAGGCGGAATTCGGCTGCGCGCCGGAGCGCATTCATGCGGCCATCGGCCCGTGCATCGGCCGCTGCTGCTTTGAGGTCGGGCCGGAGGTGCCGGAGGCCATGCGGCGATCACTCGGCCCGGACGCGGAAGCGGCAATTGAACTGCACGGCGAAAAGGCGCACGTCGATCTGAAGCGCCTGAACCGCATTTGGCTGGAAAGAGCGGGTGTGCAGGTGATCGACATCTGCCCGGACTGCACCAAATGCCAGCCGGAGCGCTTCTGGTCGCATCGCGTGACCGGCGGGAACCGCGGGTCGCAGGCCGCCATCATCCGGCTGAAAGGAGGCGCACCGGCATGAAACGAAAGCTTTTGATGCTCACAGCGCTTGCGCTGTGTCTGGCCCTTCTTTGCGGCTGCACGACGATCGCGACGAGCGAATGGATGCAGAATCTTTTCCCCGTCGGCGACGAGGCCGTCGCCGCCCAGCAGACCGGCTCGGTCAACGGCTCGGAGGATAAGCAGGAGGTCAAGCAGGTCGTCACCGAGACGTATACGGCGCTTGAGTCCTTCGGCCTGGCCTACCAGCCGGATTACGGCCTGCAGCCCTATAACTGCCAGAGTCTCAACAACCGCATCATCTTTTCCTTCCTCTACGAGCCGCTGTTCGCCGTGACAAGCAGCTACGAGGCAGAACCGATTCTCGCCGAGAGCTATTTTGTCACTGACGACGGACGCACGACCACGGTGAAGCTCCGCTCCGGCGTGACCTTCCACGACGGCAGCGCCCTTACCGCGGCGGACGCGGCATATTCCATCGAATCCGCCGCAGGCTCGGAATATTACGGTTCGCGCCTGCGCTTCATCACCTCCGCCGAGGCGCAGGACGATCTGACGCTCGTGCTCTCGACGAGCGAGGCATATGAGTGCCTGCCGCTGCTGCTGGATATCCCCATCATCAAGTCCGGCACGAAGGACGAGGTCAGCCCGCCGGGCACAGGCCCGTATGAATTTGCCGGGACGAAGCTCACGCGCTGTGAAAACTGGTGGCGCGATACCGCGCCGCTGGTCGATTTTGACGAGATCGCGCTGACCGTCTCGTCCACTGCCGCCGACGTGCGTGATAATTTTGAGTATCAGAAGGTCAACATGGTTCTGACGGACCCGAACTCCTCCGCGTTCGCAGGCTTCCACAACGACTACGAGCTGTGGAACGAGGAGACGACCATCATGCAGTACATCGGCTACAACATGAACTCGCCCGTCTTCTCCAACTACGGCCTGCGCGGCGCGATCACCTTCGCCATCGACCGCGAGCAGCTGGTCGAGCAGACGCTTGGCGGCTTTGCCGTCGCGTCGACGCTGCCGTGCTCACCCAATTCCCGGTATTACGACGTGAAGCTGGCCAACAGCTTCGCCTATGACACCGGCTCGTACTACGACCAGCTGGCCGGCGCCTCCGTCGAGGACGCGACCGGCGACGGCATCCTCGACCTCTACGTCCCCTCCAAGGGCTATTCCGTCCCGGTCGAGGGCACGATGCTCGTCTGCTCGTCGAGCTACATCCGCGTACAGGCGGCAAACGAGGCCGCGAAAATGCTCAATTCTCTGGGCTTCAACATCACAGTCAAGTCCATGGAGTATACCGAGTACAAGCAGGCGCTTTTACAGGGGAATTTCGACCTGTACTACGGCGAGGTGCGCCTGTCTCCGAACTTTGACCTCTCGCCGTTCTTCGGCGCGACCGGCACACTCAACTACGGCGACCTGTCCGACAGCACCATGATGAACCTGTGCAGCATGGCCCTCGTCAACAGCGGCAACACGTATAATCTCTACAAGCGCGTGTGCGAACGCGGATACATCACGCCTATCCTGTTCAAAAGCTACGCGCTCTATACCACGCGCGGCGCCGTAACAGAGCCGACACGCTACCTCGACTGGTTCCTGCCGTATACGGCGCAGACGGAAGAATAATGAAAAAACGCGGGAGGATACGCCCATGAAACGAATCCTGATGATCGGCACCGGGGGAACGATCGCGTCCGGGAAGACGGCGGAGGGCCTTATGCCGGAGCTGACGAGCGAACAGCTTTTGTCCTTCGTCCCGGCGGTATCGGCGCTTTGCCGGGCGGAATGCTTACAGCTTTTGTCGCTGGACAGCACGAATCTTGCCCCGTCGCACTGGCTGCTGATCGCGAAGGCCATCCGTGAGCGGTATGACCGCTACGACGGCTTCGTCATCAGCCACGGCACGGACACCATGGCCTATACCGCCGCGGCCATCAGCTATCTCATTCAGGGTGCGCGCAAGCCCATCATCCTGACCGGCGCGCAGAAGCCCATCAGCTTTGACTCGACTGATTCCAAGGTCAATCTGACCGACGCGTTTTTATGCGCGTGCAGTGACACCCTGCACGGCGTCATGATCGTCTTCAACGGCAAGGTCATTCAGGGCACCCGCGCCTGCAAAACGCGCACGAAGAGCTACGAGGCCTTTTCCAGCATCAATTATCCGTATCTGGCCGTCTTGCAGGACGGCTGCATTCTGCAGTATATCGAAAACGCCTGCCTGCCCGAGCCGGTCTTCTATGACATGCTCGACGAGCGCGTTGCGCTCCTGAAGCTCATTCCCGGCGCGCGGGCGGAGCTTGCGGGCTGGATGCTCCGGCACAACGATGCGCTGATCCTGGAAAGCTTCGGCGTGGGCGGCATCCCGTCGTATGACGGGAATGACTTCCTGTCCGTGCTGGAGGAGGGCATTCAGGGCGGCAAGACCGTCGTTCTGACCACGCAGGTGCAGAACGAGGGCAGCAACGTCGGCGTTTATCAGGTCGGGCACAAGATCCGCGAATGCCCGCAGGTGCTTGAGGCGTTCGACATGACGACCGAGGCCATCACGGGAAAGCTCATGTGGATTCTCGGCCAGACCAAAGACCCCGCCCGCATCCACCGCCTGTTCTACACCCCGGTCGCGAACGACATTCTGAATTACCGCACATGAAAAACCGCCCGGCGCGGTGAAAACCCCCATTTGTTAGCCAGGTATGGGAAAAACCTGATACTAGGGTGTATCTGAAAACTCCCAACGCACCCGGACAGCGGGCCTTTTTGCGGTGCGCCGCGTCATTTTTCCTTGAAATACGTCAGTATTCCTGCGAAAAAATGTCTTGCGCAACGCAAAAATCCCTCGCTGCCGGTCACATCATGAGTTTTCAGATACACCCTAAGAAATGGGGGTTCACTATGTCAAGGGAGAATACACCGGAGTTCGGGAAGCTGGCTGCGGGAACGACTGAAGGGCCTGCCGCCTGCGATTCACAGACAGCAAGCCCTTTTGGCGGCTTGATTCTTTGTTGTTCGAAATTTTGCCTGACCTTTTGGGGACGTTTCCCGTGCGCGGCGGCCCGGTTTTTTTCAGTCGCCCATCAGCAGGTCCATGACGTACATTTCGAGCTTTTCGAAGTTCTGCTCCTTGACGCAGGTAGCCTGGAATTCGTAGTCGAATCTCTTGACCTTGGCCAGCAGCTTCTCGAAGATCTTCTTGGAGTTGATCAGATGGCGGTAGCAGTCCTCATCGGGCTGGGTGCGCATGGCCTTGACGTCGAGGCCGACGCATTCAAAGTTGCCGCGGTCGCCGAAGTTGTTCTCGTACAGGACCTTGACCTGGTTGAACGCGTTGCGCAGGTTGTCGACGCCGAACGCCTTGTCCTGGTCGTAGCGGCAGCCGTTCTGGTCGTTCAGATGCACGCCCCACAGCTTGTTGAGCGCCAGCGCGAAGCCCATGTCGTTCGCGGGATCAAGACCGGCGAGGATGGAGTGCGCGGATTCGATGCACAGGCCGACGCGGCTCGGATCGACGGTGTATGCGCCGACGGCCAGCGCGTGACCGGCAGTGCCGCAGATGGAGCGGTCGATGGGCTCATTGGGCTTCGGCTCGACAAGGATGAGCGCGTCGTCGCGGTAGGTCAGGATGTCGTTGAACGCATCGCGCAGCTGAAGGGTCATTTCGACGGGGTTCTTGCCCTCGGCGCAGAGCGTGCCCTCGCGGGCCAGCCACAGCTGGATCTTCTTGGTGCCGAGCGCCTTGGCAATGTCGCAGGAGCGGCGGGCACGCCACTGGGCAAATTCACGGTCTTCCTTGCGGGAAGCGGTGAAGCCGCCGTCATTCGTGCGCTTGTCGAACCACAGACGCGGCGCGACAAACTCTGCAAACAGGCCGTATTTGTCGAGCATCGCCTTGACGTCCTTCGCGTAGTCGATGATCTGCTTCTCGGTCATGTTGTTCATGTCGGGAACGGCGTCGTCGTCATGGAACTGCATGCCGGCCAGACCGATCTCGGCGTACTTCTTCATTTTCTCTTCCAGCGGAATGCTCTTGCGGTGGCCGGGGCCAAAGGTTTCGTTGCCCTCGTGGACGTTCCACGGGCCTGCGGTAAATCTGAATGTTGCCATGTCTGCATCCTCCTGTATCAATTGTCTGGTTTCATACAAATATGTGCTTGAGGGGCGGGCGGCTTTTACCGAAAGCCGCCTCCGGATAGCTCCATCATAGCGGAACAGGCTGTTTGTTCAATGTTAGACTTGCTTTTTTTATCCGACAATCTTGCGATTTTAAATTTTTCGGTAGACTTCCACAAATTCCTTTGCCGCAATTTGTCATGATGCACAAGGACTTTTTTATCCGAAATATCTTCCAGGGGAGCTTGTGCGCGGCGGTCAGACTTCTTATAATAAGCAAAAAAGTTCGGAGGAACAGACCATGCATATGGCAGACGCATTTTTATCTCCTGCTGTCGCCGTTACGATGTACGCAGCCTCTGCTGCTGCGGCGGGCGTTTCGCTCGTGCAGCTGCGCAGGGAGGAGCTTGCCGCACCGGAGACGGCAAAAAAGAAGCTTCCGACAATGGCGGTCATGTCCGCGCTCGTCTTCGCCGGACAGATGATCAACTATACCATCCCCGGCACAGGCTCGTCCGGGCATCTGTGCGGCGGTATGCTGCTGTCCGCCATGCTGGGGCCGTGGGCAGGCTTTTTGTCCATGATCGTCATTCTTGCCATTCAGGCGCTGTTCTTTGCTGACGGAGGGCTGCTTGCGCTGGGCGCGAATGTCTGGAACATGGCGTTCTACGGCTGCTTCGTGGGATATTTCCTTATCTACCGGCCCCTGATGCGCGGAAATCTTTCCGCGGGCAAGGCCCGGCTGCGCCTGACGCTTGCGTCGGTGCTCGGCTGCGTTGCAACGCTGCAGCTCGGCGCATTCTCCGTCGTGCTGGAAACGACGCTCTCCGGCATCACGGCGCTGCCGCTCGGCGCGTTCGCGGTGCTCATGCAGCCGATCCATCTGGCGATCGGTCTGGTCGAGGGGCTGATCACGGCGGCGGTGCTGCCGCTGTGCCTCGCGGGTGTGCCGGAATTGTGAATCTTGCATTGCCGGGCTGCATACAGTATAATGGGAGTGTCCGGGAAAAAGAAAGAAATAAGAGGATTCAGAAAGGACTGTGTAATTTATGGATCGTGCAGAATTAAAGGCCCGCGCAAGAGCGCAGCTCGGCGGCGGTATTTTTCAGAATCTCTGGATGATGGGTCTGGCCGTGTGCCTGCTGATCGGCCTGCTGGAGTCGGCTGCTGCCGGGATCATCCCCGGTATCGGCGCGCTGCTCGTGGTCGGCCCGCTGGAATACGGCATGGCGTATATCTTCCTCAAGCAGGCGCGTGACCATCAGCCCGTGCAGCTGGGCGATATGTTCCGCGGCTTTCAGGATGATTTCGGCGGAACGTTCCTCATCGGCCTCATGACGTCGCTGTTCACGTTCCTGTGGTCGCTGCTGTTCGTCATCCCCGGCATTGTCAAGGCATATGCCTATTCTATGGCGTACTATATCAAGCTCGACCACCCCGATTACGGCTGGAACGCCTGCATCACCGCAAGCCGTCAGCTGATGGACGGCCACAAGTGGGAAAAATTCGTGCTCGACCTGAGCTTTCTCGGCTGGATCATCGTCGGCTCTTTGTGCCTCGGCGTCGGCACGCTCTGGGTCACGCCGTACATGGAAGCGGCAAACGCGCAGTTCTACGAATACGTCCGCACCTGCCCGTCCGTGGCGGAGGGCTGACCGGCGCTGCGCAATATGGAAAAAATGGGACTCCGCTGCCTGCGGAGCCCCGTTCTTTTTTGCATTTATATCCGTCAGCCCTTGTATTTCAGCGCCCGGATCGCGTTCAGGACGGCGAGGACCATCACGCCGACGTCGGCGAAGATGGCAGCCCACATATTCGCGACGCCGAAGGCGACGAGCGCGAGGCAGCCGAACTTCACGACCAGAGAGAACACAATGTTCTGCCGGACGATGCCGATGCACTTGCGGGAAATTTTGATGGCCTTTGCGATCTGCAGCGGGTCGTCGTCCATGAGGACGATGTCGGCGGCCTCGATGGCTGCATCGGAACCCATCGCGCCCATTGCAATGCCGATGTCCGCCCGCGTGAGGACCGGGGCGTCGTTGATGCCGTCGCCGACGAAGGCCAGCATATCGTTTTTGCCCTTCGCGGCCAGCAGCTTCTCGACCTCCGCGACCTTGTCGCCCGGCAGAAGCTCACTGCGCACCTCGTCGACGCCAAGCTCGGCAGCTACGCTGTCGGCCACGCGCTTTGCATCGCCCGTCAGCATGACGGTCTTCTGGACGCCCGCGCGCTTGAGCTGCTCGATGGCTTCCTTCGAATGCGGCTTGACGACGTCGGAAATGACGATATGTCCCGCGTACTGGCCGTCAACGGCCATGTGGATGATCGTGCCGGTGCTGTGGCAGTCGCAGTACTGAACGCCCAGCTTTTTCATCAGCTTGCTGTTGCCTGCGGCGACCGCGTGCCCGTCAACCGTGGCGGTGATGCCGTGGCCGCTGAGCTCTTCGATGTCCGTCACGCGGCTGCGGTCGATTTCCTTTCCGTAGGCCTTTTGCAGACTCTTGCTGATGGGATGCGAGGACGCGCATTCGGCCAGCGCCGCGTATTCCAGCAGCTGCTCCTCAGCCAGCGGGCTGTGGTGGACAGCCGTGACCTCAAACACGCCGCGCGTCAGCGTCCCGGTCTTGTCGAACACGACGACCTTCGCTGCGGACAGGGCCTCCAGATAGTTTGAACCCTTGATCAGCACGCCCTCCCGGCTTGCACCGCCGATGCCCGCGAAGAAGCTCAGGGGAATGCTGATGACCAGCGCGCACGGGCAGCTGACGACGAGGAAGGACAGCGCGCGGTAAACCCAGTCGGTCCAGTTCGCGTCAGCCCCCGCAAGCATCCGGCCCAGCGGGACCAGCACGGCCAGCGCCAGCGCTGCGGCGCACACGGCAGGCGTGTAGACCTTGGCAAAACGGGAAATAAACGTTTCGGAGCGCGACTTGCGGGAGCTTGCGTTCTGGACGAGATCGAGGATCTTCGAAACGGTGGACTCGCCGAATGCCTTTGTCGTGCGGATCTTCAGCACGCCGGACAGATCGATGCAGCCGCTGATGATCTCGTCGCCCGTCTTGACGTCGCGCGGCAGGCTTTCGCCGGTCAGCGCGCTGGTGTTGAGACTGGATGTGCCCTCGACGACCACGCCGTCGAGCGGCACCTTTTCGCCCGGCTGGACGACGATGATGCTGCCGACCGCGACCACGTCCGGGTCGACCTGCTTCAGCTGACCGTCCTGCTCAATGTTCGCGTAGTCCGGGCGGATATCCATCAGTGCGGAGATATTCTTCCGGCTCCTGCCGACGGCGTAGCTCTGGAACAGCTCGCCGATCTGGTAGAACAGCATAACGGCGATGCCCTCGACATAGTCGCCGCTCTTCGTCCAGATGGCGAGGAAGAACGCACCGAGCGTGGCCAGCGTCATGAGGAAGTTTTCGTCAAACGCGCGTCCGTTGAGAATGCCCTTTCCGGCCTTGCGCAGAATGTCATAGCCGATGACCAGATACGCGGCCACATAGGCAAGCAGCTGCGGGATGCCGGTGATGGGGATAAATTTCAGCGCAATGAGCATCACGGCGGTGATGAGGATGCGTACGAGCATTTTTTTCTGTTTCTTTGTCATAGCAAACACTCCGTTCCGCGCTGCCGGAGCAGCAATTGCAGCTTAAAGCTCGATCTCGCAGTCAGGCTCGACCTTTTTGCAGGCCTTGAGCACGGCCTTCATGGTCTTCTTCTCGTCTGCGCCCTCGGCGAATTCCACGATCATCTTCTGCGTCATGAAGTTGACGGTCGCGTTCGCAACGCCCTCGGTCTTCTTCGCGGCTTCCTCCATCAGGTTTGCGCAGTTTGCGCAGTCGACTTCGATCTGGTATGTCTTTTTCATGGTCAGTCCCTCCGTTTGAAATTTTGAATTAAACGCTTGCTTAATCATTACATCCGCAGTATACTGAGAAAAACGCCGGAAATCAAGCCCTCCGGGGCGCTTGCTTCCAAACGGGCGAACGGAATGTCCAAAACGGACAAAGGAGATGGGACAAATGCCGGAATTCTCTCTTCCGCACGACCACGGCGCGCACGGACACACGGAGGATCTGTACCGGGAGCTGAAAAACGTGGAGCACTTCGGCGCGGTGTGCGATATCTTCAAACAGCTGAGCGACCCGACCCGCGTGCGCATTTTCTGGCTGCTCAGCCACCGGGAGGAGTGCGTCATCAACATCGCGGCGCTGCTCGATATGTCCAGCCCCGCCGTCTCGCACCATCTGCGTTCACTTACGCAGAGCGGGCTGATCGAAAGCCGCCGGTGCGGCAAGGAGGTCTATTACAAGGCGGGCGACACCATGCAGATCAAGCTCCTGCACGAGATCGTCGAGCAGGTCATGCAGATCGCCTGCCCGGAAAAGGCCGTCGACTATCAGGACTCGCAGGAGCAGATCATCCGCCATGTCCACGACGAGCTGACGGCCAATCTCGCCGAGCGCGTCACCATTGAGGAGCTGTCGCGGAAGTATCTGATGAACACGACGACGCTCAAGCGCTGCTTCAAGCAGGTCTACGGCGAGACGATCGCCGCACACATGAAAAAGCACCGCATGGAGCAGGCCGCGTCCCTGCTGTTAAAAACGCAGAACGACATTGCCGCCATCGCGCAGGCCGTCGGCTACGAGAGCCAGAGCCGCTTCACGGCCGCGTTCAAGGAGACATACGGCGAGCTGCCGACAGAATACCGCCG
>ENA-OUOU01001164-OUOU01001164.1-human-gut-metagenome-genome-assembly--contig:-NODE-1164-length-14274-cov-5.232365_pt1 | contig 14274 bp, 11 predicted proteins | sample MGYA00237936_ERZ548765 | MGnify/ENA primary metagenome ERZ548765 (study PRJEB26490, sample SAMN05356889) | human gut metagenome | biome: terrestrial biome; feature: human-associated habitat; material...
CTCTTTCAACACCTACACCGTAAGAAATCTTTCTAACAGTGAAAGTTTCACCAATACCACTACCCTTTTTAGCAATACAAACACCTTCGAACATCTGAAGACGAGTCTTATTACCTTCCTGGATCTTTACAAATACTTTTAAAGTGTCACCAGCTTTGAACTGAGGTACATCAGTCTTGATCTGGCTCTTAGTAATTTCATTTACTAACTGCATGTTCATTATAACATTTCCTCCTTTATACCCTTGCGGGTCTGTATCCAGTCGCAATCATTTTGAAATTATAGCATAAGTCAGAGGAATTGACAACACTTTTATTTCAGGGTTTTCTGCGTATCCGGGGCATAGAGGCACTTGGAACTGACTCCCGGGATCATTCCCAGCTTCCCGGACAGAGCACTGACCTTTTCCTGTGGGGCATCCATGACCACACTGATGATATTCATCTGCTTCTCATGATAAGGTATCCCCATTCTTCCGATAATATATTCTCCGTATTCATGCAAAAGTCCGTTGATCCGTCCTGCTGCCTCCTTATCCTCCACGATAATGCCTACCAGAGTCACTCTCGTGTTTCCCGTCTCTTTTTCCATAATCAGTCTCCCTTCTGACCGTCCTCTGCCGTATTCTCCAACGGTCTGATATGCGTGGCGATCATGATGATGCGTCCATTTGCATGCGTGCGGATGTATTCATATGCTTTCTCCCGGTTCTCTTCATCCAGCCCTGTGAAAGGCTCGTCCAGCAGAACACACTGTGCTCCTGCTTCCATTGCCCGCACCAGTGACACTCTCCGCTTCATGCCGCCGGACAATTCAAAGGGATAGCTTTGCAAAACACGTTCCCCATCCTTGAGGCCAATCTTAGCCATCATCCGGACGGCGCGCTCCGCACACTCTTTACGACTGATCCTTTCATGCTCCCGCATACTCTCATAGATCTGATCGCCTACGGTGCGGATGGGACAAAGGGCTGCTCCTGAATCCTGAAAGACCATGGCGATCTCAGGACCCAGAAGTCTGCGTAATTCTTTTTCCGGCATATCCACCACATTTTTTCCTTTGTAACAGATATCCCCTTCTGTCACCATGCCTTCATTTCCCAGAAGTCCCATGATTGCCTTGATGATGGTACTTTTTCCGCTTCCGGATTCGCCTACCACCCCCAGGATCTCCCCTTTATTCAGTTCCAGATCCACATCATGTACAACCGGTTCTCCGTTGTAACAGATCGTCACATGCTCAAGCTTCAACAATGATTCCATCTTATTTCACTTCCAGATCTGCCGTGATCTCGTAATAATCACATGGGTGAGCAGTCAGCCCTGATACATTTGACTTTGACACAAGTCCCATATTCAGATGAGAAACAAAGAAATACGCATCATCATCCAGAATGGTCTGCTGTGCTTCCACAGCAAGCTTGCCTCTCTCATCTGTATCAAAGGTCTCATGCAGCTTCGCTACGATATCATCAAGATCCGAATTGCTGTATTTGCCATAATTTTTGGCAGCATCAGATACAACTGTACTTGTGAAGAAATATTCCGGATCACCGGTAGGTGCAGTTGTAAGCGAGCTTACATATACATCAAATTCTCCATTCTTTGCATACGTCGCATGGTCTGCTGTATTGTTGACATCGACCTCAATTCCAATGTCCTTTAAAGTGGACTGTGCATATTCTGCAAGCTTAGGCTGTTCCAGACGGGTCGGATAGGTCAGCCATGTGATGGACAGCTTCTTTCCGTCCTTATCTGCATAGCCATCTCCATCCGTATCTGTCCATCCGGATTCTTCCAGAAGCTTTTTCGCCTCTTCCGGATCATAGGACGGTGCCTTTACTGCATCGTTTCCATAGGAAAAGCTGCTTGGGAAGGCTCCCACTGCCGGAACACCTCGTCCTTCCATGATCACACTGCAGAAGCCGTCCTTATCGATTCCCATCTCAATGGCTTTTCTCACATTCTGATCCTGCATCAGTTCAGACTTCATATTAAACTGTCCGAAGAAACAGCGGCTTGTTGCTACAGAGCTGATCTGATAGTCCGGATTTCCGTCAAAAAGCGCATAGTTATCATACTGAAGTCCATAGGTTCCCTGTATATCGCCTGTCTGTAATGCTGCTGTCAGGGCACTTCCGTCTGAGAAGGATTTTACGATAACGTTGTCTACCTTTACATCTCCGCCCCAGTAATCCTCATTTTTTACCAGCTTAATCTCTGTTGGAGATACCTCTGTTGCAACATAAGGGCCTGTTCCTGCCACATTTGCAGAGCCGCCCTCTCCCTGTACGCCATAATCCATATCAATGATAGCACCATATGGATCACCGAGATAATTGATCAGTGCCGGACATGGTTCGGAAGTATGGATCGTTACTGTCATTCCATCTGCTTCGATCTTATCGATCTTCATATCGTAAGGTGCACGGTCATGGTTTGCGATCAGATCCTCCAGGCATTCCTTTACCGCTTCTCCGTCCATGGTTCTTCCGCTGGAAAATTTCACACCATCACGAAGGGTGATCTTTACTGTATTATCGTCTGTAAATTCATAGTCTGTAGCAAGCCATGGCTCTACCTCCATGTTGTCATTGTACTTAAACAGTGTTTCTCCTACGCCATAACGAAGACAGCTCCATCCGGAATAATTGTCGTGAGGGTTTAATCCTGCATCTCCCATTTCTTCACTATATCCGGTAGTTCCGTAAACAAAGGTAGTTCCTTCACTCTTTTCTTTGCTTTTTGCCGCTGCCGGAACTCCTGTCATGCTCATGACCATTGCCGCTGCAAGCACTGCTGCCAGAATCTTTTTCTTCATAATCTCCGCTCTCACTTTCTCTGTTATGTTTATTTATAAGTGCCTGTTATCCTCTTCTCCTGTTTCGTTCCTTCGGATCCATATAATCCCGGATCGTATCTCCCAGAAGATTAAAGATCATTACTGTAATAAAAATCGCCATTCCCGGCGCAAGTACCATCCACGGTGAAATCTGCAGCATACTTCTTCCATCGTTGATCATACTTCCCCATTCTGCCATTGGAGGCTTTACCCCAAGCCCGAGAAAGGAAAGTCCTGCCAGCTCCATCATCATGGTTCCGATATCAAGAACTGACGTAACAAGGATGGGGCCTGCGATATTGGGAAGAATATGTTTGAACAGAAGCTTTCCTGTACTGCTTCCGGAAAGCTTCGCCGCCATAAGATATGCGGAGTCCTTCTGAGTCAGAGTAAGCCCTCTGGCAAGTCTTGCAAACTTCGGCCAGCTGATCACTGCCAGGGCAATGATCGCATTCTGGATACCGCCTCCCAGAACACCTGCTACTGCCAGGGCAAATACCAGTCCCGGAAAAGCCAGGAACAAATCGGAGATACGCATCAGAACAGTATCGGCTTTGCCGCCCTTCCAGCCACAGAAAATACCAATAGCCGTTCCCACCACAGTGATCACTGCAACTAGGAGCAGCGTTGCATAAATACTGGTCGTACTTCCTATGATCACACGGGAAAGCATATCTCTTCCATAACGGTCTGTCCCGAGCAGATGCTCCGGTCCCGGCGGTTTCTGGGCAAGTGCCAGATCCTGGGCATAAGGATCATAAGGGCAGAGATATTTTGCAAATGCCGCTACAAACAGAAGCAATGCTGTAAGCACAAGAAAAAAGACAAGCTTTGCTTTTGTATGATTTTTCCGGATCTTCTGCTTCCGGACTGTGATATTATTTTTTCCACTCATGCTCTGTCACCTCCAAGTCGTACTCTCGGATCCAGATAGTGGTAAATAATATCTGTCACCAGATTTACCAGAACATAAATAACCGCCATCCAGGCCACATAAGCCTGGATGATCGGATAGTCACGCATGGTGATCGCATCTACCGCCAGTTTTCCGACACCATCCCACATAAAGATATTTTCCACAATGGCAGTTCCTCCCAGAAGATTGCCGATGGACAGAGCCAGCAGTGTGATGATCGTCAGCATGGAAGCCTTCATTACACTCTTCCAGATGATCACACGACTGCGGATCCCTCTTGCCCGGGCTCCGGTCACATAATCCTTATTCAGTTCTTCCAGAACCGTGGCACGCACCTGTCTGGTATATTTTGCGGCCATGGAGATTGCCAGTGTCAGTGTTGGCAGAATGATACTCTGTCCGAGATCTGTATTTGTGACTACCGGTAAAACGCCCAGCCTGATGGACAGAAAATACATCAGGACCATGGCAGCAAAAAAATTCGGCATGGAATTGCCGATAAAGCTTAAAAATCTTATCAGATAATCTACCCATTTGTTGTGCTTTACTGCTGACAGGATTCCCAGCGGGATCGCAAGAACAATCGTAAGAAGGATCGATGACAGAGTCAGCATCATCGTTGCCGGAAGCTTTGAAATAAAGGTTTCATAGACATCTCTGTGAGACACATAGCTCTCTCCCATATCTCCGGTTACCATTCCCGCAAACCAGGCAGCATATTGTACAAGGAATGGTTTATCAAGGCCATATTCTGCCTTTGCCTTATCAATGACCTCCTGGGATACTGCAGAGCCTGCATTTTCATACATATAAGTTACTGCATCTCCGCCGGCAAGCCGCATCATGGCAAAAGAAAGAAATGTGATCCCGATCAGGACCGGGATCAGCTGCAGCAACCGTTTTATTATATATTTTCCCATATTTTCCTCTCCGCACTTTGTTTCTCAGTATTTCGAATAACAAAAGTTTAACAACACGGCTGTTCTGCCACAACCCCGGCGGGGGGATTTTACATATTCCATTTTGTCATGCATATGTATTCCATTATGTTCTTATATTCTCACACAGTGACATGCGGATAATTCTTTCCAGCCCTCTCCAAGAGACTGTGGCTCTTCATACTCGATCAGCCTTCGTTTTCTCTCTTCCAGCGGATCCGGGATATGGATCGCAGAAAGCAGGGACTGTGTATAAGGATGCTGCGGATTTTCAAAAAGCTCTTTTGTAGGTGCCATTTCTACCAGCTTTCCGTTTTTCATCACACCGGTTGTATCACTTAAAAAACGTACCATGGACAGATCATGGGCAATAAAAAGAAACGAAAATCTTTTTTCCTGCTGAAGCTTTTTAAAAAGCATGACGATCTGTGCCTGGATAGAAATGTCCAACGATGCGATTGGTTCATCTGCAATGATAAGACGTGGTTCCATGAGAAGGCTTCTTCCTATGGCAACTCTCTGTCTCTGTCCGCCGGAAAGCTCTCCCGGCTTTTTCGACAGAATACTTTCATCCAGTCCTGTCTCCTTCAGGATTTCCCGAAGCCTGTTCTCCAACATTTCTCTGTCACGGATCCTGCGGCTGATCTTTACAGGCTCCAGCATGATCTGCCGTATGCTCATTCGGGGATTCAGTGCAGCGCCCGAATCCTGAAAGATCATCTGGATCTCAGTCTGCATTTTCTTCCGCATTCCGAAAGGATCCTTTTTATCCGGCACTCTTGCTCCCTGATAAAAGATCTCCCCGCCTGTAGGCCGGTAGATTCCTGCAAGCGTTCTGGCTGTCGTGGATTTTCCGCAGCCGGTCTCTCCCACCAGTGCCATAATCTCACCTTCCCGGATACTGAAGGAAACATCATCCACTGCATGGATCGTATAATCGGAACGGATACGGAAATACTGCTTCAGATTTCTGGCTTCGATCAGTACAGGCGCCTGTTTCTGTTCTGTTTTCTGTAAAAATGACGCTTCCTTTTTATCCGGTTTCTGTTTACGGCCGCTGTTTTCCTGTAATCTGTCCTTCAAAATGGCGGGCTTTTCTATTTTCGGAGCTCTTTCATCCAGAAGCCATGTGGCTGCATAATGCGTATCACTGACTTTAAACATCGGAGGAGTCTGTTCATAATCGATTGCCAGCGCCTGGGGATTCCGAACGGCAAACGCATCTCCCGGCGGAGGATCCAAAAGAGAGGGCGGCATTCCGGGGATTGGATTCAACTCCCCTTTTTCACCTGCAAATACAGGCAGAGAAGACAGAAGTCCCCAGGTATAAGGATGCCGGGGATCATAATAAACCTCTTCTGCTGTCCCGATCTCAATGATCTTTCCTGCATACATAACTGCAACTCTGTCTGCGATCCTTGCAACAGCTCCCAGATCATGAGATATAAACACAATACTGATCCCTGTTTTTTCTCTCAGCTCAAGAAGCAGATCCAGAATCTTTGCTTCCACGGTTGCATCCAGTGCTGTAGTCGCCTCATCGGCAAATAATATTTCCGGATCACAGGCCAGTGCAATAGCCAGCACACAACGCTGACGCATTCCTCCGGAAAAAAAATGAGGCTGCAGTCCATAGCGCTGTTCTGCATCCGGAATCCCTACCAGCTTCAGCATTTCCACAGCTCTTTTTTTCGCCTCATCCCCGGATACTTTCTGATCTTTGATAATAGCCTCTGTGATCTGTTTGCCAACAGGGATCGTCGGATTCAGCGTCAGCATAGGATCCTGGAACACCATGCTTACCTTACTTCCGCACAGCTTTTCCATTTTTTTTCTTTTATAGGCTGTGATATTCTCTCCGCAGAGACTGATCTCTCCGCTTTTTACATGTGCATTCGGTGGCAGAAGCTTCATCACGCTACGGCACATAACGGTTTTTCCACATCCGGACTCACCTACGATACAAAGTATCTCTCCTTTTTTTACCGTGAGATCAACATTCCGGACGGCCTGTACCTCGCCGTCCGGTGTGTCAAAGCTTACCGAATAGTTTTTTAATTCCAAAACGGTTTCCTGCATGATCTTTTCCTTATTTTGTAATGGTCCAGTCTTCAATATTCCACATAACACCTACGGAATGATGTCCCAGAACACGTGTGGTATCCAGTCCGTCAAGTCCGGAAACGCCTACATAATCTCCCTGAAGATAAGCAACCAGAAGGATTCCAGGTGCCTTGGCATATGCCTTTTCGAATTCACTATATGCTTCTTTTCTGGCTTCCTCAGTCTCACCGTGACGGCCTTCCTCAAGATATTTATCCACATCTGCATTGGAATAATGCATGTTGTTTCCACTTGCGTCGGTTACAAAGTTTACATATGCCATATCCGGGTCAAACTGTGTTGCATAGCCGGCAAGAAATCCATTGTATCCTGCATCCCAGTCAAATTTGGTAACAAGCTTTACTTCCATTTCCACACCAGCCTGCTTCAGCATATCAGACATGACATTGGCAATATCCACACGCTCTTCTTCGTAATCACGTACCTGGATGGTAAAGTGGAATTTCTGTCCGTTTCTCTCATAGATCCCATCATCACCTTTTTTCCATCCCAGCTCTTCCATCTTCTTTGCAAAGGTATCCAGATCATAGGAGTAGATATTGGCTTCCTTATCTGTTCCGAGAGGGTTTCTCTGGATCGGGCTGTATGCCGGCTCTCCCTGTCCTGCAAGAACACCTGCAATAATGGAATCCTTATCCAGCGCATAATTCAGAACGCCGATGGAATCTCCGTTTTCCTTCCAGAAATCTGTGCTCATATCCATGGCAGCTCCACGGTAATCTGCTGTGGTGAACTCCCAGTAATTATATCCGTCCTTATCCTTGAACTGAGAAGCGTAGTTGGAATTCAGCCATGCAAGATCCGCCTCACCGGACTGGAGCATGGTTGCCTTTGTAGTCTCATCCGATACTGTACGGTATACAACGGTTTCAATATTCGGAACCTTTCCGTAATAATCTTCATTTCGTTTCAGTGTGATCATTCCGCCGGTAGCATCCCAGTCTTCAAATTTATAACGGCCTGTTCCCACCGGATTCTGGTTAAAGGATGTAGTATTTATGTCCTCCCCTTCCAGAAGATGCTCTGGAAGGATTCCCATGGTAAAGTAATCCAGCATGGCAGCATCATACTGATCCAGTGTAAAGATCACAGTCTGATCATCCGGTGCCTCAATACTTGTAATGTCCTGATAGTTGCTGGTGATGCTGGCTCCCAGGGTTTCATCCTCTGTAAGCTCCTTATAGGTGTATACAACATCCTCTGCATTGAAATCTTCTCCATCATGCCACTTAACACCATCTCGAAGCTTAAAAGTATAGGTATTGGTATCCTTGTCAAAGGTATAGCTCTCTGCAAGATCCTCTACCGGCTTTCCATTGGCATCATATTTCATCAGTCCTGAAAAAATAAGATCCGGAAGTTCATCATGGTTATTCAGAAGGGGATTGATCGTACTTTCTGACTCACCTGCATATACCAGAGTTTTGTTTTCTTCTGCCGCAGCTACGGTTACCGCACTGCCTGCAGCTGCTCCTGTACATGCTGCGGTCACTGCTGCCAGTGTTATCGCCGCATATTTTCTGCCATAGTTGATTCCTGTTCTCTTTTTCATTCTGTTTTCCTCATCTTTCCTTATTTTCAAACCGGTTATCCACACTTCGGAATGTTTTATCACGGTTTGCGTCCAAATTTTTTTCTGACTGCATCAGAGATTGCTGTAATGGTTATTTACCTCACTTCTCACAAAGCTTCCCATACTGGTAATGCACATTAAAGTAATGACCAGAAAAACTCCCGGGATCACGATCACCCACCAGGTATTCATGATCAGTGCTTTATTTGCCAGCGAGAGCATACTTCCCCAGGAAACTACATCTGCCGGAAGCCCAAGGCCAAGAAAGCTTAAAGTAGATTCCATGGTAATACAGCTGCTTATCGAAGAGATCACCACAAACATGATCGCCGAAACAAAATTCGGGATCAGATGGTGATACATCACATATCCAAAACTTCCTCCACAAAGTCTTGCATACATCACATAATCACTGTTCCTTATCTGCCGCACTTCACTTCTTACAATACGTGCCAGTGCAAACCACCCGGTAATACCGATGATCACAGATATGCTGATCACATCATTGGCCTGAAGGACCGCAGACAGGATCAGGATCAGCAGAAGGGTCGGAATACTTCCGCACATTTCCGTAAACCGCATCATAACCGAATCCACCTTTGGACCTGCTGTTCCGCTGATGCATCCGTAGGTAACACCGATCACAGTAATAATCGTAGCTCCCAGAAGCCCGATCACCAGAGAAACCCGTCCGCCATACCAGATCAGTGAATAAATATCTCTTCCAAGCGAATCCGTTCCAAAGATAAATTCCTTTCCCGGCGGTGTATTCAGATTCTGGAGATAAAAGCCTGAGGGCTCATGATTTGCAACAACATTTGCAAATACACAGCCCAAAACGATCAGAAAAAGCAGGAACATGGAAAATACCGGTTTCCCCTTCAGCTTTTCCCGAAATGTTTTTTTTCGTTTTTCAGATTCATGCTGCTTCCACCCGGCACCAACTACCTGAAAAAGCTCAGCTTCTGAAAGCTTCCGGTCAGCTACCATACCCTCACCTCCGAATCCTTCATTCTTGGATCGATCTCTTCATTGACAGTCTGTGCAACAAAGCTGCTTAAAAATACGATGAATCCCGTGATCAGCACATCGATCATCAGCAGGTTATAATCATGATATTTAGCAGATTCCACTGCAAGATTTCCAATTCCCGCATAATTGAAAACAGCTTCCACAGTTACAGTCCCACCCGTTACATGGGGTACCGAAACTGCCATGATACTCACGATCGTCGGCAATACATTTCGAAGACAATGCTTCCACAGGATCTTTCTTTTGGAAAGTCCCTTGGATCTGGCAAGAAGTACATAATCCTTCCGCACCTCATCCAGGAATTTGTTGCGTATCATATATGCGTAATACCAGAGATGGCTGAAGATCATTACTACCAGCGGAAGGATCATATGCTTCATACGATTGCCGATACTATCTGCCATTCCCACATCATAGGCACCGCTGCTTGGGAACCATCCAAGATTTACACTGAAGATCAGGATCAGTACCACACCAAGCCAGAAAGCCGGCACATAATAGGCTGCTGTTCCGATCTTGCAGATCAGCCGGTCGATCCACTGATCCTCATGGAGCGTACAGAATATGGCGATCAGAACTGCCAGTAGAAAGATCACAATATAAGCAATTCCTCCCAGCATCAGAGTATTTCCGATCAGCGGTTTGATCACATTCATAACCGGCTGCCTGTATTTCAGCGACAATCCGAAATCACCATGGACTACATTGGTAAACCACCTTACATACTGTACCCCGATCCCCTGATCCAGTCCTAGTCTCGTTCTGGCCGCAGCCACTTCCTCGCTGGTCATCATTTCCAGGGAATCTCCGTAAAAGGACTGCAGGGGATCTCCCGGTGCCAGTCTCGCCAGCCAGAACACCACCACAGACAGCAGAAACATAACCACTGCAAGCAGAAGGAGCCGCTTCAGGATCCGAATGACGAGTTTATTTTCTTTGTTCATAATTTTCCTTTCCCACTGCCCTTTACAGTTCAGACAGACATTCGCATTCCGCTCTGCTGCATGCTCATGAACACAAATCGTGGAGCGATTTGTGTTCATATTTCAAAAGCAGTTATGGCATCCAAAACCATAACTGCTTTTGAAAGGGTCGTGTTATTATTCGACAAAACATTTGTATGCACAAATAGGAGTGCGCGGAGGTTATGTGCATCACAGTGTTTTTATATTCAGCACGCGGAGTGTGCTGCTGATATTATTTTATCATTTAACAGCTTTCGGACAACCCCGGTATGGGGATATTGGACAGTCGGGTTTGGCATGGATGTGTATTCCATATAAAAAACGGGACTTTTCTGTATCAGGAACCTGTGTCCCGTGCAGAAAAATCCCGTCTGGTCTTTTGCTTTATTCTTTTATCACTTCCCGGAAATCTGAAGTCTTTCCTTCACGAATCCCAGAAAATCCTTTCCCTGTTCACTGAGCTCTTCACCTCTCCGGCAAATGCACCCGTAAACAAGTTTCTGGCCTTCTCCCGGAAATGTATATTTCACGGAGGAATATCCCGGATCACGGCCGGAAAGATCCGCACCACTGATATTACACAACTCTCCGGACCCAAGAAGACGTTCCACGATATAATCACTGTTTGTTACGACTACGGTCTCTGCCTCCACTGCGGAATGACCGTTTTCCTCTACAAGGTTCCGGTAATTATCCGGGGAAAATTCATCGGGAAATCTCTGGATCAGCCTGAGCTGGGACATATTAAAATCTCCCTCATCTGCTGTATCTGCTTTCCCTTTCCCGGTATAAATATTTACCTCGGTTTCCGTCAGCAGCTCAAATTCCAGGTAATTTCGGGAAAGAAAATACTGGAACGCCGCCAGCTGATTCTGCATCACATAGGCGAATCCCATATCATCCTGTCTGCCTTTCACACGTTTTATGATCTCATGGGTATCTGCTGCGTAAACCTGATAATGAAGATCATCGCACTTATGTGCTTCATAATACGTTACGAAGGTATCCGCAAACCAGGAGCTGGGATGAAAGCATACACAAAGGCTGCTTTTTGCAAGTGGGCTTTCCTGCATTTCCAGCTCATCCATATTTTCCAGGATCTTCTGCACATGAATATAGGCCCGTTCTCCCTCCGGTGTCAGCTCGATCCCTTTTGCATGGCGGACAAACAGCTGGGTACGCATGTCGTCTTCCATGGAACGGATCACCTTGCTTACATTGGACTGGGTAGTAAAAAGCAGCTCTGCGGCCTGGCTGAAAGAACCTGTTTTTGCGCAGGCCGCAAAATACTGGATCTGTTTGATATTCAGCATAACCTTACCCCTGTTTCTTTGCAAAGATCAAAAACATCGGGGTCGGATTGTAAAACTCATCTTTTTCGATATAAATACGCTTACTGATTCCAAGGTCAAAGGAAAATTCTTCCACGCCCATGCGTCCCAGTGTTTCCAGATCCCAGGCCGGGCGCAGGAAAGAACTGATCGGAAGCTGACGCTTGATATCCTCGCACTCCTGCATCAGTTCATCCTGGATCTGATGATGGGCATGATTTTCCGGAAGATCTGCAGTATCCGCAAAATTTGCTGCTCCATAGTTAGCGTCCAGGTTGATCATCACTCCGCCAGATTTCAGCACACGGAACCATTCCTGGTAAGCGTGTTCCGCATCCGGCAGTGTCCAGGTAAGGTTTCGGGATACGATTACGTCAAATTCCTCATCCGGGAAATCCGGGTTTTCCGCATCCATGACTGCAAACTGACAGTCTGCTTTTTCTTCCTCCGCCAGCTCCTTTGCATGAGTGATCATATCCGGCGTCAGATCGATCCCGGTTACCTGATGGCCTTCCTTTGCAAGAAGAATGGTAAAAAATCCGGTTCCGCAACCTACATCCAGGATTCGGAGATTCTTTTTCTCAGGCAGATACTTCTTAAGCTCAGTCATCCAGCGGCCTGCAAGTGCACTGTGAAGCTCTGCTCTTCTCTGTTCCAGAAAGCTGTCGCTGCGCCTGGTCCAGTACTGGGCGATCCTTGTTTTCCGCTCGTCTTTTTCTCTTACGATATTTCCGTAGGTGATCACAGGGCCGCCTTCCACAACCTGAAGGCTTGATACCTGATAAAGGATCACACCATCCATGTCTGCACGACAGATTTCCTGTACATTTCCCTCATAATCACGGATCTCTCCAAGATACTCATCCTGATGAACGATATCGCCTGGTTTCTTCACCGGGTACCAGAGACCGTTGACACTGGCGCACTGATAACGCACATCATCCATTTTCAGCGGATAGTACGTACTGTGGGAACGGATTCCGTTATAGGCTCCGATGCTGCAGAGGATATTTCTTACATCTCTTCGCATGGAATCCACTTCCTCCCGTTCCCAGGTTCCCATACAGCCGCGTTCCAGAAGGACCGCCGGAATATGGAAGGTACTTGCCGCATAATTGTAGGCGCCGCCTGTACTCACATTTGACTGTACCATATATGGGACATCAACCTGCTCTGCCATTTTTCGTGAAGCTTCCACGATCTCCGGCTTTGCCACGCCTGCAAAATATACATACGGAGTCAGCTCCTCATAATCATCACCGCCGTGAAGATCGATATAATAATCTGCCTTCCGGATCAGGGATTCTGTGATGGCCGCTGCCAGTCGTTCCATTTTTGTGCCATCTTTTCTGCCAGGGAAAACACGGTTCAGATTTTTTCCGTCTTCCCAGCTGATGCTGCCTGCACGCTTCTCAAAGTCTTCCCGGTTCAGCACCTTTACCAGAACCAGCTGGCCCTTTACCTTTTCCGGCTTCAGCCGCTTCGACAGCTCGATCAGAGTCTGGATCCCCACATACTCTCCTGCATGAAGACCTGCTGTGACGAGAACGGTTTTTCCAGGATCTTTTCCACGGATGATGGTTGCCGGAAGGACAAATTCTCCATCTCCGAGCTCAAGAAAGCCTTCTGTTTTTTCTCCTGCCGCAACCGGAAGATTCAGGAAATGATCCGGCTTTACACCAGTTACCATAAACATTGGTGTGGACTGATAATTTAATCTCTCCTCCTCACTCCAGACCGTTTTCCATATTTCTGTGTCTGTGCGGATTCCAAGAAGTCCTGCTTCTCTGAGAGTTTTTACATCCCACTGGGGACGACTGATCTTTGACAGCGGTACCTGGAGGGCGATCCGCTCCATGCGCTCAATATCCGTACAGAGATAGTGATCATCCAGGCTGTTGTTTTCCACATTTTTCCGGTCGTTTTCGTAGGCCTTACGCTGCTCTTCCTCATAAAGATAACCGTACCAGTTTGCATCGAAATTAAGAAGCTTTCCGCCCGGTTTCAGTACACGACACCACTCTTCATAAGCTCTCTTAGGATCCTTCAGATTCCATGTCAGATTCCTGCTGATCACAACATCAAACACACCATCCTCAAATTCCAGATTCTGAGCATCCATCTTATAAAAAGAAATCCGCTCACAAAGATTACCGGCATTCCTCTTCGCAGTATCCAACATCTCCTGTGTATAATCAACAGCAGTCACCTTATATCCCGCCTCAGCCAGAATAACAGGAAAAAATCCAGGTCCTGTTCCGATATCCAAAATCTTAATTTCATCCTTCGCTTTCTCCGGGAACTGCCCTTTCAACACCTCAAGCCATGCCCCCTTCTGCATCCCATTCAATTCCTTATGATTAACTTCAGAATACCCCTCAGCCCGGGTAGTCCAGTAACTCTCAATCTCCGATAATAAATCCTTCACCTTATGCCAACCTCCATGCACGCAATTTATAATCATATATAGCCAAAATTATATCAAATCCCTCCCCTTTCCAACAAGCCCTCCCGGGGGATATATTTCACATCTCAATTCATTTTTGCATAAACA
>ENA-OUOU01001168-OUOU01001168.1-human-gut-metagenome-genome-assembly--contig:-NODE-1168-length-14220-cov-12.654006_pt1 | contig 14220 bp, 13 predicted proteins | sample MGYA00237936_ERZ548765 | MGnify/ENA primary metagenome ERZ548765 (study PRJEB26490, sample SAMN05356889) | human gut metagenome | biome: terrestrial biome; feature: human-associated habitat...
TTTATGGATGGGATAGAACCGCCCGTGTTCCCAGAGGATATGCGGCCAATCTGGACAGAACGGCTGGCGTTTATGGAGAAGAAGCTGGCGGCATTCCCGCGAAAAACGCCCATTGATCTGGCGCGCCACACCATCTCCGACACCTGTGCCGCCGGCGCCGTCCGGCCCGGAGGAGTCTACCGCCTGAACGTCCCCACCGGCGGTGGAAAAACGCTGGCCAGCCTCCGCTTCGCATTGACCCACGCGGCAAAACGGAACTGCTCTCGAATTATCTTCACCGCGCCGCTGCTGTCGATCCTGGATCAAAACGCTCAGGTCATCCGCGATTACATAGGAGACGACACCTTGATACTGGAGCATCACTCCAACCTTGCCGAGCCGAAGGAGACGCCGGAGCGCTTGCAGGAGCTGGAGCTGCTCACCGCCTCCTGGTCGGCGCCGATCATTATCACCACGCTGGTGCAGCTGCTGAACACCTGCTTCAGCGGAAAGACCAGCGCCATCCGCAGATTTCACGCGCTGTGCGGCAGCGTCATCGTGATCGATGAGGTGCAGACGGTTCCCGGCAAAATGCTGACGCTGTTCAATTTGGCTGTCAACTTTCTGTCTGAGATCTGCGGCGCCACCATTGTTCTGTGCTCCGCCACCCAACCCTGTCTGGAGGTGGTCGACCATCCGCTGCGCCGCCAGCCCGTCGATCTGGTTCCGCAGCAAAAGGCGCTGTGGGACATCTTCAAGCGCACTGATATCCAAAATGCCGGATGTGCCAGACTGGAGGAACTCCCGCAGATCGTCATGGAGGCACTGTCGTCGTGCGACAGCCTGCTGGTGGTGTGCAACACGAAAAAGGAGGCGGCGTTCCTGTTCGAGTCACTGCAAGCCGCGAATTGCCGGTGTTTCCATCTGTCCGCCGCCATGTGCGTGCAGCACCGCAGGGAGACTCTGCAAGCCTTGCAGTCCGCGCTGGACAAGCCCTCCGCCGACAACAGGCAAAAGGTCGTCTGCGTCTCCACGCAGGTGATCGAGGCCGGTGTGGACATCTCCTTCCAGCGGGTGATCCGCTTCTCCGCTGGAATGGATAGTGTCGTGCAGGCGGCAGGGCGGTGCAACCGGCACGCCGAGCAAAAGAAGCCCGCCCCCGTCCGCCTCATCCGGTGTACCGACGAGCGGCTGCGCGGTCTGGACGACATCGTGCGCGGACAGAACGCCACCACCGCGCTACTGACCGCCTTTTCCCAAACACCGGAGGCTTTCCGACACGATCTGTCCTCCGAGGAGGCCATCCGGTTCTACTATCGCCGGCTATACGCAGAGATGGAGCCCGGCTTTCAGGACGACCAAACCCCGACCCACGGCTCCCTCTATCATCTGCTGGCAGATAATCCCCGCTATGCAGACGCCAACTGCAAGCAAGGGCAGCGCTATTTTCTGCGTCAGGCGTTCCGTCTGGCAGGCGGTCTTTTTCAGGTATTCGACGAGGACACGGGCGCCCTGCTCGTACCCTACGGAAGAGGGCGCGAGCTGCAAAACACGCTGCGGAACGCCGCTCAGGTCTACGGGCAGAAGGATTGGGCAGTCATACGCGGCTGCATTGACGAGGCAAAGGGCTACTGCGTCAGCGTCTACCGCTATCAGTTGGAGCGGCTTGAGGCCCTCGGCGCCGTGACCTCACTGTTCGACGGCGGCGTACTGCTGTTGTCCGATGGCTTTTATAACGAACATACCGGTTTTTCCCTGGAGGCCGGTACCCGTGATTTTCAGGAGGTGTAGCGATTGAAAACGGAACATCCCAACATCGTAGAATTCGAGGTATACGGAGACTACGCCCTCTTCTCCGACCCGCTCATGCGTCTGGGCGGTGAAAAGTGCAGCTATCAGATACCCACCTATGAGGCGCTGAAGGGCATTTTGTCCTCCGTATACTGGAAGCCCACCTTCATCTGGCGGATCCTGGACGTGCGGGTCATGAACCCCATCCAGACCGAGGTGAAGGGCATCCGCCCCATCAAATACGGCGGCGGAAACGATCTGGCCTATTACACTTATTTGAAGAACTGCCGCTATCAGGTGCGGGCCTGCTTCGACTGGAACGACAACCGCCCGGAGCTGTGCGGCGACCGAAATGAGAACAAACACCACTGCATTGCCCGCCGAATGATCGAAAAAGGCGGGCGGCGGGACATCTTTCTGGGCGCCCGGGAATGTCAGGGCTACGTAGAGCCCTGCGTGTTCGGGAGCGGTGCAGGCGCCTACGACGATCTGCCGGAGCTGAGCTTCGGGCTGATGTACCACGGCATCACCTACCCGGACGAGGCCTACTCGGAGGAGACCCGCGGGCGGATGACTGCCCGGTTTTGGTATCCGGTCATGAAAAACGGCGTCATCCACTTTCTCCCGCCGGAGGATTGTCCTGGGCAGAAGCCTCTGCGGGAGATGCCTATGAAGGTCTTCTCCGCCGACGAGGGCAATTTTATCGGTCTGCGGGAATTTGGGGAGGTGGAGTAAATGGGACTGATGCAGCAGGCCTATGACACCTACTGTGCCATGGAGCCGCAATACGCCGGTATCTACGGCAAGGCGAAGGAGCCGCTGGTTCCTGTTTCGCACCAACTCGTAAACGCAGAGCTGGAGCTTACTCTGGACGCAGACGGTCATCTGCTGGACGCCCGCTCCGTCGAGGCGGAGCAGGCTGCCACCATCATCCCTGTGACGGAGAGTTCCTCGGGGCGAACCGGCAAAGCCCCCGGCGCACACCCTCTATGCGACCAGATTCAGTTTCTCTCCCCGCTGTATCCCGCCAAATACGAAAGCTACCTGACACAGCTGCACCGCTGGGAGGTATCACCCTACGGCCACCCCAAGCTCTCCGCCATCGCCCGCTATGTGGAAAAGGGGACGATCGTTGAAGACCTGGCGCAGCGGGGTGTGATCTCCCTGAATGAAAAGGGGCTACCCACCAAGGAAAAGCAGGTGGTCCGCTGGCGCGTGGAAACAGGTGCGGAAAATGAGACGCCCGCCTGCTGGCAGGATCAGAGCCTCTTCCAAGCCTTCATCGACTACTACGCATCCACGAAATCCGGGAAGTCCGCGTTTTGCATGGTTACCGGTAAAAACGCCCCGCCCGCCAGCCAGCACCCCAAGAAGATCATCAACCTGTGCGCCAACGCCAAGCTGATCTCCGCCAACGACACCAGCGGCTTTACCTATCGGGGCCGCTTCACAGACGATTCGCAGGCCGCGACCATGAGCTATGAGGCATCGCAGAAGATCCACAGTGCGCTGCACTGGCTGGCGGCGACCCAAGGCGTCTTCATCGGCGGGCGCACCTTCCTGTGCTGGAATCCGCAGGGCATTGAGATCCCCAAGCCGCAGGCCGCCTTCCTGCGGCGGGGCGCCGCCAAGCAGATAAAATACTCCGACTATCGAAAGGCGTTGTCGGAGACTCTCCGGGGCTGGCAGGAGACGATCCCGCGGGACGCCGGCGCCGTGGTGGCCGCCTTTGATGCCGCCACATCCGGACGTCTTTCCCTCACCTATTACAGCGAGCTTCCGGTCTCTGACCTTCTGGAACGTCTGCACAACTGGGATGCACTTTGCTGCTGGGAGCATTCCTCCTTCGGCATACAGTCTCCCTCGCTTTCACAGATCGCGGACTGTGCCTTCGGCACGGTGCGTACCTCTGACCGGCAGACAAAGCTGGAGACGGATGAGCGCGTCATGCGCCAGCAGGTACAGCGGCTGCTCTCCTGCCGGGTGGACCGGGGCAAAATGCCGGCGGACATCGCCCGCGCCGCGGCGGCCAAGGCGTCCAACCTGCAGATCATGGACGCCGCCCTGCGGGAAACGGTATTGTTCACCGCCTGCGCGGTGCTTCGGAAATACAAATATGATTGGTACAAGGAGGAATGGAGCATGGCACTGGAACCGCAGAAGAAGGATGTCAGCTATCAGTATGGACGGCTTTTGGCCGTGTTTGAAAAACTCGAGCGAGATACCTATGATTCCAATGAACAGCGAGAGCCCAACGCGATCCGGATGCAGTCCGTGTTCGCAAAGCGTCCGCTCTACGCCAGCCGCATCATCTGGGAGCAGCTGAAAAAGGCGTACTACCCCAAGCTCAAGCCCGGCGCCAGAATAAAATACGACCGCATCATCGAGCAGATCATTCAGGAAATTTCCTCCTTCCCGCAGGCGGAACAGGAGGAGGCCCTGAAGGACACCTATCTCTTTGGGTACTATCTGCAGCGCAGTGCGCTGTACACATCCGGTAAAACCGAAAACAGTCAGGAGGAAGAATAAATGAGCAGCTTGCAAAACAAGATCGATTTTGTGGCACTGGTCTCCGTGACCCGCGCCAACAGCAACGGCGACCCTCTGAACGGCAATCGCCCCCGCACCGACCTGAACGGCTTCGGTGAGATCTCCGACGTGTGCATCAAGCGCAAGATCCGCAACCGGATGCAGGATCTGGGCAAGCCCATCTTTGTTCAGTCGGAGGATCGGTGCAGCGACGGCTGCGGCAGCCTCAGCGAGCGGGCCTCCGCCGCTATGAAGGGCATCAAGGATCGGGAGGAATATGCCCGGCGCGCCTGCGAAACGTGGCTGGATGTGCGTGCCTTTGGGCAGGTCTTCGCCTTCAAGGATGCCAAGGGCTTCTCCTGCGGTGTGCGCGGGCCGGTCTCCGTGCATCAGGCGTCCAGCCTGTCCCCCGTGGAGATCGAGTCCCTCCAGATCACCAAGAGTGTGAACGGCGAGAAGAAGGAAAAGGGTGAGAACCGCGCCTCCGACACCATGGGTATGAAGCACTTTGTCCGCTTCGGCCTGTACGAGATCAAGGGCTCCATCAATGTCCAGCTGGCGGAAAAGACCGGCTTCTCCGAGGAGGACGCCGACACGGTCAAGGAATGTCTGCGCACCCTCTTTGTGAACGATGCCTCCTCCGCACGGCCCGACGGCTCCATGGAGGTGGTGAAGCTGTTCTGGTGGCGGCACAGCTGCAAGGATGGGCAGTACTCCTCCGCAAAAGTCCACCGTTCCGTCAAGGTCGCTTTGCGGGACGCGGGTACCATCCCCACCTCTGCAGACGACTATGTGATCTCGCTGGAGGCACTGCCGGGTCTGGAGCCGGAGGTGATCGATGGCGTATAATGAGGAGGACTTCCTACAGCTCTCCGGCTTACAGCATTTCCGGTTTTGCAGGCGGCAGTGGGCGCTGATCCACATCGAGCACCAGTGGGCGGAAAACTACCGCACCATTGACGGCGCGATCCTCCACGAAAACGCCCACAACACGGACTTTCAGGAGCGGCGGGGCGACCGTTTCATTACGCGGGGCGTCAGCGTCTATTCTGCGGAATTGGGTATATCCGGACAGTGCGACGTACTGGAATACCACCGGGGCGCTGTCGGGATCCCCCTCTCCGGAAAAGAGGGACTGTGGCAGCCGTACCCTGTGGAGTACAAGCGGGGCCGCCCCCGCGAGGACACTGGCGACACCCTGCAGCTATGCGCGCAGGCCATGTGCCTGGAGTCCATGCTCTGCTGCGACATCCCCGAGGGCGCACTCTATTATGGGGAGATCCGCCGGCGAGAGAGGGTATCCTTCACCCCGGAGCTGCGCGCAGGGGTGCGGGAGCTGCTGGCGGAAATGCACGAGCTGTACCGCCGGGGCTATACCCCCAAGGTCAAGCCCACCAGATCCTGCAGCGCCTGCTCCTTAAAGGAGCTGTGCCTGCCCAAGCTGATGAAAAGCAGGACCGTCTCCGCGTATCTCCGGGCGGCCATGGAGGAAGCACCATGAAGCAGCTTCTCAACACGCTATTTGTCACCTCTGAGGACATCTACCTCTCGCTGGAGGGGGAAAACGTGCTGGCAAACCGGGACAAGACAGTTGTCGCCCGCTATCCGCTGCACACGCTGCAAGCCATCGTCAGTTTCTCCTATGCCGGTGCCTCCCCCGCGCTGATGGGAAAATGCGCGGAGGCCGGGATCGGTCTGGCCTTCTGCTCCCCGCATGGGCGTTTCCTCGCCCGCTCCTGCGGTGAGAGCAGCGGCAACGTGCTGCTCCGGCGTGAACAGTACCGTGTTGCCGACGACCCCGCCCGCAGTTGTGCGATAGCTCGCACCATGATCTTCGGCAAGCTGAGCAACGGTGCCGCCAGCATCCAGCGTACCCTGCGGGATCACGCGCCCCGCGTGGCGGGCTGCGGTCTGGAAGACGCCGCCGCCAACATCCGGGCCATGCTGCCGCAGGTGCTGGCTGCCGCTGACTTGGACACCCTGCGGGGAATAGAGGGTGCTGCCGCCACCGCGTATTTCAGCGTCCTCGATCACATGCTCCTGAGTCGAAAGGAGGCCTTCTTCTTCCACGGGCGCAGCCGCCGCCCGCCGCTGGATCGGGTAAACGCCATGCTGTCCTTCGCCTACAGTCTGCTGGCGCACGACTGTGCCAGCGCCTTGGAAAGCGTGGGGCTGGACAGCTATGTAGGCTTCCTCCACCGCGACCGGCCGGGACGGCAGTCGTTGGCGCTGGATCTGATGGAGGAACTGCGACCCTGCATGGCAGACCGCTTCGTGCTGACCCTTGTGAACAATCGGATGCTGCGCCCGGAGGACTTTCAGATGCAGGACAGCGGCGCGGTGCTGCTGTCCGATGAAGGCCGTCGGAAATTCCTGAAAACCTGGCAAGAGCGGAAACGGGACACACTGACCCACCCCTATCTGGGGGAAAAGCTGAGCTGGGGCATGGTCCCCTATGTGCAGGCGCTGCTGTTGGCCCGCTGCCTCCGCGGCGACTTGGACGGCTATCCGCCGTTTTTATGGAAGTGATGCTATGCTGGTGCTGATCACATACGATGTAAACACCGAGGACGCCGCCGGACGCAAGCGCCTGCGGCAAATTGCCAAAAAGTGCATGGACTATGGACAGCGGGTGCAGAATTCCGTGTTCGAGTGCCTGCTGGACGCAGGACAGTGCCGCCGCCTGCAGGCACAGCTCCTGTCTATCATGGATCCCGAGAAGGACAGTCTGCGCTTTTACTATCTGGGGAAGCAATACGAGAAAAAAGTGGAGCATTTCGGTGCGAAGAGCACCTACCTGCCGGAGGATCCCCTGATCCTCTGACACACGTCTCCCGGCACGGCGGTGGTACAAGCGCACGGGCATCCGGGACGCGCCTTCCCGCCCCTTGCGAAGTCCAAGTGACCAGTAATTGTCGGGAGGTTCGCAAGGCTTTTCCCGAGAAAGCGCCGGTCTTTCCCCGATTTTCTCGGGCAGCCACCCCGTGTTTTCCCCCAAAAAACGCAAAAATTCTACTTATTTGTCAAAGATCCGCAGGTAAAACTGTGCATCTTTGCCGTCGCCCCCCTCGCGGGGGGCGTGGATTGAAATATGAAGCTGTTGTCGGGATGTCGGAAAGTGGGAAGGTCGCCCCCCTCGCGGGGGGCGTGGATTGAAATAGTACATACCAAAGCCGCCCTGATGCGGCATGCGCCGTCGCCCCCCTCGCGGGGGGCGTGGATTGAAATGGATAGTCTGGCGGACAACATCGCTACCATCGGGTCGCCCCCCTCGCGGGGGGCGTGGATTGAAATACCATGTCGACGATTCCCCAATATGGACACCGCTGTCGCCCCCCTCGCGGGGGGCGTGGATTGAAATTGGAGGGTTTGAGCGCATCAGCCCCACCCCATAAAGTCGCCCCCCTCGCGGGGGGCGTGGATTGAAATCCTGATCAACCTGGACGGCGGCACCATCGATACCAGGTCGCCCCCCTCGCGGGGGGCGTGGATTGAAATGCCATGATTTAACGTGCGGCAGCTGGGAGCGCTGCGGAGTCGCCCCCCTCGCGGGGGGCGTGGATTGAAATATCGACGAGCGGGTATACACCACTCGAGGTGACGTCGCCCCCCTCGCGGGGGGCGTGGATTGAAATGCTGCGTGGGCGAAGGCGTGCTGAGGAGGTGACGTCGCCCCCCTCGCGGGGGGCGTGGATTGAAATCCTTGCCAATCCTTATGCGATGACCAAGGCGACGGTCGCCCCCCTCGCGGGGGGCGTGGATTGAAATCGCCGCTCCTGCACCGGTTGAAGTTTTCGGCGACGTCGCCCCCCTCGCGGGGGGCGTGGATTGAAATTGTGGATTTGGAAGTCATCTCGAAAAAGGCACAAACCGTCGCCCCCCTCGCGGGGGGCGTGGATTGAAATTCGTTTGGGAGAACGTTGTCGGAGCATTCAGCAGGTCGCCCCCCTCGCGGGGGGCGTGGATTGAAATTCTGTGGGCGGCGGTCAGATCGGAACAGATGCCGTCGCCCCCCTCGCGGGGGGCGTGGATTGAAATAGCTCGGCCAGGCTGTGGGCGACTGTTCCCTCGTCGTCGCCCCCCTCGCGGGGGGCGTGGATTGAAATATAGGTTAAAATGTAAAAAAGGAAGAGCACCGGTTGTCGCCCCCCTCGCGGGGGGCGTGGATTGAAATATGAACCCGCTGGACGTTGCGGACTATCTCGCAACGTCGCCCCCCTCGCGGGGGGCGTGGATTGAAATAACAGGCCACATGGAGGATGAAATGAACCGATTGAAGTCGCCCCCCTCGCGGGGGGCGTGGATTGAAATGGCGAGAAGCGTGAGGACTGCGACACGCTGTGGGGGTCGCCCCCCTCGCGGGGGGCGTGGATTGAAATTCCCCCTTAATAGGTCTGATAAAATGCGTACCGGCTGTCGCCCCCCTCGCGGGGGGCGTGGATTGAAATATACAGACGTACCGCAGCTGGTCGTAGATATGATCCTCGTCGCCCCCCTCGCGGGGGGCGTGGATTGAAATTCCCGCCGCAGACGGCGGAACTCCTTGTACTGCTGTCGCCCCCCTCGCGGGGGGCGTGGATTGAAATACTGTGCTCTGCAATGCGGACACTGTGTTTTGAGTCGCCCCCCTCGCGGGGGGCGTGGATTGAAATTACCCTGTGGGGCGGGGCGGCGGCTCCGCCCTGACGGTCGCCCCCCTCGCGGGGGGCGTGGATTGAAATGGTGAGACAAAAATGGAACAGGCCGGCAGGCCGGAAGTGTCGCCCCCCTCGCGGGGGGCGTGGATTGAAATAACGCATGGGACGAGAATATCGCTCTCGAACAGGAGTCGCCCCCCTCGCGGGGGGCGTGGATTGAAATAAATCATAATCCATCGGAGGAGGCCCCGGCAAATGTCGCCCCCCTCGCGGGGGGCGTGGATTGAAATATGCTGCCGAACACGATCTGCGCCCCGGAGGGAAGTCGCCCCCCTCGCGGGGGGCGTGGATTGAAATAGCGCATCTGACCAGTTGATGCCGCGCATCTGTACGTCGCCCCCCTCGCGGGGGGCGTGGATTGAAATCCTGTATGCAGGATTTTCCAGCGTGTACAACGCGGTCGCCCCCCTCGCGGGGGGCGTGGATTGAAATCCCGGCTCCGGAAAGGCGGAAAAACAGTACCCCGTGGTCGCCCCCCTCGCGGGGGGCGTGGATTGAAATTGTCCACTTCCGTCAGTGTAAGCAGCGCATATTGTCGCCCCCCTCGCGGGGGGCGTGGATTGAAATTCTGTGCTGGCGGCAGCGGCCTGTACCGCGTTGGTCGCCCCCCTCGCGGGGGGCGTGGATTGAAATGGGACTGTCCGGATGAAGTTTTTGCAGGTGTCGAAGTCGCCCCCCTCGCGGGGGGCGTGGATTGAAATAAAAATGCCGCGATGCGCTCCTCCACCGGCATAGTCGCCCCCCTCGCGGGGGGCGTGGATTGAAATGCGGGGCAGTAGGTGTCCATGCGTCGTAACCGTAGTCGCCCCCCTCGCGGGGGGCGTGGATTGAAATGCTGTTAAAGGATCTTATGCCGGAGCCGTCGCCGGAGTCGCCCCCCTCGCGGGGGGCGTGGATTGAAATGACACGGACGGTCTGTGGAAGCCCACGAAAGACGGGTCGCCCCCCTCGCGGGGGGCGTGGATTGAAATTCCATGGTGTCCAGCTTCAGAGCGCCCTGCCAGTCGTCGCCCCCCTCGCGGGGGGCGTGGATTGAAATCACCCTGTCCGCCCATGCCGGGTCAATGGCGCTGTCGCCCCCCTCGCGGGGGGCGTGGATTGAAATTTCAATTTTCAGTGCGATCCTCTCCCTGCTCTTAGTCGCCCCCCTCGCGGGGGGCGTGGATTGAAATGATAAGTTATGCGTTTTAAATTATGGATATGTATGTCGCCCCCCTCGCGGGGGGCGTGGATTGAAATAGGAGGCACAGCCGGTCGACCCCGTAACGGTGGGGTCGCCCCCCTCGCGGGGGGCGTGGATTGAAATCAGTTTGGGAAAAGCGGAGACAAAATCGAGGTGCGTGTCGCCCCCCTCGCGGGGGGCGTGGATTGAAATGTGATGGAGGCCCTGATGGACGCGATTGAGGAGGCGTCGCCCCCCTCGCGGGGGGCGTGGATTGAAATTGGGTGCGGCGGCAGGAGCTGCGGGACGACATCGCCGTCGCCCCCCTCGCGGGGGGCGTGGATTGAAATACATGGGGCGACAACCCTCCCCTGCGCTGGGCGGTGTCGCCCCCCTCGCGGGGGGCGTGGATTGAAATCCTTTGTTTATAAGGCTTTTCGGCTCGTCGCGCGTCGCCCCCCTCGCGGGGGGCGTGGATTGAAATATAATAATGGTGGGTGGCCGCGGCACCGGTAAGACGTCGCCCCCCTCGCGGGGGGCGTGGATTGAAATGTCGGCAACCGTTTGGAATGCGGCAATTAGCATGTCGCCCCCCTCGCGGGGGGCGTGGATTGTAATCGCGATTGTCGCATGGATGATATACGGTGTACCGGTCGCCCCCCTCGCGGGGGGCGTGGATTGAAATCGCCCTACGATGACAGCGGTCTGATCGCGGCCAGTCGCCCCCCTCGCGGGGGGCGTGGATTGAAATCGCGACGAAGCGGAGCGGCGGGGGCTGGTGATAGTCGCCCCCCTCGCGGGGGGCGTGGATTGAAATTTCGGGCTACCGTTGGCCCAGACGGCAAGATGCAGTCGCCCCCCTCGCGGGGGGCGTGGATTGAAATAGACTAAACTTTGCGCCGTTCGCACCATCCCGGGTCGCCCCCCTCGCGGGGGGCGTGGATTGAAATGATGTACAGCTGCACGGAGACACCCGGCCAGTCGTCGCCCCCCTCGCGGGGGGCGTGGATTGAAATAGCACGACCTGCGGGATGAGCGTATTTTCTACTACGTCGCCCCCCTCGCGGGGGGCGTGGATTGAAATTCCAAGGGCCGTATGGCCGTGGTGGAGGGTCGTTGTCGCCCCCCCTCGCGGGGGGCGTGGATTGAAATTGCGGCGGGATGCGCAGATCGCGGACATGAGTGAGTCGCCCCCCTCGCGGGGGGCGTGGATTGAAATAACACCGGAAGCCCCACCGTCAGCTACTCCGTGGCGGTCGCCCCCCCTCGCGGGGGGCGTGGATTGAAATGCACGGATGGAGCGAACCCAATTTTCCGAACCATCAAGTCGCCCCCCTCGCGGGGGGCGTGGATTGAAATTGGATAACACCAGTACTCTGGCCGACATGGTCAAGGTCGCCCCCCCGCGAGGGGGGCGTGGATTGAAATCTGTGCGTCATAAGACACTGTTCCGGGAGCAGGTGTAACAGTATTGCCGTTCACCCACGCGCGATAAGGTTTTTCTCCAAAATCCGCACTTACTTCTCCGTATCGTTCAGAAGAAGGAGAAAACTCTCCGCGAACTGTTTGATCTTCTCCTCGTCCGGTTGTTCTCCCTTCTCCTTCGCCGCGTCCATAAGCTTCTTTACCAGCTCGTCCTTTTCGCTCATACTCTGTTCCCTCCGTAAAAGTGCTTTCTGTTTTCATTATAACACGTTGTTCCGCTGCGTCAAATGCTTCCTGCCACTTCTGCGCCACCGCCTCCAGCTCCGCAAAGTCTTTGCCGTAGTCGCCCCCCCTCGCGGGGGGCGTGGATTGAAATCACTAAGCCTGCACCAACGCCGTTATTAAGTTTGGTCGCCCCCCTCGCGGGGGGCGTGGATTGAAATCTGTCCATACGCGGCGGGCTTGTTCTCCCCGCCGCGTATGGTGAAGTGTCAGGAGCAGCGCTTCTGTGATCCCTTTCAGAAATGCTTCGTTTTGAGCAAGAAGTGCCTTTGCCCCGCCGTAGTACCGCTCCAGCTCCACCTGTACCGCCGCCTCGCCGCGGGTATCCCTGTGGTCTACGTAGCGATGCTCGCCGGGTGCGCCCTCATGATGATCAGAAAAATCCAGCTTCGTGCCGTCCGTGGTAATGTATCCGTTTTCGTTCCAGTTGTTCGTCTCCCCGAAAAACTCCTTTGCGGATTTTGCATGGTCTTTTTTCTCCGCCTCCGAGTAAGCTTTCAGCGAAACCAGCAGCGGCTTGACATTCTCACTGACATTGGATATACTGCGAGTAAGACCAAACTTGGTTCCCCCGAACGGCGTAGAGCGCCCTAAGGCATTGAACCATTTTTTGGTCTCTTTTTTGTTTTCTTCCAAATGAAGCAGTTTATCCTCGGACAGAGATATGAATGCGCACAGAAAGCAGATCATTGTGAATACCGCATGCTGTTCCTGCTGTCTTTTCCAATCAGACGGCAGGCTTATCGTGCTGCGCACAGGAGTCCGATAAGTCACAGAAATCATACATCCCGTCTGTTTCAAGAAGTCACCTTCTTTGAACAGACGGGATTTTTGTATTTACATGAGGTATAACAATAATCGAATCACATGAGCGTATGACCGCGAAGCTGTGCGCCTTCGCAAGAGCATACCATTCGACCTATGCCCGGAAATCGGGGAAACGTTTTATCCGGAGCACCATGCCGGCATAAACAAAACCACCTGCCAAGCGGGTGGTTTTGTTTATGCTGCTTTCTGGCAAGAGGACAGATGCGCTCTGTTTTGCGTGCAGCCCGTGCCGTTAGCAGAGCTGCTCCAGTTGAAAGGCCAGCTCGGTGCGGCCCACAACGGCGTGGTGGTTGTTGTAAAGGTTTTTGTCGTGATAGCGGGGCAGAGAACAGGCTTCCTCCGGTGTGATGACGCCGAGCTGGGTGAGAACCGAGAGGATGGCATACGGGACGATGGAGGAGGCGCCGTCCTCCATTTTGAGGGCAATGCCGATCCCCTTATCCTTGATGCCCACGGCATAGAATGCGCTGGCGCCTGATTTGCAGAAGATTCGGTCGCCGAAGGCGGCCATCAGCTGCGTGCAGATGCGATCGGTTCCCGCCACCATTTCCGGATGTGCTGTCATGGCGGACGTGATGCGCCGGAGGACAGCGGCCCGGGTGGGGGCGAAAAGCGTGGGCAGGGACATACGGGCGTAGCCCTGTGCCAGCCGGTAAAGGGGCAGCGCGTGGACCGGAACGCCGCAGCCGTCCACGGCCAGATGGACTTCGGAGGTCTCCACACCGCACATTTCAGCGAACACCGAGAGGATACGCTGCTGAACAGGGTGCTCCGGAGAAATATAGTTCTCCAGGGATTCCCCTAAATGGCGGGCGGTGATGAGCATACCGGCGTGCTTTCCGGAGCAGTCGCAGTAGATGGGCGCACGGGGGATGCCGGCGATCTTCAAGGCGTCCTCGGCGGGGACATACATGGGGTATTCCGACCCGCAGCACAGCTGGTCGGGGGAGAGGCCTGCCTTGTGCAGGATGCTCTCCACGGCCTTTACATGAAAGGGCTCTCCGTTGTGGGAGGAGCAGATGACGGCCAGCTCCTGCGGGGTAATGCCATAATGCTCCAGCGCACCGCTCTCTGCCACGGGGATCGCCTGAAGGGGCTTGGCGGAGGAGCGGGCAAACGTAAGACGCTCCGGATCACCGAGCTTCCAAAGGATCTTGCCTGTGTGATCCGTTACCGCGATGTGTCCCCGGTGGATCTGATCCACCAGATCGCCGCGATATTGATAGGCAATAACAGCCATAGCATATACCTCCGTTTCTTAGATCACAAAGTAGAAAAAGCGCAGCACATCACCGTAATCATCGGCATCAAAGGCCACGGTGGTGGGAGAGATGAGGCTGGCGCCGGGATAGTGGGAGCATCCATAGGCGTCATAATGATGTACATAGGTGACCTCCACGTGGAAGTGCTCGGGAAGTGCCGGAGGTGTGGCTGTTTTTGCCGCCGCCACAGCCTCGGCCATCATGCCCTCGATCTCCTCGCGGACAAGCTCCGGGGTCTTTGTCAGAACGCCGTAGCCGTGGCCGG
>ENA-OUOU01001170-OUOU01001170.1-human-gut-metagenome-genome-assembly--contig:-NODE-1170-length-14213-cov-11.447662_pt1 | contig 14213 bp, 7 predicted proteins | sample MGYA00237936_ERZ548765 | MGnify/ENA primary metagenome ERZ548765 (study PRJEB26490, sample SAMN05356889) | human gut metagenome | biome: terrestrial biome; feature: human-associated habitat; material...
AGCCTAGTGACAACACCTTTTAATCGTACAACTACAACCCTTATAGTCGTACAACCATACACCCTATAGTTGTACGACCATACACCCTATAGTTGTACGACCATAACCCATTTAGTTGTACAACCATAACCCATTTAGTTGTACAACCATAACTCTTTCAGTTGTACAACCATAACTCTTTCAGTTGTACAACCATAACCCATTTAGTTGTACAACCATAAACGCAAGCCACTAGGCGTTCTTTTTACGCCTAGCGGGCTTGCGTTTTTTACTTTCTGAACTTTCGCATGTGGTTCAAGAACGGGCTGAAGACCCAAAAGTTCCTAGCCCAGGGCGTGTGGGACAAAATTTGCGAAAGTTTTGTTAATTATATTGTTCCAATTTCTTAATCTCATCTATAGATAAGTCGGTAATATCAGCAATTTCGTCTAATGGATAATTGCGCGCCAACAACTTCAAAGCAACCTCTTTGCTTACCTTTTTCTCGCCTTTTACAATGCCTTCTTCGCATCCTATTTTATATTCTTCTTCGTATCCTTTTTTATAGGCTTTCTCCACAGCATGCTTATATACCGCATAATTGTCCCACATGACCATCATGCTGTTGTCGTATTTCTCCTGTTCCTCTTTGGTCAGGGTTTTGGAGTCAGCGTATTCTGCCAATTTCTTGAATATCTTATCAAGAGCTTCGCAAGGGAATTGTTCTACTATCTCCATATATTTCAATTTATAAATCCAACAATATAAAAAACGTAGTACACGTTTAGAACACCTTAATTATATTGTTCCAATTTCTTAATCTCATCAATAGATAAGTCGGTAAGATCGGCAATATCATCTAATGGAGTATTGCGCGCTAACAACTTCATTGCAAGCTCTTTTCTACTTTTTTCTATACCCTTTTCTATACCCTCTTCTATACCTTCTTTTCTACCTTCTTCTTTACCTTCTTTTCTACCTTCTTCTTTACCTTTCTCCATACCTTTCTCCTCAGCATGCTTATATACCGCATAATTGTCCCACATGACCATCATGCTGTTATCGTATTTCTCCTGTTCCTCTTTGGTCAGGCTCTTGGAGTCGGCGATTTCTGCCAATCTCTTGAATATCTTATGCTGAGCCTCGAAAGGCATTTTTTCTAAAGTCTCCATATGCTTCAAATTATAAATCCAACAATCTAAAAACGTAGTACACTCTTCATTATGAACTTACGCTGCAAAGATACGCTTTTCTTTCGTAACTTCCAAGAAATTAACAAAAAAAGTTTTTGTGGGTGTGGGGGAGAGGGAGAGAGAAACAAAAAAGTGCAACGCCCAGTGTGGGCATTGCACTTTATTTAAATATATCCATGTTTTTAGGTGATTACCATCTTGGGTCACCAACACCGAGCTTCTTAACACTCTCGTTACCGATAGTGAAGTCGCCCTTAGCGGCATCCTTATACTCAGGGTCAGCAACCTTGCCTGCCTCGTCAGCAAACATGTTAGTCTTACCCTCTACGTCTGCTACATTGAGCTTAGCGCAGTTGAAGTATACGTTGTTCTGGAATGTTGGAACGCCAGTCTTTGACTGGTTAGACCATACAGCACCAGTATTTGAAACGATGTTGTTTGTCCATTTGATTACGTTGCCTACATAGCGAACATAGAGCAAACGCTTACCTTTGTTAGATGCTCCATCGATAGTACACTTGTCAACTGTAATAACAGGTGCGCCACCAAGTGCAGATGAAGCATCGTCCATACGGATGAAGTCGCGACTAGCTGCACTGTTATAGATTGTAGACTCAAGGAGGTTAAGGTTGTCTATGCGACCCTTACGACTGTCGAACATATCACCACCATCGCACACAATGTCGTGAATCAAACAATTCTTGAAAGTAAGCTCGTTAATAGTACATGCTACGTTAACATAGAATACACCCTTAGCATAGTTCTTAATCTCAGAGTTCTTGATGATAACCTTTCCGTATGTTGCATCAGCAGTCTTGAAGTTGAAAGCCTGGTCGGTAGAAACATTTTCTGAACCATCGAGAACTACGTTGTCGATAGAAACAGAAGCACCATCGGTAATCTCAAAACGACCCTGGATAACAGGAGCTGCAGTAGGGTAGATACCCTTGATTTCGATGCTCTTAGAGATTGCTACAGCGCTTGTACCTGTTTCATCCTCAGACATAATCTTGAATGTACCAGGCATCAAAGCGAATACAGAACCAGCCTCAGCATTCTTAATCAATGAAGCGAAGTCGTCGCCAGGACGAACTACGATAGCACCATTAAGGTCGGCAATAGTCTTAAATGTCTTTGTACCACGCTTTTTACTACCATTGTAGAGGTATACGTCATACTTTGTTTCTGGCTGCAAACCTTCAACTAAAGCCTTACCAGCCGCAATCTCTGCTTCGGTAAGCGTTTTTGTTGTAACGGTGTCGCCTGTTTCTGAATTTACAGCATAGATAGTTGTAACATCTTCACCTTCAGGCCAGTTCATTACAATGCTGCGGTCTGCGATATCAGAGTTAGATACTGACTTAAAGATCTGCTGTGCGTTGGTGCGGAATGAAACTTCACTCCACTTAGAGTTACGAGTAGCATCGTTATCATCAATAGCCATAACACGTGCAGAATATTGGGTATCGTACATCAAACCGCTTACTGCGTAAGGAATGTCGTCCTTAGAGATGTTCTTGAATACAAATGTTGGCTCACCACTAAAGTCAAGGTCTTTATCAGCGAAGAGCTGGAGTTCGTAGCTTGTTGCACCGCTAACTGCAGACCACTGGAACGAAGCACCCTCCTTTGTGATATCTTTAGTCTCAAAGTTAACAGGCGAGAAGTTGCGGCCTACGATAAGGCTTGTAATCTCGTCCATTTGATCGCTACATGCAGTCATCGACAATAAGCCGAGACCAAGGATGCAAGCGTTTATGATTGATTTTTTCATATTGTTCAATTTATGAATGTATTTTGTAAAGATTATCTGTTGGCAGATACAGCAGAGTGCTATATCTGCCAACTAATAAAATTTTAATCAGAGAGCTGTCCGTAGTTGCCATCATTGTTGAGCAAACCATTGCTCTTCTCAATGAATGTCTGCCAAATAGGCCACAAGCAGTTCAAGCTTGGCTTTCCTACATACAAACCATTGATGTAGTCCTCGGTTAAGAGGTTGGCACCTGTCTTAGAATCTACGAACCACTGCTTTGAGCTGTAGCCATCGAGAGCAGCACCTTCCGCGTCAGTATCACCATGGTTCAATCCATATACTACGATATTTTCGCCTTCGTTCTTGTAGTAAAGCTTAAGAGGAAGGTCTTTGTAGCTACCAGCGCGGTTAGAAAGGTCTGTAAGCTTCTGCTTAGCCTCTGCCATCTTCTCGTCGATGATTCCCCAACGTACGAGGTCTGCTTTACGAAGCATTTCGCCAGCAAACTCAAATCCACGCTGCTCTACGATACCCTTGAAGAAAGCATCCTGGTTAGCTGTATACTTAGCCTTCAAAGCTTCTACCTTAGCTGCTGGAAGAGCACGGTCGAGAACAGGCTTCATATATTTCCAAGCTGTCTGCTGGTCGTTGTCCAAAGCGTTGATAGCCTCTGCTGCCATGAGGTAAACATCAGCCAAACGCATGTACTGCCAGTTAACACCATCATCATTCTTACCAAGGCTAAGAGCACGCTCTGACTTCATCCACTCGTAACGGAATTTACCGAAGCACCATTTGTTGATACCGCGAAGTTGCTGATATGACTTGCCATCAACAAGATCCTTGCTCCACTCGTAAGGAATACAAGTGATGTCGCGACGGATATCATCCTTGTCATAATCATAATAAAGATAAGGAAGAGGACCGTTTGCACCACCCTGATTTTGTGATGTATACTGGTCTGCAACCTGATGCTTGATACCGAAAGTATAAACTACACGACCTCGACCAGAAGCAAATGGGATTTCCCACAACGACTCACCACCTGCAGCTACATTGTCCTGGCAAAGCTTCTTGAAGTTCTCTTCGAAGCTACCAAGAGTGTTGCAATGCTGATTGATGATGTCGACACACTCCTGCTTAGCAATAGCATACATCTTGTCAGATGCCAATTCTGGATCCTTGCTCTTGCGATAGCCATCGCCACGAAGGCCATAGCCACCAGCATAGAGAGCGATACGAGCACGAAGACCCTTAACGAAGCTCTTGCTTACACGCTCTGTACTCTTTGTGATAACATTCTCGTTTGGCCAGTAGCAGTAGTCTTCTGCTTCCTTAAGGTCAGCGAGCAATACCTTATATATAGAGTCACGGTTGCAACGTGGCATATATACATTGTCAGCATTGTTTGGCTGCAAACGTGCAGGAACATCACCCCAAGCCTTGATAAGGTCGTTGTAGATGAGAGCACGCAATGTCAAAGCCTCGCCAAGGAGCTGAGCCATATCGCGGTTATTCTCGATATGGCCATACTTGCGGATGCCCTGGATAGCGAGGTTTGCACGCTCGATACCCTCGTAGAACATTGCATAAGCATTATTATCGGTGTTCATCTGACCGTTGGTAGCCAGTGTGTTGTATCCCCAAAGGCTATTTTTATCGTCGTACGACATAGCCTTTGAATATGATGGCTGTGTTCCACTACCAGTTTCAAGGTCGCTGTTAAGACCATAATAAGGTAGGAAACGTCCGCGGTAAGAGTTTGTCTGACAGAATGATACGTGTATAGACATAATCTCTGACTCAGCCAACGAATACTGTGAAAACACAGAAGTCTCATCGAGAGTAGACTGTGTTGGGGCGTCCATATCGCATGATGTTACTACACCAGCAAGAGCTATGGACATGATTGAAAACTTAAATATTTTTTTCATTGTTTGGTCTTGTAAAGGAATGTTTAGAAATTCAAGTTCAAACCAAATACATACTGGCGGCTGCGTGGGTAACCAGAGTAGTCACAACCAGGTGTGAGGCTCTCCTGACCGTTCTTCTTGATACAGTCAGACTCTGGGTCGAAGCCCTTGTAACCAGTAATGGTGAACACATTATACATTGTGCAGTAGAAACGGAGGCTGTTAATGCCCAACTTCTTAACGATGTTCTTAGGCAATGTGTAGCCAAGTGACAAGGTGTTCAAACGGAGGAATGAAGCATCCTCGATAGCCCAGTCTGTAAGAATCATCTGCTTTGTATAAGGTGACCAGAGAGTAGTATTCTTGTTCATCTCCTCGAGCTTTACAGGGTCGTTGCAGAGTGTGCCATCCTCGTTGAGGTTAGTCCAACGCTTGCCATCGCCCATGATGTCGAGCATGTTACGATACTGATACTTACCAGTCATTGTACCTTCAATCTTGTTAGCATTGTAGATATCGTTGCCTACGCTGAAGTTGAAGTTTGCGCTGAGGTCGAAGCCATAAGCACGTGCGTTGATAGAGAAACCACCTGTGAAGTCTGGGTTTACATTACCAATGATGCACTTGTCTTCGTCGCCGATAGTACCATTAGCTGTACCATCTTCGCCTGGCATATCCTGAAGTTTCATAGAACCTGGACGGATTGTACCAACTACAGCTGTAGCATCAGCTACACCATCCTTAAGCTCCCAAAGACCTGTCTTCTCGTTGTAGCCCTTGAAGTCGCTAACCTCATAGCGACCTGCGCTACGATAACCGCGAATCTGACCTACCTGACCGCCTACAGCGATTACGTACTCATTACCGATTTCTGAAGAAGCCCAGCGTGTTTCAGCACCAAACTCCTGCATACCACCGAGCGACTTGATCTTACCCTTGTTGAAACCAATGTTACCTGAGAAGTCGATGCCCCAATCTTTCTTGTTTACGGCATGCCATGTCAATGTAGCCTCAAGACCCTTGTTCTCTGTCTCACCCATGTTACGATACTGTGAGGTATAACCTGTACCGCTTACAGGGAACTTGATGAGAAGGTCCTTAGTGGTGTTGATATATCCTTCAACCGAACCGCTCAACTTACCATCCAATACGGTGAAGTCAAGACCAAGGTTACGAGTGATAGTAGTTTCCCACTTCAAGTTAGGATTAGCCATTGTTGAAGATGGTGCCCACAATGTATTGAAACCATTAACCCAAAGAGTAGGGTCACCAGTTACAGCCTGATACTCCTGTGTGAGCTGACCTACAGGGATGTTGTTGTTACCTGCAGTACCGAAAGATACACGGAGTTTCAAGTCGTCGAGCCACTTCTGGGTGCCCTTCATGAAAGGCTCAGAAGAAATACGCCATGCTGCAGCTGCTGATGGGAAGTAGCCCCAACGATTGTCCTTAGAGAACTTAGAAGAAGCATCGGCACGGAATGTGAAGCTCAACAAATACTTATCATCGTAATTGTAGTTAGCACGAGTGAACAAAGACAAAAGCTTGTCGTCTGCTGAGTAGATATCGTTAACCTTTACTGGGTGTCCCTGACCTGTAAGCTTCCAAGCTGATTGAGAATCGAAGTCTGAAGGGAATCCGTGAATCTCGTCAGAGTGAGTACGCTTCTTGGTAATGATATACTCATGACCAACCATCATGTTGAGGCTGTGCTTCTTGCTCTTCAAGAGCTTCTTGAAGTCATAGCTAACAGTATTGGTGTTGCGGAACTTGTGGCGATTTGTATCCTCGAGAGTGATACCAGGCAAGCCAGGGAAGTCAGAGAAACTGTTACGAGACTGATAAGTTGTCTTACCATAGTAACGCTGATCATACTGGTTGTAGTCGTCATAGCCGAACTCTACCTTAGCCTTCAAGTTCTTGATGATTTCCCAACCGAAAGAACCCGCAAAGTTCAACTGCTTGCGCTCCTTTACACGGTCGTTGTCATACTGAGAAACAACTGGGTTGTAGAGGTTACCAAGATCATCATCATCACTACCTGCGCTCTCGTCGAGGTTAGAGAGAGGCATCGGATAATAATAAAGAGCATACTTCAAACGACGGTCGGTATCCATAGAACCTGTAGCATCGTTAGCACCACCACCACGGATATCGGTGTCGCTATAGCGAACCTGGAAGTCGAGGGTTGTGTTCTTGGTTGGCTTAGTGTTCAATTTCAAGCTGAAGTTGTCGCGCTTGAAGTTAGAGCCAATCTGAATAGCCTTGTCGTTCATGTGGGCATAGCTGAATGCATACTTAATGGTCTCAGAACCGCCATTGATGTTCAAGTTCTGATTGAAGGTGTGACCTGTACGACCATAAACGATGTCCTGCCAATCGTTAGCAGCTACATCTTTATACATGTCCATGTCCTGATAGTTACCTAAGTAATCTGTGTAAGAAGTAATATCCTTCTGATTCTTGAGCAAAGCAAGCTCATACTGCCATTTAGCATAATCATAAGGAGTGAGCAAATCCATAGTCTTTGCAATCTTCTTTACGCTATAGTAAGCATTGTAGCTAACATTAACCTTACCGCTCTTACCGCTCTTAGTGGTAACGAGGATAACACCATTAGCACCACGGCTACCATAGATAGCTGTAGAAGAAGCATCCTTCAAGACAGTGATATCCTCAATGTCGGTAGCAGGGATGTCACCAATACCATCTACTGGGAAACCATCAACAATATAAAGAGGGTCGTTGCTCTGAGTGATAGAACCACCACCACGCACGCGAATCTTTACTTCTGCATCAGGTGAACCCTCGGATGTTGTAACCTGCACACCAGCCATCTTACCTGTCAACGCTTCTGAGGCTGAAGCTACAGGAACCTCTGCCAAAGCCTTGCTGCCTACTGTGGCAACAGAACCTGTAAGGTCCTTTTTCTTGACCGAACCATAACCAATAACAACGACATCGTTGAGAGATGTTGCGTCGTCTTCGAGCTTCACGTTGATGACAGACTTGCCAGATACGTTCACTACCTGAGGCTTCATACCTACGTACGAAATCTTCAGTTTCTTACTGTTGCCTTTCAGAGTGATAGTAAAGTTTCCATCAATATCGGTTACACCACCATTGCTGCCAGTTCCCTGTTCGAGGACTGAAGCACCAATTACTGGTTCGCCTGTATTGTCGGTTACAGTACCCTTGATCACTGTTTGCGCAAAACCATTGGCTGACATAGTCAAGGTTGCGGCAACAAGCGCAAATCTCAGATTTTTTAATTTACCAGACATACACTTTAGGTTTAGATAAAACTTATTCTATATTATTAATATTCTAATGTTTTTGAAATGTTTTTAAGTAGAATTCCAGTCCTGAGCAGTTGCTTTATCATGGCTGTTCCTCTTGGTTCCCGAAGGCTCCGAGTTGGGCAACCTTGATGCATAGCGTTAGCTAAGTCATGGTTTTCTTGCTGCAAAAGTATATAAAAAATATGAGAATATGGGTATTTTTGAGATAAAAAAATACGTAAACGTTTACAGATTTTTGCGTAAATACTCTGTTTTTTACATTTCAACGGTCCGTTTTCTCGTATTCTGTTTCTGCTGTTTCGGGAGTTGAAGGAACAAAAAAAGTGCAATATCCGGCATCCTTCTGAATGAGGATGGGGATATTGCACTCCGAATGTTATCTGTCAATCAATTTACTTAATGTCTCTGTTTCTTTACTTTACGATGACCTTGCTTGTCTTCTTGCTGCCATCTGCCAGGGTCTTCACAATGATGTTGATACCTTTCTGAAGGTTTGTGAGCTGGGTGCCGTCGGCTGCATAGATAGCGGTCTTGATGACTGCTGCTTCTGTAGCTGAGGTGATGTTGCGGATGCCGGTGCTTACTGAATTGGCTGTTGCACCGAAACCGCCCATCTGGTTAGCTGCACGTACGGCGAATGTACCCTTCTCGCCGTTGAGGTTTACTGACTTCTCTGTGGTCAGGGCGAAGAACTTGCCGTCTTTTGATACGAGATACATCTGGGCATCACCGGTCCATGAGAGTTTGTCGCTATCCAGTGTGGCTGCTGTAGCTGCTGCCTGAGTAGAGAGAACGGCTGGCTTCCACTCGCCGAATACTGCATCGAGGGTGTATGTTGCAGCTTCTTCTGCTGTGAGAATGATGTTCTCCTCTGCTTCTTTAGTTTTTCCGTTTTTATCTTTGAAAAGTACCTTCTTTTCTTCAGGTGAGAAGGTGTTGCCCTCTGCATCTTTCAGAACATCGAGGCGGAACTTGTTTGCAATAGCTGCATCCATAGCTGCGATGTCGAAGTAAGCGTACTTCGTGCCATCGTTCAGAATCTCATCTTTCTGGTTGATGGTTGTGTTGAGCCAGGTGAGTCGGGCAATGTTGTTCCATGAACGGCCAAGACTGAAGTTTGCTGCCTTGTTTTCGATGGTACAGTCTTTGAAGATGTAACCCCATTCGCTCTTGCTGTTTGGTGCTGCAATCACGTCAGTACCATTCTTTACGCCTTCCTTGCGGCTTTCGTTGACGAAGAGCACGCGGTTGAAATATACATCGCCACCACCGCAAATGTAGTCGACGGTGCCGTGAATCTCTGAGTCCTCAAAGTAGAACTGTCCCTTGCCGTTTGGCTCGTTGCTGTAGTAGGTATCCTGGTAAGACAGCATCTTCACATTCTTGCAGATGGTCTTTGTTCCGCGATCCTGAAGGCAGACTGCACGACCGGCAGATCCCGTCTTATAGTAATCGAGCGCATCTTTCAGGGTGATGTCCTGAAGATAGAGGTTGTTGCTCTGGTTGAGGAGGGTGGCTGTGGTGCCAATGCCTTCGTTCTCTATAGCTGGCTTGTTGACGATGATGGTTTTGTCCATGCTCTCGCCGATGATAGAGATGTTGTTGCCGCTAATCAGAGTGAGGCACTTGTCGCCCAAATCGTATGTGCCGTTTGGCAAGAAGATGTAAGAACGTGGAGCATCTGCTGCTGCATTAGCTGCATTGACGGTTTCAAGCGTGGTGATGAAACTCTGTGCATTGCCAGTCTTTACTGTGTACCAGTTGCCTTCTTGGGTATAGGCTGGTTCTGTCATGTTCACGATGCTGAGACTATGGAGGTAAGCGTTGGCTGCGAAGGTAAGTGTGTACTCGCCGCTTGCTGTAGAGGTATTCTGCAGAATTGTGCTGATACCATCTGTGCTTGTCATGGCATCTACACTTGCTATCGTAGTGCCATCAGGGGCAGTCAGTGTGATGTCGCCCGACTTAGAATACTGGCAGAGATTCATCTTGATGTAACCCTTGCCGCCCATCAGAATCTTTATCTTGTCGCCTGCAGTAAAAGTCCAGCCGTGTGTGGTATCATGCCACTTGCCGTTGCCTTCTACAGAGATTGCCTCGTGGTCGTTGATGTCGAATCCTTCCTTTTGGAGGTCGTAATCGTAACGGGCTGTTTCACTTGCGGTCTCAATATCTGTAACGACTGCATAGAGTTTGGTATCTGCTGTAATGACAGAAGAGGTGGTGAACTTCTTGCTGTCTTTCTTCAGGTCGGTAGCCCAACCGCGGAATTTCTTACCTTCGGCTACGGTTACCTTGTCTTCCATGCCTTCCTGGAATTTCTCTATGTTGGCATTCTGCTCCACCTTCTGGGTTCCGATAGCTGTTGTTCCGTCTATATTATAATAGGTGAGGGTGAAGTCTGGCTTGAAGCCTACGGTGAGCTCGTAAGTTACTTCATCTCCCTTAGATTCTACAACGATGGTTACCACAGTCTTCTGGTCTGCACCTTCGCCGGTGGTAGTATAGGTCGTGCTCTTGATGGTTCCGTTAGCAGCAACGATGTCTGTCAGCGGATTGGTCTCGCTGATGAGGTTTGCCTTCTTTGAAACGAGAAGGGTAGCGAGCTGCTTGCCTGATGCGTCTTCATTGAAGATGTCAACGGCTGAATAGTTGGTGCCGTTGAGGCTGAAAGTGCCGAGCATTGGAGTCTTGCTCATATCTACATTTCCGTAGATGGCGAGATCGGTAACGTATGCGTTCTGGTTGAGTTTGAAGTTCTCGAACTTAATCTGGCAGTTGGTACGGTTTACGTCGAGTGTCAGATCTTCTCCGCTTGTGGTTACAATGGATACGTTGTGGATAGCTACCCAGTCTGCATCGCCGTCGCCCTTTACAGATACTTTGATGCCACGTGTACCACCTGTAGCTGCCTGATGGAGGGTAATCTTGGTGATGCTTGCCAATGGAGAGGTTACTGCGCTTGGTTCGGCTGTAGAGTATTCGCCAGTGTACTTTAGGGTCTTCATATAACCGGTACGGTCAGCGAACTTAGCGTTTGTTCCTGTTGGATTTATCTCAATGCCATTAAGAGTCATGGTAAATGCCTCTTTACTATAGAGAGTTTTGAGGTCTACCAAAGTGTTGTTGGCTGTTTTGCCATCTATCTTTTTCCACTCGGTGAAGTCGGTAGTGTAGAGTGCCTTTTCCTGGATGGCGCTTACGTGTACCACCTTAATCTGATAAAGGTAGCTTTGACCTGTTGCAACAACTTCTACATATCCCTTAGCCACTTCGGCTGATGTTGCGTTGTATTCTGTTACGTCTTCAGTAGCAGCCTTTCCGCCTACGGTGAGGTTGTGGTAGTTTGGGTAACTTGTTATGGCTACAACATCATTTGCTGATTTTACTGGAATCTGCAGGATGGTTCCTGCGTTAAACTGTGCATCAGATGTTCTGCCCTGCAACTTACCTTGTGTAGCGTTTACGTGCATAGTGATGCCTTCTACGGTAGAAGCGAGGTCGCCCTCATTACTTTGGAAGTTAGCTGCTGTGTTGATACCCTCAGGAAGATTTTTCTGAAAGTCCCAAACAGCAGTGACATTTTGCGCCTTTGCAATGAAAGCAAAGACAAGCAACAGGCTGAGAAGCCCCAATCTTAGTAGATTTCTTTTCATTTGTTTGCCTTTTAGGTTGTTATACTTTATTTTATTGTTTATCTTTTATTAGTGCAAATATACACTTATTATTTCTATTTAAGAACTTTTTGTTTCAATTTTGTTGTAAAAGCTACGCAATCGTTTTCGTACATTTCCGCCTTTTTATCTCTTCTTCGTTTTGCCAAATGAAAATTGTGTTGTACTTTTGCAGGCGAAAACTAACGAAATTCAAACCAAATTATAATAATAAATCACAGAACTTTCGCAAGTGGTTCAAGAACGGGCTGAAGACCCAAAAGCTCCTAGCCCAGGGCGTGTGGGGCAATACTTGCTAAAGTTCAGTAAGATATATAGAGGGTGCGTCATAAGTTATGGCGCACCCTCTTGCTATCTTTACAGTACTTCCTTATCTCCTTTCATTTCTTGATAAGTGAAAGTTAAGTTATTTGATTTTTTCTTTGGTTAATTCAGATTTTCTTTGTAATTTAGCCGCGCAAAACGTAAAGTTTGTAAGATTATGGCAAAAATAGTAAATAAATACCCTGTGGGGATACAGACATTCGAAAAACTCCGTGAGAAAGGTTATCTCTATGTAGATAAGACCCAATATATCGTGGATTTCAGAGAAAAACAGATGTCGTATGTCTTTCTGAGTCGTCCAAGACGATTCGGAAAGTCGCTCTTTGCCTCTACTCTTCAAGCTTATTTCGAGGGTAGAAAGGAACTCTTCGAGGGATTGGCAATAGCTGATTATGAGAAGGATTGGGTGAAGCATCCTGTGCTTCATTTTGATATGAGCGGTGCCAAGCACTTTGATGCTGATGCCTTGAACAGTTATCTGAATCTACAGCTTTTGCCCTATGAAAAGCTATACGGTAAGGGAGAAGGTGAAAAATATCCTAATGAAAGACTGGATGGTATCGTAAAGCGTGCTTATGAGCAAACGGGCGAAAAGGCGGTTGTCATCATCGATGAATATGATGCCCCATTGCTGGATGTGGTACATGAGAAGGAGAACCTGCAGCCCCTCCGCCGTATCATGCAGAACTTCTACAGTCCTCTGAAAAAGCTCGACCCATATCTGGAGTTTACCTTTATCACGGGTATCACCAAGTTCTCGCAGCTCAGCATCTTCAGCGAACTGAATAACCTCGATAACATCAGCATGTTCGACCAGTATTCGGCTATCTGCGGTATCAGCAAGAAGGAACTTACCACTCAGATGAAACCGGATATTGAGGCATTGGGAGAAGACCTGGGTATGACGTATGAGGAGTGCCTGGCAGAGCTGACAAGATTCTACGACGGTTATCATTTCAGTGAGAAATCAGAGGATGTTTTCAATCCGTTCAGTCTGGTAAAGGCACTGAATGCACGAAAGATTGCTCCTTACTGGTTTGGCTCGGGTACTCCGTCTTATCTTATTAAGACATTGCAGAAGTATCACGTCAATGTGATGGATATTGAGAAGAAATCATGTGATGTGGATGACTTTGATGTTTCGCCGGAAATGATGACTTCTGCGCTTCCGTTGCTCTATCAGAGCGGTTATCTCACCATCAAGAAGTATAATCCGATGCTGCATCGTTATACTTTGGAATATCCTAACAGGGAAGTAAAGATTGGCATGCTCAAGAGTCTTGCACCTAACTATCTTTCACCAATATCTTTGGATAATAACAGCCTGGTGGGTGATTTTCTGGAAATGCTTTATGATGGAGATGTAGAGGGAGCAATGATTCGATTGAAAGCGTATCTTGCCAGCATCTCCAACCGTTTGAGCAATAAGAATGAACGGGATTTCCAGACGGTGTTCTATCTTATCTTCAACCTGATGGGCGCCCATATGAGGGTAGAGGAGGATAGTGCAATAGGCAGGGCTGATGCAGTGGTGTATATGCCTGATGCTGTATTTGTTTTCGAATTGAAGTATGATGGTTCTGCCGAAGAAGCAATCAAACAGATAGATGAAAAGGGATATCTGATTCCATATTCTGCAGATGGTAAACGCTTGTTCAAAATTGGTGTTAATTACGATAGTAATCAGCGGACAATTAGTGATTGGAAGATAAAGGAAGGATAAAATACTGTACTTTAGTATATAGTTCTGCAACGGGCTGAAGGGGCTGCTGTCTCTTCAGCCCGTTTGGTTTCTGCTAGCTAAAACTCTCTTATATTCTGGTACTTGACGTTTGAATTTACGTAATCGTTTTCGTAGTTTTAGCTCATTTTGGTTCACATTTTTCCGAGATTCTCAAAATGATTTGCTAAATTTGCCAGCGAAACAAACTGGTAAATGAATCAAACTTAAATAAAGTTATTCATCAACTAATTAATAATATATAAACTTAAAATAAAACGATTATGAAGAAATTCTTTACTCTTATCGCAGCCGTAGCTTTGGCTCTGTCTCTTATACACATCTGACGCTG
>ENA-OUOU01001174-OUOU01001174.1-human-gut-metagenome-genome-assembly--contig:-NODE-1174-length-14200-cov-11.694097_pt1 | contig 14200 bp, 4 predicted proteins | sample MGYA00237936_ERZ548765 | MGnify/ENA primary metagenome ERZ548765 (study PRJEB26490, sample SAMN05356889) | human gut metagenome | biome: terrestrial biome; feature: human-associated habitat; material...
CGTCCCACAGGCCGTCCTTGATCATGGTGTCCACCAGCTTCTTGTCGCCCATGCGAGCGCCCCAGCGGGCGTCCATGGAGGCAAAGGGAGCGGCGCTCATGTTCTCGGTACCGCCGCAGACCACCACGTCGGAATCGCCGGCCAGGATGGAGCGGGCGCCCTCGATGACAGACTTCATGCCGGAGCCGCAGACCATGCCCACGGTGTAAGCGGGAACGGAATAGGGGATACCGGCCTTGATGGCCACCTGACGGGCAACGTTCTGGCCCTGGGCAGCGGTCAGGATGCAGCCGAACATAACCTCATCCACGTTTTCGGGGGCGATATTGGCACGCTTGAGGGCCTCCTTCACCACCACGGCGCCCATCTCGGCGGCGGGGGTGTTCTTCAGGGAACCACCGAAGGAGCCGATAGCGGTACGGCAGCAATTGACGACATACAGATCTTTCATGATGGAATTTTCCTCCTACATTTGGTTTTGGGGTTCTACTCTGTACCTATATCGTAGTCATTTTCGGTCGAATAGTCAACCCCCAGAATTGCTCCGCGCTGAAAAATCGTAGGACTGAACAGGAAATAACCCGGTTCCTTTGTTAGTTTGACTAAAAATTAACAAACTGTTTTCCTCAGGAGAGAGCCGAACGGGCCTCCTGGAGCCTGGTATAAAAGGCGCCGGGGTCCAGCTTGTTGAACAGGCGGGTGTTGTATTCCACCTTTGCGTCGGCCACGGCGGCCTTGATTTGCGTTTCAAACAGGGCATTGACCACGGCGGACTGGTCCAGCTCCTTGCCCACGGCCACATACAGGGCGCTGCCGGTGTCGATGACATCGCTGACCTGGCCGGGCTCCAGCGCCGACACGGCGGCGGCCAGGGTCTCGCCCATGTCCCCGGCGGAGGCGGTGACGCCGGCCTCCGTCACGTCCTCCATGCCCAGCTGGCCCGCCAGGTCCAGATACGCGGCGGTAACGTCCTGGGCGTCCCGCAGCTGCTGGGCAAAGCTCTCGGCCGCCAGGCGGGTGTTGTCGTCATCCTGGCCGTCCAGGGGCCAGTACAGCAGCAGACTGGTGGCATAGCCCTTCTGCCGGGCCAGGGCGTCAATGTCCTCCTGGGCAGGGTACAGAGCGCTGCCGGGGGTACAGAACGCCTGACGCACCCCGGCATACAGGTAATAGCCCCGGCTGATGGCGTCGAACATGGCCTCCGACACGCCCATGCCCTGGATCTGCTTGCTGTAGGCCTCCTGGCTGCCGTAATAGGTGATATACTGCTGGCGCTGGTTTTCCAGGGCCTCCCGGTCGGCGTCGGACAGGGTCACATTCCCCCGCTTGGCCCACTGGCGGACCACGGCGTACAGCTTCACGGTCTCCAGGGCGTCCTGCTTGGCATAGGCCCCGTAGGTCATCCCCTCGGACAGCTCCGCGTCAAAGTCAAGGTCCTGAACGTTGTACGCCAGATACTCGCAGTCATAGGCCAGCCAATACAGATACTCCTCGGCGTCAATGGTCTCTCCGTTGACGGTCAGCAGCTCGGCGTCGGGCCGGATGCCGCTGGCCTGATAGAACAGGCCGTCGGTGCGGTGGCCGTTGGTAAGGATACCGCTGGCGGAAATGCCCACCACCAGCAGTGCGGACAGGACCACCGAGGCGGCCAGACGGATCCATGCTTTTTTCATAAGTTATCTCCTTCCCGGGCAGCTTTGCCCAGCTCTTCTTTTTTCAGCCGCAGCTCCTCCGTCAGCTTCCCGGCAGCGGAGAGGGCATCCTCCCCGGGGGCCAGGTGCAGCCGGAGCCGGGGAGGCTCCCCGGCGGACAGACGCAGGCGATTGCGGTAGCCGGGCATGGAGCACACGGCCATCAGGCTGGGTACGTCCACGCGGCTGTCAAAGGTGAAGGCCACCACACCGGCCCTCTGGGTGATATCGGTGATGAACACGTCGGCGGCGGCAGCCCGCAGCAGGGCCACGTCCAGCAGGGCCATCACCGGCTTGGGCGGGTCGCCGTAGCGGTCCGTCAGCTCGTCCACCAGGTCCGACGCCTCCTCCGTGGTGCGGATGGCCGCCATGCGGCGGTACAGATCCATGCGCTGGTGGGCGGAGGGCACATACCGCTCCGGAATGTGGGCGGAGGTGGCCAGGTCCGCCGAGCAGTCGGGGCGGATGTCCTTTCCCCTCCCCTGCTGTTCCAGCACCGCGTCGTTCAGCAGCCGCAGATACATGTCGTAGCCCACACTCATCAGATAGCCGGACTGCTCCGGGCCCAGCAGATTCCCCGCCCCGCGGATCTCCAGGTCCCGCATGGCAATGCGGAAGCCGGAGCCGAAGGCCACATACTCCCGGATGGCGGACAGGCGCTTGCCGGCCACCTCCGTCAGCACCTTGCCGGGGCGATAGGTCAGATAGGCATACGCCCGGCGGGCGCTGCGGCCGATGCGGCCCCGGATCTGGTGCAGCTGGGACAGGCCCAGCCGGTCCGCGTCCTCGATGATCAGGGTGTTGACGTTGGGGATATCGATGCCGGTCTCGATGATGGTGGTGCACACCAGCACCTGGATCTCGCCGTCGGCCATCTGCTGCATGACGGAGCTCAGCTCCCGCTCGGCCATTTTGCCGTGGGCAATGCCGATGGCCGCGTCCTCCCCCAGCCACTGCCGCAGGCGTCCGGCGGTGGACTCGATGTTCTCCACCCGGTTGTGCAGGTAATATACCTGGCCGCCCCGGCTCAGCTCCCGGCGGATGGCCTCGGCAATGACGGGCCACTCGTGCTCCATCACATAGGTCTGCACCGGCTGGCGGTCGTGGGGCGGCTCCTCGATGGTGCTCATGTCCCGGATGCCGGACAGGGCCATATTCAGAGTCCGGGGAATGGGGGTGGCGGACAGGGTCAGGGTGTCCACCTGCCGGGCCCGCTCCCGGAGCTTTTCCTTGTGGGTAACGCCGAAGCGCTGCTCCTCGTCGATGACCAGCAGCCCCAGGTCGTGAAATTGCAGGTCCTTCTGCAGAAGCTTGTGGGTGCCGATCAGCAGGTCCACCTTTCCCGCCTGGGTCCGGGCCAGAATGTCCCGCACCTGGGCGGGGGTCCGGAACCGGGAGAGCACCTCGATGTTCACCGGGAAGGACCGGAACCGGTTCACCGCCGTGGCATAGTGCTGCTGGGCCAGGACGGTGGTGGGCACCAGAATGGCGGCCTGCTTGCCGTCCAGAATGCACTTCATCACCGCCCGCAGGGCCACCTCGGTCTTGCCGTAGCCCACGTCTCCGCACAGCAGCCGGTCCATGGGCCGGGGCTGCTCCATATCGGCCTTGATGTCCCGGATGGCCTGGAGCTGGTCGTCGGTCTCCGTGTAGGGGAAGGCGTCCTCAAACTCCTGCTGCCAGGGGCTGTCCGGCGAGAAGGCATGGCCTGCCAGCCGCTGGCGCTGGGCATACAGCCGGATCAGGCCCTCGGCCAGGTCCTTGGCGGCGGCCTTGGCCTTGCGGGTGGTCTTGGCCCACTCGGTGCCCCCCAGCTTATTGAGCTTGGTGCGCTCGTTGTCCTCGCCGGGGCCGATGTACTTGCTGACCAGGTCCAGAGACGTGGCCGGAACGTACAGCACGTCCTGCCCGGCATAGGCGATCTTGATATAGTCCTTTTCCACCCCGTCCACCGGCATGCGCAGCATGGCCACGAACCGGCCGATGCCGTGATGGGCGTGGACCACCAGGTCCCCGGGGGTCAGGTCCGTGTAGGACTGGAGCTTCTGCTGATTGCTGTCCCGCCTGGGCCGGGGCTTTTTGGCCCGGCCGGACAGGGGCGTGGTCAGCTGTCCCTCCGTCAGCACCGCCAGCCGCCCCTCCGGATATTCGCACCCGGCGGACAGGGCTCCCACAGCAATGAGCACCGTGCCCTTTTCCGGGGACTTTTCCCCGGACAGGTCCACGGCGGCGGGGATTTTCCGGTCCGCCAGCATCCGGCGGAGGTTCCGGGCCCGGACCTCGCCGCCGCACAGCACCATCACCCGGTAGCCCGACGTGAGATAGTGGGTCAGGTCCGTGCAGGCCAGCTCCAGGGAGCCGCCGTAGCTGGACAGCTGCTTGGCCGTCAGCTGGAGAAGGTCCCGGGGCTGCAGCAGCTGCCGCCCGGTGGTGAGACCGTCCAGCTGCACCACCGGGTGCTTTTCCAGCCCCAGGGCCAGCTCCGGCTCCGAGGCGGCAAAATCCGCCAGCTCACCGGCCAGAAAGCCCGCCTCCATTCCGGCGGACACGTCCTCCTTCAGCTGCCACAGCCAGCCCCGCAGGGCCTCCGCTGTGCGGCCGCTGTCCTCCACGCAGATCAGGGCATCCGCGGGCAGATAGTCCAGGGCGGTGGTCTTTTCCGGGTACACCGCCGCCATGCAGCGGTCCGCGCCGTTGGGGGTGATCCCCTGGCGCAGCAGGGCGGCATCGGCGGTCAGCAGGTCCCGCAGGGTCTGGGTGCCCTGCCTCCGGGCAAGGCGCTTTACTGCGGCCTCCAGCCGGGCGGCGGCGTCCTCCGCCGTATGCTCCTCCCAGCCGGGCAATACCTCCGCCGCCGGAAGCAGCAGCGCCTCCCGGCGGTTTTCCACCCGGCGCTGGGTGGCGGCATCAAATATGCCCAGGGAGTCGATCTCGTCGTCGAAAAATTCGCAGCGCACCGGCTGCTCCATGCCCGGGGAGAACACGTCCAGGATGCCGCCCCGCAGGGCGAACTGTCCCGGGCCCTCCACCTGGTCACAGCGGGTATATCCGGCTCCGGCCAGCCGCCGGGTCAGGGCGTTCAGGTCCCACTGCTGGCCCACGGCCAGGGTCAGTGCCGTCCGCTCCAGCACCCGGGGCGGGATGCACCGCTGCACCAGTGCGTCCGGGGTAGTGACCACCACGGGGCTGTCCGCCAGGCGGTACAGGGCCGCCAGCCGCTGGTTTTCCCACTGGCGGCTGGACTCCATAGGCCGCCACTGAAGCTCCCGGGCCGGGAGCACCAGGGGCGTCTCCCCGGTGAGCACGGCCAGGTCACCGGCCTGGCGCCGGACCTCCCGTTCGTCGGCACACAGCACCCACAGGGGCCGTCCGCTGTCCCGGTGCAGGGCCGCCTCCACCTGGGCCCGGTGGACCGGTCCCACGCCGGTGACCAGCACCGGCGAAACGCCGCCGCGCACATCCTCTGTCAGCTGCCGCACCTCCGTCAGGTGCAGCAATTCCTTTACCAGCGCCTTCACCGGGCACCTCCCTTCGTTTTCCCCCAACGCATCCGGGGGCGTATACGGTAAGTATACGCCCCGAAGCTGTAATTTAACTTAAATTTTGTCCGTCCGCCGCCTGTCGGGGGCGGGAACCCTTCTATGCTTATGCGCTCTTTCCGGATTTCTTCTCCCGGGTAAAGACCTCTGCCGTGATCAGCGCCGTCAGCGGGATGGACAGGATCACGCCCACGCTGCTGGCTACGCCGCTGACCACCTCCAGGGATACATAGGCCGAGCTCAGCAGCTGCCGGGGGGACAGTCCCAGAGAATACAGGTACAGGATCAGGGTAAAGCCGCTGCCCAGAAACGCCAGGATCAGGGTGTTGGTCATGGTGCCCACCATGTCCCGGCCGATGTTCATGCCGGAGCGGAACAGCTCCCTCCGGGACAGCTCCGGATTGGCGGCGTGGACCTCCGACAGGGAGGAGGCAATGCCCATGGTCACGTCCATCACCGCGCCCAGGGCGCTGATGACGATGCCGCCCACCAGCAGGCCCCGCAGACCGATGGGCGTGCCGGTCTGCCGCAGCTGCAGCAGGGGCTCCACGTCGTCGATGCGCAGGCCGTCGATGCGGGTCAGTCCCTGGGCCAGCAGGCCGAACAGCAGGGCCAGGGCGGTGCCCGCCACTGCGCCCAGCATGGCGCACACGGTCTTTTTCCGGACGCCGCCTACGATGGTCAGGCTTACCACCGCCACATAGGCACAGACGATAAACGTCATCAGCAGCGTGTTGGCCCCTTTCATCAGGGACGGCAGCAGCACGCCGAACAGGCACACCAGCGTCACCGCCAGGGCCACCAGGGATTTGACCCCCGTCCGGCCGCCCACGGCCACCGCTGCCGCGATGAACAGCACCAGCACGATGCAAAGGGGCAGCAGTCGGTCGAATTCATACACCGTGGCATTGACGGTGCCGTCGGAATAGGTGGAGATCAGGACGGTGGCCCGGTCCCCGACCTTCAGCGGCCCGCCATACAGGGGCCCCACATAGTTATATACCTGCATCTGCTGGCCCTTATAGTCGCCGGAGCGGACGGTGACCAGCAGCAGCTGCTCGCCGCGATAACCGTTGTCGGAGGCAGGGTCCTTCTCCGTGGAATCGGAGAGGATCTGGTCCACGGAGGCGCTTTCGTAATCCGCGCGGTTCTCTGGCTCGTCGGACTGCACCGGCACGGGAGCCGCCAGCAGCCGCGCCGCCAGCAGCACCGCCAGCGCCGCCGCCAGCACGACGCACGTCCATTTATTCTCCCGCAGCCAGGCGGCAGGGCCGGGCCCCTTCGTTTTTTTCTTCATATATACCGGTCCTTTCGGCAATTGGTGACACCAGCATAGCAAGTTGCGCCCCCCTTGTCAAGCAGGGCTTTGTGCAATCATCCATGCCTTGTGCACATATTAGCAAAATTTGTGTCAAATCTGCAAATAAAGCTGGAAACTGATAGAAGCGTATGTTACAATGAAAGTACCTGTGGGGCGGGAAGCTCCGGGGGAAATTAAAGGAGGTAATAGCCTGATGAAAACACCTGTTCGCACCAGACTTTTGTCTGCGCTGCTGTCACTGGTCATGCTGGTTTCCCTGCTGCCGGTGTCGGTATTCGCAGCGGAGCCTGCGTCCGGGACCTGGGAAAAGGTCACCGAGGCACAGGAGGACTGGTCCGGTCAATACCTGATCGTCTATGAAAAGGGCAGCCTGATCATGGACGGCTCCCTGTCCGCCCTGGACAAGGAGGGCAACAAGGTGGACGTGACCATCACCGACGGCAAGATCGTTGGTGATTACGCCAAGTACGCGTTCACCATCGCGCCCATGACCGGCGGCTGGTCCATTCAGTCCGCCAGCGGAAAGTACATTTCCGGCAAGTCCGGCAGCAACAAGATCATCACCGGCTCCACTCCGGAGCTCAACACCATCACCTTCGCTGATGGTAATGTGAAGATCGCCAGCAACAACACCACGCTGCAGTATAACGCAGCCGCCACCAACGGCACCCGGTTCCGCTATTATAAGAGCGAGAATCAGCAGCCCGTGGCCCTGTATAAGCTCAGCACCGTTCCCGCCCGGGAAAGCGGCATCGTCACCGATCTGACCACCCTGCAGAACGGCGACAAGGTGGTGGTGTTCAACCCCGCCAACAAGAAGGCTCTGTCCTCCGTGTACAACGGCTTCTATAACACAGGCGTGGATGTGGAGCTGACCGGTGGCAAGCTCACCGGCTACACGGATGCAGAGCTGTGGACCGTGAACCGCACCGAGAGCGGCGCCTATACCTTCTCCACCGCCGAGGGCAAGAAGCTGTCCATGGACACCAGCTACAGCAGCACTCCCCTGGACAAGGCCAATGTGGATTGGGCGCTCAGCGCCGCCGCCACGGCGGACTGCTTCTACATCAAGAACGTGGGCCGCGGCAGCTATCTGGAGTGGTTCGCCGAGAAGAACAATTGGAGCTCCTACGGAACCATCGGCAGCAACGAGGCTCTGTTTGCCCAGCAGCTTTATCTGGTGGCAGACACCCAGAAGCCTGACCAGCCCGGTCAGCCTGATGATCCCACCGCTCCCCTGAAGAACGGTGACCAGGTGGTCATCTATAACCCCGCCAACCTGAAGGCCCTGTCCACGGAGTACACCGGCTTCTATAACAAGGGCACCGACGTGACCCTGACCAATGGCAAGCTCTCCGGTTATACCAAGGCCGACATCTGGACCGTGGGCGTCAACGCCGACGGCAGCTATACCTTCTCCACCGCCGACGGCAAGAAGCTGTCTATGGACGAAAAATACTCCAGCACCCCCCTGGATAAGACCCACACCGGCTGGAGCATCCTTCCCGCCGCCACGGAAAACTGCGTCTATATCCAGAACGTGGGCCGCAGCAGCTATCTGGAGTGGTATGCCGAGAAGAACAACTGGAGTGCCTTCGGCACCATCGGCAGCAACGAGGCTCTGTTTGCCCAGCAGCTCTATCTGGTAGGCGACGAGACGGACCAGCCCGCCGGCAGCCTGCCCCAGGAGGGCGCGCAGGTGGTGCTGTTCAACCAGAATGCCCAGGGCGTCCTGGCCGGGCAGAATGACAACGCCGACAGCCCCGCCGTCAACAACGTCTCCGCCCAGGTGGCCAACGGCAAGGCCATTCCCGGCAACGGCGGCGTGGTGTTCACCGTGGAGCGCAGCGGCGAATACTATCGCTTCCGCAACGAGACCTACGGCTACCTGTGCTCCAACGGCACCGGCAACAACGCCTTCTATTCCCTCACCGCCAGCGACGACGCCGACTGGACCGTGGAGCCCTGCTCCGGCGGCGTGGGCGGCTATCAGCTGGAGAGCCGCACCGCCAAGTTCAACGGCAGGTACAGCCAGTTCCTGGAGTATTATAGCGACAGCTATAAGACCTATAGCATGTACAACGTCACGGACTACACCATCTACTCCTTCTTCTTCTATGGCGTAGCCGACAGCGTGAAGCTGGACGGCGGCATCGTCAATGATCCCGCCGTGAAGTTCACCTCCGCCGACTCCGTGAAGGGGGGCCAGGATTACACCCTGACCTTTACCGTGGACGATGCGAAGGCGGTCCAGAAGCTGGAGATCCTGGTGGACGGCAGGTCTGCCGGTGTCATCACCGATTACACCGCCGACGGCAGCAATTACACCGCCAATGTGCCTGCCGCCATGCTGGCCGGGTCCGATCAGGTGACCTTCACCGTCCGCGTGACCAATGTCTCCGGCGCCAGCTACAGCGGCAGCCTGGTGGTCACCGTGGTGGACGAGCCCTCCATCGGCGCCGTGACGCCGCTCAAGGGCAGCCAGACCGGCAGCGACAAGCGGCCTGTCATCTCCGCTGAGCTCATCAACGCCGGTGAGAATCCCACCGTGGAAATGACCGTCAACGGGGAGAAGGTCAACGCCGTCTGTGCCGGCGGCAAGGCCACCTACACCCCCGCCGCCGACATGACCGACGGCCGCACCAATGTTACCGTCACCGTCACCCGCGCCGACGGCAAGTCCGCTTCCTTCAGCTGGTTCTTCACCGTGGGTGAGTCCCGGTATCAGCTGTACTTCGGTCAGCTGCACAGCCACACCCAGTATTCCGACGGCGCAGGCTCTCTGGAGTCCGCTCTGAGCTATGTGAAGAACCTGCCCGACAGCGCCAACGTGCAGTTTGTGGCCTTCACCGACCACTCCAACTACTTCGACAAGAGCGGCGCGGCCAACCCCGAGGGCGCTCTGTATGACATGAGCCTGGCCACCCCCTACAGCCAGGAGACCTGGAACAGCTACCGTTCCGCCGTGGCCACCTTCAACGAGGCCAACGCCGGCTCCCTGGTGGCTCTGGCCGGCTTCGAGATGACCTGGTCCGGCGGTCCCGGCCACATCAACACCTTCAATACCCCCGGTATCGTCTCCCGCAACAACACCACCCTGAACAACAAGACCGACTATGCCGGTATGCGCGCCTACTATGCTCTGCTGAGCCAGCAGGAGGGCGCAGACAGCCTCAGCCAGTTCAACCACCCCGGCAACACCTTCGGCACGTTCGGTGACTTCGCCTTCTGGGATCCCGTCATCGACAGCCGCATGTACATGGTGGAGGCCGGCAACGGCGAGGGCCAGATCGGCGCCGGCGGCTATTATCCCAGCTATGAGTACTACACCATGGCGCTGGATAAGGGCTGGCACCTGGCTCCCACCAACAACCAGGATAACCACAAGGGCCGCTGGGGCAACGCCAACGACGCCCGCGACGTGATCCTCACCGACGACTTCTCCGAGGAGGGCATCTACGACGCACTGCGCGCCATGCGTATGTACGCCACCGAGGACAAGAACCTGGAGATCGGCTACACCGTCAACGGCATGCTCCTGGGCAGCAGCCTCACTGAGGTCCCCGAGAAGCTGGACATCCATGTTACCGTCAACGACCCCGACGCCAGCGATTCCATCTCCAAGGTGGAGGTTATTGTCAACTCCGGCAAGACCGCCTATACCTGGGACGATCCCGCTGTCCTGGCCACCGGCGACCTGTCCGTGACCCTGGACCCCGACTACAGCTACTACTACATCCGCGTCACCCAGGGTGACGGCGACCTGGCGGTCACCGCTCCCGTGTGGGTGGGCGAGACCTTGAAGCTGGGCATCTCCGATGTGACCTGCGGCACCTCCACTCCCGTCACCGGCGAGAAGATGACCGTTACCACCACCCTGTTCAACAGCGAGAGCACCGATGCCAGGATCAAGTCCATCACCTATGCCGTGGGCAGCCAGGTGCTGACCTCCGCCACCGACGCAGGCACCGTTCCCGCCAGCGGCACCCTGGACCTGAGCTATGATATCTCCTTCGATACCGCCCGGGTCTATAAGGTCACCGCCACCGTGGTGCTGGAGCAGGACGGCAAGGAGTATGTGTTCACCAAGGACATTACCCTGGACGTGCTGAATGCCGACGACCTGGTGTATATCGGCATCGACGCCTCCCACTACAACGAGTATGTGGCCGGTAACTACAAGGATTCCATGGGCAACTTCGGCAACCTGGCGGGCAAGTACAACGTCCGCACCGTGGAGCTGAAGACCAGCGACGATCTGATCGCCGCCTGCTCCAATCCCAAGTTCAAGGCCCTGATCCTCACCGCCCCCTCCCGCCGCCTGGCGGACGCCCAGACCGATCCCCGGACCTACAGCGCCGCGGAGCTGGCGGCCATTACCGCCTTCAACGCCGGCGGCGGCACCGTGATCCTGGCCGGCTGGAGCGACAACTACGAGAACTATGACGTGATCCAGCGCAATCCCGCCATCAAGCACATGGCCGCCACCCAGAACGAGGTGCTCCAGGCCCTGGGCTCCAGCCTGCGTATTGCGGACGATGCCACCTATGACGATGTCCGCAGCGCAGCCGACGGCGTGGACAAGTGGCGTCTGTACTTCAACACCTACGGTCAGAGCTTCCTGACCGACGGCGTGGAGGTGGACCCCGCTCACCCCTATGACCGCCTGTACACCGAGGTATTCAGCCACTATGGCGGCGCCTCCGTGTATGCCGTGGATGCAGACGGCAAACCCACCTCTGCCCTGCCCGCTACGGTGACTCCGGTGGTGTACACCCATCCCACCACCTATTCCGTGGACGTGGATAAGGACGGCCTGGGCGGCGCCAACGTGCCCAAGTACGCCTATGCCGAAAACGACAGCCGTCTGCTGGCCATGGCCAGCGAGCAGCTGGAGGGCAAGGGTCTGATCATCGTGTCCGGCGCGGCCTTCATGTCCAACTTCGAGGTCCAGGCCACCATCAGTGACAACGGCTCCGAGAAGAACTACTCCAACTACAAGATCTGCGAGAACCTGCTGGGCCGCATCAACCCCGTGAAGATCACCGACATTGCCACGGTCCAGGCCCAGACCGAGGCCGGTCACAAGTACACCATTGAGGGTGTCGTGACCTCCAACGCCTCCGGTTATGACAAGGCCACCGCCTTCTTCGACTGCATCTATGTTCAGGATGAGACCGGCGGCATCAACTGCTTCCCCGTGGCCGGCGACTTCAAGATCGGCGACGTGGTCCGCGTCACCGGCGTGACGGAGACCTATCAGGGCGAGAACGAGCTGCAGGTTTCCTCCATTGAGAAGATCGGTGAGACCACTCCCGTCACTCCCAGAGCCGTCACCTCCACCCAGATCAACGACGGCTCCGTCCTGGGCCAGCTGGTAACCTTGAACGGCTACGTCACCGGCTATGAGATGGCCGACGGTTTGGTCCAGACCATCCTGGTCCGCGACAGCGAGGGCAAGATCGCCCGCGTGTTCATCGACGGCTATATCACCACCTCCTACGATGTGGCGAACCTGTCCGTGGGCTGCCAGATCTCTGCCACGGGCCTGGCCTCCTATGACAACACCTTCGTCCTGGCCGACGGCACCCCCATGGCTCCCCGCATCCGCGTCCGCGACCGCAACGACGTGGTCTGCACCGCCCATGAGCATACCTTCGGCGAGTGGATCGTCACCACCCAGCCCACCTGCACCGAGCCCGGCGAAAAGACCCGCACCTGCACCGGCTGCGGTGAGGTGGAGACCATGGTCATCGATGCCACCGGCCATCACTACAAGGATGGCAAGTGCACCGACTGCGGTGCAGCCGATCCCGGCTATCAGCCCACCCAGCCCGGCGTCAAGACCGGCGACGAGAGCAACACCACCATGTGGATCATCGTCCTGGTGTGCGCTGCCGCTCTGGCTGTGGTACTGGTCATCGTGTCCCGCAAAAAGCGCAACAGCTGAGAAAGCCTGATCGCTCAGGTAAGCGCTGAGCAAAAGCAAAGGGGGTCCCGCCGGATGGCGGGACCCCCTTTGCCTGTCAAAAAAGGAAAGAAACGGTGTCCGCCTTGGTCAAAGGCGGACGCCGTTTCTTACTCATCAATGATTTACTTTTTCTTGCCGCCGTGGGTGGCCTTCATGCGCTTTTCGTGATTGAGGATGGTCTTGCGCATACGCAGGTTCTCGGGGGTGACCTCCAGCAGCTCGTCGTCGGCCAGGAACTCCAGGCACTGCTCCAGGCTCAGCTTCCGGGGCGGCACCAGGCGCAGGGCCTCGTCGGACCCGGCGGCCCGCATGTTGGTCATCTGCTTCTTCTTGCAGACGTTGACGGTGATGTCCTCCTGCTTGGGGGACACGCCCACGATCATGCCCTCATACACCTTGACGCCGGGGCCGATGAACAGAGCGCCCCGCTCCTGGGCGTTGAACAGTCCGTAGCTGACGGACTCGCCGGTTTCAAAGGACACCAGGGAGCCGGTGCTGCGGCGGTTCAGGTCGCCCTTATAGGGGGCGTAGCTGTCGAACACGGAGGCCATGATGCCCTCGCCCCGGGTGTCCGTCAGGAACTCGTTGCGATAGCCGAACAGGCCCCGGGCGGGGATCAGGAACTCCAGCTTCATGCGGCTGCCCACAGGGGTCATCTCGATCAGGTCGCCCTTGCGGGAGCCCAGCTTCTCGATGACCGCGCCCACGCATTCGCTGGGCACGTCGGCCACCAGACGCTCAATGGGCTCGCACTTCTTGCCGTCGATGGTGCGGTACAGGACCCGGGGGGGAGACACCTGGAACTCGTAGCCCTCCCGGCGCATGGTCTCGATGAGGATGGACAGGCTCATTTCGCCGCGGCCTGCCACATTGAAGGCGTCGGTGGCGCCCTCAAGCTCCGTGACCCGCAGGGACACGTCCTTCAGCGTTTCCCGGAACAGGCGGTCCCGCAGCTGGCGGGAGGTGACGAACTTGCCCTCGCGGCCGGCGAAGGGGGAGTCGTTGACGGAGAAGGTCATCTCCATGGTGGGGGCGGAGATCTTCACAAAGGGCAGAGGCTCCACGCAGTCGGGGGCGCAGATGGTGTCGCCGATGGTGATGTCGCCGATGCCGGACATGGCGATGATGTTGCCGGCGGTGGCCTCGGTGATGGGCTGCTTGCCCAGGCCCTGGAACTCGTACATGGACACGGCCTTGGCCTTCTTGGCCGGGGCGTCGGGGTCGTGATAGTTGCACACGGCGATCTCCTGATTCTGCTTCAGGACGCCGCGCTCCACCCGGCCGATGGCGATGCGGCCCACGAACTCGTTATAGTCGATGGCGGACACCAGCATCTGGAAGGGCTGGTCCAGGTCCGCTTCGGGAGCGGGGATATAGCTGAGGATGGTGTCGAACAGAGGCTTGAGGTCCGTGCCCGGCACGTCGGGGGAGTAGGAGGCGATGCCCTGGCGGGCGGAGCAGAACAGCATGGGGGAATCCAGCTGCTCCGGGGTGGCGTCCAGGTCCAGCAGCAGCTCCAGCACCTCGTCGATGACCTCGTGAATGCGCTGGTCCGGGCGGTCGATCTTGTTGACCACCACGATGACCCGGTGACCCAGCTCCAGGGCGCGGCTAAGCACAAAGCGGGTCTGGGGCATGGGGCCCTCGGCGGCGTCCACCAGCAGGATAACGCCGTTGA
>ENA-OUOU01001179-OUOU01001179.1-human-gut-metagenome-genome-assembly--contig:-NODE-1179-length-14168-cov-3.366045_pt1 | contig 14168 bp, 7 predicted proteins | sample MGYA00237936_ERZ548765 | MGnify/ENA primary metagenome ERZ548765 (study PRJEB26490, sample SAMN05356889) | human gut metagenome | biome: terrestrial biome; feature: human-associated habitat; material...
GAAAACCGTATTGCAGCTGTGCGTTATCGCGGAAAGACCGATAAGGCTTGCAACAGAGCTTGCGAAATCTCCTCTTTTTACAGGCTGCCGCCCGTTATATCCGGCCTCTTTTACAATTCCGAGGGTAAATAAAAGCTTTGCTTCGCCGCTGTTTTCCTTTTTTGATTCTTCCTGCGCCGCCGCAGGCATTACAGCTAACAGCATTGCGATGATAACAGAAATTATTTTTTTCATTATGCATTATCCTCCTCTTTTATAAATTCTATATCGTAATCGTCAATGCTTATTGTATATTCGGCAGGTCCGTGGTTTTTATCGAAAAATCCGTAAATACCGGTGTGAGAGGTGTTTAAATTCAAGTCGTTTTCATATATGCAGCTTGTTTCAAAAATAAACTTTCCGTCTATAAACACTTTGAAAACGCCCGTAAATGTGCCGTCGTCATTTTTTTCGTTTTCATATATCATAGTAATATCGTACCACTGATTTAACGACAGCTTATTCGGAAGTAAAATTCTTTTTTCGCTTTGCGAAGGAGTTTTCATATACCAAACATCCATCGTTTTATCATACGGAGGTTTTCCCTCTCTTGAAAAACCCAGTGCATGTCTTCCCGTATACGCGCCGTCTCCGCCTATTCCTCCGAAATAAATACCGCGGCTCGGATCCTCTTCAAAGAAGGCGCTGAGATGGTCAACCTTAATTTTGAATTTTGAAATGACCGTTTTGATCCCGCTTTGAGGCGCTCCGTATGAGCTGCGGAAGGAAGCGTCATTTGTCCCCAGAACCTTCCGAAGCTTAAAAACGCGGCTGCCGGCATCGCTGTCATACACTATCTCGGTAACGGTATTGCCGTCATATCTTTGGCTCATCCAGTTCCATGTGCCCGGCCCCAAAACGCCCGTGTGCCATTTCGGCAGCCCCGTAACGGAAGGAGCGTCATTTCTCAGCTCGCCTTCAAACGGATGATAAAGCTGCAATACGGTTCTCATCACATAAAGCTCCTTTTCCTTTCCGTCAATATTTATTTTATATACTCCGTCTTTAATTTTTTCTATGGGAGTATCGGCAATTTCGCCGTTTTTCTTCAAAACGGGCATTTTTACTGTTTCATCGTCGAAATTCTCTTTTCCCACACCCGTATTTCTTGTTGTGTCGGCGCTTCTTGCTTCCTCCGCTTTTACGTAAAAATAGATTTTGTCGCCTATAACGTATCCGCCGAATTCTTTTCCGCGTACGGAAACTGTCGGCGTGCCGCTGTCAAAATTGAAATGAAAATCCATATCGGGCTCCGGTTTTTGGTTCGGCGCCGCATTTTCGATAAGCTCCCAGAAAAGCTCTCTGTACTCCTCCGTTTTTTCAAACGGGATATCGCCTGCTCCCGCAAGAGACAAAGCGGTTCTGAAGCAGTCAAATGCAAGCGTTGTACCGTTTGTGTCGCCCTCCTTGAGTCCCAGCGACACTGTCGCGTCGGATGCGGTTACGGTTGAACCGTCCATATAGTTGGAATACCCGAAATCAGGCTGACGATATTTTTTCAGCTTCTCTGCCGTCCGATTGAGTATATTAACAAGGCTTTCCTCGACCTTTGTCTTTACCTCCGGCGGAATCTCGGCATAGCTATTCATCGCCTTATCGATTACCGCAAGACGATTCCAGTTTCTCGCCATACCTATATTTGCCGAAATATCTTCACTGTCGATAACGGAAAGAACACTGCCGAGCATTTTATCGATATTCGGGTAAGGCTCCGTGTCACGGCTGAAATAGTACGAAACCTTAAGCGCGCCGTCTATTCCGGTAGTATCCGCATCCTTGCCCCAAAGACCGGTGTTTTTGTTTTGTGTTTCGATAAGATAATCACGGACAATGTCGTCATAACCGAGTCTTACCGCCATATTGTAGGCTGTGCTCAGCTGACTTCCCGATTCATAAGGTGAATTTTCCATATCAAGAGCATAGACCCATTTTCTGAAATTCTCTTCGGAATGAAAGTGCTCCGCCAGGGTGCTCAAATCAACCTTTTCATTGCTCTTTGGCGTTCCTTGGGCGGAAACTCTCTGCGAGGGCGTAAGATATTTGCATTTGCCGCCGAAGTACTCAATCATATCCGCCGCGACCGTATCCCTTGTTCGTTTTGTTTCGCTTACACTTTTCCCGAACTGTGGTTCGTAAAAATACCCGTCCTCCTCCTCTTGCAGCGGAATGAGAAAATCGAGTATCCCGCGTCTGAATTTGTCCGGTATATATACATCGTCCGGGCATACGGTCTTTCTCGGAATAATCCCTATGGTTTTAAGTATATCGAGAACCCAGTTCGTACCCTCTATCGTAGGGCCGAAGCCTGCCGTATCTCTTGCGCTTGCCGCAAAGTAAAACCCGCCGCTTTTAACATCATACAAAGAAGCAAGCCATTTTATCAGCTCTTCATCGGCAAGCGATTCAAAATTACGCAGAGACGCGAGAAGCCCTTCATTTATCGTCCAGATATACACGCTTTGCCTTGCCTCCTTCCACTCGACTTTATACCCGAATGCCTCGCTTACAAATCTTGCGGGCACCAGCGTTCTGCCGTCCGCAATAACGGGGGCGGCGTCAAGACCTGCGGTTTTGCCGTCGATTTTCGCGGTGTTTTTGCCTATTACAAGTTCAATTTCCGTTTCATCTTTCCGAGCCGTGATTTTTCTTTCCGTTTCGCTCCAGAAAACCTCGGCGCCGAGCGCTTCAAAAATACTTCTCACAGGCACCATCGTCCGCGACTCTTTTATGACAGCCTCACCGTCGCCCGTATCGAGCTCCCGTCCGTCTATCAAAACCTGCACTTGCTTAATATCGGCAGCTGCTGTTTTTGCAGGCATGAATGAAATCAACATATGAACTGCCGTAAAAACAGCAAAAAATTTGAATTTATTGTTCATATAACCATCCTTTCTTATTTTTGTTTTTTGCTGCCTGCCACAGCAAAGAGATACACGGCGGCAAGGTTATATAACTGTGCATCAAAACAGCAAAACCGTTTTGATGCACAGTAAAGCAAATTCTTATTTTATGTAAGAAACCGCAAAATCATCTATATACATATCAAATGTTGTCAGACCGCTGCCCGCGGTGTTATAGCTTCCGAAAACCATCTGGGCAACATTCAGATTGTAGTCATTTGCATATGTATCCTCTGCCTCTCCCGCATATACGCCGTTGATGAAAACCTGTGTCACACCTTTAAAACTGCCGTCGCCGAGAGCAGTGTTGATATGTACGTATTTTACATCGTGCCATACGTTGAGCGATAATACCGGAGCATTTACAAGGCTTTTCTGCTGCGCCGTTTCGCTGCCGTTTGAAATGTACCTGACATCTATCGAGGCATCGCCGTCTTCCCTGCCCTCTCTTGTAAACACAAGCGCGTGTCTGCCTGTCGAAAGATTGACCTTATAATCAGTGTCTTCATAGAATTTACCGCCCGCAGCGCCTATAAACACGCCTTTTGACGCTTCTTCGCCGCATACTGCGCTGAGAGAAGTAAATAAAACCTTGTATTCCGATATAACCTTTTTGATTCCGGAGGTTATACCGCCGTCTGTCGAGAAGAAGTTTGCATTGTCGGTTCCGTTTGCTTTTGAAACCTTCAAGGCAAGGTTTGAGCCGTTTTTGGGGTCTGCCGTAATACCGGCGAGCGATGTGACGCTCGGGGTATTTGCAAGCTCGCACCAGTACCATGTGTTAACACCCGTTACACCCGCTCCCCATGCCGGCAGGTTTTTGCCCCAGTTATCGGTACGTTCTTTATCTGTTCTGAAATCGTAAGCATAGTTTATAACGGTTTTCTCCAAAGTCATTGTATAGTCAACCGTTGTTCCGTCAAGCGCTCTGACGGTATAGGTTTTCGCGCCTGTTGAAAAGTCCTGCGCAGCATCCGCATTGAGGACCTCGCCCTTGCCCCTGAATACGGGTACAACGGATTTAACCGCCGCGTTATAGCCATCATCGCCTATACCGTAAGTCCTCAGGCCGCTTGTATGATAATACTGTGTGGGTACATATACCGAAATCGTTTTATGTTCTTCATCCACATAAGCCTCGTATGTGTACGCGCCGAGCTTCACGGATACGCTTTCAATTTTCTTTTCCGAGCCCGCAACAAGATTTGCCTTAAGCGGAAGGCCGCTTTCCGCGATAAGCTCATAAAGAGCATCAACAACATATTGTGCGCCGCTGTCGGAAAGAGCTCCTCCGGAGTAAAGCGAGCCGTAATCTGCCGATGTCATATTTAAAACGTCCGCAAACATTTTACCGTTTAAGTCAAGACATACAACATATTTTTCTTCCGCAGCCGCTTTTATCACCGCGCTTACGGAAGCCGTGTCATTTACGGGCGGCTGTGCATATGAAACCGCCGGCGTTACGAGCACGGGCGTTGCGCCTTTTGCTTTTACAGCGTCAATCACCCCGGGAAGCTGTGCTCCGAAGGCTTCTGCATCGCTTTCGTATTTGCCGAGCGCTATCATTACATAATCGCCTGTGCCGAGAAGATATTTTGAAATGTATTCAAATTTCGGCGAAAATCCCGCTTCCTTGCTCCCGTTTACATAATAGTCAAGCGTATATCCCGGCAACGCCTCATTTACTATGCCGATTGCCGACGAGAAGTTTTTGGAAATGCCGTCTCCCCACACCTTGCCGTCCTTGTCGCCGAGTATGTAAAGCTGTGTGCCCTGTGCGGCGCGCCTTCCGTCAACATAGCTTACGCTGTAGTCATCAAGGAACACCTTATAGGTTGAGCCTTCACCGCTTATAAAGCCCGTGTGCAATGCTTTAAGGGCAAAATCTCTGTAATACGTATCCGTCACCGTGCCGGCGTATACACCGTTTATGATTATGTGCATTTTGCCTTCATATCCGCCGACGCCGTTTTCTTTATTCTCCTGAACGGTTGTAACATTTATCCATTCGCCCGTCCTGAGAGCCGGCGCTCCCGCAAGCGAAAGCTTTTCGGCGCTGTCGGGTGTTTTTACGTATTTAACGTCAATGGAATCGTCGTCTGCCGCTTTTCCTTCTCTCGTAAAGACAAGCGCATGTCTGCCCGTTGAAAGCTCCGCCTTCCCGTCGGGGAACTCTTTGGCGCCCGCGCCGCCGATATACATATCTCCGTTTAAGTAAGCGAATCTTACGCGGTAAGATGTTGTGAGACCTTTCACGGCATATTCGGGAGCTGATGAGTAGCTTCTGAAGGAAGCGTCTGTTCCGGCATCGGTTTTTTCAACGCTGTATACTTGGTTTGAATTGTCCTCCGGGTCATTTTCCATTCTGCCTATATTCGTGCTGTCGTACGAGTAATCGTTCCAGCCCCACATTGACGAGCCTATCATGGTGTTATGCCATGCCGGCGTATAATTTCTCGAGGAGGCGCCGCTGTAAAGCGCGCCCTCAAATCCGTATGCATGCTGAAGCGTAACCTTGTTTACATATACATTATATGTTTTTTGCGACCCGTCCGCAGCCGTTACGGTAAATGTCTGCGGCGTTGTAAAATCGTATTTATTGCCGGCGCCCGCGACTGTTCCTTTCGCTGTTATATGCACGGCCGCGGAGGAAATTGCTTCGTCGTATTTGCTTTCGCTTACGCCGTAATCTTTATATGTGTCGGCGGTTATCGCCTGTTTTACGGGTACGTCAACAAAAATATTGCTGCCTGCCATATTCCCGAAGAAGATTTTTCCGTCCGCTTCAACGCCGAATGAGGTAATTTCCTTTTCATCCTGAGCATTCAGATAATTCTTAAGACCCAAATCGCTTTCCGAAATAAGACCGCGTATAAGCGACGCTATAAGCTCTGCCCCTTCTTCTACGTTATGGCCGTAATCCGGATTTTCTGCCGGAGCGCCTCTTTTTGTTCCGACAAAGTATCTTTCACGTACTTCATCTATATCCATATTTGAATATATCTCAAAAAGCTTTGCGTTAAGGTCTATAAGCTTTGTCCCCGGCACCTCTTCCGCAACGGATTTCATTAATCTTGCATATGTGTAACCCGTATTTGTGATCGGGTTATATGTTGCATAAACGGTAGGCGTAACAAGCACAAGCGTCGCGCCGCAGTAAAGAGCGTCATTTGCTATAAGCCTGAGATTTTCCGCAAACAATTCCATATCGCTTTCGTTGGGCCCGAGCATAAGAAGAATATAATCTCCTTCGCCGAAGCACCGTCTCATAAAACGATATGTGACCGGCCAGTTTCTGCTTTCGCTGCCTTCGAAATAATATGAGGTTCTGTGACCCGAAAGCGCGGTGTTGACATAGTTTATATCATCCCCGAACATTCCGCGAAGCGGAGCGCTCCAACCCGCAAGAGGGGCATATGAAGGATTATATTCCGCAGCAATGGAATCGCCCATTATAAATAAATCGGGTTTATCCGCTTTGGGATAACGCGCTCCCGTGTATACGGAGCCGCCGCCCGTTTTTGTGCTTTCCGTTACAAGCGTGCCGAGTGTGTACTGAATGTTATAATCATCCAGCTGCATTTTAAACGTCGTATCGCCGAAGCTGTAAAAAGCCGTATGAACCGCGTCAAGCCCCAAATCGCTTTCATATTCTCCGCCGAAGGTACAGATATATTTTCCGTTTATGTAAATTTCAAAGATATCATAGTATTTGCCGTTTTCACTGTTTCCATTTTTCTCAATCGCAGTAACGTTTACCCAGCTGCCGAGCTCAATGCTTTCACCCGGAACCGCGACCGCTTCGCCGGGGTTTGAGGTTGACTTCATAAACCTTATGTCAACGCTTCTGTCTCCGTCCTCTTTTCCCTCTCTTGTAAATACAATGGCGCCTCTTCCGCTGTAATTGCCTTCCGCATTGCTTCCGCCGATATATACTCCGCCGCCCGGGCTTAAAGAGTCAAATTTTACTTTATAGCTTGTGACAGACTGCGCCACGCCGAAAAGCGGAGCGCCCGAATAGCTTCTGAAATCAGCCGAAGCATCTGCAGCTGTTTTTTCAACCGTAAACACCTTGTTTTCTCCGTTATCCGCATCCGTATCAAAGGATGTGCGCACCCTTGAGTCATAGCTTGTGCTCCATGTCCACATAGAGTTGCCGCCCATGGAATTATGCCATGCGGGAAGATTGTTTCTTGCCGCCGCTCCGCTGTATGCCCCTCCGTCAAAGCCGTAGCTGTGCTGAAGAACCGTGTCAAATACTTCAACCGTATATTCCGCGGTTTTGCCTTCGGCGGAAACTGTATATGCAACAGGCTTTCTGAAATCGTTTGCATTGCCCGCACCTGCCACCTCCGCATCCGTTTCAAACACGGGAGTCAGTGATTTTACGGCAGAGTCGAACGCCTCCGCGCCGACGCCGTATGCCATGTGCTTTGTGGAGCCCATGGACTGATAAATGGGAACATAAAAAGCAATTTTCCTGTTTTCATTATCTACGATACCGCTGAATTCCTGATTTGCTATTGTGATTTTTGCTCCGTCAATATCAGTCGGGAGGCTTGCGTTATAAACTGCATTTATAAGGCCTCCGGGTATGGGTTCTGCATTCCTTGCCCACAAAAACGCTTTAAGCGCATAGTCATTGCTCGCTTCGGGAACATAAACCTTTCCGCCGGCAACAGTGCTTCCGCCCTGCTCTGCCACAACCTCTTTATAGCTTACATCAATCATTTTGTTGTTGTTGAAAAGGGCTGTTATAAGCATAAGCGGCTGTTTACTGCCCTGATTTTCCAAATCGTATTCCGGATACATATCGCCGGCTTTAAGGCTTTGCGTCTCATTTCCGTCATACTTAATCAGTCTTGCGTCAGCTACGGATATGCTGCTTTGTGCCGCTGCCGGTATTACCGATAACAGCATACAAACTGCCGAAACCATGGCTAAAATTTTAAATTTGTTATTCATAAAGACCAACCTTTCTGATTTTAATTCCGGTACTGTTTTAATTTTAGCATTAATTAATAAAACAAACACAAAATATATTTCTTGATTTAGAAAATATTTTGTGTTTGTTATTGAACCTTATTCCATTTTTATTTAAAATGCCCGCCCGAAAAATCATTCAAACCCGCATAATCTTGTCATGAGGTTTTGTCTGAATTGACTTGGTGTGCACCCGATATATTTTTTAAATGCACGGTTAAAATTAACCGTATTGTTAAAACCGCACTCAAGGGCTATTTCGAGAATCGTAAAATTTGTCTCCCTGAGCAGCCGCGTTGCCATATCCACCCTTTTTGCGGATATATAATCCCACGGAGAGATTCCGTTTAACTTTTTGAATACAACGCAATAATGCGTGGAGCTCATATTGGCAACACCGGCAATCTGCGAAAGGGTTATCTTCTCCGTAAGATTTTTATTTATAAAATCTATTGACGCCGCTATTACCGAATAATTTGAAGCCGACAGCGACCTGTCATCATTGAGGTTTACATAATCGTAATGTCTGATTATTGTCACCAGTATCGTGAGAAGCAGGACCTTTACCATATGCTCCCACCCGACATTTTCCTCTCTGAATTCATTTTCCGTTTCGTACATCAGCTCTCTGATTTTTTCAATGGCTTTATTATCTCTGTCAAGTCTGTTGCAAAAGTTTTTGTTTCTGTCAAAAAATATTTTAAGAAACTTTGTATCGAAAAGCTCACTGCCGTTGTCCCAAATAAATCTCGGTTCAAACTGAATGTTCATAACGTCTATCCAGCCGTTTGTTTCAATTATCATGTGAGACTCGTTCCCCGTAAAAACAAAAATATCGCCGTCTTTAAAATCATACACACCGTTTTCCGTAGCGTATATACCGCTCCCGTTTTTAAAAAGCGTTATTTCAAGCTCGGGGTGCCTGTCCTCGATATACGCCGTTTTTAATCTCCGGGTGTGACAATTCTGAAGACGAAGAACCACCTCACCGTTGACAGACGATTTTATTTCTTTTATTTCCATCATTGTTCACACCAGCTTTCATAACTCATTTATTGAAAGTATATACTAACCGGTACAAAAAGTCAAGTTTACCTGTCAATGTTTTAAATGATGCTTAAATCGGCTGTTTGATATATTCCACTTTCTCGGGCATTCCCGTTTCCGCCGACCTGACTATTGCTTCACAAACGGCAACCGTTGCGGCGCCTTCATACCCGTCTGTGGCAATTTCCGTATCATTTATGATAGCCTCGCAAAAATCCCTGATTTCGGCAATGACATTGTGGTCATTTATCTGCACGGGGATTTTTTCCTCAACTACCATGCTTTCAACGCCGTGATATTCCTCTTTCCCTTCTTTTACGGATTTAAAAAGCGAGAAGGTGTCTGATTTATTGTCCACGATTACAGTGCCCTTATCGCCGTAAATCAAGGTGCGCATGGTATATCTTCTCTTGCATCCCGATGAAACAAATACCTTGCCGCACACATCGTTCGGAAATTTCAAAACCGCTATCGTGCAGTCATCGGTAGGCCAATCCTTAAGCACTTTTTTATTTGAATATGCAAAAACCTGCGTGGGATTTCCCGCAATCCATCTGAGAAGATCAACCGCATGGCAGCCGCCGCCTATCACGGTATGTCTCGGATTTTCTTTGTCAAAGCGCCAAGGCGCGTGCGTAAGCTTGGAGTAATCGTGCGCATATTCGGATTCCACAAAGAAAATCTCGCCGATTGCGCCGTTTTCAACAATCTTTTTTGCTTCCGCAAATGCAGGCGCATAACGGCAGGTTTGACCTATCATCAGCTTTTTTCCGCTTTTTCTCCATGCATCAATCATCTTGGCGCAATGCTCCGATTTAAGCGCCATGGGCTTTTCGCAAAGCACGTTAAGCCCCGCCTTAAGACAGTCGATAACTATTTCCCCGTGAATCTGATCGGGAACCGCAACGGTCACGGCGTCTATATCGTCTCTTTTTAACAGCTCCCTGTAATCGGAATACGCGTCTGTGCCGTCAAGCAATTCATCCTTTTTTATTTTTTCAATATCGTCGCATACGGCAACAAGATTTACACAATCAAGTTTTTTAACGGCAATAACGTGCTGCCTTCCGAAAGTTCCGGCTCCGCCTATTACCGCAATATTAATTTTTTCTTTCATCATTTTCCCTCCTCACATAAATAATATCCTATCAAAAACAATTATTTCAATAAATATTTTTTGATTTTCAAAAGAATATTTTCCGTCTCTGCTCCGGGAATTATCCGCATAATATAAAAAGGACTGTAATATCGGCTTCTTAATCGGCAAAAACCGCTTACTCCATATTCAGAATTCCTCCGGCGCTTTCTTCATCAAGATAAAGAATAAAATCGCTGTGCTCTTTAAGAAGCGTTGCCGGAATAAGATTTGTTGTTTTCTTGGCTTTAACGGTATTCTCAACCGCTTCGGCCTTAACCGCATAAGGCACACAGGAGACAATTTTTCTGCACTGCATAATCTGATACGGCGTCATGGATACCGCCTGCTTCGGAACATCGTCTGTCGTATTGAACCACCCCTCGCCCATTTGCTGCTTTTTGCAGCGCTCATCAAGATTAACAATAATGTACGCTTCCTTTGTGTCAAAGTCGGCCGGCGGATCGTTAAACGCAATATGACCGTTTTCGCCGATGCCTATAAGGCCTATATCGACAGGTTCTTTTCTTATTTCCTCCGTAAGCTTTGAGATGCTTTCCTTTGTGCCGTCTACAAAGTGTACTGCCTTAAGCGTTCCCACCTTATCAACAAAACGCTCCCGAAGATATTTTCTGAAGCTTGCGCCGTGAGTCACGGGGAGATCCGCATATTCATCAAGATGGAACATTTCAACACATTCCCATCTGATTCCCTTTTCATTTACAAGCGCCTTTATTGTGTCAAACTGAGATGCCCCTGTTGAAAGAACAATCCTTGCGCTTCCTTTTTCGTTTATGCAAGCCTTAAGTGCCTCCGCCACATACCCGGCCGCACTTTTTCCGAGCTGCTCGCTGTTTTTGCAAATTCTGATCTCCATTTTTCTCCAACCTTTCTTTCCCTTAATTCTTTTTTATATGCCGTTATTCCGACCGATTCGGCGCGGAATCTTTTTCTCTTGACATAATAATTATATTGTGTTATTATCAATTTGTAAAGCAACAATATTGTGTTTTTTAGTATAAAATTATACTTTCCGTCCAGACCTTACATTTGATTTTAAAGGGCTTGTTGTCAAAAACAGGACTTTTTTATAATTTTTAAGATAAAGTTAGAGTGTTTTATATGGATAGCTGCAAAATTAAACTGAAAGAAATTACAATACGGCCGGAGGCAATTTATCTTTATGTGCCGCCCATAGTGTGGAAAGGCGATCCTTTGGGTCATATAGGCGAAAAGGATTTGTTTTTTTGGGTAATCGAAGGCGAATGCTTTTTAAAAATTGACAATCAGAATTATATTGTTCATCCCGGGCAGCTTGCGTATCTTCCCAAAGGAAAGATGCGAACATACACACATGTCTCTGAAAGATTTACAATGTACGAAATGAGTTTTTCCGCAGAGGCAGACGGAACGTCGCTTATGGAGCTTTTAGGCCTTACGGAGAATGATTTTGTGGTAAATATTCCCGACAAAAAAGAAATGAGCGCCCTTTTTGAGGGCTCGTACAGAAAGGAGCTTGTCAGAAATTCCATATATGATTTAACATGGTGCGCCAATATTACAAATGTTATAAAAATATATGCGCATGAGCATTCAAGGCAAAGCTCCGGCAAAAGCAAGGTTTTCCGTCCGGTGCTTGAATATATGACTCTGAATTTGGGGCGGTATATTAAAATTGACGAGCTTGCCGCAATTATGTTCATGCAGCCTACATATTTTATTAAAAAATTCAGCGAAGCGTTTGGAATTTCTCCTCTGTCGTATTTTAACCGTATGAAAATATATCAGGCAATGAGCCTTCTCGTCGGCACCGAGCTCCCGATTGACGAAATCTCCGTGAAGGTGGGCTTTGCAGACCCCTCATATTTTACACGAATGTTTAAAAAGCATTGCAGGGTAACGCCTACAATGTACAGAAATGAGTTTAAACAGACGATAAAACAATAAACTGTTATTCATACTGTTCTTGTGAACAAGAAAACACTAACACATAAGAAAAACACGAAGAGAGTGTGAAAACGTAATCCTAATGCCGGTCTGGTTGTCTTTTGGGTTAAACTTATGCAGCGTGGATATACTCGCTCCATAACCGGACTCTACCGTATTTTACAGAAACACGGTCAAATGCCTGTTAAGCCGCCTAACCCAAAATATATACCAAAACCCTATGAACAAATGTCTTATCCCGGGCAACGCATTCAAATTGATGTTAAATTTGTCCCTTCTGCTTGTATTGTCGGCAATGAAAAAGGAAAGAAATTCTATCAATATACTGCTATTGATGAATACAGCCGTTTCAGGTATTTAGAGGCTTTTGAGGAACACAGCACATATTCTTCCGCTGTATTTCTTGAACATGTATTAAAGGCTTTTAAATTTCGTGTTGAATGTGTTCAAACTGATAACGGCGCTGAGTTTACAAAACGCCTCTGTGCTGGTAAAAATACTCCTACTCTGTTCGAGAAAAAGCTCGATGAATACGGTATTAAACATAAGTTAATCCGCCCCTTTACGCCAAGACACAACGGAAAAGTTGAACGTTCACACCGTAAAGACAACGAGTATTTCTATGCTACACATACATTTTACTCTTTTGAGGATTTTGCAAAACAATTAAAGGTATATAACTATAAATACAATAAGTTTCCTATGCGTCCGCTTAACTTGAAAGCTCCTGCCGATTATATAAAAGCTTTTCTGGAGGACGGTGAAATTTTTTGAAAATTTTTGTAACACATCATTGACAAACCTACAACTTAGTCATTTTTCTAAAATTGACGAAATTAAATTTATTCAAAGAAGCACCTCCATATACCTTCTAACTTTTTCTTCAACCCGAGCCAATTTTGAAAATTCCATAAGATGAATCAGGTTTTTATCCTTATACTCTGCATATTTTTTATATGCATCTATTATAATTTGAATATCCATACAGGGTTCTCCGCCTCCGCAGACAGCATATGCAGCTCTGCGCGCGGTTATACCTTTCTTCCCTTAAAAACAAACCCCGCATTCTGCCCGTGCACCTGCCCGTTCTCCCCGCATCCATAATTTCCGCACAGGCCGGAATTTTTGTGCCGAACCGCAGATACTAAACTCCCGGACAGATCTTAGGAGGAAAAAAGCTATGAACGATGATTTTTTTGCACTGGTTGACACCGATGCTCTCAAGGTACTCTCCGGGCAGCCGTCTGCATCCGCAGCCGCGATGCTCCTGGTCGACACACACGGGCTCATCCGTGCGCAGACCGCAGCCGCAGGCGAGCTGCTCGATCTCGAAAACGGCGACCTGCTGGCCAGCGCCCTGTCCGACGAGGCGGTCGCGCTCGTCGAGGACTGCGCATCCGGCGGCGGCGCGAACAGCATGACCGAGCATCTCGACGTCGGCGACTGCCGTCTGACCGTTGTTCCGCACCCGGACGGTGCGCTCGTCGCGCTCGAGCCGCAGCCGCTCCGCCTGCCGCGCGGTCTGAGCTATGTATGCGGCGATACGCTCAACGCCTCGATCGCCCGCCTGTACGACCTTGCCGCCAAGGCATCCGACCCGGCACTCGCCGCCGCCCTCTCCCGCGAGATGTTCCGCCTTCAGCGCATGGCCTTCCATGTCACCGAGCTGCTCGACCCGCCGGTTTTCGGCACGATCAACGCCCATGACTGCGAGCTGTCGCGTCTGTGCTCGGATGTCGCGGACCAGATCCTGCGCCGCCTGCCCGAGGACAGGCGCGACTGCATCATGACCAGCGTCCCGATGCGCTGCTCGTCCTATGTCGACGCGGTACGCCTGCGCGCCGCGCTCTATAACCTGCTCCTGAACGCCGTCGCGGTCTCGTCCGATCCCGGCAGCGTCACCTTCACGCTCACCTGCGAAACGCGCCCGGCCTTCGAGGACGAGACGCTCGAATATGCGGTCATGACGGTCTGCGACAGAGGCCCCGGTCTGTCTCCCGAGCGCTTCCGCAGCGCGGTCAGCGCATGGTGCACCTCCATGTCCGCGCGCGAGCGCATGCGCCTGACGGCGAGCGGCATGCAGCCCGGTCTGGGTCTGGCCTTCGCGCAGCTGGTCG
>ENA-OUOU01001197-OUOU01001197.1-human-gut-metagenome-genome-assembly--contig:-NODE-1197-length-14072-cov-4.142470_pt1 | contig 14072 bp, 10 predicted proteins | sample MGYA00237936_ERZ548765 | MGnify/ENA primary metagenome ERZ548765 (study PRJEB26490, sample SAMN05356889) | human gut metagenome | biome: terrestrial biome; feature: human-associated habitat; material...
GTAAACGCAGTGTGTGAAATAATGAGAAAATATTCAGAAGAAGTCGCAGAAAAAGCATATCAGCAGGGCGAGGAAGCCGGCAAAGAAATCGGAAAAGAAATCGGTCAACGCCAGGCAAACATTGCTGCCATCAAAAACATGATCATCCGCTTTCAGGCAACGAAGGAAATCATTCTGGAAGATTACACCGAATCCGAATACAACACCGCCATCGCCGAACTCCAGTCCGAATCCAGATAACAGAAAAACATAATGAAACATGACAAAGAAACCATTTTTTAAAGGATGGTTTCTTTTTTTAAGTTCATTTAAGGTTCGCCTGATAAGATATGCGCAAAGGAAAGGAGACACTTATGGCAGATCAGATGATATTTAAAAGGTGTGAGATCAAATATATGTTGGATATCACGCAGGCGGAACTGTTAAAAAATCAAATGAAACAGTACATGACCGCAGACGAGCATGGAGTGAGTACAATATGCAGTCTCTACTTTGATACACCGGACTATCTGCTGATCCAAAGATCAATGGAACACCCGGTTTATAAAGAAAAACTGAGATTGAGAAGTTACGGCACGGCAGACAAGGACACGACCGTTTTTGTGGAACTGAAAAAGAAGTATGAGTCTGTTGTATACAAAAGAAGAATTGCAATGACGGAGGACGAGGCAGAACGTTACCTGCTTTTTCATGAAAAAGTAAAAGACACACAGATCACCAGAGAAATCGATTACTGTCTGAAAAATTATAAAAAGCTGGCTCCGGCAGTGATGCTTTCCTATGAGAGAGAAGCTTTTTATGCGAAGGACGATCACGAGTTCCGGATCACGTTTGATCAGAACATTCTCTGGAGAAATTACGACCTTTCTCTCTGTAAAGGAATTTACGGGGAAGCAATTTTAGCTAAAAATAAAGTGCTTATGGAAGTGAAAACGGCGGGCGCAATACCGCTCTGGATGGTTCATTTTCTGACAGAAAACCAGATTTACAAAACGTCATTTTCCAAATATGCGACCGCCTACCGCACGATTTATGCGAGAGAGCAGAGAAGAAGCTGTCCACCGGAAAATTTCTTTGTGTTTACCGGAGATGAGGTTGTGCAGCAGGCAATAAAATGTTAAAAAAGAAATGGAGAAATTAATATGTTAAACAATTTATTTACAGGAATTTTTGATACAGCAGGTGCGGCGGTGATTTCCGTGCCGGATTTTTTGCTCTGTATTGTGGTGTCACTGCTGATCGGGGCATTCATCACATGGGTTTACACTTATAAAAGCCGCTATACGACAAGCTTTGCAGTGACACTCGCAATGCTTCCGGCAATCGTTTGCATTGTTATCATGATGGTAAACGGAAATGTAGGTGCCGGAGTGGCTGTGGCAGGAGCATTTTCGCTTGTACGTTTCCGTTCTGTGCCGGGAACTGCAAAAGAGATCGGAACCATTTTTCTTGCAATGGCGGCAGGACTGATCGCAGGGATGGGGTATCTTGGATTTGCAGTATTGTTTTCACTCATTATGGGAGCCGTGATGTTTGTGTTAAATGTGACCGGATTCGGTGTAAAAAAAGCAGAAGTAAGAGAGAAAACACTTCGTATCACAATCCCGGAGGATTTAAATTACGGAGCAGCATTTGATGATCTTTTTGAAAAATATTTATCATCCTGTGAAGTAGTCGCTGTGAAAACCTCCAATATGGGAAGTCTTTACAAACTTACCTATCATGTGACGTTAAAAGACAATGCGGAAGAGAAAACATTTCTCGATGAATTGAGATGCAGAAACGGAAATCTGGAAATCAGTATGATGAGACAGGAGGCAAATGTCAATGAGTTATAGAAGAAAAAAACTGCTGGCATTGTTTTGTGCTACGGCATTATCCATGACGGCAGTGGCAGGCTGTACAGGGACAAAGAGCAGTACTGGCAATGTTGTTTCCTCGGAAACAGAAACAAATGCAGAAGAAACATCAGCACAGAGTGAAGCAGGAACTTTTTCAAGTGCAGATATGTTCACTGAGCGGGATCTGGCAGGAACCTATGAGGAGAGTGGGGCAGTTTATGTCACACTTTCCGATGATGGTATCGCGGGGGAAACGGATGGCGTTGTGATCGATGGACAGATGGTGACGATCACGGCAGAAGGGACTTATATTTTTTCCGGAACACTGTCGGAAGGACAGATTGTGGTGGACGCAGATAATGCGAAAGTGCAGATCGTATTTGATAATGTGGACATTACCTGTGCTTCAAGTGCAGCAGTGTATGTAAAAAGCGCAGAGAAAGTATTTGTAACGCTTGCAGAAGGATCGCAGAATACGCTTCGCAATACGGATGAGTATGTTGCGATTGACGACAACAACATTGATGCCGTGATTTTTGCAAAATCAGACCTTACGTTAAACGGCACTGGAAGTCTGACGATCATATCAGCAGAAGGACATGGAATTGTATCCAAAGATGATCTGAAGATCACAGGTGGTACATACGATATCACAGCAGCAGGGCACGCATTATCGGGAAAAGACAGTGTGCGTATCGCAGATGGAACCTTTATTTTAACCGCAGAAAAAGATGGCATTCATGCGGAAAATGCAGATGATGAAGAAAAGGGCTATATTTATATTGCAGATGGTGATTTTACGATCACAAGTGATGGCGATGGCATGGACGCTTCCAATATCGTGCAGATCGAGGATGGAACATTTGACATCACAGCCGGGGGCGGCGCTGCAAACAGTCTGAAAACGCATGAGTCAGATGTGCCGGGTGGACCGGGTGGCGGAATGCCACAAAACGGCGAGAGACCGGACGGAGAAAGCATGCCACAGATGGGGGAAAAGCCGGATGGAGAAAATATGCCACAGGATACCACAACTGACGAGAGCGGCACCAGCACAAAAGGAATCAAGGCAGGTGGCGGCATGTACTTAAATGGAGGCACTTACCAGATTGATTCCGCAGATGATTCCATCCACAGCAACGCAAATATTACGATCGCAGATGGAACATACACGCTTGCGACAGGCGATGATGGTGTGCATGCAGATGATGCACTGATAGTAAATGGTGGTACGATCACCGTGACAGAGAGTTATGAAGGTCTGGAAGGCCTGACGGTGACGATCAACGATGGAACGATTGATATCACTGCAAGTGATGACGGTATCAATACAGCAGGCGAGAAAATGGAATTAAACGGTGGATATATCCATATTCTGGCAGGCGGCGACGGCGTGGATTCCAACGGCGATCTGACGATCAACGGCGGTGAGATCTACATTGACGGTCCGTCTGATAACGGAAACAGTGCGATCGATTACGGCGACCGGTCGTCTGCGTATGTGAACGGCGGAACGCTTGTGGCAATCGGCAGCAGCGGCATGGCAGAGGTGATGAGTGATTCTTCCAAACAGAAGGTTCTTATGGTAAAATTAGGAGAACAAATGGAAGCCGGCAACGTTGTGCTGACAGACAGTGAGGGAAATGTGATCGTAAGTTACACGGCATTAAAAACCTATGACTGTGTGATCATCAGCACCGCAGAGGTGGAGAGCGGAGCAACGTACACGCTCACAACATCGGGAACGACGACAGAAGTGACCGCAGAATAAAAACAGCTGAGGGCAGGAATCGGTATCACTGTGAAATAAACGAAAGGCATGGGATTTTGTATGAGGTTATTGCTTGCAGAAGATGAAGAGGATTTGAGCCGTGCGCTTGTCACGGTGTTAAAACATAACAATTACTCGGTAGACGCTGTGTACGATGGTGCAGAAGCCTTGGACTATCTGGAAAACGGTGGCAATTATGACGGTGTGATCTTAGATATCATGATGCCCAAAATGGATGGCATCACCATATTAAAAACAATCCGCAGACATGGAAATTCCGTTCCGGTCCTGCTGCTCACAGCAAAGGCAGAGATTGATGACCGTGTGGAGGGTTTAGACAGTGGCGCAGACGATTATCTGCCGAAACCATTTTCCATGAAAGAGCTTTTGGCGAGGATCCGGGCAATGACAAGGAGGCAGACGGACACGACCGATAATGTGCTGGCATTTGGCGATATTGCACTGAACCGTTCTACCTATCAGCTCACAGGACCGGAGAATCCAGAAGGTATCCGTCTTGCTGGCAAGGAATACCAGATGCTTGAAATGCTCATGTCTAATCCAGGACAGGTCATTTCCCCGGATCTTTTTATGGATAAAATCTGGGGTTACGATTCAGAAGCGGAACAAAATGTCGTATGGGTATATATTTCCTATTTGAGAAAAAAAATAACCTCCATTGGAAGTCAGGTGAAGATCAGGGCGGCCAGAGGACTTGGATATTCATTGGAGAAAGACAATGCTTAAAAAATTAAGAAGAAAATTTATTGCAATTGCAATGCTGTCTGTTTCTATCGTGCTGATCGCAATTGTCGGTACGATCAATATTGCAAACTATATCAGTACCAATCAGGCGCTGGATGCAAGACTCTCCCTGATCGCTGACAACGGAGGTACTTTCCCGGATATGACACCCGGAGATTTTGGGAAAAAATTGGAACCTAAGTCAGATCAGCCACCGGCAATGAATGACCTGCAAAAGCATGGGATTTCGCAGGAAAGTCCGTTTGACACCCGGTATTTTACAGTGACGATCGCACCGGACGGTACGGTGGAATATGTGGATACCGGAAAAATTGCTTCCATCTCAGCCGGAACAGCGGAGGAATACGCAGCGGAGCTGTGGAAAAAAGGAAAGAAAAAAGGCTTTTTCGCTGATTATAAATACCTTGCAACGGACAGTGCCGGCTCGACGATGTATGTATTTTTAAACTGTCAGCGGGAAATCTCTACCATAAAAACATATGTTCTTGCCAGCGTGGGAACAGGAGCACTCGGACTTGTCATTGTGTTTGTCATGATATACTTTTTCTCCGGAAAAGTGTTAAAACCGGTGTCAGAAAGCTATGAGAAACAGAAACGCTTTATCACGGACGCAAGCCATGAGATCAAAACGCCGCTCACGATCATCGATGCCAACACCGAAGTCATAGAGATGATGGAGGGGGAAAACGAGTGGACGCAGAGTACGAGAAAACAGATTGCAAGACTGACTTCCCTCACGGAAAAACTGGTGTTTCTCTCACGCATGGACGAGGAAGGGACAAAGCTGGAAAAAGTGTCATTTTCACTTTCGGATGCCGTGCTTGATACCGCAGAGGGATTCCGCTCTGTCGCAAAAACAAAAGGAAAACAATTTGAGATCAATGTGGCAGAGCATGTGGAATATGTCGGCGATGAGAAAAATATCCGGCAGATGATCTCCCTGCTTTTGGACAATGCAATGAAATATTCCTCAGAGCAGGGCATCATCCGCATCGCACTAAAAACTTCCGGAAAAAACAAAACTATCACCGTGTGGAATACCACAGACCAGATCGAAAAAGGAAAGCTGGACATGCTTTTCGAACGTTTTTACCGTATGGACGCTTCCCACAATTCCAGGACCGGGGGCTTTGGAATCGGACTTTCCGTCGTGTATGCGATCGTGAAAGCACACAAGGGCAAAATCTCAGCCAAAAGCGAGGACGGAAAATCAATCTTATTTACCGTGGTATTGTAGCGTCTGGCTTCCCCCTCTCTCCCGGCTTTTACTTGGTTTTCATTATGGAATAGATAAAAGGGTTCCTTATAAAACTTGCTCGAATTGCGGCTTTATCAGTGTTCACATTTTGACTTTTTTGATTGTTTATATTCATTCAGAAATGGACAGTCCACGCAATGTGTTCGTCTGCGGCCACACTTCCTTCTTATCTGTATCGTGCGCAAGTTACATGCCGGAAAATCAGCAGATGAGCAGGTCAAAAATCACTCGGGCTTTTTTTGATTTTTGACCTGCAATAAAGGATGCTGATTCCGGCATTTACTTGCGCTAGATACAGATAAAGGAAGTGTGTCCCAGACGGACACATTGCGTGGACTGTCCATTGATGAATGTACATAAACTTAAAGTCAAAATGTGAACACTGATAAATGCACTCAATTCTCACAAAAGTTTTATAAGGAACCCTTTTATCCATTCCATAGCTTTACACTTTGGCAAAAGCCGGGAGAGAGGGGGAAGCTAGACGCTACAATTCGTCAAATGAAATCTGATTTTTCGTCAGAAAGCGTTTGAGGAGTGTGTCCCACTCGTGCTCAAGCGTTTTGTCGGTCGAGAAGATCCGGTAGGAGATACCCGTGGTCACGGTCAGTTCTCCATTCTGGAAGCGGATATTTAAGAACACTGCGGAAATATCATTTTCCGTGAAAGAGCTTCCGGTCTGGGAGAGGGTGCGTTTGAGATTTTCCGGCGATAACAGGAGGGAAAACTTGAAATAGGAAGGTGTTTTCTTTCCTTTGATCAGGTTGAAGCAGGAACTGCGCAAAAGACCATACGGAACAAAGGAAAGCCCGGTGAGAGTCTGTTCTTCGAGTTCTTCTAAGGTGTAGAAGTCTTTTTGCAGCGTGCCGTCGATATGGCAGGAGACATTCGTTGTGATGACAGCCTCCTGAATGAGAAAGTGGTCAAACACATCCTGGCACAGTAATTTATTCATAAAGTCCTTGACTTCGGCAATTTTTAAAGCAATCATAAAATCCTCCCAAAAGAAAATGGTATCAACATAAATTTATCATTGGTTTGTTTTCTTGTAAATAACTGAAATGACAAATGAGAGAAAATATGCTAGAATACAGAGGATTTGCGAATGCAAAATACGGAATAATGATACAGATTTACGACCGCAGATAAAAAGTCTGAGGTTTGATGGAAAGGTTGGTAACAGATATGACAGAGACAGAAATTTTATTTGATTTACTGGAAAAAGGAATCTCACCGGCGCACGCAGTGAGCGCATGCGAAAAAAGACTGACGGATGCCGGTTTTGAAGTGGTTGATTACGGTACGGCATGGAACTTAAAAGCGGGCGGAAAATATGTGATAAATCATCATGAAACGACATTGTTTGCATTCACATTACCGCAGAATTGGAGTGACAGAGAGCCTGCAATCCGCATTGCAGCAGCACATACAGATTTCCCATGCTTAAGGATCAAACCGTCCTGCGATATTCAGACAAACGGATACGCACAGGTGAATGTGGAAGTTTACGGCGGCGCAATCTTAAATACATGGCTCGACCGTCCACTCGGTGTAGCCGGAAGAGTTGCAGTGCGCAGTGGGGATGTGTTTACACCGAAAGTGGTCACGTTCCAGTCTGAAAAAAATCTTATGACCATCCCGAATCTTGCGATCCACATGAACCGTGAGGTGAACAAGGGCGTGGAATTAAATAAGCAGACGGAACTGCTCCCAATCTGCGGACTTTCCGATGATGCAGACTATTTTCTTGATTTTCTTGCAAAAGAGCTTGCTGTGAAAAAAGAGGATATTCTTGATTTTGAACTGACCATTTACAATAAAGAAAAGCCGGAGTTTGTGGGATTAAACGATGAGTTTATCTCTGCATCCAGACTCGATAACTTAAATTCCTGTTCTGCACTGGTGTCTGCGATCATCGACAGCGACAGGGCGGACGGCATGAATCTCATTGCACTGTTCGATCACGAGGAGATCGGAAGCCGTTCCAAACAGGGTGCCGGTTCCATTCTGCTCCATGATATGCTGGTGCGCATTCTGACCGAGTGCGGACTGGAAAAAGAAGTGTGGAACAGACTGTACAACAGCATGATTTTATCCGTGGATGTGGCACATGGACTTCATCCAAACTATGCCGGAAAGATGGATCTGACCAACAAGCCGGTGCTTGGAAAAGGATTCTGTATCAAGGAAGCATGCTCCCAGTCCTATGCGACAGACTGTGGAGCGGTCGCAGTGATCCAGCAGATCTGTGAGAAGGATCAGATCCCATATCAGAAATTTGTGAACCGTTCGGATCTTGCAGGAGGCGGCACATTAGGCTCGATCGCATCAGCATTACTTCCGGTAAAAACAGTGGATATCGGAATCCCATTGCTTGCAATGCATTCTGCAAGAGAACTGATGGCAGCAGCAGACCAGCAGGCATTGAAGGATCTGGTGAGCGCTTATTTTGGCTGAACTGAAAAAAAAGATACATACAGCATGAAGTATGCATTTGACAGGAGAATCAGGTGAGAAAAAAATTTTTTTCCTATGTGGCAGGGAGTGCGGCGTGTGCAGCACTCATTCTGCTTTCGGGGTGTCAGCAGACAACCAATCAATTATCCGATATTACCCGCTATGTGGAGGAGAAAATTGCAGAAGGAAAAGGTACGGAAGTAAAAAGTAAAGAACAGGAAACGGACACTGAGCAGGCAGCAGTTTCCGGGGAAACAGAGAAGCAGGAAGAGCCATCCGTTGAAAAGCAGTCTGTGGACTGTTATGCATATCAGACGCTTCCGGAGGAAGTACGCACTGTGTACGACGAGGTTTATGATGCGATTCTCTATGAAAAAGAAGATGTGGCGCTGAGCACGTTAGACAACGAAGTCCTGCATCAGGCGTATGTTTCGGTGATGGCGGATCACGGCGGACTGTTCTGGGTATCGGGCTACACTTACACGCAGTATACCAGAGGGGAAAAGCTGGTGGATCTCCATTTTACACCAAAGTTTACCATGACGGATGCCGAGCGGATGGACATGCAGGCACAGATCGATGAGACAGTCAGTCAGATTTTGGCAGGGATCGATGCGCAAGCGCCGGATTATGACAAAGCAAAATATGTGTTTGATTATCTGGCTTCGAATGTTGCGTATAGCACAGGTGCGCCGGACAATCAGAACATCATCAGTGTGTTTGTCAATGGGGAAACGGTTTGTCAGGGATACGCTGCAGCAACGCAGTATCTTTTGGAAAAACTGGACATTCCCTGTGCAGTGGTGGCTGGAACGGCAGACGGACAGTCTCATGCATGGAATCTGGCAAAGCTGGATGGAGAGTATTACTATATTGATACGACCTGGGGAAATGCCACCTACAGCGGTGACGGAATGGGGCTGGATTCCTTTATCAATTATAATTATTTTGCAGTTACGACCGGGGAATTACAGAAAACGCACCAGCCGAATGACGATATTATCGTTCCGGTGTGTCAGGCGGTAAAAGACAATTATTATGTCCATGAAAATCTTTATTTTGACACATGGGATGCAGACAGTATCGGAAATGTATATCGGGCTGCCTATGAGCAGGGAGATGGTTTCTGCTCCGTCAGGTTTGCAGACAGGGAGCTGTATGAACAGGCATTCGCCTACTTTATCACGAAACAGAAGATCGTGCATTACTGCAAAGGACTGACATCTTTATATTATCTGGAAGATTCCGACCAGAACGTGCTGACTATAAAATTTTAATAAAAATCATAATATCCTCTATACAAAGTAAAGTTTTTGTGTTAATGTTACGTAGTAATCAATACTACATGTAATAGAAAAAAGAAACTTTTGATATAATAATGAATATCACAAGGAGGCAAAATCCTGCACAGCTTGCTGGGCATTGCTCCATGTAAGGACAGTCGCATTTTGCTTCGCAAAACAAGGAGGATACTATGTATAAGATTGTAATCGACAGTTGTGGGGAATTACCGGAAGAATTAAAACAGGATGGACATTATGAGACCGTTTCATTAGAGTTGGAAGTGGACGGATGCCGTATCAAAGATGACAGCACTTTTAATCAGTTAGACTTTTTGAGAAGAGTGAAAGAGAGTCTGAAAGGACCAAAGTCCTCCTGCCCGTCACCGGAGCAGTATATGGATGCATATGAGGGTGAGGCAGACCATGTTTATGTTGTGACATTGTCCGGCGGCTTAAGCGGCTCTTACAACAGTGCAGTGCTCGGAAAGAATCTCTATGAGGAAGAGCACACAGACGCAAAGAAAATTTATGTGTTCAATTCAAAATCAGCGTCCATCGGTGAGACGATCATCGGCATGAAGATTCAGGAATTTGAGGAAGCCGGATGCAGTTTCGACGAGGTTGTGGAGAAGGTGGAAGAGTACATCCAGTCCATGAACACCTATTTTGTATTGGAGACGTTAGAGACATTGAGAAAGAATGGCAGACTTTCCAATCTGAAAGCATTTATTGCCAATTCATTAAATATCAAGCCTGTTATGGGCTCAACAAAGGAGGGCTTAATCTGCCAGTTAGATCAGGCGCGCGGTATGAACAAAGCACTTGAGCGTATGGTGAAGGATATGATCTCAAAGACAAAAGACTGTGAGAACCGTGTTCTCGCAATCGCACACTGCAACTGCCCGGAGCGTGCAAAAGCAGTGAAAGAAAAAATCGAGAAGATTGCGAAGTTCAAAAAGATCATCATCATCAACACCGCAGGTGTCAGCAGCATGTATGCCAACGACGGCGGTGTGATCATGGCAGTATAGTCAGATGCAGACATTAACTTACGAAGAAACAGTAACAGCGATTGAAAATAAAAGAAGATTTGGAAACTTAAAGGGTGTCGAGATCTCAAAGATAATGTTAGAGAAGTTAGGACACCCGGAGAAAGATTTACGCATCATACACATAGCAGGGACGAACGGCAAAGGCTCCGTCTCTGCTTTTTTGCGCTCTGTTTTTGAATGTGCAGGATTGAAAACCGGGATGTTTACTTCTCCACATCTGGTGGATTTCAGGGAGCGCATCCAGGTGCAGGGAGATATGATCTCAAAAGCGGATACCACGCGCCTTGGAAACAGGCTTCTCTCTATGGATTTTGGCGTTTATCCGACGATGTTTGATTACTGTCTTGCGATGGCATTGCTGTATTTTAAGGAGCAGCAGTGTGATGTTGTGATTTTGGAGACCGGACTTGGTGGAACGTATGACTCCACGAATGCCTGCGGTGTGCCGGATGTGACTGTCATCGCAAAAATTGGTTTTGACCATATGGCGATCCTCGGGGACACACTTGCCAAAATTGCGGCAGAGAAAGCCGGAATCGTCAAGCACGGCACAGCACTTGTTTTAGAGAGCCAGGAGAAAGAAGCGATGGACGTGTTAAAACAGGCGGCGGAGCGGGCAGACATCAAAACCACAAAAGTTGTAAACTGGGACGAAATTAAAATCCTGCCACAAAAGGACGGAAAACAGTGTTTTTCCTATGCGGGATATGATGCAGTCACAATGAAAATGCTCGGTGTGCACCAGTATGAAAATGCCGTGGCGGCAATGCTTGCAGCAGAATTATTTTTTGAAAAATATTTTGCAGGAAAAAAGAATGTGCCGGAACTGAAAGCTTTGCAGCATGCGATCCGGGAAGGAATCGACCGGACGCAGTGGATGGGACGCATGGAACTTGTGAGCAATGATCCGTTTTTCTTGATGGACGGTGCGCATAACAGTAACGGTGTGGAGGCGCTGAAAAAAAGTCTGGAGACAATGTATCCGGATGAAAAATTCCATTTTATCATGGGTGTCATGGCGGATAAAGATTATGGGGAGATGATCCGGGAACTTCTTCCGCTGGCACTGGATTTTAAGACAGTGACTGTGGAGAGTGAGAGGGCATTGCAGGGAGAGGCGCTCGCAGACTGCATACGGGCAAAAGGGATCCCGGCGGAGGCGTATCAGAAACTTGCGGATGTGCTGCCGGATTTCTCAAAATCATCCGCAGAAAAGACAGTGGCATTCGGCTCACTGTATTTTATCGGGGAGATCGAAGCATTTCTGCGGGGAAAACAGTAACATGGTTTCCGGAGAATCTGGGAAAAGCAGCGTCCGTGCCCAATCATTACAGAAAAGTTACAAAATAGCATGGATTTAATATATTTTTAAAATTAATCATATGGTAATATTTATTTTTTTCATCTATAATAACAACAGTCTGTGCATATAATAAAAAAAGAAAACAGGCAGTTATTTTTTGTGAAAAACAGGTAGAGTTTTTGCAGAAAAGCACGTTGAACGTGCAGCACAAGCAGGAGAATGAGAGAAAGAATTACGTATGGTATTTAGCAGTTTTGAATTTTTGTTCCGGTTTCTGCCGGCTTTTTTAATCATATATTTTATCACACCGAAGAAGTTCCGCAACGCAGTACTCTTTTTGGGGAGCATTGCCTTCTACACCTATGGAGAGGCGCAGTATGTCCTGTTGCTGTTAGCGTCAGTCACGGTGAACTATGTGATCGCACGCAGCATGTATAAGACACCGGAGGACGGAAGAGGCAGAAGACAGGCAGTACTGCTTATTCTGGCGCTTTGCTACGATTTCGGAATGCTCTTTTTCTTTAAATACAGCGGTCTGACCACAAAACTGCCGCTTGGGATCAGTTTTTACACCTTCCAGATTGCAGCGTATGTGATCGATGTGTACCGTGGCATTGTCCCGGCAGAAAAATCTTATGTCAACCTTGGAACCTATCTGACGATGTTTCCACAGCTGATCGCCGGACCGATCGTAAACTATACCGAAGTGAGCAGCTGCCTGAAAAGAAGGACGGTGACAGCACGGGATTTTGAGAGTGGCGTCCGTATCCTTGTGATCGGACTCGGATCCAAAGTCATTATCGCTGACCGGGTGGGAATGTTGTGGAACAACGTGCAGACGATTGGGTTTAACAGTATCTCAACGCCGTTGGCATGGCTGGGTGCGGTCGCATATTCCATGGAGCTGTATTTTGATTTTGCGGGATATTCGATGATGGCGGTCGGACTTGGAAAAATGTTGGGATTCCAGATTCCGGTAAACTTCCGTTTCCCATATATCTCAAAATCGGTGACGGAGTTCTGGCGCCGCTGGCACATTACACTGGGACGGTGGTTCCGCGATTATGTATACATTCCGCTCGGAGGAAGCCGGAAAGGCAGACTGCGGACGATGTTCAACCTTTTTGCTGTGTGGATACTGACCGCGCTGTGGCACGGGGCAGGGTATAATTTCCTGATCTGGGGCGGCATGCTGCTCGGGGCTTTATTTCTGGAAAAATTGTTTTTGCTTCCATTTTTACAGAAAAGCAAAGTGATTGGACATGTCTATCTGTTGCTGTTTGTGCCTGTGACATGGATGGCATTTACGATCACGGATGTTCAACAGCTTGGAATTTATCTGACACGTATGTTTCCGTTTGTGAATGCACATACCGGCATGGTCAATTCCATGGATTACATCAAATATCTGAAAGATTATGACAGCCTGCTGGCGATGGGAGTTCTTTTTGCAACTCCGGTTCCGGCGGTGATTTATGGAAGAATAAAGCGGGGGATGTTCGGTACGCTGGCAATTGCGGTGATCTTTGCACTCAGCATGTACTACCTTGCGGTATCTGCAAACAATCCATTTTTATACTTTAATTTTTAGATAACAGGAAGGAGCAGAAATGAAAAAAATCAGATATTGCAAAATCACCATTCTGATTTTAGCTGGCTGGGCAATCCTGTCAGCGATAGGATTTCTGGGAAAAGATACGATTTACAGCCGTTATACGGTCGATCCGGTAAAAACACCGTACTTTGTTCTGGTCATGCAGGGCATACACGATGGGATTTACCCATGGAGCAGCGACTATGAGTCACTCTGGGATAAATGGGAACATCTGGCAGAACTGAGAAGAGATGAGGAGCAGATATCCGCGACTGAGAGCACAGAACCTGCCGTAGCGGGAACGGAGAGTATGGTAGAAACGGAGGCAGTGGCTGAGACAGAGCAGGAGGAAGTAAGAAGCTTTCACCCGGTGGACGCCGGGTACTTCTCAGACGCAGTGTTTATCGGTGATTCGAGAACCGTGGGACTTCATGATTACGGCGGACTCGATGACAGCACTTTTTATGCGACCGTCGGCATGAATGTATACAACCTCTGGACAGAAAAGTTCTGTGAAGTGGATGGGGAAAAAGTGACATTAGAGGAAGCGCTTAAGGCAAAAAAATACGGGAAAATCTATTTCCAGATCGGAATCAATGAGATGGGAAGGGGAACGCTGGATGGCTTCATGACAGCCTATGAGGATTCTGTGGAAAAATTCCGGGAACTGCAGCCGGACGCTGTAATCTTCGTTCAGGGGATCATGAAGGTTGCAAAAGAAAAAAGTGATAAAGATCCGATTTTTAAC
>ENA-OUOU01001198-OUOU01001198.1-human-gut-metagenome-genome-assembly--contig:-NODE-1198-length-14063-cov-49.575100_pt1 | contig 14063 bp, 10 predicted proteins | sample MGYA00237936_ERZ548765 | MGnify/ENA primary metagenome ERZ548765 (study PRJEB26490, sample SAMN05356889) | human gut metagenome | biome: terrestrial biome; feature: human-associated habitat...
TTGGTGAGCCGAACGACAACTTTGCACAGTATTTCAGCGGAAAGAGCTTTCTCGCTCCTGTTTCTAAAGACCAGGTTGGCATTTTCAATGTAACCTTTGAGCCGAAATGCAGAAACAATTGGCATATTCATCATTCTGAAAATGGTGGCGGACAAATTTTGATTTGCGTAGCCGGAAAAGGATATTATCAAGAATGGGGCAAGAAAGCTATAGAGATGCTGCCCGGCGATGTTGTGAATATTCCTGCGAATGTCAAGCATTGGCACGGAGCTTCGGCTGATAGTTATTTTTCTCATTTAGCTATTGAAGTTCCGGGAGAAAATACATCAAATGAATGGCTGGAAGCTGTGTCAGATGAGGAATATTTTAACGCAATAAATTCTTAAAGGGAGAACTTAATTATGAGTAAAAAAGTTTTAATTCTGTCAGGCAGTCCTCGAAAGAATGGTAACTCTGACATTTTGTGTGATGAGTTTGCCAAAGGAGCAACAGAAGCCGGTCATAATGTTGAAAAAATTCATGTGTCCGAAAAGAATATACACCCTTGTATTGCTTGTTACCATTGCAGTAAAAACAGCGGTGCGTGTGTATTTAAGGACGATATGGCTGAGATTTTACAAAAAATGATTGATGCTGATGTTCTTGTGTTGGCGAGTCCGGTTTACTTTTATTCAATAGATGCTCAGCTAAAAGCAGTTATCGACCGTACTGTTGCTCGTTGGTTAGAGGTTAAAAACAAGGAATTTTATTATATTACTACTATGGCAGACAATGAAAAATCGTCAGCAGACACAACATTAGCTTGTTTCAGAGGTTATGCCGATTGTGTCGAAGGTGCGGTTGAAAAAGGAACTGTTGTTGCCGGCGGTGTGTATGAAAAAGGTGAAATTAAAAATCACCCTGCAATGAAACTTGCATATCAAATGGGTAAAAATGTGTAATGAAATTTCTATATTATTAAAGAATGGAGTAAAATTATGTTAGGAAATTTTAGTTATTGTAATCCGACAAAACTTTATTTTGGAGAAAATTCATTATCCAATTTAAGTGATGAATTAAGAAAGTACGGTGATAATGTTGTACTTGTATATGGTACAGGTTCTATAAAAAAGAATGGTATTTATGACGATATAATCAAAATTCTAAAAGAAAGTAATAAAAACATCACAGAAATTGAGGGCGTGATGCCAAATCCGACTGTTGAAAAACTTTATGAAGGTATAGAAATAGCAAGAAATCATAATGCGGATTTTATTCTCGCAGTTGGCGGTGGTTCTGTTTGCGATTTTTCAAAGGCGCTTTCTGTTTCTGTTAATTGTAATGAAGATCCTTGGGAAAAATATTTTGTCCGTTTTGAAGAGCCGGATTGTGAAATAATACCGATTGGCTGTGTTTTGACTATGGTTGGAACAGGCTCGGAAATGAACGCAGGTTCTGTAATTACAAATCAGAATACTAAAGAAAAAATCGGTCATGTCTTTGCAGATGAAAAGATTATGCCGAGATTTACAATCCTTAATCCTCGCTTTACAATGACATTGCCGAAATACCAAATGGTGTCGGGAATTTATGATATTTTCAATCATATATGTGAGCAGTATTTTTCAGGAACTGATGATAATACAAGCGATTATATCAGCGAAGCACTTATGAAAAGTGTTATTCACTCAAGCCTTGTTGCGGTAAAAAATCCTAATGATTACGAGGCAAGAAGCAATATTATGTGGACTGCTACTTGGGCGCTTAACACCCTTATTGCCAAAGGCAAAACAACTGATTGGGAGGTTCATATGCTCGGTCAGGCAGTCGGAGGTTATACAAACGCAACCCACGGTATGACGCTTTCTGCTGTTTCTCTCGCATATTACAGATATATTATGCCTTACGGACTTGATAAATTTAAGCGTTTTGCAATCAATGTTTGGAGCGTTTCCCCTCAAGGAAAAACAGATGAGCAAATTGCAAAAGAAGGATTACTTGCAATGGAAAATTGGATGAACGAAATCGGTGTTATTACTAATATATCCGATTTGGGAGTTACCAAAGATGATATAGAAAACATTGCCGATTTAACACTAACAATGGATGGCGGTTATAAGACTCTTAGCCGTGATGAAAAAATCAAGGTGTTGTCTGATAGCTTATAATATTTATTGATCAATCACCATTTGATTTGGAAAATCCGACCATATAACATTTTATTGAATATTTAATTACTTACAGCGTGAGGAATTCTCACGCTGTTTTTTCATCTGCTCAAATAACGATTATCCGTCTTATATCACAATTCAAATCCGTTTATAACGCCCATTAGCATATCCGTGTTGCGTTTGACATAATACATTCGGTTATCTCCGAAGTTGTGCGTCCGAGTAAGTCTGCCACCTGCCTCGGTGTTAATGCTTTTACCGTTCCGTCCTCTGCTCGTACTCCTGTTACAAGCTTTGTTGCGAAGGTGTGTCGCAAACTGTGTAAGCCTTTTTTCTCGATTCCTGCCGCATCGAGTATGGTATAAAACCGTTTTCGCAAGTTCAACGGTCTTGTAAAGTTGCCGTCTGCATCTGGTATCAACGGTGCATCCTCACCGAAATATCGCTCGTTGCGTAATTCAATAATCGCTTGTATTGCTGTTCCGTTTAAGGGTACGATACGCTTACTTGAAGCGGCTTTCAGCTTGCCTACAACAATTTCCCGTCCGCTTTTTCTGCTTTTCCGTTAAAAAGAAACAGTCACCGTTGCGGTGACTGTTTCTTTAGATATGGTGAATTTCCTGATCCAAAGCATTTTTCGGCCAAGATTTTCTCAGTGCCGCATAGGAAATTACAAAGTTGGCGAGCCATCCTGCCGGAACTGCAAGCCATACAAATGCAATGCCGAAATGCGGTGCAAAAATCAATGCTACGGATAACCGAATCGCAAGGTTGACCATATTTGCAGTCAAAAACGGGCGCATATTTCCAAGTCCGCGAAGAACACCGTCTGTTGCCATTTTGATACCCATAAATATGAAAAAGTATCCAATCCATTTCATATAATCACCGGACACTTGATACGCTAATTCCGTTCCGTCTTTTCCTAAGAAAAGTGAAGAAATTTGAGTGTGCATTGTTTCAATAATTACAAATGCAAGTACGGCAAAGCATACATCTAACAGCAAAGCGGCGCGGTAGCCTTTTTTAATACGGTCAATTTTTCCGGCACCGAAATTTTGCGAAACAAATGGTGACACGGCATTCCCGATTGATACAAATATCAGTGAAAAAACATTCTCTACTCTCATCGTTGCCGCGTAGCCTGCGAGTGCTTGCGTGCCAAACGGATTTACAACCGCCTGCACAATCATCATACCGATTGATACCGTGGATTGTTGAAGAATAGACGGAACGGCGATTTTAAGCATTAAACGCAGTTCGCTTTTGTCAAATCGATGAAACGGACTTGCGTATTTTCGCATTCGATAAAGAAAAATCAAAAGGGAAAGTACGGCAGAAATGCCCTGCGCAATAAGGGTGGCAAGAGCCGCGCCGAACACGCCGAGTTTAAGACCGCCCACCATCCAAAGGTCCATGATGATATTCAATATAGATGAAAATATTAAAAGCCATAACGGAATTTTCGATTCGCCGATTGAAGTGAACATGGTTGAAAGAATGTTGTACATAAATAAAAACGGAAAGCCCGCAAAATAGATGCGCAAGTACAGTACCGCATCCTCCATTATATCCGCAGGCGTTTGCAGTATGCTCATCATCCAATTAGAACCGAAAAATCCAAAGATACCGAGAAATATGCTTAAAAGCAAAAAGCTTATTAACGAGGTTGATACGATTGTTTTCATCTTTCCGTAATTTTGAGCACCGAAATAACGGCTTACCAGTACACCTGCGCCAACGCCTGCACCGAGTGCGATACAAATAAAAACATTTGTAAGTGCGGCACAAGCCCCGACGGCCGCAAGGGCAGAGGAGCCGACAAATTGACCGACGATAATTGAATCAGCCATATTGTATACTTGTTGAAAGAAGCTGCCTAAAATCATAGGCATCGCAAAAACAGTCAAAGCCTTGAGCGGCGGATCGGTTATTAAATATTCGTCCTTTGTCATTTTAATATTCTCCTGAAAATCACTTGCGTTATCCTTTTGATTTATGTATCCGTTTTCTTAGAATTGTAGCACAAAAGCAATGTTATATTTAAAAAGCCAAACAAGATACAGCTTTCTCAGTCTGCACCCTGTTCGGCTTACGTCTTTACTGAACAATCGCTCCCTGAGCGAACATTAGAAGTATATCATCGGCATAAATAAATGTCAATGAGTTATAGTCCTGAATAGCCTGACCGTTGATATTTAATAAGCAGTAAAAAATGTCGTTTTAAATATAAATCAGAACAGAAAACAGCACACATCCAATATCCGGTGTGTGCTGTTTTAGTCGGCATTTAGTCGCATATTATTTTATGACGCCGTTTGTTACCTTGAAAGCGATGTTTTGAAAAAAGAATATAAAGCGGCGGAAATGAGGTTGTGTGATAAATCAGCACAAATTCCGAAAAAAGCCGAAAAAGGTGATACAATCAAGCTCATAAAAGGGGCGGAGGAATGAAATGACAGCTGTTTGTAATAAAATAAAGTCAATAGTTGCATTTGCGGTTATTTGCGTTATATTGTCGCTGCCTCTCGATACTTTTGCCTCGGGTGACAGCGACTTTGTGTATTATATTAAGAACGGAAAGGTTTGCGTAAGCGGCTACCGCGGAGTGAGCGACACGATTTTGGTACCCGAAAAAATTAAAGGCAAAACGGTGGCGGCGATTGACGATTATGCATTTTCGTCAAACGGAACCGTGGAATTTATCGGCTTACCCGATTCCGTCACCGCAGTCGGCAAAAACGCTTTTTCCGACTGCACGGCTCTGTCATATGTCAGCTTCGGCGCGAATTTAAACGAGATAGGCGACAATGCCTTTTCGGGCTGTTATTCCTTAAAAAAAGCAGAGCTTAAAAAAGGAGTTACATATATAGGCAAGGGAGCCTTTAAAGGGTGTTCGTCGCTTTCTTTCGCCGCAATTCCCGACGGAGTGGCATTTATCGGTGAGAAAGCTTTTTTCGGTTGCTCTGCGTTACAAAAAGTTACGTTGCCCGAGAGCGTTACGGAACTTCATACAAGCACGTTTGAAAATTGTTCGTCTCTTTCAAAAGCTGAGCTTCGCGGCGTAAAAACAATAGGGGATCGAGCGTTCTATAATTGTGCCGCACTTTCGGAGATAAGCTTTTCACCGTCTCTTAAAGAGATAGGGGCTTTTGCCTTTTCGGTAAATACTTCTTTGGAAAAAGTTACTTTGCCCCCAAATACCGAGCTTGTTTCAGACAAAGCTTTTTCGCGTTGTACGTCTTTAAAAACCGTTACCGTTTTCAGCGAAGCTCTGAAGATGTCGGCTACGGCATTAGACGGATGTACCTCACTTTATGCAATATACGGAAGCTCCGCGTTTTCATCCGAAGCGGCAAGCGGCATAAGAAATGCAACTGTGTCTTTCGATTGTATGTCCGAGGAGAAAGAAACCGGTGTTGTAAATACGGCAGTCGGTGTTACGGTACAAACGCTAAAGGAGATATTGGTATTCAAAGGAGTTATCGATGCTGCGGATGAATTGACCGTGTTTGATGAAAACGGCAATATTTTGCCTGATTTCGCCGTTGTCGAGGACGGTGCAGGTATTCGCATCCGCAAAGGCAAAACGGATTATTATTACGTTGCGCGAGTGAATTTCGGCGATGTGAATTCAGACGGTAAAACGAACAGTGCGGACGCTGTTATAATGCTTAAATATTCGGCGGGCTTAACAGGCTTGTCTCCGATAAAACTCAAAGAGGCCGATTTAAACCGAGACGGAGCCGTAGATGAGAGCGACGCGGTTTTACTGCTTCGCAGGTCATGCGGTCTTATGGCATAATAAAAAAGCATCGCTGATTCTTTTTGCCAAAATCGCGGTGCTTTTAATTATTTTGTATTTTCTTTCAGATATTCCAACAATACGTCTTTTCTGTTTTGGCACTTACCCTCTATAACGCCGTTAAGTAAAAAATCAAGCGAGCTTTTAATCTCTTTTCCCTCGGCAATACCGAAGGCCTTAATATCATCACCGTTTATTGCGAGAGATTTTAAATTATAGCACTCGTTGCTTGCCTTTATCTCCTCATAAAACGAACGCATATTTTTAAGCTTTTCGTCTATTGCGTGCGGATCGGCCTTTGCCATGTTATCGGCACGCTTGATTTTTATAAGGTTAAGGTATGCTTCGTCTCCGAGACTGCACATCATTTTTTTTGCCTGAATTTTGTCGCGCGGGGATTTCATATCGTGTATCAAAACAAGCTTTGATACCTCGTTTATTGTTTTATTGTCAAATTTCAGCTCTTTAAGAATGTCTCGCGTCTTTTTTTCACTTATCACGGCATGACCTTTGAAGTGCGAAGTGCCGTTTTCGTCAGTGGTTTTGGCGTCGGGCTTTCCGAAATCATGGAAAAACATTGTAAGACGCAAAATTCTGTCAGTAAAATCTATCGCGTCTACGGCGTGAAGCGTATGCTCGAACACATCGTATTTGTGATATTTTGTGTGCTGCTCGCATTCTGCAAGTGGGGCAAGCTCCGGGATAAATACCTCTATAACCGCGTGATATTTCCGTATAACGTCGGTTGCGTATTTTCCCGTGATAAGCTTTGTGAATTCAACCTGTAATCTTTCTTTTGACACATCCGACAGCAGCTGCCTGTTTTTCAGTATGCTGTCCGATGTGCTTTTTTCTATTGTGAATCCGAGCTCCGCCGAAAAACGGACGGCGCGCATTATTCTGAGCGCGTCCTCCGAAAAACGGGTGTCGGGGTCGCCGACGCACCGTATTATTTTGTTGTTCAAATCGTCTTTGCCGCCGAAAGCATCAATTATTTTGTCGTCGCAATTACAGCAAAGCGTGTTTATTGTGAAATCCCGCCTTGAGAGATCGTCTCTGAGGTTATCCGAAAATGATACCGTTTGCGGATGACGGTGGTCTGTATAGTCGCCGTCTATGCGATAAGTGGTTATTTCGAGCGGCATATCGTCAATTATAACAGTTACCGTCCCGTGCTTTATACCTGTCTCTATTATCCGTTCGCCGCAAAACACCTTTTCGGTTTCCTCGGGGCGTGCGCTTGTTGTGATGTCCCAGTCAAACGGGACTTTGCCGAGCAGACAATCACGAACCGCACCGCCGACAGCATAGGCTTCAAAACCGCTGTTTTTCAGCAGGCATATTGCCTTATTCACTTGTTCGGGGAGCTTTATCATAATAATTCCTCAAAGTATGCTTTTGATTTCTGAGAGACTGTCGATTCTTATATCCGCGCCCACATTATCATACCCCGTGCCGTTGTGGTCATACCAACAGGTGGTGATTCCGAAGCTCTTCCCTCCGGATATATCGGCGGTAAGTGAATCGCCTATAAGTATAAATTTTGATTTGTCGGTTTCGTGCAGCTCATTGAGGCACCGCTCAAAAAATTCCCGTTGGGGCTTTTGTATGCCTATTCTCTCCGAAACAAAAAGGTGAGAGAAGCAGTCTATCATTCCGGCAAGTGTAAGTCGATGCTTTTGCTGCTCAAAGGGACCGTTGCTTGCGGCACAGAGTATGTATTTTTTTGACAGATATTTAACCGTATCCACAGCTCCGTTTACAGGCTCGTGGCTGTCATATATTCCTTTTACGAATTCTTTTTCAAATTCGCGTCCGTCAAAAGTGATACCCATAACCGAAAAAACCATATTCCACCGTTTTTCGTGTATTTGATCCCTTGTGATTTCTCCCGTTTCGAGTCTTTGCCAGAGAGAGTCGTTGATTTTATGAAAAACCGACGGCATTTCTTTTTTGAAACCTACTCCGCAAGCTTTGCAAGCGTTTGTCATAGCTTTTTCGGCACATTTGTTGAAATCCAAAAGCGTATTGTCAATGTCTATCAGAACATATTTAAACATATCGTAATCCTTCCTTCATCATAATGAAATTATATGATATTCACTTAATATTTTCAAGTGTTGAGCCGCTCCTTTACTTTATTTAAAAAATATTATAAAATAATAAAAAATAACCTTTACGTGGTGATGATTATGGAGCAAAGTAAAATTGAGCGTATAAACTTCCTTGCCAAAAAGCAAAAAGGTGAGGGGCTTACTCCCGAAGAAAAGGAGGAGCAGGCAATTTTGCGCCGCGAGTATATCGACTCTTTTAAAAGAAATCTTGTCGCAAATCTTGAAAATACGTATATCGTTGATGAAAACGGAAATAAACATAAGGTTAAAAAGCATACCGATGACGATAAAAGCTGACTTGAGCTGTCGGCTTTGGGCGTATGAGCCCTAAATATCCGTTTGAAAAGGCAAATAACTTGACTTGACCGCTATATATAGTGTAAAATATATGGCGGTATTTTTCGGCAGGATTTTCCTGCGTGCATTTTTTCCGCCGCTCGGAATTTAAAAGGTGGTTTATTTAAATGGCAAAAAAAGCGGTATACAATGAAGAAAGTATTTCGCAGCTAAAGGGTGCTGACAGGGTTAGGCTTCGCCCTGCCGTTATTTTCGGCTCGGACGGTATAGAGGGCTGTGAGCACGCTGTATTTGAGATACTTTCAAATTCCATAGACGAGGCAAGAGAGGGCTACGGTAAAGAGATAACCGTGACCCGTTTTCTCGACGGTTCCGTTGAGGTTGTCGATCACGGCAGAGGTATGCCTATGGACTACAACGAAAAGGAAAAGCGCTGGAACTGGGAGTTGCTCTTCTGTGAGATGTATGCCGGCAGTAAATATAATACAAACAACGGCGGAACATACGAGTATTCACTCGGTCTTAACGGACTCGGACTTTGTGCCACACAGTATGCTTCGGAGTATATGGATGCCGAGGTGCACAAAAACGGATTTCGCTATGAGATACATTTTAAGGCGGGCGAGCCCGTCAGCGAGCTTCAAAAGGAACCGTACAATAAAAAAGATACCGGGACAAGAATACGCTGGAAACCGGATATCAAGGTGTTCACCGATATTGATATTCCTCTTGAATACTATCAGGAGACTATATTAAGGCAGTCGGTTGTAAATGCGGGAATAAAATTCGTTCTTCGCAATCAAACCGGCGAAAAGAGCTTTGATAAATACGAATACTGCTACGAAAACGGCATAGTCGATTATATAAAGGAATTTGTCGGCGACGATGCGTTTTCTTCCGTGCAGTTTTGGCAGGGTGAGAGAAAGGGCAGAGACAGAGCCGATTTGCCCGAATACAAGGTTAAGCTCAATGTTGCGCTGTGTTTTTCCAATAAAAAACAGCTTAAGGAGTATTATCATAATTCCAGTTTTCTCGAACACGGCGGCGCTCCCGAAAAAGCTGTAAAAAGTGCGTTCATTTCGCAGATTGACAGCTATTTAAAAGCAAACAGCAAGTATTTAAAGAGCGACAGCAAGATAAATTTCCAGGATGTGGAGGATTGTCTTGTGCTTGTTTCGTCATCATTTTCAACTCAGACGTCATACGAAAATCAGACCAAAAAAGCTATAACCAATAAATTCATTCAGGAGGCTATGACGGATTTTCTCCGCCATCAGCTTGAAGTGTATTTTATAGAAAACAGAATAGACGCCGAAAAAATTGCCGAGCAGGTGCTCATAAATATGCGTTCGCGCGTCAAGGCCGAATCTACAAGGCTCAACATTAAAAAGACGCTTCAAAGCGGCAACAGTATGACTGACAGAATCGAAAAATTCGTTGACTGCCGCTCAAAGGACGTTTCGGAGCGTGAAATATTCATAGTGGAGGGCGACTCGGCTCTCGGTGCCTGCAAGCAGGCGCGAGACAGTGCCTTTCAGGCAGTTATGCCGGTACGAGGGAAAATACTCAACTGTCTTAAGGCCGAATACCCCAAAATATTTAAAAACGACATTATAACGGACCTTATCAAAGTGCTCGGCTGCGGCGTTGAGGTAAGCTCCAAGGCAAATAAAAATCTGTCGCTTTTCAATATGGATAATCTGCGTTGGAGCAAGGTCATAATTTGTACCGATGCCGACGTTGACGGTTATCAGATACGGACGCTGATATTAACGATGATTTATCGTCTTATGCCCACGCTTATAAAAGAGGGTAAGGTGTTTATAGCCGAATCTCCGCTTTACGAAATAACTTGCAAGGACGAGACCTGGTTTTGCTACACCGAAAAGGAAAAGCAGGATGCCCTTCTTGAAATCGGAGACAGAAAATATACCATACAGCGTTCAAAGGGTCTCGGTGAAAACGAACCCGAGATGATGTGGCTTACCACAATGAATCCCAAAACCCGTCGTCTTATAAAGGTCGAGCCGGATTATTCACCCGAGGCTGTCGCCGATAAATTTGACCTTTTACTCGGCGACAATTTACAGGGCAGAAAAGATTATATTGCCGAAAACGGTGCTCAGTACATTGATATGACTGACCTTTCTTAACGTTATCACGGCAAATCAGGAGAGTCGGAAAATGGCTAAAAGAACCAAGAAAAACGAAACAGACCGAAATTCGGAGGAACTTAACATAAACGCTCATATTCTCGGCGCAGGCGAGGTGGTAGAGCAGCATATAACCGATACGCTTGAAGTTAACTATATGCCGTACGCCATGAGTGTTATTATGTCGCGTGCCATTCCCGAAATAGACGGTTTTAAACCGTCACACAGAAAGCTGCTTTATACTATGTATAAAATGGGGCTGCTTCAGGGAGGCACTATAAAATCCGCCAATATAGTCGGCCGCACAATGCAGCTGAACCCCCACGGCGACGCGGCAATTTACGAGACGATGATTCGTTTGGCGCGCGGCAATGAGTCGCTCCTTCACCCTTATGTTGAGTCAAAGGGTAACTTCGGTAAATCGTATTCAAAAAATATGCAGTATGCGGCTTCGCGTTATACCGAGGCAAAATTAGCCCCGATTTCAGCCGAGCTTTTCCGCGATATAGATAAGGACACGGTCGATTTTGTACCGAACTACGACAATACCATGACCGAGCCCACGCTTTTGCCCGTTACATTTCCGTCGGTGCTCGTAAATGCCAATATGGGCATAGCCGTCGGTATGGCTTCAAATATTTGTTCGTTCAACTTGAAAGAAATCTGCGATACTACCGTGGCGCTTATAAAGGACCCCGACGCCGATATAACCGAAACGCTCAAGGCTCCCGATTTTATAGGCGGCGGTCAGATACTCTACGATGAAGATAAAATGAACGAGATATTCCGCACGGGTCGCGGAAGCTTCAAAATTCGCGCAAAGTACAGCTATGATAAAAAGAATAACTGTATTGATATATACGAAATTCCGGCGACCACCACTACGGAGGCGATAATCGATAAGATAGTCGAACTCGCAAAGGGCGGCAAGGCTAAGGAAATTTCCGATATCCGCGACGAGACCGATAAAAAGGGTCTTAAAATAACAATCGACTTAAAGCGCGGCACAGATGCGGACAAGCTTATGAAAAAGCTCTATAAAATGACTCCGCTCGAAGATTCATTCGGCTGTAACTTTAATGTCCTTATAGCAGGAACGCCGAGAGTCCTCGGAGTGCGCGAGCTGCTTTTGGAATGGATAGCTTTCCGTACCGAATGTGTAAATCGCCGTGTCTTTTTTGACCTTTCCAAAGCAAAAGACAGGCTGCATCTTTTAGAGGGACTTCAAAAAATTCTTCTCGATATTGATAAGGCAATAAGAATAATACGCTCAACGGACGAGGAGTCCGAGGTTGTTCCGAACTTGATGATAGGCTTCGGAATAGATAAGATACAGGCGGATTATGTGGCTGAAATCAAATTGCGCCACTTAAACCGTGAGTATATTTTAAAGAAAACGGAAGATATAGAAAAGCTGAGAGCCGAAATCGAGGATATGGAGGATATTCTCGCAAGTCGCTCAAGAGTTAAAAAAATTATCGTAAACGAGCTTTCGGATGTCGTTAAAAATTACGATAAGCCGCGTCGTTCGGAAATAATCTACACGAGTGATATAGATGATGAATCGGAGCCCGATGAGGAGATACCGAATTATCCCGTTACGCTATTCTTTACAAAGGAGGGCTATTTCAAAAAGATAACTCCGCAGTCACTGCGTATGAGCGGTGAGCAAAAGCTAAAGGAAAATGATGAAATAATAGAGACTGTCGAGGCTGCAAACAATACCGAGCTTTTGTTCTTTACCGATAAGTGCCGTGTTTATAAAGCCAAAGCTGCCGATTTTGATGACAGCAAGGCGAGCGTTCTCGGTGATTATGTGGCTTCAAAGCTTGAGATGGAGCCCGATGAAAACGCCGTGTATATGGCGGTTACAACAGACTATAAGGGCTTTATGCTGTTCTTCTTTGAAAACGGCAAGCTTGCCAAAATAGACCTCTCCGCCTATGAGACTAAAACAAACCGCAAGAAGCTGATTAAGGCGTATTGTGAGAAATTCCCGGTAGTCAATATGTTCTGTGTGACTGAGGATAAGGAGTATGTTATGAAGTCCACCTCCGGCAGAATTCTTCTTCTCAATACCGGCGCAATAGCCGTCAAAACGACCAAGGATTCTATGGGCGTATCGGTTATGACTCTCAAAAAAGGGCATAGGGTATCTTCCGTAAAAGAGTATACCGATGGTGAGTTTGTAAAGCCTGCGAGATACAGGACGAGAACTTTGCCTGCCGCAGGAGCCACCTTGTCGGCTGATGATGTCGGCGAGCAGCTTACACTTTAACATAGAAAATATACCGTGTTTCGAAATTCGTTTTTCGGAATTAGGTATATTTTTTTGTTTTTCGGGTGTCAACCGATAATGCATGAGTGTTGACTATGCATTTCGGATGTTGTATAATTCCGATATAAGTAAATGTCTGTTTCGGGGCTTAACGGAGGTTAATATGAAAAGACGAACTAAAATAATTTCGGCTGTTATGGCTCTCGCAATACTTGTATGCGTGTTCGCTGTACTTGCGACGTCGTTTGCCGTTGACACTTCTTCCGAAAGCGCATCCTTCAGAGTTGACGCTCAGATTATGGGCTATAACAGGGTAGAGGTAAAAATATATGCTCCGGCAGGGGCCGCGGGCGGCAGCTATACACTTAAATACGATTCCTCATATTTGAGGCTCGCAAAGCCAGATGCGGATAAAAACGGCGAGCAGACGTCTGTTGCTTCGTACGAAAACGGCGGTACGGCAATAACAAATTATAATTTTTCACAGGATTCTTTAAGATGCTCGGCAGCCGCGCCGAAATCCTCTTCGACGGAGCAGCTGTACGGAAGTTATACTTTTAAATTTGACGGCAACTATAAAGAAGGCAGCATATCTGTAACTGCATTTGATATTTACAGCGGAGACGAAACTCCAAAGCTTCTCGGCTCCGATAAAACCGCAAAATGTGACTTTGACGTAAAGGCGGCTCCCGCGAACACAATATCGCTGAAATATATAGGAGATAAATATTACTATATGGTTAGCGGCAAAAATGATACTTCATACAGCGGGCTTGTAAATTATTACGGCACTTATTATTATGTCGAAAACGGTGTGCTGAACTGGGATTACTCAGGTCTTACTAAGTATTATGATACTTGGTATTATGTCGAAAACAGTGTTCTTAATTGGAATTATACGGGTCTTACAAAGTACTACGGTACATGGTATTACGTCGAAAACAGTGTTCTTAATTGGAACTATACGGGGCTCACGAACTACTACGGTACATGGTATTACGTCGAAAACAGCGTCTTAAATTGGAACTATACGGGTCTCACAAACTATTACGGCACCTGGTATTATTGCGAGGGCAGTGTACTTAATTGGGATTACACCGGTCTTACAAAATATTACGGCACTTGGTATTACGTCAAAAAGGGCGTGCTTGACTGGAATTATACGGGATACACCTATTATTACGGCACGCGTTACTATGTCAGAAACGGAGTTCTTGCGTAATACGCATTGTATTTGATTGTTTCTCGCTTGCTTAAAGACTGCTG
>ENA-OUOU01001203-OUOU01001203.1-human-gut-metagenome-genome-assembly--contig:-NODE-1203-length-14016-cov-10.153213_pt1 | contig 14016 bp, 10 predicted proteins | sample MGYA00237936_ERZ548765 | MGnify/ENA primary metagenome ERZ548765 (study PRJEB26490, sample SAMN05356889) | human gut metagenome | biome: terrestrial biome; feature: human-associated habitat...
CGATGGCGATGCCGGTGTCGGCCCGGGTCAGGGCCGGTGCATCGTTGATGCCGTCGCCCACCATGGCCACCTTGCCCCGCTGCATCAGGCGGCGGATGGCGGCCTCCTTGCCCTCCGGCAGCACCCCGGCGATGACCTGATCCACCCCGGCCTGGGCCCCGATGGCCCGGGCGGTGTGCTCGTTGTCGCCGGTGAGCATCACCACATGGATGCCCATATTCCGAAGCTCCCGGACTGCCTGTGGGCTGTCCGCCTTGATGACATCCGCCACGGCGATGATGCCCAGCAGCCGGTCATCCAGCCCGAAGAACAGGGGCGTTTTCCCCTGCCGGGCCAGCTCCTCCGTCCGGGCCTGCAGCTCCGGGGAAACGGCGGCCTTTTCCGCCGTATAGGCGGCGCTGCCGCCCCACAGGGTCCGGCCCGCCAGCCTGGCCGTCAGCCCGTTGCCGGGCAGAGCCTGAAAATCCGATACCTCCGGGGCCGTCAGGCCCTCCGCCCGGTCCAGTACAGCCCGGGCCAGGGGATGCTCGCTCTTCTGCTCCAGGGCCAGGGCATTTGTCAGCAGCTCCTGCTCCGTGACGCCCTCCGCCGGAAGGATATCCGTCACCCGGGGCTGACCGCTGGTGATGGTGCCGGTTTTGTCCAGAGCCACAATCTGCACCCGGCCCGTTTCCTCCAGGGAAGCGGCAGTCTTGAACAGGATGCCGTTTTTGGCGCCCAGGCCGCTGCCCACCATAATGGCCACAGGAGTGGCCAGGCCCAGGGCGCAGGGGCAGCTGATGACCAGAACGGAGATGCCCCGGGCCAGGGCGTAGCCTACCGGGTGGCCCAGCAGCAGCCACACCGCCGTGGTCACGGCGGCAATGGAAATCACCGCCGGAACGAACACGCCGGAGACCTTATCGGCGATCTTGGCGATGGGGGCCTTGGTGGCGGCGGCGTCGCTGACCATACGGATGATCTGGGACAGGGTGGTATCCTGGCCCACCCGGGTAGCCCGGCAGCGGAGATAGCCGGACTGGTTCACCGTGGCGGCGGACACGCCGTCGCCGGGGGCCTTGTCCACGGGGATGCTCTCGCCGGTCAGGGCGGACTCATTAACGGCACTGTTTCCCTCCAGCACCACGCCGTCCACCGGGATGCTCTCCCCCGGCCGGACGGCGAACTCGTCTCCCTGCTGCACCTGCTCCACCGGCACCTCTGCTTCCTTGCCGTCCCGGATAACGGTGGCAGTCTTGGGGGCCAGCCGCATCAGGCTTTTCAGGGCGTCGGTGGTCTTGCCCTTGGACCGGGCCTCCAGCATCTTGCCCACGGTGATCAGAGTCAGGATCATGGCGGCGGACTCAAAGTAGAAGTCCATCATGCAGCTCATGACGGCGGCCTCATCCCCCCGGACCTGGGCGGCAGTCATGGCAAACAGGGCATAGGTGCTGTAGCCGAAGGCTGCCGTGGCCCCCAGGGCCACCAGGGTGTCCATATTGGGAGCCCGGTGCCACAGGGCCTTATAGCCGCTGATGAAGAACTTCTGGTTGATGACCATGATGATCACCGTCAGCAGCAGCTGGGTCAGCCCCATGGCCACATGGTTGTTGTCGTAAAACGGCGGCAGGGGCCAGCCCCACATCATGTGGCCCATGGAAAAGTACATCAGCACCAGCAGAAAGCCCACGGACCAGATAAGCCGCCGCCGGATACGGGGCGTCTCGTGGTCCTCCAGCTGCTGCTCGTCGGCGCTGGGAGACGACTGGGCCGCGCCCTTTTCCGACGCGCCGTAGCCCGCCGCCTCCACGGCGGCAATAATGGCGGAGGGCTCCGCCGTGCCCTCTACGCCCATGGAATTGGTCAAAAGGCTCACAGAGCATGCCGTGACCCCCGGGACCTTCCCCACCGCCTTTTCCACCCGGGCCGAGCAGGCGGCGCAGCTCATGCCCGTAACATTGTATTGCCTCATGGGGATCACTCCTATTTCATCAGCTTTTGCAGGGTGGCCACCAGCTCGTCGATGACCTGATCCTTGCCGTCCCGGATGTCCTGGGCCACACAGGTGCGGATATGGCTGGCCAGCAGTTCCTTGTTGAAGGCGTTGATGGCCGCGTTCACCGCCGCCGCCTGAACCAGAATGTCGGGACAGTACGCCCCGGCCTCCACCATGCCCCGGATACCCCGGATCTGGCCCTCAATGCGGTTGAGCCGGTGGATCAGGCGCTTATATTCCTCCGGCGAGCGCTCCTTTTTTCGTTGGGAGCAGTGGCAGCAGTCATGTTGTTCCATAGTATTCCCGCCTCACTTCGTATGCAATATACCCCATAGGGGTATATTCATCTTATACCCCTATGGGGTATTTGTCAAGCAATTTTTTTCACCCATAAACAAATCCCCGTAACCGTTACGGTTACGGGGATTCCAGCCTGTCAAAAAAGCCTCGCAGAGTTCGCGGCCCGCAGGCCGCGAATCAAGTCAAATCCATTTTTCGCGGCGGCGTGTACGTCGCGAAAAATACTTTGCGCGGAGAGAGTGTGTCCAAATGGGCTTAAAGCCCATTTGGACGCACGGGTCGGAGCGAAATCTCTTTTGTCAAAAAAGGGCGCCGCCCTTTTTTGACAAGCTCTGGAAATCGCGCCGCATCGCAGCGCGATTTCCGGTATTTGCTCACACAAAGACGTATTTTTCCAGCCGGTCCATGGCCTCCCGCACCAGGGCATGGGGCAGGGCGGCATTGATGCGGATGCAGTCGCCGTCGCCGAAGGCTTCGCCGCTCTGCCAGATCACGCCGTGCTCCACACCCCGGCGGCGCAGCTGGTCCGGGGTGATGCCGTGGTCCCGGCACCAGGCCCCGCAGTTGACGAACAGCATGTACGTCCCCTGAGGCAGCATCATGGAAACGCCGGGGAACCGGCTTTCCATATAGTCCCGGATGTACCGCAGGTTCTTGTCCAGCACGGCGCACAGCTGGTCCACCCATTCCATGCCCGCGTGGCTGTAGGCCCCCGTCAGGGCATGCATGGACAGCACGTTGCAGCTGTTATACCCGGACAGGTCCCCCTGCCGCCGGACCCGGCTGCGCAGCCGGTCGTCGTAGATAATGTGGTACGACCCGATGAGCCCCGCCAGGCTGAAGGTCTTGGTGGGGGCATAAAAGGCCGCGGTGCGGCTGCGGGCATCGGCGGACACGGACTGGGTGGGAATGTGGGTGTGTCCCGGCATGATCAGGTCCGACCAGATCTCGTCGGAGATGACGGTGCAGTCGTTGGCGGCGTATACCTCCATGGCCTGCTCCAGCTCCCATCGCTCCCACACCCGGCCGCAGGGATTGTGGGGGGAGCACAGGATGGCCAGGTGGATGTCGTGCTCCTTCAGCTGCCGGTCCATGTCCGCATAGTCCATGCGCCACACGCCCGCCTCATCCCGCTTCAGCGGCGTGTGGACAATGGGCCGCCCCAGCCGCTCCAGGGTGTGGGTAAAGCCCACATAGGTGGGGCTGTGGACCAGGATAGGCTCCCCGGGGCAGGTCAACGCCTGCACCACGGAGCTGACGCCGCCCAGCACCCCGTTTTCATACCCGATGTGCCGCCGCTCCAGGCCGGATACCCCGTGCCGCGCCTGCTGCCAGCGGATGATGCTGTCATAGTAGGCGTCCGTCAGCCGGTAGTAGCCGAAATTGGGGTGGCTGAGCCGGGCCTGGATGGCCTCCAGCACCGGCGGCGCGGTGGGAAAGCTCATATCCGCCACCCACATAGGGATCCGGGAAAAGCCCGCCTTGGGCTCCACCCCAGAATAGGGAATCACGTCCAGGGCCAGGGCATCCCGTCCCCGCCGGTCCAGAATGGTTTCAAAATCATACTGCATGGTCATCCTCCGTTCTTTATGTCCGGCAGGCGGAACACCCGCCGGGTATTTTCCAGCACAGCCGCCTCCACCGTCTCCGGCGGCAGCCGCTTAAGCCGTGCGATCTCCTCAATGATCCGGGGCAGCAGCAGGGAGGAGTTGCGCACCCTGCCCAGAGATTTTCTGCTGCCCTCCCAGGGAATGTCCGGCAGCACATAGGGACTGTCGGTCTCCACCAGCAGCCGCTCCAGCGGCGCCCGGGCCACTGTCTCCCGCAGGGGGGCCGACTCCCGCCGCAGCAGCGCGCCGCCGATGCCCAGACACAGGCCCAGGTCCAGGTACTGCCGGGCCGTTTCCCAGCCGCCCTGGAAGCAGTGCACCACCCCGCCGGGGAGCCACCGCCGCCTGCGGCGCAGCATGGGCAGGGCGTCCCGGTCCGCCATGCGGATGTGCAGCACCAGCGGCAGCCCTGTCCGCCGGGCCAGGTCCAGCTGATACCGGAACCACAGCAGCTGGACCAGCCGGTGATGCCGGGGCCGGTGATAGTCCAGTCCCGTCTCTCCGATGGCTGCCACACCGGGGCCCCGGGCCCAGGTGGCCAACTGTTTTCGCTGCCGCCAGGGAACCTGGGCCGTCCGGGTGGGATGAACGCCCACCGCCAGGCGGAAAAAGTCCGGATGCTGCCGGTACAGGGCGGCGGTCAGCCGGTTGGAGTCAAAGTCGATGGCGGGCTCGATGCACAGGGCGACGCCGCTCTCCCGCATCCGCTTCAGCAATCCGTCCCGGTCCCCCTCCTCCGCCGTCAACTGGCCGGTCAGGTACCGGAAGGTACCGTCGTAGCGCTTATGACTGTAGTGGGCATGGCTTTCGATGATCATCTGAGCCCCTCCTTTGCCTGCCGCAGCACCGTTTCCGCCAGCTGCACCCCGCCTACCCGGTAGCCTGCGGCGGCGTATACGGCATGGAGGGGCCTGTCCGTCACCAGCACCAGGGGCAGGCGCCCCGGCTCCAGGAAAACGCTGCGGGCCAGGGCGTTGGGCCTGCCGCCCAGCAGCACCCGGCACCGGGGCAGGACCCGGCAGACCTCCGCCAGAAGCGGGTCCGCCCGGTCCCGGAGGTCCGGCACCAAAAGGACAATATCCATTCCGGCAAGAGCCGCTGCCCGATCCCGCAGCTCTCCCAGCAGATGCTCCGTGGGCTCCCGGCCCACCTCCAGCCAGGCCAGCAGCGCCGGGTTCCGGGTCAGCTCCCGGCCGGCCAGCTCCCGGCCATCCGGGGAGCGGACGGTGAAGTCCGGCAGGGGACAGGAGACGGTCATCTCCTCCGGAAAAACCGGCACTTTTTCCAGGGGAATCCGCCGTTTTTCTCCATTATCCAGGGAAAAACGGACGGTGTGGGCGTGTATGTCCCCACAGGGCAGGCGGCTATCGGTGATAACGGTATAACGTCCGGGCAGCAGGTCCACGGTCATCTGCCCGTTTTTCCAGGAATAGGACGACAGGTCCAGGGCCTGTTCATCCTCCTGCTTTGTCAGGCCAAAATCCGTGCCGAATGCCATGGGATTTTCCAGAATCAGGAAGCTGCCCCGGGCCAGACCCGTTGCGGCGGAACGGAATTGACCGTTCTGCCAGAACTGAGGCTCCCGGTCCGCCGGGTGCAGCCGGGCGGGGACGCCCAGGGCCCGGCACAGGGCCGCGAACAGCGCATCCCGGGATAGGGGGGACCCGGCCCCTGACGCCAGCGCTGCCGCCGGAAGGGTGGTCAGCTGAGGGGATTCCTCCTGGGGAAAAAAGTGAATATTTTCCGTAAGCCAGGCGTATAAAGCCTGGGGATCACGGCGGAAATGTTCCTTTTGTGAGTCCGTCAGGGCATGCAGCAGCTGCCGCCGCTGGGGCCGCAGGGGCTCGTTATCTATCCGGGGACAGGCCACATACCGGAAATACACGTCCTCCGGCAGCTCCGGGCAGGGGCCGGGCACGGACAACGACTCTGCCAGCACCTCCGGGGTCACATCCTGAAGATCCTTGGGGGAGAGAACTGCCAAAAGGGCCTGCTTATGGGGCAGGGAAAAGGAAGAATTTTCCAGAAACTCTGCCAGATTTTCCCGGTTGGCGGGAGCCTGAAGCAGGAGTTCTCCTCCGGGAAGGCCCGCTGCCATAGCTTCCGCGTCCTGCTCCATATGAGTGATACGGCGTTTGCGGGCGTCGATTGCGGCGGCAAGCCGCTTTTTTTCTTGGGACAACACCGGGACAGGGGGTGTTTTGTCCCGGGACAACATAGGGACAGGGCCGGGACAGATCGAGATGTCCCGGCTGATTTCCGACTTCTCCGACTCCGGCAGAGTCAGGGTGACGGTTTCTGCGTCACCGGAAATAATTTCCTGCGCAGACCATTCACCGCAAACTGCCCGAACCCGGAGACTGCCCCGCCCGCAGGTGAGCCGGGCGAGTCCCTGCCGGTCCGCCGGGACCCGGGCAGCGGGGAACCATTGGCAGGCGTTGAGAATTTCAAAGAAAACCGCCGCCCCCGGCAGAGGGGCTCCGGCCCGGTCCGTTACCCGGACGGTGAGGGTCCGCACCGGGGCATAGCGGCGGGTCTGATTCAGCAGAGTCACCATGCCGCTTCTGGAAATAATTTCCTCCCCCACGGGGTCTCCGAAGCACCGGGTATGCAGCAGCAGGGCCCGGGCTGCCGCCGCTGTGAACCAGCCCCGGTCCAGAGTCTCCTCCGGCTCGCAGGCTCCCAGAAAATGCCAGCTGCCATCCACCCAGACCTCCACCCAGGCGTGGTTGTCGTCGCAGTGGGCCCAGCGGGGGGTGTAGATCTGCCGGGCGGGGATGCCCACGGCCCGGTAGGCGTTGACGGCAAAGGTGGACTCCTCGCCGCAGCGGCCAAAGCCGCAGCGCCAGGCGGCGACTGCGGAAATCGTGCGGTCATCCGTCAGCCGGTATGTTACCTGACTGGCGTTCCAATAATTCACCCGGACGGCGGCCTGATATTCCGGCAAACCGGCCAGGAGGGGGGACAGCTCATCATACATAGCCCGGCGGCAGTCGGACAGCTCCTCCTCGTTGACCCGGGGATGGAGCACATAGTTCATGAAAATGTCCTCCGGCAGGTGGGCGGCATAGGGGGAGGTCCGGCGCAGCATGACCCCGTGCCGTGCCAGACTGCGGAACAGGGCCGGGGGAGTATTCAGCCAGTCGCTGAGGGGGCTGGCGGCATAGCACCAGACCAGGGCCTGGGCATCGTCGGGGTCCAGACCCTCCAGCGCCGTCCGGATGGCCGGGGCCGCACAGGCGGCAGGGCCGGTCAGCAGCGAATCAAAGCGCCGCCGGGCGGCGGCATACGTTTCGGGGGACAGCAGCATAGGGGCCTCCTTTTTTACTCGATCCACTCCACGCGGCAGGCCTCGGCCAGCATTTCACGGGAAGCCTCCCGGTTTTCCACATAGGTGCCGGGGCTTGCCTCGTAGTCGGCGGTAATGCTCTCCAGGTCCTCCTCGATCAGGCGGGCATACGCGTCAGAAACCGTCAGCTTTTTGCCCCGGACCCGGGTGATCTTGTCCCGGGCGTCGGGCCACTCGGTGGTATCCGGGCCGCTCTCCAGAATCGTCTGGTTCCGGCTCAGAGAGACGATGAGCCAGGCGGAATAGCGGGACGGCGCGGGACCCGGCTCCAGGGGAGCGGAGCGCTCCAGCCGCACCGCATATCCCACGGAGGGATGCTTTTCCCGGAAGGCCCGCACCAGCTGGCACACCTCCTGGAAGATGCGGTTTTCGTTCTGCTTGACCTCCGCCGAATCCACGGCGCTTTCGTGAGATTTTCTGAACAGGCCGAAGCCCTTGAGCTGCTTTTCCATGAGCGATTTTCCTTTCTGCTTATTATTATATAGATGCTTCGTGCAGACCGTGGACAATGGCGGCGCACCGGGCAAATTCCTCCGGATCGGTCTGCCAGACCTCGTACTCGGACAGGGTGGGCAGGCCCATGGACACGGTGGACTTGCGGTAGGTCATGCCGCTGTCCAGCGGGGCGCGGCGGCCGGTGGTGTGGAAGGTGCGGATGCCGGTCTCGTGGTGAATCTGTTGGATGTTCCACCATTTCACGCCGCAGCCGGCCATGATGTGAATGCGTCCGGCGGCCTGACGGCGGAGCCGGGCCAGCAGGGGAATGCCTGCGGCGGCGTCCGGGGCCTGGCCGGAGGTCAGCACCGTCCGGCAGCCCAGGGAAACGGCGTCCTCCAGGGTCCGGAAGGGGTCCCGGGACATGTCGAAGGCCCGGTGAAGGGTCACCTCCATGTCCCTGGCACAGTCCATCATCCGGCGCATTTTCTCCATATCCAGGGCGCCGTCCGGGGTCAGGGCTCCGATGACCACGCCGTTGACGCCCAGGCGGCGGAACAGGTCGATCTCCCGGCACATCTGGTCCATCTCGGCATCGGTATACAGAAAGTCGCCGAAGCGGGGGCGGATGAGAACGTTCACCGGGACGGGGCAGTCCCGCAGGACCTGCTCAAGCATGGCCGGAGAGGGGGTGACGCCGCCGATGACCAGCTGGCCGCAGAGCTCCAGACGGTCTGCGCCGCCCCGGCAGGCGGCCAGAGCGGAGGCATAGGAATCCACGCAGCCTTCGATCAAGGGGGCGCAGGGAGTGGGGGTTGTCATGTGGGTTGTCCTCCTTTGGGGGGAGATTGGGGGCGGGGATCAGGCATTTTCCAGCTCCCGGGCCAGGTAATAGAGGGTGGACACGGCGGCCCCGGTGGCGCCGGGGGTCTGGTGCTGCCAGGTGATGCCGGTGTTGTTGTCCGCCGTGCCGGCGATATCCAGGTGGAGCCAGGGAAGCCCCTGGGTGAAGTGCTTCAGGAAAAGCCCGGCGGTGATGGCACCGCAGCCGTCCTTGCTGGTGTTGCGGACGTCGGCATAGTCGCTGCGGATCAGGTCCTCGTACTCCGGGAAGTCCGGCATGCGCCAGAATCGCTCGCCGGAGTGCCCGGCGGCCCGGGTCAGGCAGCCGTACCAGCCGTCGTCGGAGGCCATGACACCGGTGGTCACATAGCCCAGCATGGCGTACACGGCTCCTGTGAGGGTGGCGATATCCACCAGGTGGGTGCAGCCCTCCCGGCGGATGGCCCAGGTGAGGCCGTCAGCCAGGATCAGGCGGCCCTCGGCATCGGCGTTGAGGATCTCCACGGTCTGGCCGGAAAAGAGGGTGATCCGGTCCCCGGGGAGCATGCTGGTGGGGGAGATGCGGTTTTCACAGGTGGGGATCACCGCCGTGACGTTGACCCGGACTCCGTGCCGGGCCAGAGCGTGCAGGGCGGCGGCAGCCGCCGCGCCCCCGGCCATGTCGCCCTTGATGCCCGCCATGGAGGAGGCGGATTTCAGACAATAGCCGCCGCTGTCCACGGTGACGCCCTTGCCCACGAAGCCTACCCGCCGGGGGTCCTCCGGCGCGCCGGTGTACCGCAGCACCACCAGGGCCGGGGGGTGGCCGCTGCTGCCGCCCACGGTCAGCAGGCCCCGGAGGCCCAGGTCCTCCAGCTGCTGCCGGTCGTAGACAGCGGTTTCGATGGGCAGACCCTGGGCCAGAGCCGTCAGCCGGGCGGCAAAATCCATCGGCGTCAGCAGGTTGGCGGGGAGGTTTACATAATTGCGGACGGCCATAATGTCCTCCGCCAGCTGCCAGGCGGCGGTGAGCTGGGGCAGGGTGAAGCCGCTGCCGGAGGCATAGCAGGTCAGGGCGGGGCAGCGGACGTCCGTCAGGCAGTCGGCCTTGCGGTGGGAGCCGCCCAGAATGCCCTCCAGGGCGGCGTTGAGGCCCGGCTGGCCCAGCCGGGCGGCAGGGGACAGGTCAAAGACGCAGCTGTCCGGCTCCAGGTCCAGGACGGTCTTGACGGCCTTGCCGTAGCACTCCTTGCAGGCCAGCACCGTCCAGTCCGGGCCGCGGCCCACGGTAATGTCCGCCGTGCCGTCGGGGTGCAGGTAATAGCGGGTCCGGAGATAGTCGTCGTCCGTCAGCCGGACCCGGGCGGAGACGGGCTGGTTTTCGTACAGGGCGATCATGCTTCTTCCCCCTCCGCCTCCGCAGGCGCTTCCCAGGGAACCATGGTGGCCACGCACCGGTTGATGGTGACGCCCTGCTGGTAGAATTTGGCCTCGTAGTCCGTCATGACCCCCACGGGGCCGCCGGCGTGAAGGTCCCGGGTGACCTGGGACAGCCGGAAGCCGAACCGGGGGATCTCCTCCAGGGACCACTCGAACAGCTTGTCGTTGTCGCTTTTGAAGTGGATCTCGCCGCCCAGGGGCAGCACCCGGCGGTATAATTGCAGGAAATTGCCGTGGGTCAGGCGGCGCTTTTTCTGGTTGCTTCTGGGCCAGGGGTCACAGAAATTGATGTAGATGCGGTCCACCTCGCCGGGGGCGAAAAACTCCGGCAGGCAGGCGGCGTCGCCGTCCACGAAAAATACGTTGTGCAGACCTGCCGCCTGGGCCCGCTCCATGGCCACCACCATGGCGTCGGGGACCTTTTCCACGGCGATCAGCAGCACGTCCGGCTCGGCGGCGGCGGTCTCCGCCGTGAAGCGGCCCTTGCCGCAGCCCAGCTCCACCCGCAGCTCCCGGGCATCGGGCAGCAGCTCCCGCCAGCGGCCCCGCAGGGCACGGGGGTCCGCCACCAGCAGGGACGAGCAGGCCTCCATCCGGGGCAGCAGGTTTTTTTTCTTTCTCATGCGCATAGCGTTCTTCCTCCCATGCGGCCCGGGGCCGCAAATAAAAATCCATTCTTATATATACCACAAGATAGCCGGTTCTGTAAACGAAAAAAATGCTCTATTTGGTGCCGGGGACGGTTTTGTGACCGGATTATGAACATGTCATATTGAAAAATGCGCAAAGAATTTTCATTTCTTTTGTGGAATATCCTGAAAAAGAGAAAGGCAGTCAACAAGGGCTTGATAATTTTTAGACGAGGGACTATAATACAGACTGTATGAAGATCATACACAAGATGGGACCGCTGTGGGCGGCATCTCACCGTGGGCCCGCCGGTCCGGTGGACAGGGCGGGTGATCGAAGCAAGGAGGAACTATCATGACGAACGTTCTGTTGGAAAAGAAGGGCCACATCGCCGTTGCCACCATCAACCGGCCCAAGGCCCTCAATGCCCTGAATTCCCAGGTGCTGGAGGATATCGACCAGATGGTGGAGCAGGTGAAGGCGGACGACGAGATCCGCGCCCTGGTCATCACCGGCAGCGGCGAGAAGGCCTTTGTGGCCGGCGCCGACATCGGCGAGATGAGCACCCTGACCAAGGCGGAGGGCGAGGCCTTCGGCAAGAAGGGCAACGACGTGTTCCGCAAGCTGGAGACGCTGCCGGTCCCCACCATCGCCGCAGTCAACGGCTTTGCCCTGGGCGGCGGCTGTGAGCTGTCCATGAGCTGCGACATCCGCATCTGCGCCGACACCGCCGTGTTCGGTCAGCCGGAGGCGGGCCTGGGCATTACCCCGGGCTTCGGCGGCACCCAGCGTCTGGCCCGCCTGGTGGGCCTGGGCATGGCCAAGCAGCTGATCTATACCGCGAAGAATATCAAGGCCGACGAGGCTCTGCGCATCGGCCTGGTGAACGCCGTGTATCCCCTGGCGGAGCTGATGCCCGCCGCCGAGAAGCTGGCCGAGACCATCGCCAAGAACGCCCCCATCGCCGTCCGCGCCTGCAAAAAGGCCATCAACGACGGCATGCAGGTGGATATCGACCGGGCTGTGACCATCGAGGAGGGCCTGTTCGGCAGCTGCTTCGAGACTGCCGACCAGAAGGAGGGCATGGGCGCTTTCCTGGAAAAGCGCAAGCACGAGCCCTATCAGAACAAGTAACTCCCGGCAAATCCCTATTTCGTTAATTAACAGGTCCCCTGCCGGGCCTGATGATTAAAACGGCTACTTAAATATAAATTTATTTAGGAGGAACTATCATGAAAGTCGCAATCTTTGGTGCAGGTACTATGGGCAGCGGTATCGCTCAGGTCTTTGCCGCAAAGGGCCACACCGCTCTGATGTATGCTTCCAGCGTCGCCAGCGCTCAGCGTCATAAGGATAAGCTGGCTGCCTCTCTGAACAAGAAGGTCGCCCGCGGCAAGATGACTCAGGAAGCTGCTGATGACATCATGAGCCGCGTCCTGGTGGAGGAGGTTGAGGCTGCCGCCGATGCCGACCTGGTCATCGAGTGCGTTGCCGAGAATATGGCCACCAAGAAGGAGCTGCTGGGCCGTCTGGACGCTCTGTGCAAGGAAGACGCCATCTTCGCTTCCAACACTTCCTCTCTGTCCATCACCGAGATGGGTCAGGGCCTGAAGCATCAGCTCATCGGTATGCACTTCTTTAACCCCGTGCCCGCCATGAAGCTGGTGGAGGTCATTGCCGGCGGCAACACCCCCGCCGAGCTGGTCGAGAAGATCAAGACCCTGTCCACCGAGATCGGCAAGACCCCCGTTGTGGTCAACGAGGCTCCCGGCTTTGTGGTCAACAAGATCCTGATTCCCTATTGCAACGAGGGCGTTTGCGTTCTGCAGGAGGGCGTTGCCTCTGCGGAAGATATCGATATTGCTATGCAGCTGGGCTGCAACCACCCCATGGGCCCCCTGCACCTGGGCGATCTGATCGGCTGGGACATCGTGCTGAACATCATGGACGTGCTGTATAATGAGACCCACGACAGCAAATATCGCGCAAACGTGCTGATCCGGAAGATGGTTCGTGCCGGCAAGTTGGGCATCAAGTCCGGCGAGGGCTTCTTCAACTACAAAAAGTAAATCTGTAAAGGAGAAAAGAGTATGGATTTCCATCTGACGAAGGAACAGCTGCTCGTTCGCAAGATGTACCGCGAATTCGCAGAGAACGAAGTGAAGCCTCTGGCCGCTGAGATCGACGAAGGAGAGCGTTTCCCCATGGAAACCGTCGAGAAGATGGCAAAGCTGGGCATGATGGGTATTTATTTCCCCAAGGAGTACGGCGGCGCCGGCGGCGACGTCCTGTCCTATGCCATGTGCGTGGAGGAGCTGGCCAAGGTCTGCGGCACCACTGCCGTTATCGTCTCTGCTCATACCTCCCTGTGCGCCGCCCCCATTTTTGAGAACGGCACCGAGGAGCAGAAGAAAAAGTATCTGCCTGACCTGTGCTCCGGCCGCAAGATCGGCGCTTTCGGTCTGACCGAGCCCGGCGCCGGCACCGACGCCCAGGGTCAGCAGACCACCGCCGTCCTGGATGAGTCCGGCGAGAACTACATCCTCAACGGCTCCAAGTGCTTCATCACCAACGGCAACGTGGCGGATACCTTCGTCATCATCGCCGTCACCGGCAAGACCACCGATAAGCGCGGCCGCTCCATGAAGGAGATCTCCGCTTTCATCGTGGAGAAAACCGATAAGGGCTTCTCTCAGGGCAAGCACGAGAAGAAGATGGGCATCCGCGGCAGCTCCACCTGCGACCTGATCTTCGAGGATTGCGTGATCCCCAAGGATCGTATGCTGGGCAAGAAGGGCGAGGGCTTCAAGATCGCCATGAAGACGCTGGACGGCGGCCGTATCGGTATCGCTTCTCAGGCTCTGGGTCTGGGCGAGGGCGCCGTTGAGGAAGCCATCAAGTACACCAAGGAGCGCGTGCAGTTCGGCAAGCGTATCTCCCAGTTCCAGAACACCCAGTTCCAGCTGGCCGAGATGCACACCCGCATGCAGGCCGCTCAGTTCCTGGTCTATTCCGCTGCTATGAAGAAGCAGAACCACGAGCCTTACTCCATGGACGCTGCCATGGCCAAGCTGTTCGCTGCCGAGGCCGCTTCCGACGTGACCCGCCGCGCCGTTCAGCTGTTTGGTGGTTACGGCTACACCCGTGAGTATCCCGTGGAGCGCATGATGCGCGACGCGAAGATCACCGAGATCTACGAGGGTACCAGCGAAGTCCAGCGCATGGTCATCGCCAGCAATCTGGGCGTTAAGTAAGGTAGGAGGTAAAAGGAAAAATGAAGATTCTCGTTACTGTTAAGCAGGTCCCCGATACCTCCGGTAAGGTGGCCGTGAATCCCGATGGTACTCTGGATCGTGCGTCCATGCAGACCATCATCAACCCCGATGACCTGAACGCTGTCGAGGCCGCTCTGGCTCTGAAGGACGAGCTGGGCTGCAAGGTCGTGGCGTTCACCA
>ENA-OUOU01001215-OUOU01001215.1-human-gut-metagenome-genome-assembly--contig:-NODE-1215-length-13901-cov-3.602412_pt1 | contig 13901 bp, 23 predicted proteins | sample MGYA00237936_ERZ548765 | MGnify/ENA primary metagenome ERZ548765 (study PRJEB26490, sample SAMN05356889) | human gut metagenome | biome: terrestrial biome; feature: human-associated habitat; material...
GCACGACAAGGTCAAAAAGGAATTTGACGACTACAAAAGAGAGCAGATGCAGAAGGAAACCAAGAGCGCGAAGGAATCCGCGTATCGGGAACTTTTGAAGTCTGCGGGTATCAGCGAAAAGCGCATTGACGCGGTTTTGAAGGTCACCGATCTGACCAGCGTTGAGCTGGAAGACGGCAAGATCAAGAACGCCGACGAGCTGCGCAAGTCCATCAAGGAAGAGTGGGCGGACTTCGTTGTTACCACCAAGCAGAAGGGCGCGGACACCAAAGATCCGCCCGCAAACAACGGCGGCGCTATGAGCCAGGACGACATCTTCAAAATCAGGGACGCGTCTGAACGGCAGGCAGCAATCGCCGCAAATCTCAATTTGTTCGGAAAGGAAGAATAATATGGCAGCAAAAAACAACCTGACCATGACGAGCGACGTTCAGGTAACCGCTCGTGAAATCGATTTTGTAACCCGCTTTGCGCGGAACTGGCAGCACCTGCGCGACATTCTCGGCATTATGCGCCCCATCAAAAAGCAGCCGGGCACCGTCCTGAAATCCAAGACCGCAAGCGTGACGCTCGCGCAGAGTGTCGGTGAGGGCGAAGAAATCCCCTACTCCAAAGCGACTGTCATCGAGAAGGACTATGCGAACATCAACGTCGAAAAGTACGCGAAGGCGGTTTCCATCGAGGCGATCAAGGAATACGGCTATGATGTCGCAGTCGCGATGACCGATGAAGCTTTCCTGTATGAGCTTCAGACCAACGTCACGAACCGGTTCTACGACTACCTGAATACCGGTCTTCTGACCGTCAGCGAAACCAACTGGCAGCGCGCGCTTGCGATGGCGAAGGGCGCAGTCATCAACAAGTTCAAGCAGATGCACAGAACCGCGACAAACGTTGTCGGCTTTGTGAACGTCATGGACTTGTATGACTACCTCGGCGGCGCTGATATCACCATCCAGACTGAGTTCGGCTTCCAGTACATCAAGAATTTCATGGGCTACAGCACAGTTTTTCTGCTGTCCGATGAGGAAATCAAGCGCGGCCGCGTGATCGCAACGCCAGTTGAAAACATCGTTCTGTACTATATCGATCCGGCTGACAGCGATTTCGCCCGTGCCGGTCTTGACTACAGAACAGATGGCGAAACGAACCTTGTCGGTTTCCACGTGCAGGGCAACTACTCCACTGCGGTATCCGAGTCCTTTGCGATCATGGGGCTTACCCTGTTTGCGGAGTACCAGGACGGCATCGCAGTTGCGGATATCGACGAAACGCCGACGCTCGGCACGCTGACCGTTACTTCGGCAGCCGGATCCGCAACCGGCGAAACGAAGATCACGGTCACGCCCGCGAAGGAAGCAAGCGGAAACGTCTACAAGTACAAGGTAGGCGATTCGGCTGAGACTGTGACCTATGGCCAGAATGTAAGAACATGGTCGACGTGGGACGGCAAGTCCGATATCACGGCAGCGACGGGCAAGAAGATCACAGTCGTTGAGGCTGACGCGACTTACAAAGCGCAGAAGGCTGGCAACGCGACGGTAACGGCAAAGTAAGGAGGCGGCAGCGCAATGCTTACCGAATTGTGCGGGGTTCTGCGGAACTGGTTTGAAACGGATCGGATCAGCGGAACGTACACAGTAGAAAACGGCAGCATTGCGCTGCCGTTCCTGCAAGAAGGGCAATTCTTCCGGATTGTAGGATCCGTTTTTAATGACGGTGTGCACCAATACCCGGATTACGGGATGGCCGATGAGACCTTTGACGGCTCTGTCTGGCCGATGGCCGTCCCCTCCGCTGTCCTAGCCCTCGAAGCTGAGATCAGAGCATGGCAGGAGAAAAACGGGGACGCGGCAGCAAGCCCGTTTACCTCGGAAAGCTTCGGCGGCTATAGCTACTCGAAGGGATCAAGCGGAAGCACGTCCGCGAGCGGGGCCGTGACATGGCAGACGACGTTCAAATCGCGCATGAACCAGTGGAGGAAGATCTGATATGAGCTTACTTGATGATTTTGCCCGCCCGTGCGTGCTGCTCGAAAAAAGCCGCACACCGGATGGAGCGGGCGGATATATCACAACATGGACGGATGGCGCGGAGTTTATGAACTATCAGGCGCTTGACACGTCCATGGAGGCGCGCAGAGCGGAGAAAGAGGGCGTGACAAGCGTTTACTCGGTGCTTGTGCAAAAAGCCGTACCAATCGATTATAACGACTTCTTCCGCGACAAGACAACCGGCGAGACGTACCGCGTCACGTCCGAGCCGAAGGACAAACAGACGCCGAAGTCCGCGAGCTTTGCCCTGAAATACTTCACTGCTGAAAAGAAAGCACTGCCGACATGACAAAAGACAAAGCATTGCACGCGTGGTTCTCACAATTCCTGACGGCCTATCCCGCGTCCAGCGTGCCGGACGACGCCGTTTTCCCGTGGCTGACCTATGAACTGATCACAGGCGCGTGGGACAGCGGAGAAATCGGCCTGACAGTAAATCTGTGGTACTACACCACGCAGGAAGCAGAACCGAACGCGAAAGCGCAGGAAATCTCGGACGCTATCGGCTTGGGCGGCGTGTTTGTGCCGTGTGACGACGGCGCAATCTGGATCAAGCGCGGATCTCCGTGGTGTCAGAACGTCCGGGACGATTCTGATGCAAATATCAAGCGGCGGTATTTGAACGTCACAATCGAATACATTACCGCGAACTGAAAGGACTGATTTCATGGCGAAATTTACAAAAATCCCTGCTGATACCTTCAAGCAGCTGCAAATCAACGCCGGTGTAATTCTGAGCGATTTCACACCAGCGACCGGTGCGTTTGAACCAGAAAATCAGCTGGGAGCAACGACCGGCGGCATTACGTTCGCGGCGACACCGACGTTCTCTGACTACGGCGAAGGTGTAGATAATTGCCCAAAGAATATACAATATTCTTACCAACCACGCGAAAACGTTGGGGCTTCTACGCAAAATTGGGCGTTTTACTCTTGAACTGTGCGCCAAAACTACAGCCTGTTTCAGCCTATTTACCGAAATTGTGCGCCAAGTGTGCGCCAAGAAAGGAGAGGGCGGCGTGGTTAGGTTGATAAACGGACAGTTGTGGTATTGCTGCCCGGTCTGTGGCCAGAAGCTTCACAAATTAACCCCTGACGCTATTTGCAGCGGCGTTATGACATTTTGCCGTCGCTGCAAATGGGAAGGGGTGATGAACATTCGAGACAGGAAAGGAGCTTAAACAATGGCGAGTATCAGGAAAATCGAGGGGAAACATGGCACGGCGTACAAAATCACGGTCACGCTCGGCCGTGATTCCATCGATCGACAAATCAGGCACTACAAGACGTGGAAACCAGAAAAGCCTATGTCCGCGAGAGAATTGAACCGGGAGTTACAGCGAGTAGCGACCGAGTTTGAACAAGACCTGATAAACGGGTTCCAAGCAGACAACAGGCAGACATTCGCGGAGTATGCCGCATACTGCTACACTATCAGGGAGCAGCGCGGAGACAAGCCGCAAACGCTAGCCCGCGTCCGTCGGCAAACCGAACGAATCAACGAATACATAGGGCAAATACCAATACAAGAAATCCGACCAAAGACCTTGAATGATCTTTACAAGAAGCTTTCAGAGCCTGGCGCCTGCCGGTGGCAGGTATTCGCGCTTCCTGCCGTTGACTTTAATGCGCTTATTCCTGAGGGTGAGACGCGCAAAGCTTTTGCGGAAAAATGCGGCGTTTATGGGAACTTGATTCGTAGACTATGCGAAAACCAGCCAATCAGCCGCAAAAATGCCGCTATTATTGAGGAAAAATTAGGCCGCAAAGATCTTTTCAAGCTGACAGGTGAGGGGAAAGCACTGTCTCCCGGAACAGTTCGAGATTATCACGCCATTATTTCTACAGTGCTCGGACAGGCATACAAAGAAATGATCATCAAATACAACCCCGCCGAGCGGGTGACGCTGCCAAAGAAAAAGCGCGTTCGGGAAAGTAAGACATTGCAGCCGGAGCAGCTAAAAGCCGTTCTGACCGCGCTGGAAGCCGAACCGCTGCCGTTCCGTGCATTGATAACCCTTTTTATTTCAACGGGCTGCCGCAGGGGTGAAGCCCTCGCCTTGACGTGGGAGAAGGTGGACTTTGACCGGCGTGAAATTTTGATCGACAAAAGCATGATCTATCTTCCCGAAACCGGCATACAAAGTGGAACGACAAAGACCGGAAATAGCCGCAAAGTAGCGATACCAAAAGAAACGGTGGAGCTTTTACGCAGATTGCGGGCAAGGCAAGCAGAAGAGCGGTTGAAGTTGGGCGACCTTTGGAAAAACAGCAACCTTGTTTTTACAAGGTGGGACGGTGCGCCGATGAATCCGGGAACAGTGAATCTCGAACTTGATGAATTTTGCAAGCGCCATGACCTGCCGCACATTAACCCGCATCTTTTCCGCCACTCTGCCGCCTCTATTTTGCTTTCAAATGGCGTGGACGCGCTGACCGTGGCCGGAATGTTGGGACATTCTGACGTGTCGACGACGCTTGACACATACGCGCACGCCATAGACGAAGCAAAGCGCAAGACAGCAGACTGTATAAGCGAAACTATTTTTCATAAAAAGAACGCATAACGCTTGCAAAATCTGAATTTCTGTGATATAATAAAGAAAATTGAATGACAAAACAAACGGGGAGAAATCCCCCTTTGAATGTGCCTATGTGCCTATCACTTACGCATGATAACAGTGCGTAAGGGGTGGGCACTTTTTATTTTTTTTAAATACGAAAGGAGCTTTTTATCATGGTACGAATCAGAACTATCCCGAAAGCAGTCGCGGAGATCAAGGCGCAAGACCCCGGAACTTACATCAACGAACGTCTGCTGCGCAGATGGGTCAAAGATGGTACGATCAAGCCCGTAAACGGAAGCTATACGTTTACGCTGATCAACCTTGACGAGCTGGAAAGGTTCCTGGCCGATGAAAATAGCTGATCTTCTGCGCTACGGGCAGGCTAACGCCGTTCCGCTTCGAGACTTGGCGGGAATAACCGGCCTTGACGGTCGAACCGTCCGCGCTATGATCTCCGCCGAGAGACGAGCGGGCGCGGCCATACTGAGCAACAACCAGACTGGCTATTACCTTCCCGCAAACGTGGAAGAAAAAGCGCGTTTTATCCGCTCCATGCGGCACAGGGCACAAGAAATTTTAAATGCGGCGGATGCCGTGGAAAGGGCGTAACAAATGGCATACAAGAAAAAAGAAAAGCGGGCGACATGGTGGAAAATGCTTTACCATCAGAGGGCGGCTATTTCTTCGGTTTCGGACGCTGACGCCGGATTAGGTCTAAAGGCTGCATTTGCATATTTTGACGGTGAGGAAATCGACCCGGCACAGCTTACCCCCGGCGCATTTACCGTATTTTGTGTAATTCGTCCGTACATCGACGAAAGCATGAGGGACTTTCAAGAATCCGTCGAGAGCGGGAGAGCCGGAGCCGAAAAGCGATGGGGAGATAGATAGCCCCCCTATACCCCCCCTATAGGGTAGCTTACAGAAGCAATAAGCAATAAGCAATAAGCAATAAGCAATAAGCAATATGCACTATGCTTGATGCACTACTGTAAAAGGGAATGACAAGTCATTCCACACAATGTATAAGGGTGCGCTGCGCGCGCACCGCCGCCAATATTATATTTTTTAATTTTTCTTTTTTTGTATAAGGGTGTATAAGGGAGCGTTTCTAATGACCTTTGATTTTGAGAAATTCGCAAGGATAACCGCGAGCGTGTACCCGCCGAGCGTCTATACTCTGCAAGACGCCTTGACCGTGTTCAATTACTACTTTGAGCAGTACGAAAAGCACATGGGGAGGCCGCATCCGCCGATCCGAGCAAGTCAGATCGTGCGAATATGCCAGGATATGCCCTATATCAATCAAGAGAGCAGGGGCAGCTATTATGAGGATGTTTCCCCGGCTGGGTACGTTTCCATGATCGACCGGCACTTTGCAACAAAGTACCGGCATTGTGATTATAACATCAACCACTTTTTCAGCGGAAGAATTAGGGAACTCCGATTTTACGAGGAGCTTTATTGAAAGGGGGTGAAAGACACGAGCGGGAAAGCATCACAGCGAAAAGGTGCAGACGGCGAAAGAGAACTTGCCGCCATTCTTCGAGAGTATGGTTACATCGTGGAGCGCGGCGGGTCTATGTCCTTCGGTGAAGTGCCCGACCTTGTGGGCTTGCCCGGTGTCCATGTCGAGGTCAAACGCCGCGAGCAAGTCCGGCTTTCCGAGTGGATGAAGCAAGCAGAGGCGGACAGCAAGCGCTTTCGTGACGGTATGCCTGTTGTGTTCCATCGCCGCAGCCGTGAGCCGTGGCGCGTAACAATGAACCTTGCGGACTTTATGCGGCTCTATGACCGCCAGAAAGCCGCAGAAAACGCCGATTGAAAGGGGTGATATATTGACACCACGCAAAGAAAAAGCGCTGCAAGCCCTCCTTGTGTGCCGTACAAGGGCAGAGGCAGCAAAAGCCGCCGGAATTGGGGAAAGTACCTTGCGGGCGTATCTGCAAGACGCTGAATTTTCGGCAGCATATAAACACGCCGCCGCCGGGGTCATGGACAGAGCAACGCGGCAGCTTCAGCAGAATTTGACCGCCGCAATAGACCGGCTGGGCACCATTGTCGCAGACGATGAAGAAACGAGCGCGAACCACATTACAGCGGCGCGAACGTTGCTTGACTACGGCCTGAAATTCACCGAGTTTAACGACGTCTTGAAGGAGCTGGAGGAGGGCGGCGAAGATGTATTATGACCGTCTGAAAGCCCGCGTGAGGGCAACCAGCGCGATCAAGCGGCAGCAGCGAGAGGCGCGGGCGCTTATTGACAGCATAGACGTAAAGCAACATATAGCCCCCGTATATTTCCCGCTGCATGACGATTTGAAAGAGGGGAAGCACACCACATTCAACCTCCCCGGCGGGCGCGGCTCCTGCAAGTCCTCCTTTACCTCTTTGGAGATTGTGAGCGGCATTATGGCAGATACCACGGGACAGAGCAACGGCATTGTATTCCGCCTTGTGGGTGCAACAATGCGGGATAGCGTCTTTTCTCAAATCGCATGGGCCATTGATACGCTGGGCGTTTCCCATCTATGGCGCGGGCGTGTGTCCCCCATGTCCTATACTTATCTCCCAACCGGCGCACAGATCCTTTTTCGAGGGCTGGACGATGCAAGCAAGCTAAAAAGCATCAAGCCCAGGCGCGGCGTGTTCCGCTATGTGTGGTTTGAAGAATTTAGCGAATTGCGCGGGCCGAACTTCACGCGAAACGTTATGCAATCGGTACTTAGAGGACAGGGGCCGGGGGCTATCGTGTTCCGAACTTTTAACCCGCCGCTCTCATCCAACAACTGGGCGAATGTGTTTATACGGGAGCCAGACGAAAAGGCCGTTACGCTGCTGACAGACTATACCATGATCCCCCCGGACTGGCTGGGCGAAAGCTTTCTTTATGAAGCTGAACGGCTGCGCGATGTAAACCCGAAAGCCTATGAACACGAATATTTAGGCGTACCGACCGGCGTGGGCGGCGAAGTCTTTCCAAATTTGGAAATACGGGAGATCACCGACAAGGAAATAGAGCAAATGGGCTATTTCTATCAAGGCTTAGACTTTGGATTTGCTGTTGATCCCGCCGCATTTCTCCGCGTGTCTTATGACCGCAAGAGCGACACCGTTTTTTTTGTTGACGAAATATACAAGCGGCATTTGTCGAATAAGCAGCTTGCGGAGGAAATAAAAAAGCGCCGCTATGACCGCGGCGGGGGTGAGTACCATTCGCCAATATTGGGCGGCGTATACGAGGAAAAGCAGCTAATCACGGCGGATTGTGCGGAGCCGAAAAGCATATCGGATATGCAGGCGGAGGACTTGAAGTGCATCCCATGCCACAAAGAGCCGGGATGCGTGAGCTACCGTGTGAAATGGCTGCAACATCGGCGCATTGTGATTGATCCGAAGCGAACCCCCGAAGCATACCGCGAATTTGTAAATTACAGCTACGCCACGGACAAGGACGGAAACTTTCTTTCCGAACTGCCCGACAAGGACAACCACACCATAGACGCCTGCGCTTATGCCCTCGACCGGTTTATTTACCGGCGCGGCGTTTCGGCGTGAGAAAGGAGAAATTCATGGGCTATATGCGCATCAAGTGCCACTATTGCGGCGGCACATGGGAAGTGTACGGGCGAAGCATCACAGGCGTATCAAGTGCCACTATTAGCGGGAACTATCCCCGCACTTGCCCGCATTGCTTCAAGGCCATTGAAAAGCAGACATGGGACAAGCAGATTGTACCGGCGTTTCTTGCGCTGGACGATGCAAACCGCGAGCTTGTAAAGGACAGCAGCGGATACCATACCCCGCTTTTTGAAGTCAGCTATGAGGCGGATACTGTATTCCGCAATGGTTATGAATCCTGCCCGAATATCGACTAAAAGAAAGGAAAGTATTATGAAACAGAAAATTGAACCCGGCGAATGGGAACGAGATGAACATGGGCGGCGTTTCCGTCGTGTGGGAGCCTCGATTGAGTACGCCCCGACCATCACAACGTCTTACGGGGAGTTTGAAATGGGGAACGTACCCCCGCCCCCGAAGATCGTCGAGGCGGAGCGGCCTAAGACCTGGGGGGCGTGTCCTTTCCTTTCCAGGTGTGTCCCACAATGCGCTCTATATGGAGAGCATGGATGCGGGCTTGTGACCGGCGAGGCCCCGACCACCGGGAAACGCTGTCCGTTTGCGGACAAGCGCCATATATTTTCATGTACCGAGAAATGCGCTTTATGGAAATTTTGTAATCGAAAGGAGATCGTATAAATGAGTAAATACAACAGCTATGCAAGAGACCTTGATGCCTCGTTCAAAGCGGCGCGTCAGGAGTATGTGGAGGCGTGGAACAAACTCCAGGCAGCGAAAGAGGTCCGCGGAAATGGCGGCGCTATGGCCCGCCAGCGGGCGGAATTGCGATACCAGCAAGCAGAGATGGACTTCAAGGAGGCGGATGCCCGTATCTGGACGAAGTTTAACGGGCTGAGGGCGGATCTGCGGGCCGCGCTGGAGCGTGATGTGCGCGGCGGGAACCTTGCAAGCCCCGATGCGGTTGACCATAGCGGCCTGGAACTGATGAAAAGCGGCATCCTCTCCGCCGATGATTTCTATTCCCTTGCGGAAAAGTACGACGATAACCCTACCATGCTCCGCTTTGTGGCAAAATACGCAAAAGAGGCCGCTGACGATATGGACAGCACCAGGGCGAAAGACCGCGGGGCGCTGTACCAGTTAGCCCAGGTGTGCGGCCAGGGGCAGAGCCGAACTATGCGGGAATGGGATGATCTGTCCAAGATTGCGGACTATTGCAGCGGGCAGACCAGGAACCGCAGGGACACCCCTACCCACACAATCAGCATGGGGAAGTGGTGGGAGCAGCTTTCCGGCGAGATTGTCGAAAACTTTTGAACGGAGGCAGTGATACAAAGGCCACCAGCCGGAGAAAGACCGGCAGCAGGCAGCAAGGGCGGCGGGATTGCCTATCCTTTGTTCCCTTGCGAAGCCCTGCCCGAAGTACAGCGGCAGGCAGCGCCCTAAAGTACCAGGGCGCGGGAGTGTGTAAATAGTGCCATAATCTCCATATACAGCACAGGAGCCGTCTTGCTTTTTGACGGCTCCTGTGTTATTCTGTCGATAGCCCATTATGGGCGGGGCGCTGCACAACGGCAGGCGGTTAGTCACAAACCCCGAAAGGGGGTGACGCCATGCGAATTACTCTACATATCGGGCCTTTTACGGTTACGATCATTGTAAAACGCAGAAACCGCCACCCGGCACGGTGACGGTTTCCATTTGGAAATTGATTTACTGACGGGCTAACCGCTTGTCGCAGCGCCCTTTTTCTATCTCCATTATAGCAGGATACTAACCCTTGTCAAGTCTCGGATTTATCCGGGGCTTTTTCTTTCGTCCTCATTGCTTGCATAACCTTGTCGCGTTGCGCCTGCGTTTCAACCGAACGGCTAACAAATGCAGGAACCGTCTCCCCGGCTCTCTGTGCGGCCTCCTGCGCCGTTTTAAGTGCGGCAGGGGTAAGGATAGCCCCCTCGCCTTGCGCCGCTCCTGCGGGCTTCTGTGGGCTTTCCTCGCCGATGCTCTCAAGAACAAAGTCACGCAAGATCGCATTTGATGTTTTGCCAACCCCGGCACAGTATGCCTTGAATTTGTCGGCGTGATCCTTTTTTACCTTGCAAGCAAGCGTGGCCATGTTTTCACTATCCCATTTTGCATTTGCCTTTTTCTTTGCGTCTGATACCGCCATTTATTTACTCCCTCCTTTTTGCGTGTGCGGGGGTGTCCATAGAATGGACGGCCCTTTTCCACTATCCGCATTATAGCACATAATGGGAACACGGTCAACCGTGCAATAATAGACAATAATGCACGGTAAACCCTGTATATATTGTCAAATGGGCGTACACAGTAAACCGTGATAGCGCCATCTTTTTGTCTGACTGCGCAAAATTGCGCTGTGAAAAAGAGACCGGAGCAAATCGCCCCGGCCTCTTTGCTATTCAGTTGTGTTGTCCCGCTGCAACTTTTCGTCTATGGCCTCGCTTATGAAACCGTTTACGCTCTGCCCATGCGCTTCGGCGTGTGCCTGGATTTCCTCTTTCCGGCCTTTGGGAACTGCGATGACAACTTTCTGCGCCGCATAGTCTGCAATAAATGCTTGCATTATCTCTGGTTCGGTAGTGAACAGCCCGCGCCAGTCTGGTATTTTTCGATGATTTGTAGTGAAATCCGCACCGTGCGCGGTGTAATGGCACTTGTGGCAAAGCGTTATGCCGTTCTCAAGGTCTGTTGATAGTGCTTCTGCTTCTGCCTTTTGCTGGATATGATGGGCTTCTATCCTTTCAATTGAGCCGCAAAATGCACATTTGTTTCCGTCAAGTTCCTTTATGGTTTTTCCCCATCTATACTGTGGGACTTTTATACCCACTATATCACCAGCCTTTCTGCAATACCAAATGCGGCCTTACATGTCCTCCCCGCAACCTCATAGATCATTCTGTAATACGTTCCCCACTGGGTAATACAAAGGAACTTTCATACTTGCAGCCGACAGCGTTAGCCACATCCTTTAATTCTTCTGGTGTAAATCCTTCTCGCTTCATCTTCTGTGAAAATGCCTGCGGACTTTTCCCACATCTTCGCGCCAATTCTGACACACTAATATTGAGTTTAACGCATAAAATTTTCAACTGTTCAGACGTTGCCATTATTTCGCCTCCTCTCATATGCATATTATAAACGAATTTATTTAGTTTGTCAATTGATAGGGAGAAAATAAAAACAAAAGTATTTAAACAAAGCTATTGACATTTTAAACGAAACTGTTTATAATAAGACCATAGCAAGGGACACGGCAAGGCGGACGAAGTAAGCGAAAGCCGAACCAAGAACGCAAGATAAAAGCCGGAACGGATAAGAGAGATTGAGATTGCCGAAGAGCATAGATGTTTAAGGCCCCCGGCTCCGTGTCCCTTGCAAGTAAAAAATGGAGGTAAACACAATGAGCATCAACGAAATGGACAGCAAGATCAAGGAGCTGCGCGAGCTGCGCCGCATGGCGGACGAACTCGCCGGAGAGATCGAGAACATCACGGACAGCATCAAGGCCCACATGGACGCCGAGGGCGTGGACACCATCAGCGGCACGGATTGGAAAGTGACCTATAAGGCCGTGACTTCCTCTCGCATCGACACCAGCGCATTGAAAAAGGCGCTTCCCGATCTGGCGCAGCAGTTCACCAAGACCACCACCGCGAGAAGGTTCTGCATCGCATGAGAAAGGCTCCATGTCCCAGCCGCCAAGCAAGAGGACACGGAGCCACAGCCAACCACCACGGGAGGCCGGTACATACAGTGTACCGCCTCCTGTGCAGAAAATCAAGGAGGAAATGACAATGAGCGATATCAAAGACAATCTGTACAGTCAGATTCTTTCTCTTAACGAAAACGAAGTACGCATTTTCCTTGCTCTTATGCAGGACAAGTTGCTCGAGGAATCTGCTGCTGTACCGGACATAACTCCACCAGAGGGAATGACAAAAGCCGACTGCAAGCGCCTCATTAAGTCAATACGCACAAAACAGCCCTACGCCGATGCACGCACACAACAGTACAGCCTGCGGGTAATCTCCCACATTCGCAATGTGTGGGTTCCGCAGATCAAAAGCCATGACCAGCAAGCAGGCTGAGGTCATGCGGCTGTACCGGCAGGGGCTCAGCACCTGCGAGATTGCCCAGCGGCTCGGCGTGACAAAGAGAAATGTCCGCTACTTACGCGCCGCAGCCAACGGCAAGAAGCCCAAGCCAACGTACCGGTATCGAAAGCCCCGCACGGTCTGTCCCTACAGCGCTAGCTGCTTCACCTGTCCGCTCCCGGATTGCCGCATGGGTGGTATCGCAGTAAACAAACTTCCGGAAGGCTTTGTGTTCAGATTTGATGATTGAGGCGTTGATTTTCAACTTGTGCGCCAAGAATGTGCGCCAAGAAACTAGAGAAGGAACAAAAGCGGCAACAAAAACAGGCATATTAGGCTGAAACAGAGAAAAATAGTTATTAAATTTGTGCAATGTTGCGAGTTGTAATATTTGCCCAAAGAATACACTCGAACTGAAACGGCTGGATGACGTGGACGTAAAGTGTTCCGGAACGTTTGTCACGGTGACGACCACATCTGCCAAATCCCTTATGGCGGCGGCGGACATCGACGGCACGGACGCAACGAAAGTTGTTCCGCGCCGTGACCTGGACAGTTCCGACTTCAAGGACATCTGGCTTGTCGGCGACTACTCTGACAAGAACGGTGCAACCAATGGCGGCTTTATCGCAATCCGTTTGATGAATGCGCTTTCTACGGGCGGCTTCCAGCTGAAGACTGCCGACAAGAACAAAGGCCAAATGGCGTTTGAGTACACCGCGCATTACTCGATCTCAAAGCAGGATGTTGTGCCGTATGAGCTGTACATCAAGGCCGGTACGGCAGAAACCTGATAGGAGGCCGATATGAAACTTTCGGAATTCAGCACCGACAGGGCGGCGGATATCCTATGCGAGATCAGCGTATACACGCTGAATATCCTGTCCGACGAAGAATTCAGGGGGAGCCTGAAAAAACTGACAGACGACGAAAAACCGCAGACTGTCGGCGAGAGATACGCAATCGGCGTGCAGCGCATCGGCCAGTGGATCCCGCTGATCCTGAAAAAGCATAGAGAAGACGCGTTTAGCATTCTGGCTGTGATAAACAGCGTGACAGTTGACGCGATCCGGGAGCAGAACGTTCTCGTTACAATGCGGCAGATCCGGGAACTGGCCGAGGACAAAGATCTCACTGATTTTTTCAAGTCGTGCGCGTCGGAGGCGAAAGCGTAACGCTTGCGCTGCTGGCGGCTCCAAAGATAAGCGCGGGAGGGCTGATTCGCCTTTTGCCGATTTTGATAAAGCGGCAGAACGAGGAATCAGCCTTTCGCATTTATGCGGCGGAGTGTATGCGCACGATCACGGAAAATACAGCGAAATTCGCGGGCGGAAGCTTTGTGCAGGCAAAGTACACCGACATCATCAGCCCGAAGCCGCAGGATAACCGAACCTGCGAGGAGATCACCGCCGACGTTGTACGCCGGTGCGGATTGAAGGTGAAAAAATCCAAAGATGAATCTGTTTGAACTTTTTGTAAAAATCGGCGCCGATACGTCCGAGGCCGACAAGGGCATCGACGAAACCGGGAAGAAAACATCTGGGCTTGGCGAAAAAATAAAGAGCGGGCTTGCAACTGTC
>ENA-OUOU01001217-OUOU01001217.1-human-gut-metagenome-genome-assembly--contig:-NODE-1217-length-13880-cov-5.057939_pt1 | contig 13880 bp, 10 predicted proteins | sample MGYA00237936_ERZ548765 | MGnify/ENA primary metagenome ERZ548765 (study PRJEB26490, sample SAMN05356889) | human gut metagenome | biome: terrestrial biome; feature: human-associated habitat; material...
ATGGTACAGGGAGCGAACGTCCTGCTCATATCGCCCGGCGGCTCATTATCCGCCGGCGGCGATGGACGCATGGCCCGGAAATGGAGCCAGGCGGAGGTACAGGAGGGGTTTGTGGAGGCTCGAGGGGCATACCGCGCATAAGCGTCGCCATGCCAAAGCAGTCGTCGTGATAATGCCAAATAAAAACCCGCGCACAAACGTCAACTTTTTGCCAAAAATAAGGAAAACTGGACGTTTGTGCGCGGGTTTTGCCAGCCGGGGGCCCTCAACGAGCGCGGCAAGGCGTCCGGCGCGCCTTTGTCCCCGCCTTTTCCTCGCACGCATATATACCGACCCGCAAAAGCAAACGGGCCGGAAACCAAGTGGCTTCCGGCCTGCGTAAATTCTGGTGCCCCAGATACGATTCGAACGTACGACACCCGCTTTAGGAGAGCGGTGCTCTATCCCCTGAGCTACGGAGGCATGTTGTACTAGTGTAGCAGATTTACTGCATCGCAATACGTCGCATGACTAGACTTCGAAGTTGCGGTGGAATAGTTCCTGTCTGAAGCATCTAAAGCCGTATTTAGGAACTATTTCACCGCAACTTATGAGGAGCTAGTTACCTTTGTGGAAGAGGTTTTTGATAACGGAAGGGATGCTCTTGGCGCCCTTGGCCGTCACATCGATAAAGTCGGGCGAACGCACAAGCTTATCCTCGTCGACGTACTTGCGGACAGCACGAAGCGTCTCTTTGTCGTCGCGCGTCGAAAACGTAAAGTGACCGTTGTCCTTGGTGAAGATGGCAAAACGCGTGATCTTCTTGGTGCCGCGCAAAACCTCGGCGGCAATATAGTCGACCTCGTCCCACGGGATTTGAATATAATCCTCGGGATTGCGCTCGTTGTAATACTCGAACGCCTTATTGCCCACCATCACGTTACCGTGGCTGGTAAGCCCCATCAGGCAGGTTGCCGGCGTTGCCAGATCGACCGTGCTGTTCTGAGATTGCGCCATACGCGCCTCGCCCTCCAATAAAAACAATCGGACCGCATCCAGTGTACCCACCGGGTGCGGTCCGTTTCAATGGCTCAAAAGCCCTTACCTAGCAACTCTCGGTCTTAAGCCGAAGCGTGCTTACATGAAGCCGCAGAAGCGACCGATGATGCCGACGGCGAAGAGAGCCAGGATGATGACGATCGGGCTGACCTTCTTCTTGAGGAGCTTGCAGACCAGCAGGGTCAGGCACACGGCGGCAAGGCCGGGGATGAGCTGATCGAGGTTGGCCTGAAGCGTGGTGACCTTCACCTGATCAAGGGCGTTAGCACCGATGGAGTTATACATCGTCAGTGCTTCCTTGACACCCTCAGAACCGGAGGGCAGGTTAGCCCAGTCGATAAAGGCGCCAGCAGACTGCGTGACCTTGGAGACGACCGGGGTGAAGGAGATGGACACCCAGCGCTCGACCAGGGCGCCGATGATGAACATACCCAGGATGGAAGCACCCTCGGTGACCTTGCCCATCAGACCGCCGGAGAGGTCCTTGGCGATGGAGGAGCCGACCTTGTAGCCAAACTCCTGCGTGTACCACAGGAAAGCGTAACGGATGATGTTCCACGCGAAGAAGAACAGCAGCGGACCGACGATGCTGCCGGACAGGGCCAGGGAAGCGCCCAGAGCGCCCAGAATCGGGCGAAGGGTGAACCAGAAGGCGGGGTCGCCGACGCCGGCGAGCGGGCCCATCATACCGACCTTGACGCCCTGGATGGCGACGTCATCGATCGGAGCACCGTTGGCGCGCTCCTCCTCGAGGGCGAGGGTAACGCCAATGACGGGGGCGGAAACATAGGGGTGGGTGTTATAGAACTCCAGGTGGCGCTTAAGAGCGGCAATCTGGTCATCCTTGCTGGTGTAGAGCTTCTTGATCGCAGGGATCATTGCGAAGCACCAGCCGCCGTTCTGCATACGCTCGTAGTTCCACGAGCCCTGAAGGAACTGATGACGGAAGCAAACCTTCTTGCGGTCAGCCTTGGTGAGCTGAATCTTGTTCTCTGCCATATGTATCACTCCCCTCCTACTCGTAATCGTTCAGAATGTCGCCGAGCGGGTCGCCGGAGCCACCGCCCATGCCGCCACCCTGCTTGGCCAGATCCTTAAGGCCAAGGTAGATGAGGGCAAGGGAGATGCCGATGAGACCAAGGGCGATCAGCGTGAGCTGAGGGATGGCAGCAAGGACAAAGCCGAGGACGAAGAACGGCCAGGTCTCCTTGGTGGCCATCATGTTGATGACCATGGCGTAACCGACGGAAGCGACCATGCCGCCGCCGACAGCCATACCGCCGGACAGCCAGTCGGGCATAGCGTTAAGCGCGTTGGTAACAGCCTCGGCCGGGATGATGCACAGAAGTACTGCCGGGATGGCGATACGAAGGCCCTGCATGAGGATAGCAGCGTACTGCCAGCGCTCGATGCCGGAGAAGTCGCCCTTCTCGGCGCAACCGTCCATGGCGTGAGCGATAGCGGTAGCAATGGTACGGCAGATCATGGTCAGGAACAGACCAGCGACCGACAGCGGGACGGCGACGGCGATGGCGGCGGTAACGGCCTTGGCCGAATCGGTGGCGCCACCGTTGAGGGCGAGCACCATGATGATCGAAGAAGCGACCGAGGCCAGAGCGGCGTCAGGCGCGACAGCGGCGCCGACGTTAGCCCAGCCAAGGGCCATCATCTGGAGCGAACCGCCCAGGAGGATGCCCTCCTGAAGGTGACCGGTTACGAGACCGATAAGCGTGCATGCCACGAGCGGCTGATGGAACTGGAACTCATCCAGAATGCCTTCCATACCGGCAAGCAACGCGACAATCGCAACAAGCAGAATAGTGATTGCAGACATGTATCGGACCCTCCTTTACTATGCTTGAGCGGCCAGTTCGGCCTTAGCTTTCTTCAACATGGCGTCGAGATCCTCGGAGGAATCCGAAGGAACCTTGCGGACCTCGAACTTGACGCCCTTGGCCTTGAGGGCCTCGAGAGTCTTGACGTCGTCATCGCCCATAGCGACGGCGTTGGTGACGACGACCTTGCCCTTGGAGTGAGCCATGGAACCGATGTTGACTTCCTTGATGTCGACGCCGGCCTCGATGGCCTTGAGCAGATCCTGCGGGTTCTCGAAGAGCAGCATGGCCTTGGTGTCACCAAAGCGCGTGTCCTTGACGACCTCGGCCATCTTCTTGATGGGCACGACGTTGGCATGGACTCCCGGAGGGGCAGCCTGCTCGATCATGGTCTTGCGGAGCTCGTCGTGAGCAACGCCGTCGGAAACCACGATGATGCGGTTGGGGTTGATCTGCTTGGTCCACGTGGTGGCCACCTGGCCATGAAGCAGACGGGTGTCGATACGGACGTGGGCGATCTTGATGTGCCCATCGCCGATGACCGTTCCCGGAGGGATGGCGCCTGCAGGAGCAGCGGCGGCCGCAGCCGGCTTCTTCTCCTCGGGCTCCAGAGACTCGGGCTTGACGCGCACGCCAGCCTTAGCCTCAGTCACGAGATGTTTTGCGATCGCATGTGCAGTGTTCTTTGCGTCAAAGCGCTGCGAATATGCCTCGATGAGCATAGGCAGGTTGACACCGGTGACGATAGCCCAGGAATCGTGGCCCTCGATGAGCCCGCTGATCTGGTTGAACGGCGTGCCGCCCCACAGATCAACGAGGAAGAGCACCTGCTCCTGGTCCTCGAAGGAAGCGACTGCTTCCTCGACCTTGGCACGGAAGTCGTCGGGGCCCATGCTCGGCTCGAGCGAGACCACGGCAACAGACGGCTGATCGCCAAAGACCATCGAGCCCGTCTGCTTGATTCCAGCTGCCAAGTCCCCGTGGCTAGCAAGAACAATACTTACCATCACATAACCTCCTTTTTGTCTACGTATTTCCTACACGACATGAACGAAGTATACCTGTTTGGATTGTGGAATTATAGCTAAATTCGCAAAAGGTTGCATTATTTGTTTAAACGTCTAAGTTTGTTACAAATTGATTACGTTGCTGTTTTACAGCTTATTGCCTGCTAAAACGTGATTTGCTGATTGCTTTCAAAGACATATAAAGGTGCACTGTTCGTTAAGACCGCTTTTAGGTGGATCCCAATGCGTCTGCGTGCCGCCATTTTGTTTAAACAGATATGACTTGACTAACCGAAGCAAATATGTTTAGAACTCTAGCCCATGCAGTCATTGGATGTTAGGCGATGTGGAGTGGGTTGGCGGCGTCGACGGCATCGGGTGCGTCGGAGAGGCCGTCAGGAGCAGCGTCTGCCGGGTCCTCGTCGGGAGTCTCGATCTGTTTGATCATTACCTCTTGGCCCTGCAGCAAATAGGTCTCGCCGCTACCGCAATGGGGACAGGTCTTGCCGTGCTCGACCGTCGCGTAGTCGCAGCCGCACGCCTCGCAATGTGTCACGGCCTCGACGGGCTCCACGATAAGCTCCGCGCCCTGCGCGATAGGCTTTTTATCTGCTGCCCAGCGCCAAGCGTCGAGCAGCAAGTCGGGAACGACGCCCGAGACCTCGCCCAGTAGCAACGTCACGCTCGAAACGCGACGCACGCCATGAGCGCGCGCCACATTCTCGACATCGCGAATGATGTGGTAAACGATTCCCAATTCATGCAAGGTAGAAACCTTTCAACAACGGTTGATGCGATGTCAGCCAAACGTCAGCGAGCGGCGATCCAGGTGCCCCAGGTTGCCCCGAAACAAGGCGTCCGCTGGGCTTTTGCCCGCGGCGCCGAAGTTGAGGGGCAAGATGGGGTGCTTGGGCGCCGCGCAGCGTCGGCAGTGCCGCCGTTCGTTAGAACGGCGGAACCTCATTACTTGCGACCGAACTTAATCTTGATGGCGCGCTTGAGTGCGTACTTACCCAAGCTCGGAAGCTTTTGCTCGTATTTGACCATCGTGGAGCACTCGGGGCGGTCGCGATCCAGATGGATAGCGTCAAACGCGCACTTGGTGGTGCACAGACCGCAGCCGATGCACTTGTTGGGGTCGACGATCGAGGCACCGCAGCCCAAGCAGCGAGCGGTCTCGGCGCGCACCTGCTCCTCGGTAAAGGTCTCAACATACTCGCTAAACGGCGCAGCCTTCTCGCGTTCGCGGTCCACATGCGCAACCTCGCGGCTCGCGTTGTCGTAGCTCTCGAGCACAACGTCGTTGCGGTCGAGCGCGGTGTAGTGGCGCTGGTTGCGGCCGATGGTGAGTGTGGAGCCCGGCTGTACAAAGCGATGGATGGACACAGCGGCCTCGTGACCGGCGGCGATAGCGTCGATGGCAAAGCTCGGACCGGTGTAGACGTCTCCGCCCACAAAGATGTCGGGCTCGGCGGTCTGATAGGTCTGAGGATCGGCAAGGGCACCCTGGCCGCGGCCAAGCTCCACCTTGGAGCCTGCCAGCAGATCGCCCCACACAATGGACTGGCCAATCGACATGACGACACGGTCGGCATCGACACGGCGCAGATCGTTCTCGTCGTACTCGGGCGCAAACCGGCCCTCGTCGTCAAAGACACGCGTGCAGCGCTTGAAGGTGATACCGCACACACGACCGGCCTCGTCCAGGTGAACTTCCTTGGGGCCCCAACCGCAGCTGATGTGCGCGCCGTCCTCGATGGCCTCGCGACGCTCTTCCTCGCTGGCGGGCATCTGGGCCTCGCTCTCCAGGCAGAACATCTCAACGTGCTCGGAGCCCAGGCGGCAGGCGTTGCGCGCGACATCGATAGCCACGTTGCCGCCACCCACCACGATGGTGCGGCCGGGCAGCGCATCGATCTTGCCGCTGTTGACCTCGCGCAAGAAGTCGACGGCAACGGTCACGTCCTCGGCATCCTCGCCCGGAATACCGGCGAGGCGGCCACCCTGGCAGCCGATGGCAACATAAAAGGCCTTAAAGCCCTGCGCGCGCAGTTCGTCGAGCGTCACGTCGCGACCGACCTCCACGCCATAGCGGAACTCGGCGCCCATCAGGCGAATGACCTCGACCTCGGCCTCGATAACATCCTTCTGCAGCTTAAAGCTGGGAATACCGTAAGTGAGCATACCGCCCGGGCGCTCGTTCTTCTCGAATACGACGGGCTTGTAGCCCTTCTCGGCCAGATAGAAGGCGCAGGACAGACCGGCCGGGCCGGCACCGATGATGGCGATCTTCTGGTCGAAGCCGCCGGCACGCGTCGGGGTCACCACAGGCGGGACATAGCGGGTCGCGGCATCCAGATCGCGCTGGGCGATAAACTTCTTGACCTCGTCGATAGCCACGGCGGCGTCCACACGGCCGCGGGTGCAGGCATCCTCACAGCGGCGGTTGCACACACGGCCGCAGATAGCGGGCAGCGGGTTCTCGCGCTTAATGAGTGCTAGGGCCTCGTCATAGCGACCCTGAGCCGCGAGCTTCAAATAGCCCTGAACGGCGACATGCGCGGGGCAGGCCGTCTTGCAGGGAGCGGTGCCGGACTCATGCGTCTCGATGCGGTTGTCGTTGCGGTAGTTGGGCGACCACTTGGTGTGGTCCCACTTGGTGGCATCGGGCAGTTCCTGGCGCGGATACTCGGGCACCTGTCCGCCGGCCTTTTTGCTGCAGAGCTTCTGGCCCAGCTTAGCGGCACCGGCCGGGCACACCTCAACGCAGCGACCGCAGGCAACGCACTTGTCCTTCTCGACCTTGGCGACATAGGCCGAACGCGACAGGTTGGGCGTGTTGAACAGTTGCGAGGTACGCAGGGCGTAGCACACGTTGACGTTGCAGTTGCAGATGGCGAAGATCTTGTTCTCGCCGTCGATGTTGGTGATCTGGTGCACAAAGCCGTTGTCCTCGGCCTGGCGCAGGATGTCGTAGACCTCGTCGCGGGTCACGTAATGGCCGCGGTCGGTCTCGACCACGTAGTCGGCCATATCGCCCACGGCGATGCACCAATCGGCCGGGTCGTCGGCGCAGCCCTCGCCCATCACGCGACGGCTCGCGCGGCAGCTGCAGGTGCTGGCGGCATACTTGCCCTCGTATTTGTCGAGCCAGTGCTCGATATGCTCGATCGGCACCGAGGTGCTCGCGGCGTCGATGGCCTTCTCGACCGGAATGACGTGCATGCCGATGCCGGCGCCTCCGGGCGGCACCATCGGCGTGGCCTTGGACAGCGGTCCCTTGGACGCCTGCTCAAAGAACTTGGCATAGACCGGGTGCTCCTCGAGCTGGCTCACGCGCATGTTGAGGAACTCGGCGGAACCCGGCACCAGCATGGGCAGCACCCACTGCTTGGCGCGCTCGGGGTTTTCCCAGTTGTACTCGAGCAGGCCCGTGTAGCTCATGTCGTCGAGCATCTTCTCGATATCGGCCTCGGGCATGCCGGTGAGCTTGACCATCTCGGGCAGCGTATAGGGACGACGCATCTTCATCTTGCAGAGCACTTCGGCCTGCTCGTCGGTTGCGGCCTCGGCAAACGACCAGTACTCGTAGCCCAGCAGCTCATCGCGATGCAGTAGACGGTTGGTGCAGTGCTCGCACAACTTGACGATTGCCTCGCGCGGATGCTCCGGTAGCGGCGGCACGAACTCCGAACCGATGTCGGGCTCGGTGTAGCTAATCCCCGGTCCGTTGAGAATCATGGTTGTCCCTTCTCTTGCCGCAGCCCGACGAGGCCGCGGCGCCCCTCTTTTTTGCAGGCCGGGCATGCCCCCATGCCGTTCACCCGCCATTGTTGACATTGTGTCAAAAATAGTATTGACGAACCGTCAACAATATTCAAGACTGTTAGGCGAACGGTCAGGCAAAAGAGGATGAAAGGCGGCAAAACATGGGCAACAACACAGCAGGTACCTCTGTGGTCGATGCCGTCCCCGCATCCGATAGCACGGCAAAGCGCCTGACGGGCGACGAACGCCGTCGCGAGATCCTCGATGCCGTGCGCACCGTAAGCTCCGAGCTGGGCGTGTCCCACCTATCGGTATCGGCCGTGACCAAGCGAGCAGGCTGCACGCGTTCATTGTTCTACCACTACTTTGCCGATATGGACGCCGCCGTCACCGCTGTTATGGACGAGGCGATCGACGGCTTTATCTCCGAACTCGAGCAGTGGAACGCCGGCCGCACCGTCGGTGATATCGAGGGCGCGCTCGACACCGTCGCCCCGCTCTTTAAGCGCCTGGTCGCCAGCGGCCACGAACTGCCGCACACTCTGACCTCCAACAGCGGCGCGCTCTACGGCGGCTTTTTGCACAACGTGGTCCAGCGTGTGGCGCAGTATATCTGCGACACCACCGTGGTAGATTTTGTCGCCCATCATGAGCTACGCATCGACCATGTCTACGAGACGTTCTACACCCTCATCATGGGTCTTTTGATGTATATCCGCACGCACCCCGATGTGCCCGACGAGACGGTCAAGGAAATCATCGCCTCGACACTCCACATCGAGGGCTATACCGCCAAGTATCCGGAGCGCAAGCCCCAGAACTGACGACATTTGGCCAAACTGCCCGCGATCAGAAGAGGGGCCGCGGGCGTGTGAAAGGAGAGCAGCATGCTGTTCGATGTTTGGGGTAGCGATACCCTTATCCACTGGGCCGGCTGGGCCATGGTCTTTATCGGCCTGATCGTACTCAACGAGGTCGGCCGCCGCACCAAGCTCGGCGCGGCCATCATCTTTGGCGTGGCTCCGCTGGCCATGACCATCTACTGCGTCGCCATCGCCATCGGCGTCTCGCAGGGTGCCGAGTGGGCGCTCACCAACCCCACCCATGTGTACCAGAACAGCTGGTTCCACTACGCCAAGGTATACGCGGCACTGGCCGGTTGCTGGGGCTTCATTGCCATTAAGTACCAGTGGGGAAAGATCGGCAAGGCGCATTGGTTCCGCGCGTGGCCGTTTGTGATCGTCGCCATCAACATCATGATCGCCGTCGTGTCCGACTTCGAGAGCGCCTATCACTTCTTTGTCCTGGGCGAGTCCACCTGGGTCACCTCCGAAGGTGCTACGCAGCTGGCCGGCTGGAACAACGTGTTCAACGGCATCGCCGGTATCATCAACATCTTCTGCATGACCGGTTGGTGGAGCGTCTACGCCTCCGAGGATCAGACCGACATGCTGTGGCCCGATATGACCTGGGTCTACATCATCGCCTACGATATCTGGAACTTCTGCTACACCTACAACTGCCTGCCCACCCACTCCTGGTTCTGCGGCTTTGCGCTGCTGCTGGCGCCCACCGTCGCCGCCTTTATCTGGAACAAGGGCGGCTGGATCCAGAACCGCGCCTTTACGCTGGCCATTTGGTGCATGTTTGCCCAGGTGTTCCCGTACTTCCAGGAGGAGTCCATCTTTGTGACCCACTCCACGCTCGACCCCGTCGCCGCCACTGCGGTCTCGATCGCCGCACTGGTCGCCAACGTCGCCGCGATCATCTACATCGCCTACCGCGCCAAGAAGCTCGGCCGCAATCCCTACAAGCAGGATGTCTTTGAGGGCACCAGCGATTGGGAGAAGGCTACTGCTCGCCGCGCCAAGGTTGATTACGCGCACGCCGAGTAACGCGCCCGACGCAAACATCGCTTGAATGTGAAGCCGCCTGGCCGACTCCGCGCAATGCAACGTATTGCATGCCCCCGGAAAGCGATTTGTCCGCTTTCCGGGGGCTTTTTGTTGTTGCGCGCATCCACGCACATATTCAAAACCTCTCGCACAGATAAAATCAGATTTCCGATTGCCTGACAGCTCTATATGACTCTGTTTTTGGGTACATTGTTGTCCCGATATTGAGCTTGGGGGATGTATGAATGATGAGACGATGGGCCAAGAGGATGCGGCCCAAGATGCAGAAGCGTGTGCCGAAGCCCTGGAGAGCCTAGACCAGATCACGCTGGCCGAGATTGCGTTTGACGATTCGAACGTTGATGTGCAGGATGAGCCGGAAATCGAAGCGCAGCCCGATGATCAGGATGCAAAAGACGATGGCGCCGCGCCCACCGAAGGCGGGGCGGGGCACGAGAAATCCGAATGCGAGGCCGGCAATCAGCCCGAATCCGACACGGGCGAGGAAACCGTCTTGCTCGACAGCTTGCCGGCCGAGGATTCGCTGACCCGCGAGCTTCCTGGCCTGGGTTCCGCACCAACCGTGGACGAGACCATCGCCATGGGCGATATTCCCCTGCCGTCCGTTCCCTCGGCACGCGAGGCCGAGGTTCGCCATCGCAAGATGTCGCCCAAGCGCCGCAATCTGATGGTCGCCGGTGTCGTAGCCGTCGCGCTCGTCGCCGGCGGTGCAGGCTATGCTGCCTGGAACGGATATCAGCAAGAGCAGGCTGCCGCTGCCGCCGCCAATGCCCACACGATGATGTCAGTGCAGATTGGCGTGCATGCCGCGGGCCTCGACTGTTCCACTGGCTCCAAGATTCCCGTACAGGTGAGCGGTCAGGATTCTGACGGCTCCTCCGTGAGCGAAACGCTCTATGTTGACGAGCACGGCCGCGGCATCAAACTGCTGCCCGGCGATTACACGCTCTCCATCGCCGCCTCCCCCATCGCGGCCGACGGCACCGTCTATACCGTCCCGACCACCAAGACGCAGGTCACCGTTAAGAGCGATGAACAGGATTTAAGTGCCCAGGCTACCTTTAAGCTCAAGGTGCCTTCAGCCGACACGGTAACCGACGACCAGATCGATGCCGCCGCCAAGTATGCCGAGGAGGGAGGCGCGAGCTCCGCCGCCACCGCCAAGGTGCTCCAGCAGGCGGCAACCGCGCGGCGCGACGCCGCCGTCAATGCCGTGAGCGCGCAAAAGGCACAGGCGGCCCATGATGCCGACGCCCGTCACAAGGCAACCGACCTCTACCAGCTCGATATCCCCGTCGAGTGGTACGGCAAGGTCGCAACTTGGCAAAACGGAAGCACGCTATGCATCTATCTGGGCGACGACGCCAATACGCCGCTCGTGACGCTCGTCGCGGTGCGCGAGGGCGAGAGCTTTACGCCCGATGAAGGCGATACGGTTTTGGGTGCGGCCAATCTAGGCAACGGTTATACCGTCTACGCCAGCGGCCCCGTCTATCCGTACGTGGTGCCCCAGACCATCAACGGACGGACGCAGAACCCCGTGTCAACCTACCCCATGGACACGGCCATTGAGCTTGTCGAGCTTACGACCGGCAACCGCTACACCTATAGCCAGATCAAGAACGTACTGGTCGGCAAAGACGGCAAAGCCGACGCCGCGACCAAACTCGAGACCGACTACCTCGCCCAGATTCTCCTGCCGAGCATCAAAGCCCAGGACTAGCCTGGCGCAGCAAGGTGCTCCCCAACTGTGATGAAGGAGCCAGGAGGTCCTGACCCCACAGGTCCATAGATGATTAGGCAAGGAGCCACTTCCATGCGGGCACAACGTGTACCGCACCGTGCTCGCATGGAATATCGGCCTGCTCATCCATGGTAACGATTGCCGACTCGCCAAGATCGAACTGGGCCATCGAGGCATCAAGCGCGGCAATTTCGCGCTCGCGCGTTTTCTCACTTGCCATATCCACACTCACCTGAATCAGGCTATAAGCCCGCATGAGAAGCGCGTCCCCAGCCACAAAGTCCACCTCATGGCTTTTGCTCTTCTCTTTGATTAGCAGGCGGCAGACCGAGCCGGTCCTCACCGCGGGAGTCCTTCTTCTTAGCGCATTGAACACTGCGGTCTCGAGCCTCTGGCCCTGGTCCAATGCCGATGCGGGAGAGAATGCTCCAAACATCGCAGGGTCGACAGCGTAGACCTTAGACGCAGACCGCATGTTACTTGCCAATGAACGCGTGAACTCCGGCACAGAAAATAACAGGTAGGCATCCTCATAATACTCAAGTAAATCGCTGAGCGAATTACGACTGACGGGTATCTGTCTGCTCTTGAACTCGTTGTACACTTTGTTCACTGACAGCTCTCGTCCCGAAGATGCCATACACCGCGTCAAGAACAGCGATGCCAGGCGAGGGTTCTTGACGTCGTAACGTTCAACGACGTCCATGGCGACCGTTCGCGAAGCATATTCCTGTAGCAGCTGAATCGCGTCTGCAGGCGTCTGCTCAAGTGTCGCGATGAATCCCCCTTGTTCAAGATACCCGATCAGATGATGTCGAAGCAGCGCTGCATCGCTCGGGGAAAAGGTCGCATCTGGCTCGGGAACGCTCCCCGTCTTATATCGAACGTATTCCGAAAAACTCAACGGAAAAAGCTCTCGCACAAGGGAACGACCCCTGAACTCGCTCTTAAGTTCTGAGGACAGCATCTTAGAAGAAGATCCCGTCACATAGACGGTCGCTTTCTCCGTATCGACTACACGCCGCAGAAACGCACCCCATTCGGGAATTTCCTGGATCTCGTCAAAGAAAATGTAAGCGCCCTCGGTTCGAGCAGCAGGATACAGCGCATAGAACGTGTCGAGCACGTCCGCCAGCAGCGATGGCTCATACGGGCGCAAGCGCTCATCCTCAAAATTGAAGTAAAGCATCCGGTCAAGCTCGACGCCCCGGCTCTGAAGCCGCCGCATCTCCTGATACAGGCGATACGTCTTTCCACAACGGCGGGCCCCCACAATCACATTTACGATGTTGTCGCGCTTTGGCTCCTGTGGGTTTCCTAGATCAAGGTCTCGCTCAAAGACCTGCGGAACCCCCTGCTGTTCAAAGTCCTTTATTTTCTGGGCGATCAAGTCGTTGAATGCCATGATTCTCCAATCTTGCTCTCTAGCTAATCAAAATTATAGCGATTCTTGATTAATTAGAGAGCAAGATTATGTCTGACTTGATTAACACTTAAGCAAGTTTTTTCACTAGTACTGCTCGAAGGATGCCGAGTGGCTGAGAGGACAACCAAGCTCGAATGCGACTCCCTGGACAGTCAATTTGGGACGGGGCTTTTTTGACTACCCTCCCCCTGTAGAAAAATCCCTAACGCAGTTGCGGTGAAATAGGGACTGTTTTTGCTGGTCAAACCGTAAAACAATCCCTATTTCACCGCAACTTATTGGTGGCCTTTTGGGTAGCACTCAGCGCCACGGGTCGGCTTCGAACATCGGCTCGCGCTCGGGGCGGCGATCGCTGTAGGGATCGTAGCCGTCATCGTCCTCGTTCTCGGCACGGATGTAGGGGTCGCGCGGCTTGGGCGCCGGTTTAGGCGCAGGCTTGGGTGCGGCGGGTGCGGCATCGGTCGCCGGCGTATTCGTCTTGTTCTCGTCTTTCATCTGCATAGCTCCTTGCCATGTACTCACGTTCAACATCATCGATTGTCGCACGAAAAAGGGCGGCGGACCCAATTGGATCCGCCGCCCTTGGCGTTTAGAGACGGCCGGCAGATTTTAAGGCATGTCCCAAAATCTACTCGGCGTCGGGGACCTCGTAGGTGGCCGCCGGCGTGTTGTCGCACACGACGGTAAAGCCGCCGTCCTTGTCGACATCGACCGTCACCTGATCGCCCTCGCGCACCGTGCCGTCGATGATGGCGGCGGCGATGGCGTCCACGACCTCGCGCTGGACCAGGCGCTTGAGCGGACGGGCACCGAACACGGAGTCCAGACCACCCACAGCGAGCATCTGCTTGGCCGCCGGGGTAATGGCAAGCGTCATGCGCTCCTTGGCCAGGCGTGCGCGGACGTCGGCGAGCTGAATATCGACGATCTTCTCAATCTGCGCCATGCCGAGCGGATGGAACACCACGATATCGTCGATACGGTTGAGGAACTCGGGGCGGAAGGTCTGAGCCATGGCCGCGTCGACCTGATGGCGCATCTCCTCCTCGTCCTTGCCGGAAAGCTCGGCGATAGCCTTGGAACCCACGTTAGACGTCATGATGATGATCGTGTTCTTGAAGGACACCTGACGACCCTGGCCATCGG
>ENA-OUOU01001220-OUOU01001220.1-human-gut-metagenome-genome-assembly--contig:-NODE-1220-length-13867-cov-15.419345_pt1 | contig 13867 bp, 17 predicted proteins | sample MGYA00237936_ERZ548765 | MGnify/ENA primary metagenome ERZ548765 (study PRJEB26490, sample SAMN05356889) | human gut metagenome | biome: terrestrial biome; feature: human-associated habitat...
GCTGTCTTGTAATGTCCGCGGTGCCACCTGAATTACCGGAAGTGTCCGGTCGCTCACGCGCTCTTTGTTTAAGCGCTGTCCCTGTAACGCTGGACCTGCGGCGCACCTACTTAACGGCAGACACACTGCCGTGTTCAGTTTGCTGCTCCCGGGTGTTCGTTCACGCGGCGCACGGGCGCGGCTCTCAGCTGTGCCGCACTCTCTGGGCCGGACGGCCCGCGCTACTTTTCCCGTTCCTTGCATTTGTTGTTTTAAAATAGCACGTTGGCGGCATTTTGTCAACCTTACCGCGCGGCATCGGAGAAAATTCTGCGTTTTTTCTTGTCAGGATGCCTTTTCTCTGATAAAATGGGAAAAAGCGGTATTCCGCAAAAACAGATTCTGGAGGAGATCATGAAGCACACACACCGCATCATCCGTCTGCTGACCCTCGCTGTGGTCAGCTGCGCACTGGCCGCCCTGCTGAGCGGCTGCACCAAAGAGGAATTCATTGCCGGGTACAACGAGTTTTTGTTCGGCGACTGGTTCCCCTCTCCCCCAAGCGCCGGGGAGACCACCGCTGCGGAAGGTTCCGCATCGGGGGACTCCGGTCACGTCTACGCCGAGCCCAACCCCGAGTGCGACGCCAAGATCTCGTCGCTGATGAGCGAGCTGTACTCGCTGGAGTCCTCTGCACGGTCGGATGTCAGCAGTGCCATCCAGAGCGCAAAGGATGAATACCACGCTCTGCCCGCCTCTCAGCGGACCTTTGCCAATAAAGTCAGCATCGCCTACAAGCATCTTTCCTCGGTGGAGAGCACCTACGACAGTGCCGTCTCCTCGGTGGTCAGCGAGATGCGCAGCGTGCTGCGGGAGTATAACCAGCCCGAGACCATAGCCGATCAGGCCTGGAGCTACTATCAGTCTGCCAAGAGCAGCATGATCTCCAGCCTTGGCGGCTGACCCTCAACTTAATAGTGCATCCGCGAGGCCCTGTGCTGCCAGATATCCGGCGTACAGGGCCTCATTTAAGTTGTTGCCGTGCCCACCGATCTCGATCAGCAGACTGCCGGTGGTCAGGTCCTGATTATAGAACCGGTAGCTGAACAGCACCGGGCGGGTAAGGCCGGGGTATTTTGCCTCCATGCTGCGCTCCCACGCAGCGGCAAAACGCAGGTTCTGCCGCCATGCGGGCAGCTGCACGCTGGTGCCGTTGTCGCACCCGCAGATGATCATCACCTGCGCCGCCTGCCGCCCATCTATGCTGCACACCGGGGCGCAGCGGGTGCCGTTTTCCCGCTCGATGGCGTCCCGGTGGACGTCCAGCACCACCTTGATACTGGGGTACTGCGCCAGATACTGCTGCACCACCGCCCGGCTGTTGGCGTAGCTGCCGGTGTAGCTGGGGTAGTCGTTCAGGGTCTCGTCGTGCAGGGTGCAGATGCCCGCCGCATTGAGGGTATCGGCCATCACCCGCCCCACCGCGCACATATTGATGCTGCGGTCGGTGCTGCGGGCACCGTCCCCGGGGGTGAACCACAGCCCGGCAGAAAGGCGGTAGTCCTCGGTGGCGTGGGTGTGCATGATGAGCACCTGCGGCGCGGCGCTGTCCTTTTCGATGGCAAAGGGCAGGGGCTGCGCCGCCTCGGCGGCGATGTCTGCCGCCGTCTGCCGGGTGTTATTCTTGATGCTGCCCGCGCCGCAGGGGATGTACTTTTCGCCGCTGCCCTGCCCGAACTGCTGCTCTGTCACCGCGCCCGCATCGGCAGGGCGGGCTTCGTCCGGCTGCAAGGCCACAAAATACTGCTCCACCCCGGTCTGCACCGGGGCGGCGGCCTCCTGCGCCGGAGAAGGTGCGGATACAGCCTCCGGCACACTTTCCGCAGACGTTGCCGCCGCCCTGCTCTCCACCGCCTGCTGCCCCAGATGCAGCAGGGTCTGCGCAGCAGGCACCGGCGCTGTCAGAAAGGCCGCCAGCACCAGCGCGGCGCTGCGGGCAAAGATGCACAGCGCTGCAAACAGCACCGCAGCCTGCAAAAAGGGCACTGCCCTGCTCTGCCCCGCAGGCAGACGCCAAGGCTCTCTGCTGCGCATGGCAAGACCTCCTTTCTTCACCCCGTCAGCCAGAACAGCTGCTGCACGGTAAGGCGGGGCTGCAAAGCGCGGTTGACGCTGCCCGCCAGCAGGGCCGCGCCGTGGGCGATGACGCTGTCCAGTGCGCGGGGCGTGACCACAAGGTCTGCGCCCTCCTGCGCCTGCATCAGGGTGGGGATGCCCGCCGCCACCACCGGCACGCCTAAGGTGTCCCGGGTCAGGTGGCGGGTGTGGTCGGCCTGCGCCGGGTAAAGCCCTGCGTCCGAAAACTGCACCGTGCGCCCCAGCCGCTGCCCCTCGGCGGAGCAGAGACTGTCTACGCAGACCACCGCCGCCGGGCGCAGCTGCCCCACCAGCGCCGCCGCCAGCTGCTGCAGGGAAAGCCCGGTGGCTGCCGCCACCCCGGGCGCAACGGCTGCCACCGGGCGCAGCCCCCGCACCGGCGGGGCAGCGCCCGCGCCCATGGTGACAAGGATGCGCTGCACCGTGCGCGGGCCAAGGGCATCGGCGGTGATGCGGCGGTTGCCCACCCCCAGCACCAGCACCGGCCCTTCCGGCGGCAAAAGGGCCCGCAGCTCCCGGGCGCACACCTCGATGACGGCGGCGTCCCGCTCGTCCAGCACGCTGACGCTGGGCATTTCCAGCGTGACATACCTGCCCCGGGGGCGGCTGAGCCCCTCGCGGGCGATCTCCACCCTTGTCACCGTGACCCCACCGTGGCGGGCGGTGGCCAGCCGCACCCCTGCGGGCAGCGGTTGCGCCGCTGCTGAAAACAGCTCGTCAGCCATATCCGTAGTACGCATTTTCCACACTCTCCGTTCCTTTTTGGGGCAAAAGCCCGCTTTCTTGCCGGAAAGTATGGGAAAAATAAAACTTTTCCAAACAAAAATCAAAAAAACGCTTGCGCTGGTACGCGAAATATGGTATCATAGGGTGCGCTGTTATAGGTAGCCAAGGAGGTGGAACGAATGCCTAACATCAAATCTCAGAAGGACCGCGTCGTGCAGGCTGCTGCAGAGCAGGCTCACAACAAGGCCATTAAGACCAACCTGAAAACAGTCGTCAAGAAGGCAGACGCTGCCATCGATGCGAATGCCGCTGACAAGGACGCAACCGTCCTGGCTGCTGTTTCCGCGATCGACAAGGCTCGCGCTAAGGGTGTCATCAAGAAGAACACCGCCAGCCGCAAGATCAGCCGTATGGCAAAGCGTGCTAACAAGAACGCTTGATCGCGCAGTTTGATTGACGAACAAAACCTCTGTGCCGGGTGACCGGCACAGGGGTTTTTGTTTTTTCCGCTGTTATGTCCCGCACAGTGCGGCAAGGCTCTGCCGCTGCACCGGCTCCAGCAGCTGCTCCGGCGGCAACGTCTGCGGCGGCAACGCCATCCACCACGCCGCCCACGCTGCGGGCACAAGCACCGCCAGCGAAAGCCCCGGGTACAACAGCGCCGGCTCGTGCAGCCACGGGCTGCCGGGCGGCAGCACCAGCGCCGTGCACAGGCACAGCGCCGCCCACAGCTCCCACAATACGGTCTGCCCGCTGTGTTTCATGCGCCTCACCTCCGTTTTGCCCCCAGTTTACCAGCCGCCGGGCGCAAAATATGGCGAAGCAGCGCGGACAAAACATCAGTTCTGGTCGTGGCTTTTGCCCACAAGGCTGCATACCACGCCGCAGACAAGGCTTGCGGTGATGCCCGCAGAAGCAGCGGTCAGCCCGCCGGTCAGGATGCCGATGGCACCCTTTTCCGCCACGGCGGTGCGCACCCCCTTTGCCAGCAGATGCCCAAAGCCCAGCAGGGGCACGCTCGCCCCCGCACCGGCAAACTCTGCCAGCGGCGCATACAGCCCCACCGCCGAGAGCACCACTCCCGCCACCACATAGCCGGTGAGGATGCGTGCCGGGGTCAGCTTTGTCAGGTCGATGAACAGCTGCCCCACCGCGCAGAGGACACCGCCTATTAAAAATGCCCACAGATAGTTCATTTCAGCTCTCCTTTTCCGGTGCGGTCAGTTCTACCAAGTGCGCCACCGCCGGGATGCTCTCCTTCTGCAAAAAGGTAGTCTGACTCATCAGCGCCCCGGTGGCGAGGAACAGCACCCGGCGGCTGCCGCGGCGCAGCAGCTTTGGCAGGATATGCGCGCAGAGCACGGCGGCGCAGCAGCCCGCGCCCGAGCCGCCGCTCTTTACCCGCTGCTCCCCGGCATCGTAAAGCAGACAGCCGCAGTCCGCGTGGTTTTTCAGCAGCAGACCCTCTGCTGCCAGCAGCTCCCGCAGCATCTGACTGCCCACCAGCCCAAGGTCGCCGGTGTAGATGCAGTCAAAATCCCGCAGTTCTGCATGGGTATCGGCAAGATACTGCAGCAGGGTGGCAGCTGCTGCCGGTGCCATGGCTGCGCCCATGTTGTTGATATCCTTGATGTTATAGTCCTGCACCCTGCCAAGGGTGGCGGCGGCAACGCCCACCCCCTGCCCTGCCGGACGCAGCAGGCAGCACCCGGCGGCGGTGGCCGTCCACTGCGCGGTAGGAGTGCGCACCGCGCCGTAACTCAGCGGGGTGCGGAACTGACGCTCTGCCGCGCAGAAATGGCTGGAGGTCATGGCCAGCAGGTTCTGCGCCGCCCCGCTGCTGCACAGCGCCGCGCCCAGCGCCAGCGCCTCGGCCATGGTGCTGCACGCCCCGAACAGCCCCGCAAAGGGCACGCCCAGCTCCCGCAGCGCGTAGCCGGAGGCGGTGCACTGTGCCTGCAAGTCCCCCGCCAGCGCAAGGTCCACCCGCTCGGCGGGCAGAGCCGCCTTTTGCAGGCAGAGCCGCGCCGCCCGCAGCTGCAGCTGCTTTTCGGCGGCTTCCCAGCTGCGCTGTCCCAGCCGGTTATCGGTGGTCAGTTCGTCAAAGCCCGCCGCCAGCGGGCCCTCGCTCTCTTTTTTGCCGCCCACTGCCGCCTGTGCGGCGATGACCGGCGGGGTATGGAACAACAGGGTATCGCCCCGGCGCTCTGTCATAAAATTTTCTCCTTTTTTTCTACAAAAAATGCCCCGGCACGTGCTATACTGGTGCTGCGGCGCTGCAATATCCGGCGGGGCTGTTCCGTATTATAAAGCAGAGGCCCCCAGCAGCCAGAGCACCGCGCCGTACACCACCGCCGCCAGCGTGCCGTACACGATGACCGGCCCGGCGATGAGGAACATCTTGGCGCCCGTGCCCGTCACCCGTCCCTCGGCCTTGAACTCAATGGCCGCGCTGACCACCGCGTTGGCAAAACCGGTGATGGGTACCAGCGACCCCGCCCCGGCCTTTGCTGCCAGCTTCTGGTACCAGCCCAGCGTGGTCAGCACCGCCGAGAGCAAGATCAAAGTGCAGCTGGTCAGGGTGCCCGCCGCTTCGGTGTCCGCGCCCTGCCGTAGAAACAGCTGCCGCAGCCCCTCACCCAGCAGGCAGATGCCGCCGCCCACGCAGAACGCCCACAGGCAGTCTGCCAGAAGCGGCGAGTGCGGCCCGGCCTTCTGCACCCGGCGTGCGTATTCCTGCGCTGTCATCTTCATCTTCCCGCGCCCCCTTTTGCGGATAGTCTGCCCGGGGCGGCGGGTGCTTATCCTTTTTTGTGAAAGAAGGTAGGTTCCATGCGTTCTTCCCATCACCGTAACCATCACGCCCGCCATCTGCTCTGCCTGACGGCGCTGGCCTGCTTTGTGGTAGGCGGCACCGCCTACGCCTGCACCCGCAAGGCTGCGGTGCCGCAGCTGCCGGAGCTGCCTGCCGAGAGCCTTGCGCAGCCCGCCGAGAACGGCGCGCAGCAGAGCACCCTTACCGCCGCACAGGCGCAGGCGCTGCTGGACGACCCCCGCATGATCCTTGTGAGCCGCACCCACCGGATAACGGAGGACTACCCTGTCGAGACCAAGGAGTGCGGCTCGGCTACCGCCATCAACAAAACCTTGCAGACCGAAGCCGCCGAGGCTTTTCTCTCCATGCAGGCCGCTGCCGCCAGGGACGGCGTGGATGTGCGGATGCAGAGCGGCTACCGCAGCGTCAGCTACCAGAAAAAGCTGTACGACAACAAGACCCAGTACTACCGTGATAAGGGTCTGAGCGAAGCCGCCGCCCGGGAAAAGGCGGCTGCCATCGTCAACCCGCCGGGCTGCTCGGAGCACAACTGCGGCCTTGCCGCCGACCTGAACAGCCCGGAGCACACCACCCTTGACACCGGCTTTGCCGACACCGCCGCTTTCCGCTGGCTGTGCGAGAACGCAGAGCAGTATGGCTTTATCCTGCGCTACCCCAAGGAAGCCGAAAGCGTGACCGGCATCACCTACGAGCCGTGGCACTGGCGCTATGTAGGCGCGGAAAACGCAGCCCTGCTCAACCGGAGCGGCCTGTGTCTGGAGGACGCAGTAGCCGTTTTGCAGCGCATTGCCGCCGGGGAGACCGTGACCGGTTAAAATCCGATGAAAACTGCCGGAAAACCCTGTGGGGTACGTTGCAATTTACCTGCTGTTATGGTAAGATAAATACAGTCTGCCCGTGTGCGCGGCGCAGCCCCGCACCCCGACAAACGAATTCAACAAAAGAAGGAATATTTTATGATAAACCGCACAAAACTCTCTGTGATCGCTGTCAGCGCCGTGCTGGCTGTTGCCCTGACCGGCTGCGGCGGCAGCGCTTCTTCCGCGCCGTCCTCCGCGTCCAGCGCCTCCGCCTCTGCACCGGTCTCCGATGCAGCTTCTCCGGCGGCGGATACCACCGAAAACGGCACCGCCGATCTGGACAGCGCCGTGGAGACCCTGCTGGCTGCCAACCCCATCTCCAACCAGTTCGAGATCGCCGCCATGAACATCGAGTACGACTTCGGCCTGAAGGCGGAGGACGTAGCCGCCTACAAGGGCGTAAAGAGCAACGACAACGGCGACGCCGGCCTTGTGCTGGTGGTGGAAGCTGCTTCCGGCAAGGCACAGGACGTGGTGACCGCGCTGGAAAGCTACAAGCAGGATCAGGTGGCTTTCTACGGCAATTACGCCGAGTTTGCACAGGCACAGAGCAACGTGGAAAACGCCATCATCTCCTCCAAGGGTGACCGTGTGGTCATGGTGATCGCCTCCAACGAGTGCACCGCAGACCTGAACAGTGCTGTGGACAGCGCCCTGAACAGCTGAATCTGACCTTCCGAGCCGGTGCCATCTGCGGCATCGGCTTTTTTCAGTAGAAAGCCCCTGATGAGGGGGATTTCTGCTGAAGCTGCGCCCGCATCCGTCATGCCACCTTCCCCCGGCCGGGGGAAGGCTGAGTCTGTAATTCCGTGTAAAAAAGGAGGCTGACCCCTTGGTTTTCAGCACCATCATCTTCCTGTTTCGTTTTCTGCCCATCACGCTGGCGCTGTACTATCTTGCCCCCGCAAAACTGAAAAACACCGTGCTGTTTTTGTGCAGTCTGGTGTTCTACTGCTGGGGCGAGGTGCGCTTTTTCCCGGTCATGGTGGCGCTTATCCTCATCAACTATCTCAGCGGCCTTGCCATCGAGCACTTTGATGCAAAGCCCGCGCTGCGCCGCTTTTTTCTGCTGGTAGCGCTCATTGGCAGCTTAGGGATGCTGTTCTACTTCAAGTACGCAAACTTTGTGCTGCGCAGCGCCAACGCCCTGCTGGGCACCGCCTTTGCCGAAATTCAGGGCATCGGCACCCTGCCGCTGGGCATCAGCTTCTACACCTTCCAGACCCTTTCCTACTCCATCGATGTTTACCGCCGAGATGTAAAAGCCGAGCGCAACATCATTGATTTCGGCGCTTATGTGGTCATGTTCCCGCAGCTCATCGCGGGGCCCATCGTCAAGTACCGGGACGTCTCCGACCAGCTGCACGTCTACAAGCACCGCTATAACCTCAAGCAGATCGAAGAGGGCATGACCCTGTTCACCTTCGGTCTTGCCAAAAAGGTGCTGCTGGCGGACGCCGTGGGCGCGCTGTGGACGGACATTATCGGGGTGGCAGACAGCCCCTCCACCACCTTTGTGGGTCTGGCAAACGCTTCCACCCCGCTGGTGTGGCTGGGCATCATCGCATACAGTTTGCAGCTGTACTTCGATTTTTCCGGCTACTCCCTCATGGGCATCGGCATGGGCAAGATGCTGGGTTTCGACTTCCCCGCAAACTTCAACTACCCCTATATCTCCGCTTCCATCACTGAGTTCTGGCGGCGCTGGCACATGACCCTGTCCGGCTGGTTCCGGGAGTATGTGTATATCCCGCTGGGCGGCAACCGCAAGGGGCTCAAGCGGCAGATCCTGAACCTGTTCATCGTGGAGCTGCTCACCGGCATCTGGCACGGCGCGAACTGGAACTTTATCTGCTGGGGTCTTTACTACTTTGTGCTGCTGGCGGCTGAAAAGCTGTTCTTGCTGCCCTACCTGAAAAAGGGCAAGGTGTGGCCGCATTTCTACACCCTGTTCCTTGTGGTGGTAGGCTGGGCAATGTTCGTGGGCAACGACACCGGCGTGTCCTTCGGGCTGCTGTTCCAGAAGCTCTTTATCCCCTCCGGCGGGGTGTCGCCGCTGTATTTCCTGCGGAATTACGGCGTGCTGCTGGCGGTAAGCGTGGTGTGCTGCACCCCGCTGATCGAAAAGCTGTGGGATGTGCTGCGCAAGAACGTGGTCACCCGCTGCGCCGCCATCCTGACGCTGCTGGTGGTCTCCACCGCCTATGTGGTGGGCAGCACCAACAGCCCGTTCCTGTATTTTAACTTTTAAGGAGGCGGGAAGATGTCCAAACACGAGAAAAAGACCTCCTCCCTTTTGCACTATCCGGTGCTGGTGGTGTTCAGCCTGTTTTTCATCGGGCTGTTCGCGCTGGATATGGTCACCCCGGACCGCAGTTACAGCGAGCTGGAGAACACTACCCTGAGCCAGCGCCCGGCGCTGACCCAGTTCACCGCCAAGGGGCTGAACAGCTACTTTACCGCCTACACGAAATACGTCAAGGATCAGGTGGCGGGGCGCGACCAGTGGATCAGCCTGCAGAGCGTGGTGGAGACCACCCTGCTGCAAAAGCAGCAGAACGGCGGCATCCTGCTGGGCAAGGAGCACATGATGTTCCCCCGCACCTACGGGCTGCTTTCCAGCGAGGAGCGCACCCTGCCCAAAAACACCGCAGCGCTCACCAGCCTGTGCCAGCGCTACCCGGGCAAGGTGAATGTGCTGCTGGCACCCGCTGCCAGCGATATCTACAAGGAGAACGTGCCCGCAAACGCCCCCCTGCTGGACGAGGACGGCTACCTTGACCAGCTTTCCGCTGCGGTGCAGGCGGCCGGCGGCAGCTTTGTGGACGTGCGCCAGACCCTTACCGCCCACAAGAGCGAGTATATCTACTACCGCACCGACCACCACTGGACGAGCCTTGGCGCCTACTACGCTTACAGCCAGCTGTGCCAGACCCTTGGCCTTACCCCCTTTGATACCGCCGCCCACACTGCGCTGACTGCCGACGGCTTTTACGGCACCCACTACGCCAAGGCGCGCACATGGAACGCCGTGCCGGACGTGATCACCTACTACGACCTTGCCAACACCCTGACGGTATGGAACGTAACGGCGGCAGGCCAGCCCGCCGAGGGGCAGACCACCGGCCTGTACGACACAGAGAAGCTCTCCGTTTATGATAAATACGCCATGTTCCTGCACGGCAACAACGGTTTAAGCCGGGTGCAGGGCAACGGCAGCGGGCGCATCCTTGTCATCAAGGACAGCTACGCCAACTGCTTTGTGCCCTACCTGACCGCCAACTACGCCGACATCGATGTGGTGGACTTCCGCAACTACAACTATGGCTTGGATCAGCTGATCGCCGACAACGGCTACGACCAGATCCTTGTGCTGTACAACTTTGACAGCTTCAAGAGCGACCCCTACCTCTACCGCGCCGGAGTACAGGGTTAAACAGCCAAAAGCCTAAATTATTGCAGTCTATTTTCACAAATTTATAGCCGCAATTTCATGCGTCCCGCCAGTTTTTGCACAGATGTGCCAAAACCCCTTGATAAAATCCGACCACTGTTGTAGAATGACCATATAGAGAACAATGCTCTATCAGCCTTTGGGTATAGACGCCGGGGGATCGGGATGCAATGCGGCATTTCCCTTTGACAAAGGAGTATTGAAGATGAAAAAGATGAATTATCCCGCAGATTATGCGGTACTTTCCAACGAAGAAATGACCTATACCACCGGCGGCGGCGCAGTGGATGATGCTGCCGGTATCGCCACCACTGCCGCAACGGTCGTAGGTGCTGTGGTGCTGGCCTCCAGCTACATCTGGGGCATCAAGCAGGCACGCACATGGTTGCAGCAGGACGGCAACAAGGACGGCAACTTCTTTACCGTGATGGGCCGCGCCACCGATGCCCTTGCCGCCGATATGGGCAAATCCGCCGGCAACTTTGTGCGGGATGCCGTTTCCACCACCATGGTGGTGGCGCTGGCTCCCCTGAGCGCTGTTCTGCTGATCGTGCGCTGACCTTTTTAATCAGATAAAACGGTGTGTTTTTGGATACACCGTTTTGGATAGCTTTGTTTCAAAAGGAGTGTTATTATGGAAAAAATGATGATGCCCGCGTACTACAATGTACTGTCCACTGAGGAAATGACCTACACCGAAGGCGGTGCCAATGCTACCATGTCTGAGGCTCTGCTGTGCTGGCTGATTCCCCCGTACGGCTGGTTCAAGGGTCTGACCGCTGTCCGCAATTACCGCCGTAAGAACCCCAACACTTGGACTGAGACCGGTCTGGATGCTCTGACTGCCGATATGGAGAAGAGCACTGCCAACGCCATCCGTGACATCGCCTGCACCGCTTACATGATCAGCTCCACCGCTACCGGTGTCGGCCTGATCATCAATGCAGCAGTCATCCTGCTCTGATCCATCTTATCTCATAAGACCGGCTCGGAGTACACCAAAGAACAAAGCAGGCGGAGGCGCTGCCCTTTCGGGCAGCGCCTCCGCTGTTTTTGTACTTATTCTTCCGGCAAAGGATCTTCTTCCAAAGGTTCTTCACCTGTTCTGTCAAACAGCACACTCAGATAGTCCCTGCGGCCATAGAGTACTCGGTCGACCGTGACCACCGATTTTCCGGTATGGTAAAAAATCAAATAGTTCTCGCATACAAGGAACCGCTCTTCTCCTATTACTTCCGATATGGATGAAAGCAGCATTCCGCTCTCCGCAAAATCTTCCAGCTGATCTACTCTGTCCATGATTTTATTGACAAGTCTTTCCGCCGCCTGCTGATTTTGCAGATCAAGTGCAATATAATCCCAGATCGAATCCAAATCACAGCGTGCCTCGTCTGTGTATAAGATCTTATTTTTCATTTGCTCTTGCACGGAAATGCGCCCTCATTTCTTCACTGGTCAGACAGCCTTTCTCTTCCCCGGAGCGGCGGCCTTTTGCGATCTCACTCATCAGACGGATCGTTGCCTGTGCTTTCTCATAATCACGCAGTTCCACAATGGCATATTTTCCGCGGCCGTTCTTGGTCAGAAAGACCGGCGAGCCTTCCTCCACATCCCGCAATACCTCGTTATAATTTCGCAAATCAGAGATTGGTTTAATATTCGGCATATTATCCACTCCTTTCAGTTTTAGTATAACGCATCTTGTTGTAAAATTCAACGTAAAATTTGCAGCAAAAAACAAAAATCCCCTGAACTGCTGTTTCCGGCAGCTCAGGGGATTTCATACCTTATGCGTTGAACATATCTTTCAGCTTTTTGAAGAAGCCCTTACGCTTTTCGTAGTTTTCTTCCTTCAAAGTGCCCTCAAATTTCTTCAGGGCATCGCGCTGCGCCTTGTTCAGCTTTTTGGGGATCTCCACCTCGCACTTGACGTACATATCGCCGCGGCCACGGCCGTTCAGGTACTGGATCCCCTTGCCGCGCAGGCGGAAGGTGGTGCCGCTCTGGGTGCCCTCGGGCACGGTGTACTCCACCTTGCCGTCAATGGAGGGCACGGTGACGCTGTCGCCCAGCACAGCCTGACTGTAGGTGATGGGCACAGTGACCCACACATCGTAGCCGTCGCGCTGGAACACCTCGCTGGGGCGCACGGTGACCATGACGATGACGTCACCGGCGGGGCCGCCGTTGGTACCGGCATCGCCCATGCCGCGCAGTGCAAAGCTCTGGTCGTCGTCGATGCCCATGGGGATGGACACCTCCAGCGTCTTTTTGGTAGCCACCTTGCCGCTGCCGTGGCAGACCTTGCAGGGGTTCTTTACCAGCTTGCCCTTGCCGCCGCAGCGGGAGCAGGGCTGCTGGGTCTGCATCACGCCAAAGGGGGTGCGCTGCTGGCGGATGACAAAGCCGCGTCCGCCGCAGTCCGGGCAGGTCTCGGGGCTGGTACCGGCGGCACAGCCGGAGCCGTGGCACTCAGTACACTCCTGCTGGCGGGTGATGGTAATGTTCTTCTTGCAGCCGTGCACGGCCTCGTCAAAACTCAGGGTGATGCGCACCCGGATGTCCTGCCCCTTGCGGGGGGCGTTGGGGTTTGCCTGACGGGACGAGCCGCCGAAGCCGCCAAAGCCACCGCCGAAGATATCGCCAAAAATGTCGCCCAGATCCACACCATCGCCGCCAAAACCGCCAAAGCCGCCGGGGCCGCCGCCGTTCTGTGCTGCATAAGTGGGGTCAACACCGGCAAAGCCGTACTGGTCGTACAGCTGGCGCTTTTTCGGGTCCGAAAGCACCTCGTTTGCCTCGTTGATCTCCTTGAACTTTGCCTCGGCGTCCTTATCGCCGGGGTTATAGTCCGGGTGGTACTTCATGGCAAGCTTGCGGTATGCCTTTTTGATCTCGGCATCGCTTGCGCCCTTGGATACCCCCAGCACTTCGTAATAATCACGCTTTTCCTGTGCCATATCCACTCACCTCTCCAACCTCTCCCGTCACGGTCTGTCTCCGCCGAAACCCTCTCAGGCGCTGACGCGCCAGCTCCCCCGAGGGGGGAGCTTAGACCGAGAAGGGAAACTTGTCCTCACCGCCAAAAGCTCGCCCATCGGGAGAGCTGGCATTGCGAAGCAATGACTGAGAGGGTTTACATTCTATAAACCAGCAAGAGCCGCTCCGGCCTAAACCGGAGCGGCTTTTGCTCTATTGCGCGTGTGCCCGCCGGTTTGGCCGGACACAGCGCTTTGTGTCAAACTTAGACTTCCTTGAAGTCGGCATCCACAACGCCGTCATCGTTGGGCTTTTCGTTGGTTGCGCCTGCGTCAGCACCGGGCTGTGCACCGGCGGCCTGCTGTGCGGCAGCGGCTGCCTGATACATCTTCTCGAACACCTGGCTCAGGGCTTCCTGCTTTGCCTTGATGTCGTCCACGTTGCCGGACTGGACAGCGGTCTTCAGGTCAGCAAGCTTTGCCTCGGCATCGCTCTTCACGTCTGCGGGCAGCTTGTCGCCGTTCTCCTTCAGCATCTTCTCGGTCTGGAACACCATCTGGTCGGCACCGTTGCGGATATCGACCTCTTCACGCTTCTTCTTATCGTCGGCAGCAAACTGCTCAGCTTCCTTCACAGCCTTGTCGATGTCCTCCTTGGACATATTGGTAGAAGCGGTGATGGTGATGTTCTGCTCCTTGCCGGTGCCCAGATCCTTGGCGCTGACCTTCACAATGCCGTTGGCATCGATATCGAAGGTAACTTCGATCTGAGGCACGCCACGGGGAGCCGGAGCAATACCGTCCAGATGGAACACACCCAGACTCTTGTTGTCGCGGGCAAACTCACGCTCGCCCTGCAGCACGTTGACCTCAACAG
>ENA-OUOU01001225-OUOU01001225.1-human-gut-metagenome-genome-assembly--contig:-NODE-1225-length-13848-cov-4.300660_pt1 | contig 13848 bp, 12 predicted proteins | sample MGYA00237936_ERZ548765 | MGnify/ENA primary metagenome ERZ548765 (study PRJEB26490, sample SAMN05356889) | human gut metagenome | biome: terrestrial biome; feature: human-associated habitat; material...
TTTTATGCGGTTCTGTATCGTTAAAAGCCATTACAGAAGAAGGTATTTTAAGATAAACAGAACAGCCAGGATGTACATGATCACGCTGATCTTTTTTTCTTTTGCTTTTCCGCTCAGGATCTGGATTGCAACGTAGGAGATAACTCCCATGGCAATACCTTCGGAAATGCTGTAGAAGAACGGCATAGCTCCGATGCAGATGTAGCACGGAATCGCCTCGGAAAGATCGCTGAAATCAATGTTGACTACGTTGGTTAGCATGTAGAAGCCTACCACGATCAGTGCCGGAGCCGTTGCAAAGGACGGGATGGCAAGGAAGATCGGGGAGAGGAACAGAGCGAGGCCGAAGAGGATTGCAGTGGTAACAGCGGTAAGACCGGTACGGCCGCCTTCGGAAACGCCGGAAGCACTCTCAACGAAAGTTGTTGTGGTAGAAGTACCAAGAACAGCACCTGCGCAGGTAGCAACAGCATCTGCCATCAGCGCGCCCTTGATGCGCGGAAGTTTTCCGTTTTTGTCGAGCATGTTTGCCTTGGAAGATACACCGATCAGAGTTCCGAGTGTATCAAAAAGATCTACGAAAAGGAATGCAAATACTACAACAACGAATTCCAGTGAAAATACATTCTTAAAATCAAGCTTTCCAAATACCGGTGCAAGGCTTGGAATTGCAAGTCCGGAACTGAAATCCGGAAGCAGACTGTAGAATCCGATCTCCGGATTCGGTACATAAAGACCTGCTATCTGGCAGATGATCCCAAGTATCCATGTGATCAAGATACCCCAAAGGATATTTCCTTTGATGTTCTTTACTACTAAAATTCCTGTAACGATAATTCCGATGATTGCAAGGAGTACTGTGATTCCTACATCGTTAAATGACGCGGATACTCCGTTTACTTCGTTATATTTATCTACGGAGAATAACTGAAGCAGTGTAGATCCTCCGATTACAATTTTTGCATTCTGAAGTCCGATGAATGCGATAAACAGTCCGATTCCTACGCTGACGGCTGCTTTTAAATTCTGTGGGATTGCATTGAAAATAGCTTCTCGTACATTTGTTGCAGACAAAAGAATAAAGATGATTCCTTCTGCAAATACGGCTGTCAGTGCATATTCCCAGCTATATCCCATTCCTAATACGACTGTGTATGCAAAATATGCATTCAGTCCCATACCAGGTGCCAGTGCAAATGGATAGTTTGCAAAGATTGCCATGAGCAGTGTTCCGATAAATGCTGCCAGAGCAGTGGCAGTAAATACAGCTCCTGAATCCATACCTGTTGCTGAGAGTATGCTTGGATTGACCGCAAGAATATATGCCATTGTCATAAATGTTGTGATTCCGGCAAGTATTTCTGTTTTCGCGTCAGTCTTGTTTTCACTAAGTTTAAATACTTTTTCTAACATGATGTTCCCCTTTCGTTCCTGTAGTGTATAAAAACAACATTTTCATGATAGCATACCACATTTTAAAAAGCTATATTCTAAAAGCGGTTCTTCCATCTCAATCAGATAAAAAACCGCTCCTTTGTCCATTTATTAGTTTACATAATAACTATTATAAAATTTTACTTCTTTCAATACGAAATCACATTTTTCTTGCTAACTTTGTTAAAGAAAATTGAGTTCATATCCATCTTCGGTCTGCCGCACGGAAGCTTCAAAAAATGTCTTCATAGCCTGGATCATGTAATCTGTGTCTTTCACGCTTCCTGTCTCATATGGGGAATGCATGGCGAGCTGAGCCAGTCCGATGTCTACTGTGTTGACTGCTACCTGTGTCGTGGAAATGTTCCCGAGTGTGGAACCTCCCAGTATATCGGAACGGTTCACGTAGATCTGATACGGTACATTTGCCCGGTTGCAAATTTCCTCAAACACCGCTGCTGATATTGCATCGGTAGTATATTTCTGATTGGCGCTGTACTTGATGACCACGCCATTTCCCGGATATGGCCGATTCGTCGGGCATGCCTTGTCGGTATGGTTCGGGTGTACGCCATGAGCATTATCTGCCGAGAGCATAAAGCTGTTGGCAATACTCTGCCTGTATCCGGCCTCGTCCCGTCCCATGGCATGATTGATCCGAATCAGTGTATCTACAAGAAATGTAGATGCAGCTCCTTGTTTTGTCCCACTTCCGACTTCTTCGTTATCGAATACGCAGTGAACTGGGATACTTTTTCCATTGATTACATTTTTTTCATTGATTACATTTTTTCCATCGACTTCGCTTTGTTCATTTGCCTGTACATTTTCCGATGGCAAAGGTTCTTCAGACTGCAAGAAAGCTTCTAATGAAGAAAATGCGCACTGAAGATCATCCAGCTTCGGACTGGAAATGAATTCTTCGCAAGCTCCCCAGATGCTTCCTTTCATGCGATTGTAAAGGAACAGGTCACTTGCAAGAATCGCGTCCTCTTTTACATTTGCCGCCTCTGCAATCTGCTTCATAAATTTTCCTTTTGCTTCGCCGCAGCCGTAAAGTGGCAGCATATCTTTCTGTATGTTATAATCGTAGCCTTTATTTACCTCCCGGTTCATATGAATAGCCAGATTCGGAATCATGACCAAATCCCGGTCTACGTTGATCAGCTTCGTGACAAGTCTGTTATTTTCTTTTACGATCAGACGCCCTGCCACAGACAGAGGTCTGTCAAACCACGGTGCACAGAGCATACCGCCATATTTTTCAACATTCAATTTTACATAATGTTCTTCCACGTTCATTTCCGGATTTGTTTTAATCTTAAAGCTCGGAGAATCACTATGGGACGCCACAATCTGGAACCCACAGTAATTCTGAGAATCCTGCGCCGGAATTCGAAATGCAATGAGTGATGAACCACTGCGGATCACATAATATTTTCCACCTGATTTCAGCTTCCACGCTTCGCTCTCTAAAAGCTGCTCATAGCCAGCCGCTTCCAAATGCTTTCTCATTGTATCAACGGCATGATACTGGCTCGGGCTCTCTTCAATAAATGTAAACAGCTTTTGCACTGTGTCTTTATATTCTCTTCCTTCTTCCACGATATGAAATCCCTCTTTTCCTGTTTCTTCCTGTTCTTTCTATTTTTCTTTACTTTCTATTCTTTCTGTTCTCACAATCCTGGTGCACAGTTTTTATGTGCGCCCATACATATTCTATTTTCATTTTACTTTTTTACACGGATCCACGGATTTTTCTCCATGAAATGTTCCAGCCGCTCCGGGTTCTGGTCGGAATGTTCGACCTCTCTGGAGTAACGGTAGGTCAGCTCCACAACTTCTTCCATGGAAAGTGTCTTTTCATTTTCCAGCCATCTGGCGCGCAAGATTTCTTCTATTATATAGACACTGTACACGCACACCTGCATTTTCGCCTGAATACGTCCATCATAAACTGCCCCACAGAAATAAGTAAACACAAAATACACCAGCATTTGTTCCAGCATAATGTCCCAATCCGGCATATGTTCCTGCTTCCACAGTTCAAATTCCTGGAGATTTACAAAGTATCTGAGCTGGTCAATGTCTTCCTCTGACTGTTCCTCTTTGCCCTTTTGTGCTGTATTGCCTTTTTGTATTGCATTGCCTTTTTGTTCTGCATCGCTCTTCACCGAATCCTCATACACACTTGCCAGACCGCCGTAAAGTAATTTGTCTGCGTCCATCAGCACATACAGCCAGTTTTCTTTCAGAAGCTCCAGCCGATACAGATACTGAAATGTTTTCTGTGCGAATTCGAATCGTCCGGTCTCGTCTTTTTCAAATGCTTCCAGATGTTCTTTTGTGTACTTTCTGGCTGTCTCGGACTCGTATTTCTTCGGAATATCCTCACAGGAAAACATTTCCCTGCGGTCTACATGTGCCTGCATATCATGGCTGATCGCCAGTGCCAGCGCCATGCGGTGATGAATGGAGAGACTTCTATCCTGAAGCATTTTTAAAATGCTTTCTCTTGCGTCCACCAACTGTGAATAAAAGAACAGGTCGAAGTCGCCATAATCTTCTTCTCCCGGCTTCTCATAACTTAAGAAATGCACCGGATTTTTCTTGCCTAATATGATTCTTGCTGCCTCCGGGCAGGAAAGAGAGAGCGTAATTTCCCTGACTCCCTCGAACTCTTCTATGTGGCGCGGATACATTTTACAAGTCCGGCACAGGCTGTCCGGTCCCGCCATCTGATAAAGCCGGCAGAGATTATTCTGGTTTAAAAATGCACAGCGCTTTTCCGTATCCTGACGGAAGACGCCCTCGCGCCAGTTGACACAGCGGCGCAGCTCGCGGGCGAGATTCTTTTCAATATTATTAAGCCCTGTTGCTGCCTTTGCGTACCGCCGCTTCGACTTCTCATCAATTACAATCTGCCACCCCGCGCAGCAAGTGTCCTCGCAGTCTGCGGCGATACAGGAAAATTCTTTATAATAATCTGGTATGGTACATAACATCAAATATCCTTCTTTCCAAGACGGACATCTTCCATCTCTTTTACAAATGCTTCATCCATATGGTCGAAAAGGTAATTTTTTGTGCCGCCTGTGCGCTCCTTAATTTCTTCCTGAATCTGTCTGCGGGTGATTTCTACCTCTTCATAAAATTCTCTGGAAGAAATAAGTGCGCTTCCCTGTCCCTGGGTCACGACCTGCTCCACGCCATCGGAAGTTACGACTGTCACATGGCGTTTTCGTCCGATATGGTGCACGACCTTTTCTATGTACTGATCTGCTGTCTCAGCCTGCTTCGTATAAACAACGTGGATGTTGTGGTATTTCTGGATCTCCAACGTATCTCCATCCACCTTATATGCATCAAACACAAGGATCACGGTACATTTCTTAAATCCCTGATAGTTGCTTAAGATATCCATTAATTTATTTCTGGCACTCTCAATGTTCACCTTTGCCAGTTCTTTCAGTTCGTCCCACGCGAAAATGACGTTGTACCCATCTACTAAAAGATATTCCGCAACCTTCTCCTGTGGTTTTTCTTCTTTATATTGGGACTGGGCAATGATCGTACGCGGTCCGTTGCCTGGTTTCTTGCGTTCAATCTTTCCGTAAGTCCGCATGAAAATCTCTTCCAATTCCCGGTCTTCCGCGCCAAAATCACGACTTCTGCCTGATTTTGAAGGACTTCCACTGGCAGCACCATTTCTTAATACACCTCTGCCATTGCCGTCAGCTTCTTCGTGCATTCCCCCCGCATCTTTGTCTTTTCTGAGATACTCCTCCAACTTAGAGGAAATGTGCATATGCTCCGGCACTTCCTGCCATGGTACATAATATCCGGCTCCGTGACTGCAAAATATAGAACCGGTCGGATTCTCGTTATCCGCTTCCGGGTCATAGCCTGCATTTTCCAGAATCTCTTCTGTATTATGGCATGGTGCATAGCCCTGAAATACAAGTGTCAGCCGTCCCCGTCCTCTTGTGTAGCTCACCACTTCTTTCTGGTAATCACGCATACAGGCAACCGGCGCACTTCCTGTAAGCACACTCTGATCCCCGTCTGTCTCCGGTGGCGAAAACTCACCGTACATACGCTGAACATCCGTCAGTGCACGCCCGATCATTTCTGACGGCACTTCCAGACGGAATTCATAATATGGCTCTAACAGTACACTTTCCGCCTGCATCAGTCCCTGGCGCACCGCCCGGTAAGTAGACTGTCGAAAGTCACCGCCCTCCGTGTGTTTCAAATGTGCTCTTCCTGCTACCAGTGTGATCTTCATATCAGTAATTGCCGCTCCAAGAAGCACACCTCTATGCTCCCGCTCCAAAAGATGTGTGAGAATCAGCCGCTGCCAGTTCAGATCCAGATCATCCGTACTGCAGTCGGTTGAGAACTCAAGCCCGCTGCCCGGAAGTCCCGGCTCCAGAATCAGATGCACCTCCGCATAATGGCGGAGCGGCTCATAATGCCCTACACCTTCTACGACATTTTTTATTGTTTCCTTATATACAATATTTCCAGTGCCAAATGTCACATCTACTCCGAATCGTTCGCTTACCAGACTTTTCAGAATCTCTGTCTGCACCTCGCCCATAAGCTGAACATGGATTTCACCCAGTTCTTCATTCCAAATGACCCGAAGCATGGGATCTTCTTCCTCGATCTGACGCATATAGCCGAGCATGGTGTGTGCATCCACCTGATCAGGGAAATAAACCTGATAATTCAGAACTGGTTCTAACATCGGTGTTACTGCCTGTTTACCGGCTTCAATTCCAAGTCCCTCCCCTGGAAATGTATGCTTTAATCCTGTCACAGCACAGATCATGCCTGCTTTCGCCTGTTGTACTGTCTCGAATTTTTCTCCGGAATAAATTCGGATCTGGTCTGCCTTCTCTTCCCACGGCTCAGAGACTTGTCCACCTTTCAGCAAAGATTTAACTTTTAATTCACCGGAAGTAATCTTCATGTGAGTCAGGCGGTTTCCCTGAGGGTCACGGGAAATCTTATAGACACGCGCACCAAACTGCTGAGCATCTCCACTGTTCTGTAATCTATTATCTGCCTGATCATAATTGGCCGAAACATTATCTCCCACATATTTTCCAATCCCGTCCAGTAATTCCTGTACACCTTGTAATTTCAGCGCAGCACCAAAATAACAAGGGAAAATCTGACGATCTGCAATCATCTGGCTTATGGTATCTATAGAAACTTCTCCCGCTTCCAGATACTCTTCCAGTGCACGTTCATCCCCCGTGGCAATATCTTCCGGATCTTCCATGTCCACACAGGAAGCATCCAGTTTTTTCTTCAGCTCTTTTAGAATCAGCGCCTTGTCCGTCCCTGGCTGATCCATTTTATTGACAAATATGAATGTCGGAATCCGGTAGCGCGCAAGCAAGTTCCAGAGCGTGCGGGTGTGTCCCTGCACGCCATCAGCTCCGCTGACTACCAAAACCGCATAATCCAGCACCTGGAGCGTCCGCTCCATTTCCGCGGAAAAATCCACATGCCCCGGTGTATCCAGAAGTGTCACCTGGCTGTCACCAAGCTGAAACACTGCCTGCTTGGAAAAAATCGTAATCCCCCTCTGTCGTTCCAGCGCGTAGTTATCAAGGAACGCATCCCCATGATCTACACGCCCCGGCTTACGGATCTGTCCTGTCAGATAAAGGATTCCTTCTGAAAGCGTTGTCTTTCCAGAATCCACATGTGCCAGAAGCCCCACGCTGATATATCGTTTTGGTTTAGTTTCAGATGTCGTTCCCACCTAAAATCCCTCATTTCTACTAAATAGTTGATTCTTGTTTTAATATAACTCGTTTTAATTCAATCGTCGAGTTAAATTTGAATTAGAAACTTCTATTACTTTATATTCCAATGTTTATAAATGCTAAACATATTTTTTGCTACACTGGTATCCAATCCATGCACTTAAACTTCCAAAGATAACTCCACCGAGAATGTCTGTCGGATAATGTACATACAGGTACATTCTGGAAAATGCGATTAGAATTGCCAGCGCAAGGGCTGGTTTCCACAGTTTTTTCTCTCCTGCCAGATAAAGGGCTGTCACACTGGCAAACGACGCTGCTGTGTGTCCGGACGGAAAAGAAAAATCTTTCGGTTTTGCAACTAATACCTGTACTGCTGTGTTGACATCGTATGGCCGCACTCTCGCAATCAGATTTTTTAAAATTACATTGCATAAAATCACATCTACAATCAGTGCTGCTGCCATGATCACACCGCTTTTTCTTGTCTTTGGAATCAGGAGCATAACTATCGTAAGAATTATCCATATAATCCCCATATCTCCCAGATGTGTGATCAACTGCATGATCTTGTCCAAAATTGGCGTATGTAAGCTCTGCAGCCAATTCAATATTTGTATCTCCATAACATATCTTCCTTCCTGCGACAGCAAAGGGCAGTCTCAAGGAATGTTTTCTTATGTTTTCCTTAAGTCTGCCTCTCATAATTTTATTTCATATTTCATTCAAGAATGCCTCGGCAAGTCTACACTCCGTTTCGGTCGGCGCAAAACCATTGTCCACCGGACAATGTGCGCCCTGCCGGAAGCTATATCAGCTGTTTTTCTCATAAACTAGCTGCTCTTAATAAGTCCCATTTCTATAAATATCGGATACAGGTAGCTTGCGCCGAAGCATTTCAGTTTTTTAGGTCCTGCCACCTCTCCACTTAATTCTATGATTTTTTCAAGTGCCAGATCCACGGAAGCTTTCGTTATGGATTTCGTCTTTCTTGACACAAACATTTCATTTCCACGGATTTGATATGTATACTCCAGTCCTTTCACGGTACGAAAGGTCTGACCCTGTAGCAGGACTAATTCGTTCCATAGATAATCCTGCGCTTTTTCTCGTTCTGTCTCCTGAAAGATCCGCTCTCTAAGCTTCATAACATTTACCGGACCATAATTGTCAGCACAAGGTTCGTTACCCATAGAATTATAGAAAGTACAATTGCAACTATACAGAAGTTGCGCCCGGCTTTTGCCCGTCCTTTTAATGCGGACTGCATGCCTATACGTGCTCTACTGTAGCCAAGTATTGCAAGGATAATAGAAATCAATGGTGATAAAAAGCTGATACCAAATGCCAGAATTCCGAACACAAGTGCCATCGTTGCTGCACTGGAATTATCCACGGTCTTCACCGGAACCGGATGTGGTTTTGGCTGTCCATTTGCACCATTCATGCCCTGCTGTCCTGTCATCTCATTCATACCGGCCTCAGGAATTGCCTGTTCCAATACATGAAAGAGCTGTGCCAGTCCTTCTCTGTACGGCTTTTTCTGCAAAGCTCCTACGAATCCATCCAGACCCATTTCTTTTCCAAATGTGCTTTTCATCCATGCTTCCAGATGAAGTGTTCCATTTTCATAGGACCATTTCAGATACTTGTATCCTTCAATCAGCGCATCTCCTGTCCGGTAAGCCGGCTCACCTTTCCACTCTGATACAACGAACTGATTTTTCTGTAAATAGTCGTTCATAATAAATGTTACAAAATCTTCTGGTTTGTTCAGCACCAGGTCTTTCACATATCTTGCCATTTTCTACGCATGTCCTTTCTACTGGATTGCGTCCTTCATCTCTTTCACGAACGTGGAAATGTGTGGGACACAATCTGATCCATATTTTTCACAGAGCTTCACAATTGCTGAACCTACAATAACTCCATCTGACTGGGCTGCCATTTTCTTCGCCTGCTTAGGTTCCGAGATTCCGAATCCTTCTGCTTCTTTTGCGATCATGGCAATTCTCTCGTGGGAAGTCGGTGCGATCAAGGAGATGAGGTCCAGTCCATGCTCTTCAAATGGTACGTCCGGCAAAATAAGTCCGTCCATCCCGATTTCTGCTGCCACCTTCGCAAAGCGCTCTGTACCATAAGAGTATACCACATTTGCATAGGTCATGAAAACCATTGGTATAGAAGTTTTCTGACGAATACGCCTTACCAGGTCAAATATTTTGTCGGTTGTCACGCCGCCTGAGAGCGCCCGTACATTTGCCGCCTGAATGACCGGGCCTTCTGCTGTCGGATCTGAAAATGGAATTCCAAGTTCAATGAGGTCTGCGCCTGCCTCTTCCATAGCGTACACAATTCGTTCTGTCACCTCCAGCGACGAATCACCACAAGTGATGAATAGAATAAATGCTTTCCCTTTTCCAAATGCTTTTTTTATGTTTTTATTCATGGATATCCTCCCCTCTGTAACGTGCGATTGCTGCACAGTCCTTGTCTCCGCGTCCGGATAATGTAATGACTACAATCTCATCTTTGTCCATCTGTGGTACGATTTTCTTTGCATATGCTACTGCATGAGCGCTCTCGATCGCCGGAATGATGCCTTCGATTCTGGATAAATATTCAAATGCGTCAACTGCCTCGTCTTTTATTGTCAACATATTCTAAAATCTCTTTTGTATTTTTCTAAATACACTTTGTAAAATACTATCTTTTTTTCCTTCGATGGCGTTATAATAATCCTGGCGAATTTGAGCTTTGTACGAGGCAGCTTTTGTTCTTACAAAAATTGCGGATGTACTTTTTAATTTTAACGACAAATTCAAAATACAGGAGGTATTAATCAATATGACTATTACAGAAGATATCAAATATGTTGGCGTGAACGACCATGACATTGATCTTTTTGAAGGACAGCATCAGGTAGAGAATGGTATGGCATACAATTCTTATGTGATCACGGATGATAAAATTGCCATTTTTGATACCGTTGATGCACATTTTTCAGAAGAATGGCTTGCAAATATAAAAAATGTGCTCGGTGATGCAAAACCAGACTATCTGATCATTCAACATATGGAACCTGATCACTCCGCAAGTATTGGCATATTTATGGAGAATTATCCAGATACCACAATTGTGGCAAGCGCGAAAGCATTTACCATCATGAAGCAATTCTTTGGATGTGATTATGCCGAGCACCAACTTGTAGTCAAAGAAAAAGACACACTGGAACTTGGAAAACATACACTTACATTTGTTGCAGCACCTATGGTTCACTGGCCAGAAGTCATTATGACTTACGATTCCTATGCAAAAGTATTCTTCAGCGCAGATGCATTCGGAAAATTCGGCGCATTGGATGTTGAGGAAGACTGGGCTTGCGAAGCAAGACGTTATTATTTCGGAATTGTTGGAAAATACGGCGCTCAGGTACAGGCACTTCTTAAGAAGGCTGCCGGTCTTGATATCCAGACCATCTGCCCACTCCACGGACCAGTACTGAACGAAAATCTGGACTTCTATCTGAACCTGTATCAGACATGGTCTGCTTATGAGCCGGAAGATAAAGGCGTGCTCATTGCCTATACTTCCGTCTATGGAAATACAAAGAAAGCTGCTGAATTACTGGCTCAGATGTTAGTAGACAAAGGCTGTGAGAAAGTTGCGATCACAGATCTTGCAAGAGACGACATTGCCGAGGCTGTGGAAGATGCATTCCGCTATGACCGCCTCGTACTGGCAACAACAACCTACAATGGGGATGTCTTCCCATTTATGCGAGAGTTCATTGAATCACTGACCGAACGCAATTACCAGAAACGTACCATCGGACTGATTGAAAATGGTTCCTGGGCTGCAACCGCTGCCAAAGTGATGCGTCAGTTATTTGAAAAGAGCAAAGAAATCACATTTACAGAAACTACTGTAAAGATTATGTCAGCGCTCAACGAAGAAAGCACAACACAGCTTGAAAACCTGGCAGAAGAGTTATGTAAATAAATAAAACTCCTTAAAAAATGTTGAATGACAGTTTCAGTTGTCGTTCAACATTTTTTTGTATACTAAGAGATAAGAATGGATATACAATCATCAATGGTACAGGAAATTATTATATAGAAGCGCAGACTCGAGACCAGACTCAAACCGACATAATCGTGGATTATTTAGGAAAACAGTATGTGATAGAATTAAAAATCTGGCGAGGTGATGAGTACAACAAAAGAGGCGAAAAACAACTGGCTGAATATTTAGATTACTATCATTTGTAAAAGGGATATTTGTTGAGTTTCAGTTTCAATAAGAACCAAAAGACAAGATTGAAAGAAATCGAAGTGGGTATTAAAAAAATCATAGAAGTGGTAGTATAAAAAATATTACAATGATAGCAGAAGAATAACCGCCCATCGTCCTACAAACATGAGCGGTTATTCATAACCCATTAATATCAGGCGAACCGTCAACGGTAGCACCTTTCTTATTCTTTTGATATATCTATATTAACATTAAATATATATCAATTCAAGAGTTCCTTTCCATTCTCCCATCATCTCTATTTTCTAACCCCAAGGATTTTCGTCCGGGTATCTTACACCTTTCGGCTGGTTGTATCCAATCTCGTCTACCGGTACTCCAATATATTTGAATACTTCGTAGAGTGCTTTTGCGTAATGACCGAATGCTACTGCGCCGTGATGTGGGAAGTTCTTCTCAATTAGCACATGGCGGTAGAAGCGTCCCATCTCCGGAATTGCGAATACTCCGATAGATCCGAAAGAGTGTGTTGCTACCGGCAGGATTTCGCCCTGTGCGATATATCCGCGGAGGATATTGTCTGCGGTGCTCTGGAGACGGAAGAATGTGATATCTCCTGGAACAAGATCACCTTCCAGTGTTCCCTGTGTTACTTCTTCCGGAAGTGTTCTTGCCATGATCTTCTGGTATTTCATCTCGTGGCTGCTCAGCTTACAGGAAGCTGTATTTCCACAGTGGAATGCCATAAATGTATCTTTCTGGGTGTAGTCGTATTTGTCCTTGATGTCTTTTTCGTACATATCTCTCGGCACAGAATTATTGATATCAAGAAGTGTGACTGCGTCCTGGCTGACTACTGTTCCGATGAACTCGCTGAGTGCACCGTAAATGTCTACTTCACAGGATACCGGAATGCCTCTTGCTGCCAGACGGCTGTTTACATAGCATGGTACGAATCCGAACTGTGTCTGGAATGCCGGCCAGCATTTTCCGGCGATTGTCACATATTTGCGGTAGCCTTTGTGTTCCTCAATCCAGTCTAATAATGTCAGCTCATACTGTGCCAGTTTCGTAAGGATCTCCGGCTTTTTATTTCCTGCTCCGAGCTCAGATTCCATATCTTTTACGACTTCTGGAATTCTCTCGTCTCCGGCGTGTTTGTTAAATGCCTCAAACAAATCCAGCTCTGAGTTTTCTTCGATTTCAATTCCGAGATTGTAAAGCTGTTTGATTGGTGCATTACATGCAAGGAAGTTGAGCGGTCTTGGACCAAAGCTGATGATTTTTAAGTTATTTAATGCATCAACGGCTCTCGCAACCGGAAGAAAATCGTGAATCATATCTGCACATTCCTCTGCGGTTCCAACGGGATACTCTGGAATATATGCATGAATATTGCGAAGTTTCAGGTTGTAGCTTGCATTTAACATACCACAATATGCATCGCCACGTCCGTCCAGAAGATCTACTGCGCTCTCTTCTGCAGCTGCCACAAACATTTTCGGTCCATCGAAATGTTTTGCGAGCAATGTCTCGGAAATCTCCGGTCCGAAGTTTCCAAGGTAAACGCAAAGTGCATTACAGCCTGCTGCCTTGATATCTTCCAGCGCCTGTACCATGTGAATCTCACTCTCCACAATACAGACTGGACATTCGTAAATGTCTGTCTCATCGTATTTTGCTTTATAAGCCTCTACCAGCGCTTTTCTTCTATTTACTGATAATGGCTCCGGGAAGCAATCTCTGCTGACTGCTACAATACCAATTTTAATTTTAGGAATATTTATCATGTTCTTTTCCTCCTTAAGTTCTGGCCGGTTCACTCCCTGCCAATTAATTTTCTGATCATTTATCTCCCTGGCTGACCGTAATAAGCATTTGCACCATGTTTTCTGTAATAATGCTTGTCCTGAAGTTCCTGTGGCGCTGGTTTTATCTGTGGATTAATCAGTTCTGCACGGGCTGCCATTTTTGCAACTTCTTCCAGTACCACTGCATTGTGTACAGCTTCATGTGCATCTTTTCCCCATGTAAATGGGCCGTGATTCTTGCAGAGTACTGCCGGTGTTGCGATATAGTCCAGATTTTGAATTGCAAATTCATCTGCAATCAAGACTCCTGTATTTTTCTCATAAGCTTCGTCGATTTCTTCTTTTGTAAGATTTCTCACACAAGGTACTTCTCCATACAGATAATCTGCATGAGTCGTTCCATAGCACGGAATTCCCCGTCCTGCCTGTGCCCAGCTCGTAGCCCACGGTGAGTGTGTATGTACTACACCACCGATTTTCGGGAAACGGTTATAAAGAACAACGTGGGTGGCTGTATCAGAAGATGGATTTAAATCTCCCTCTATTTTATTACCATTTAAATC
>ENA-OUOU01001231-OUOU01001231.1-human-gut-metagenome-genome-assembly--contig:-NODE-1231-length-13817-cov-9.352856_pt1 | contig 13817 bp, 11 predicted proteins | sample MGYA00237936_ERZ548765 | MGnify/ENA primary metagenome ERZ548765 (study PRJEB26490, sample SAMN05356889) | human gut metagenome | biome: terrestrial biome; feature: human-associated habitat; material...
TGGATTCTCTGGGAGTTGATCCTGAGAGCATCATGTACGATAACTTCGGATAAAAGAAATCTTTCCCTTCCGGAAGACTTTCCGGAAGGAGATTATAAAAATAAAAGCGATGCTTGCATGAATTTGCAGGCATCGCTTTTTGTATATGAAAGCTTTTGCCCTTACAGGGCGACAAACTTGCGTCATGATTACCCAGGGCGTTGCCCTGGGCTAGGAGCTTCTGCCCTTTCAGGGCGTAAGGGGACGGGCTGGGTGGTGACCTTCATTTTATGAACCCCGCCAACTTTTCAAAATGTAAATGAATCAAAAGTTCCAATATTTGGTATTGAAATTTGCTAACCTATCAAATAGTTCACGAATGTCTAAACCCATATATGGGGATTGACGCTCTTCAATACCCTCAAAAATTTTTCGCCCCGCATATTCGCCAGATGGGACGCTGCTTACACTTTTGATTCTTACAACTTCAATAACTTTTCCTTTATAACACCCAAGAATATGGGTTGCAGCAGAGGCTTTTTCGTTTGCAATGCGCCAATATTTTACAGTGCAGTTGTACACACTGTCACGATACAGAGGATTACTTCTGTCATTATTCCGTAAAGCCTCATACGAGTTCTTAATGTTGACAAATATAATTTTGTCAGATTCCCTAATAGTCACCATATGTGTTATTAATATATTATTATTGTTCGTTTTTGAACATATCTAATGGCTTTTGTGGTATAACATGTTCATAGAACTCAATGATTTTATACGACTTATTTTCATACGTTCTGTAGTCCTTGTTATAACGTTGGATTCTACGGAGTTTCACCTTGATGGCGTCACCTTTTCCAAATCGTTCACCCTCGTTTATTTTCTGCATCAGAGCATCGTCCTTTACAATCATGGAAATCTTAAAGCCATTATACATGAATTGCCATCGTGCTCCTGGTTCAAAGTTCAAGCCAACAATGACGAGGGTGGTATCTTCGTCTATGATTTTTTCGTTAGGGATATCGTCTTCCGTGTCAAATCCATCATAGATATAATCCTTGAAGTCCTTGCGCTCAAATTCAGCACAAGTGTTTCCTTTGTCTCCCTTAATGGTGAATCCCTCTACACTTGGGTCTTCATTGGCTGTCTCCATAGATTTTGACACCGCTTGTCTCACTAATGGTTGATTGTAAATGTTGATGGTGTTTATATTGATGTTAGTATTATTTTCTAACTTGATGGATACTGCTTCCTCTTTTTCCTTATCTGTTTTGACAGGCTTACCCTTGAATTTGTGGTAAAGTGCATAGATACCCCCCACGGCTCCACATAAATCTGCGATATAGCTTACCGTGTCACTACTGAAAAGTTGTGATACGATGTTCTGTACCACAGATATATCAATGATGAATGAACCTTGTTTCAAGGCATTCACTTTCAAGGTTACCTCGCGAGAGCCACCGCTAAGTTGCTTGTTAGCTTCGGTAACAATGGCTTGGTAGTGCACAAGCATATTTACCAAGGTGTTGGCATCAATGCTATGCGTCTGTCCTTGTAATTCTAATTGCATGGTTATATGTCTCATTTTATGGGTTGTACAAATGTTGTGGGAAAGAACCTAAGTTGATTAAGTAGATTTCCTTTTTACTTCGCAAAAGTACTTTGTTTTTATGAGATAACAAAAATTCTCTTCATTTTTTGCACAACTTTAACATCACTATGTGGTAGCGGTGCAAAGGATTCAAATCCGCTGTTCCTAAAAAGGTTGGGATATTTTTTTACGCCAGATTGCAAATACGTTGGAGTGCCAGGGTAGTGTTTTCGGTCGGAATAGCCAAAATGTATTTCCCTTAGCTTAAAATATTTGAAATTGTGTTTGGTAAATTCGGAATTTCTTTGTAACTTAGCAGCGCAAAACGTAAAGCATATAGGAATATGGCAAAAATAGTAAATAAATATCCTGTAGGAATTCAGACCTTTGAAAAAATCCGCGAGAAAGGTTATCTCTATATAGATAAGACCCAATACATCGTGGATTTCAGAGAAAAAGGTATGAAGTATGTCTTCCTGAATCGTCCAGGGCGATTCGGAAAGTCGCTCTTTGCTTCAACCCTCCATGCCTATTTCGAGGGAAGAAAGGAACTTTTCGAGGGATTGGCCATTGCTGATTACGAGAAGGATTGGGTGAGACACCCTGTGCTCCATTTCGACTTGAGCGGTGCCAAGTACATGGGCGTGGAGCAGCTGGAAAGATATCTGGCTGATATGCTTGAAGAGCAGGAAATGCATTGGGGATACAAGACGCATCTGGCGGATGCCAACCTCCGTTTGAAAGACCTGGTGGAAAAAGCATACAAGCAGACAGGCGAAAAAGTGGTTGTTATCATTGATGAATATGATGCCTCATTATTGGATGTGGTACATGAAAAGGAGAATCTGCAGCCGCTTCGTCGCATCATGCAGAACTTCTACAGTCCTCTGAAGATGCTCGACCCATATCTGGAGTTCACCTTCATCACGGGCATCACCAAGTTCGCACAGCTCAGTATCTTCAGCGAACTCAACAATCTCGATAACATCAGTATGTATAATCAGTATTCAGCTATCTGCGGCATCAGCAAGAAGGAACTTACCACGCAGATGAAACCGGATGTGGCAGCATTGGGAGAAGCTCTTGGCATGACGTATGAGGAATGCCTGGCAGAGCTGACAAGATTCTACGATGGTTATCATTTCAGCGAGAAATCAGAGGATGTCTTCAATCCGTTCAGCCTATTGAAAGCGCTGAATGCACGCAAGATAGCTCCTTATTGGTTTGGTTCGAGCACGCCAACTTATCTTATCAAGACGCTGCAGAAGTATCACGTCAATGTGATGAATATTGAGAAAATATCATGTGATGTGGATGATTTCGATGTTTTTCCGGAACTGATGACTTCTGCACTTCCGATGCTCTATCAGGGTGGTTACCTCACTATTAAGAAGTATAACCCGATACTGCATCGCTATACTTTGGATTATCCTAATGAGGAGGTTAAGATTTGTATGCTCAAGAGTGATTGGAAGATTGAGGAAGAATAAATAAGATTATGAATGTCTTAGCAAACTCGTTTAACTCGTATCTCCAAAACGAAGTGGCTAAGGCTGAGTAAAACAATACCGGGCAAGGAGATGATGCTCCTGCCCGGTATTTTTGTTGAGGATGATTGGATTATTTGTTGACGCCGATTTCTTTTGCATCTGCATTTTTCCACTCTCCAACTTCAGCATCGAAGTTGATAGGCTGCAAGATTGCCTGGCCCTGAGCATCATAGCCACCACCGAAGATGAGGGTGTAAGTGTAGCACTTGCCTGGCTCCCAAATTGCACCGAATGGTACGTAGAGGGTCTTATATCCTTTTTCTTCTGCTGTTGTTCCTGTTGGTGTTCCTGCTGAGCCGAAAACGTATTCTGTTTCCTGCTTAATCTTGCAGGTGATTTCCAAATATACTTGATGCTCAGTATCTGCTTCCGCCTTTGTCTTTTTTACATCCCATGCCGTCAGTTCCTGTGGTACGAACAACATTGGGGCATCTACAGAAATGTCTGCACCATTGCTGGTAACTGTAATCTTTTTCCCCGTTACAACGGTGAATGCTCCCCACTTTGAACCAACGGTAGGCGCTGTTAATTCCCATGTGCCCTTTTCAGAACTTGTTTTAGGCAATGTATAAGTACCTTTTGTCCAGGGATTATGAATTTTGATTTCATTAATTTCCACCTCCATATTTTCTAATTGTGTCTTAGCCTTAAACACAACCTGTGACAAAATATGCTTGAATTGGAAATTCACCTTTCCACCATTTGTTGGTGTATGAGTCTGCTTCTCAGTAATAGCATACATTACATCCAAGTTTTTCTTGTCGGTTCTACCTGCATACTCATCTAAAGGATTATAGCTAATGGTTTTTGTATTATTACTAATATTCCATCCATAAACTACTGTCATCTCTATATTTTCTTGCACTTCTTCGAAAGATCCTGGGCTAACAGCGTAGAAATTCAGTTCAGTATTTGCTGGCCAATAATGAATATCAGCAGCATTTGCATAACCCCATTCCCCTGACTTATGGACAATCTTGATGCCTTTCTGGCCAAATTGGTTGGCTTTCTCTCCCATGAAAATCGTACCATCAGTGCCGTCTTCATTTCTAGTGAATGCAAATACATTGAAATCGGTCTTCTTTAAATCCTCGGTCGAGTTGATGATGTTAGCTCTTGTCTCCGCCTTATTACCAACTACATGAAATCCGATAGCGTTGTTAGCTGAAGTTTCTACATTTGCAAGCTCGTTGTCTGATGAGCATGCTGAAAGCAATGCCATAGAGGCCAATGCTGTTCCAAAAATTACCTTTTTCATAATCTTACAGTTCTTATTTTTTTTATCTTTACTATTGTTAAATTTATTTTTTACTATTTCAAGTTTTATCCTTTGCTATTTATAACTTTATCTTTAACTATTTCAAGCTTTATCTTTTACGATTAAAAGCTTTATTTTCGGATGTTAAACCCTTAACATATAATGTCTTCATTCACATCCGCCCAATCATCAACTCCTACATCGAAGCCGGCACCACCGCTGGAATTGTTGCCACCGTTTCCGCCTCCTCCGTCATTCTTGTTATCCGGAACGGTGAAGTTGAAATTGATGATGAGATGCACATCACCGATGTGACCCCTTACGGGAATCGAGTGAACCTGTGCTGAAACATCTTGCTCCAAGACATACACCTTGCCATCCCTGCTCTTCAGGTAAAGCTTGAACACCTGAGACGAGGCGATGCTCTGACAGTAGCCGAAGGTGTAGAAACCGCCCTTGATCTGATTATTGGCAGTCTCGCCTCCGAAAAGAAGATTCTCCGAAACTCCATCGGGCAATTTGTCTTCCGCCATCAGCAGCGATCCTGACATCCCCGAAAGACTCGCTCGGATATCCGCCACTCTTTCCAGATTCTGGATGCCATTCACCTCGTAGGTGTAACGGCTCACCATCCTCACCGGATACAGGGTGATTACCTTCTCCGTGCCTTCTGGAATATTCTCCAGCGATACCCAGTCGATGTGGTCGCCACAGAGCCAGGAGGGAGTGGTGCAGGCTTTGGCGCTGTCGGGCGCCAGTACGCTGCGGGTCTTGGCAAGATACTCCACGAAGCTGTTGGGATTCTCCCAATAGATGCCGCTCGTATCGTAGTTGTAGCAGATGACGCGATACTCGTTTTCGGGCAACTCAATCTGCCTTCCTTCTCCGTTCGGAAAATCGAAGATCCACGGCTCGCCTGTGCCATCTTTCGGAAAGAAAATCACTCGCATGCCTTCCGGCTTCTGAAAATCCTCATATCGCTCCCAGTTGAATTCCACCCTTAATGAGCGGAACGAGGAGGTGACGTAGCGGAATTCCTTGTGTTCGCACGACGAGAGTATCAGAAGAAAGAGCATCAGGCTGAGGGCTTGGATAATTCCAGATCCTCTGAAGATTCTAAATCCTTTGAAGATTCTAAATCCTTTGAAGATTCTAATCCTGCTCATTTCCGCCTCCTTTCTCTCTGTTCTTCCTGCCTGAGAACTTGCGGTTGGTATTGCCGTTTCCTATCAGCCATACCAGCGAAATCTCTGCCTTGGTGGGACCTAACCAGCGGCGCTCCTTGGTGGATTGCCATACGTAGTAGTCAGCCTCGGGCTTATACTCGTGATAGATGCCGCCCCAGTAGCCGGCGCCGATGGTGAAGTCGATGTTCAGCCTTCGGGCGATGGGCAGCGAATAGCCGTATTCGGCTCCCACGATGTAGTTCATCTTGTCCCAGAGCGTGCCTCCGGGCTTTCCGCCCATGTAGCCGCGACCTCCGGTTTCGAAGTCGTAGGTGAATATCTGACCGTAGATGCCGATGTGGTGTCCGGTGAGCGGTTTATCCCCGGCAGCCTTTCCCCACCATTTTCTGATGGCGATGTCACCGCCGTAGGCTCGCCAGTACCAGTGTCGGCGGTCGGTCTTCCACCATCCGTACATCCAGTTGGTAGCCACCGACCATCTTTTTCCCAGATACATCTCCACTCCGATGTTCGGAATCAGGAGCGCATCGTAGAGCATGTTGGTCCGGATGTCCATATAGAAGGGTTTCCGGATTCGCTGCGATGCGATGGACTGGGTGTCGGGGGCGCAGATGGTATCTGCCGGTGGGATGAACGCTGCAGCAGTGGTATCCGATTTCTGAATCTCCGAATTCAGATTTTCCGGTTTCGGAATCTCCGAGCGATGCACCTTCTCGTACCAGAGATGCAGCTTGGATGATCGGAGCAGAGGGAAGTATTTACTGTACATATATAAATAAGGTGTACCCCCTCGCAGCTTCTGTATCTTCTGCAGATGACTCTCCTCCGCCTGGGCACCGCTTTTCTGTTCGCTGGCTATCTGGCGCAGCATGGAAAGGGTTTCCTTCCGGTAGGGGAGTTGTGGGTCATTTTCCACCAGCCTGATCAGGCCATTCCAATCTCTTCCTAAGTAATGGGTAGTTCTTAGCGAATCGGGCAATTCACCATAGCGGGAGAGATAATCGAACAATACCTTTGCTCTTTTCTCAGACAGCCAACGGTTGAATTTCACGCTTCCCTCGGGTGAGGCACCGCCCACTACGAGGATCTTTCGCAACTGATAGGCAGAGTCTGCGTAAGTGATACGCATTGTATCTGCTATTCTGTTCAGTGCCGATTGGTTTTCTCGCAGGGTAGGAACGATATCTATCTTTCCCTGCTTGAAATAAATTCTTACAGAATCCTGCATATTCTGATGGTTTTGAGCCGCAAGGCTTGCCCCATAGAACATGAAAGCCGTGATTAGAATATTATTTCTTTTTAATCCGTACATTATTATCAATAGAGTTTTAAACTCTGTTCTTATATATCTTTTTACTTGTTTAGCTATACTTTTATTTCGGCTGCAAATTTAGTGAAAAATAATGAATTTCGGGGGGGTGGATTCGTTAATAAAACTTAATTGTGATAAAATTGTAATAGTTTCATCTATATATAAATATGTATGGCTGAAAAAATGATATGTGGAGTTTGCAATTGAAATGTTTCTAATAATGCTATTTTGTGCGGGTTATGCTATTTACAACTCGTGATTGTTTATTGTTTCCGAACAAATTCTTGCCTTCGAGCAGCATCTCTCTCATGCAGTCCACTGCCATGTAGAGGATGGCGCTGATGTCAGCTCTTGAATACACACTGCCGTGAGAAGTGATGTGCTTGGCAAACTTCTCGATGGTCATCACATCGGTGTACTGCGAGATGGCGAACGCATTCTGCTTCTCGGTCTTCACCAGGTCGGTGTCCTTCTTGTCCGGCTCCTTGCCGTCCTTCTTAGCCTGGTTGATACGTGACTTTGCCTGGTTGATCTCAAGGAGGTTTGCGTTCACGCTGCGCATTACGATGCTGTAGTTAATCATACTCTGTTCTGTGTTTAAGAGTTCACTGAATCACAACTACCCGGAAAGCCCTCGTTTCTGCCCGATTTTGGGGTCTTAATAGATGACCGGCGCCTGCCATCATTTAAGCCCCGCTCCGGTCTTCATAGATGACCGGTTTTCGGCACAATAGGCTGTTCCTTCGATTGCCGCTGCAAAGATACAAAATTTCAAAGGCGAAATCAAGTTTTTATCGAAATAAGATGGTAAAAATGGCGTAAGTGCTTGATATATAGTGTTGTAAGTGAATGCTGTTTTTACGCATTGCTTGCAGGAGGGGCTTGAAGGGGATTCTGATGCAGAAGATGCTGAGGGCGAAAGTGTGTCATTAAGGGTCAGTGTCATTAAGGGTCATTAAGAAAAATGGGAAATGTCATTAAGAGCTATAGTATAATATAAATATATATTTATATTATACTATAGGGGGATTTTGCGCCCCCGAAAACCTTAATGACCCTTAATGACACTGACCCTTAATGACACGATAGAGGATTTTGATTTGTTTCTTAAGGTGAAATGTTGTGTTGGTATAATGTATTGATAAACAATAAGATATAGTCTGTTTGTGAAAGGTGCTCTTTCTAAGGGTTGTATCTTTAAAAGCTACAGGTTCTCTTCTTGTTTTCCATGTTCTCCCTCCATCCTTTGTCTTTATATTGAATAAAATTGTTATGTTATTTCTGAATTTTCCTTGTTTCTCAAGCAGGAAAACCTCATTTTCCATCTTATTTTGGCCGTTCTGAGGGGGTGAAAATTGCCTTTTGAGCCTCATTTTTGCCCTCAAAACTACTTTTCCGTTAAATAACGTGATAAAATTTGGTGGTTAGCCTGCTTTTTTATAACTTTGCTTTTACGAATGCTGAGAGGCAAGCCCCCTTTGCACGAACTTAAATAAAATTTCAATTGTTTAAATGATAATGTGTATGTATAACAGATTGATACTCAACGCTTTAGGGGGGGTAATTTTGGCTCGTCAAAATTAGCCTCAAATCATCGTGTACTTATAAAAGGACGAATAGCAGCGTGGATTCAGGCGCTGGTATTCGTCCTTTTTGCGTTTTCATTTTCCGCCTGTTCGAGCGATGAAAATGCAGAAAATCCGAAGGAAATCGACTACAAAACCCAAATTTCAGCCCACGAATGGGCGATTTCCGAGGCTTATCAGCGTGTTGGAAACCTTACTTTAGATGTAGATGCGGGGGCTGTCTATTGCCAGTTCACCGCCGATAGCGTATATTTTAACGTGGAGAAAACGGTAACAGAGATTGATGAGGAGGGCAAAATCCTGCACACCTCTACCCAGCTTTCTCCCTGCGGAAACTATGCCTATACCATCAAGAATGATCAGATAACCATCGACGATCAGACATTCAAAATGACCAGTAAAGACCAGTCCATCCTCCTCGAAAACGAGAAGTGGAGACTCGTGCTTATCAATAAATAACTGGTGCTTTATATATAATTAATGTGTAAATCCAATAGACAAAGATAAAAATGGCAAAGAAACAAGATACCATCAGCATTGGTTTTGAAGAGAAAATATGGAAGGCTGCCGATATTTTGCGAGGCAGTCTCGATGCATCTCTGTACAAGGGCGTGGTGCTCGGCCTCATCTTTCTGAAATACATCAGCGACCGCTTCGACCAGAAGTTCCAGGAGCTGCAGGGCGACGAATACGCCGACCCGGAAGATAAGGACGAATACACTGCCGAGAACATCTTCTACGTGCCTGCTGAGGCTCGATGGAGCAAGATTAGTGCTGCTGCCCACACACCGCAAATAGGCGTGGTGATAGATGAAGCGCTCATCGCTATTGAGCGTGAGAACGATAGATTGAAGAATGTTCTGCCCGGCAATTTTGCCCGTCCGGAACTGCCTAAAAACAAATTAGGTGAAGTCGTAGATCTCTTTACCAATATAGAAATGCATGATGCTGGCGAGGAGAAAGACCTCTTGGGCAGAGCCTATGAATATTGCTTGCAGAAGTTTGCCTCTCAGGAGGGAAAGAACGCTGGTGAGTTCTATACGCCTTCCTGCATTGTCCGCACACTGGTGGAGATACTGGAACCTTACGAGGGTAGAGTCTTTGACCCTTGCTGCGGTTCGGGCGGTATGTTTGTGCAGAGTGCCAAGTTTATAGATCGCCACAAGGGAAACCTGCGTAAAATCAGTATCTACGGACAGGAATCGAACCCTGATACTTGGAAGATTGCACAAATGAACCTTGCCATCCATGGTTTGGAAGCGAATCTGGGTAGAGTATATGCAGACAGTTTCTTAGATGACCAGCACCCTACGCTGAAGGCAGATTTCATTCTTGCCAATCCTCCTTTCAATCTCAGCGACTGGGGGCAGAGTGCGCTTCAGGAAGACGTGCGCTGGCAGTATGGCTTGCCACCTGCTGGCAACGCCAACTTTGCGTGGATGCAGCACATGATTCACCATCTGGCTCCAAACGGAAAGATTGGTTTGGTGCTGGCGAATGGTGCGCTTTCGAGTCAGAGTGGCGGCGAGGGACAGATTCGCCAAGCCATCATCGAAGCTGACCTGGTAGAGGGAATCGTGGCTTTGCCTTCGCAGCTGTTCTACAGTACGGGTATTCCTGTAAGTCTTTGGTTTATCAGCCGCAACAAGGCGCAGAAGGGCAAGACCGTGTTTATCGACGCCCGTAATCTGGGCACGATGGTTACCCGCAAGCTTCGTGAGCTGATGCCTGATACGGATATAAAAAAAATCTCTGACACCTTCCATGCTTTCCAGCAGGGAACCTTGGAGGATGAAAAGGGCTTCTGTGCCGTATGCACCACTGAGCAGATTGCTGCTCAGGACTTCATCCTGACTCCTGGCAGATACGTAGGAATCGCCGAAGATGAAGGCGACGGAGTTCCTTTCGAGGAGAAAATGACGAATCTTACCGGAGAGCTGAAGCAGCTGTTTGAGGAAAGCAAGAAGCAGGAAGAGGAGATAAGAGCGCAGTTGAAGAAAATTGGATGGGAGGTGTAAGTATGGAGTGGAAAGAAGTTAGATTGGGGGATATTGTATCCATTAAAAGTGGATTAGCCTATAAGGGTGCCTTTATTGGCAAAGGTGAAAATATTCTGCTAGGAATGGGATGCGTATCTTTTAAAGATAAGTTTCTATTTTCTGGTGCTAGACCTTATGAGGCTGATTGTGATGATAAATATTGTGTTGAGCCTGGCGATATTGTTTTGGCAACACGACAACAATCTGATAATCTCCCAATATTAGCAATGCCAGCCATAATTCCGTCTTCATTGAAGGCAAAAAAGATTATTTATGGTACAAATCTTTATAAGGTAGAAAACCATTCTGAAGTAACGAACGATTTTCTTTTTTGGCAATTAAAAACGCCTGATTATATAGATTATATTTCGTCTGTAAAGACTGGTTCTGTAGTTAGGATGGTAACCAAGAAGAATGTTGAAGACTATGTCTTTAGGTGTCCGCCTAAAGAGGTTAGAGATAGGATATCTAAACTTCTTTGGGGGCTCGACCGTAAGATAGAGTTGAACAACAAGATCAATGCTGATTTGGAGGAGATGGCGCAGGCTATTTTCAAGAATTGGTTCGTTGACTTTGAGCCTTTCAAGGATGGTAAGTTCGTGGATAGTGAATTGGGAATGATTCCTGAAGGATGGAAAGTAGGAAGGCTAACAGAGATTGCTTCTTATATGAATGGTCTCGCTATGCAGAAGTTCCCTCCTGAAAACAACGAGGACTCATTACCTGTTCTCAAAATAAAAGAATTAGGTCAAGGGTTCTGTGGAACAGACAGCGACAGATGTTCTTGTAACATTAAAGATGAATGTAAAATTCATAACGGTGATGTGATTTTCTCATGGTCGGGAACGCTTTTGGTTGATGTTTGGTGTGGTGGAGATTGCGGCTTAAATCAACACCTATTCAAGGTTACTTCGAAAGATTATCCAAAATGGTTTTACTATTATTGGACGAAACATCATCTGCAAGAGTTTATTCATATCGCTAAAGATAAGGCGGTTACAATGGGACACATCAAGCGAGGTCATTTAGAAGAGGCTTTGGTTGCTATTCCTGATAATGATTCAATGGAAAAGGCACATGAACTATTTGAGCCTATTCTGAGCAAGATGATTTCGTTAAGATTGGAGAACTCCCGCCTCTCCACTCTCCGTGACACCCTTCTCCCTCGCCTCATGTCAGGCGAGCTGGAAGTCCCGGAATAAGAAGAGCAACTAAAGAAAATAACGAGAAAGAAAATATAAACTAAAGTTTCGTAAGTGGTTCAGGTACGGGCTGAAGGCCCAAAAGCTCCTAGCCCAGGGCATCGCCCTGGGTATAATAGCAAACAGCAAGGCGCCCTGTAAGGGCAAAAGCTTCGTAAATATTTGATTCTTTGAAGCTTTTGCCCTTACAGGGCGACAGGTTTGCGTCCATGATTACCCAGGGCGATGCCCTGGGCTAGGGGCTTCTGCCCCTTCAGGGCGTGTGGGGCAAAACTTGCGAAAGTCCAGCTAGCCTCTACTTATTCCTTCAATTTCTAGATTTCCTCCAGTGGAAGTTCGGTGGCTGTTGCCATTGGTGATTTTAATATTGTGGCAAGCATATAAAGTCCTTGCTCTGTAAATCCCTTTACAGTTGCATGAGAAAACTTCAATGTTTCGAGGTGGTCAAAATTTTTGACCACATGCTCTTTCTCGCTGTTAGTCAGTTCGATAACATATCCAGAAGGAAACTTATCTGGATTGTTTCTTATGGCTTGGTTAACCACCTTGGTTGTTACGCCATACAATTCAGCAACATCTCTGTCAAGGATGACTTGCGTATCCCTGATGACAATGATTTTACTTTCTGTTTTTACAATAATTATTCTTCCTTGTTTTTTAGCAAGTCCATCATTTTCTTCATATCAGGCAAAGCCTTGCGTAACCTTTCAGGCATGTCATCCAACGTCTTGTAGGTAGCAACTCCCATCGGCTTGCTGTAGTCTCGAACAGCATATTCTGCATAAGAGTAGTTTGCTGATTGGCAAAGAATGATTCCAATAGACGGATTCTCGTGTGGCTTACGCACCTTGTCGTCGAGAATTTGGAGATAGCCAAAAAGTTGCCCAAGATAAGAGGTCTTAAACTCGCCAAGTTTTAGCTCTATGCAAACCATGGCGTTCAATTCTCGATTGAAAAACAGCAGGTCTGGGAATTGTTCAACACTAATGATGGCAGAGTGGTGTGTGAATGGTACTTTAAAGAAGTCCTCAACAGGAAAATCTGGAATATTAGAAATAGATAAAGTATGGAATATATCTATCTGATTTTCACTATTTTGTAATTCAGCGGTTGCAACCGCAGAATTCTCAAAGCACAATTCGGCGGTTGCAACCGCCGAATTGCTGTCAAGCATATTCCATGCTTCATAAAAACGTCTCATATCCTACATTTGAGTTCCTGAAAGTTCAGCCAGTTTCAGGCTTGTTCCTTTAATTTCTGGATTTCCTCCAGTGGAAGTTCGGTGGCTGTTGATACTTGCTCATCAGAAAGGCCCATTGACAGAAGGCGGCGAGCTGTGGCTAGCTTTTCTTTTTCCATACCTTTTTCCATCCCTTTCTTTTCATCAAACTTTCTGGTGGCATATATATCACGCATATTCTTGATGTCCTCGTCATAAAGCTCAAGTTCCTCGCGGGAAAGCTTGCGGAGGTCGCCTATCTCTGCCAACTTGCGGAAGACTGGATACTTCTCGCTGAATGGCATCTGTTCAAACATGTTCATATTCTTCATTATATAAATCCAACAATCAAATATATCCATACACTCTGCCTCCGTATGCTTGTCGAACAATGGCAGTTGGAGGTACACTATACGCATCCTGTCGGACACTCGCTGGCGTGTTTGCAAATCTGTAAGCACCAAGTCGGTACGAAACTCCTTTAGCATCGGACTCGCCGACACGAAGTCCATGAAACACACCGTATAAACTGGAGCCAAATGATAGTCCCAGATTCCCCGAATGCCCTGCTGAACGATGGCACGTGCCGTATAATACAATGCCCTGTCGGCAAAGTATTCCTGCTCTTTCTTCTGCATCTCAACGATGACATGCTTGCCTTCGTTTGTGATGCAATAGACATCGAAGACCACACCGCGGTCATCGGGGCGCAAGCCAAGTTTTTCGGTCTTGGCAAACGTCACGTCCTTGATTACCAACTCGTCTTCAAACAGTCCGTTGAGGAAAGTTATCAGACATTCTTTCGTGTCTTCGCTTCCAAATATTCTCTTGAAAGCCCAGTCAACACGTGGGTCTATAAATCTTGCCATCTGCTTACGCTTTATAAGGTCGTGG
>ENA-OUOU01001240-OUOU01001240.1-human-gut-metagenome-genome-assembly--contig:-NODE-1240-length-13716-cov-3.543152_pt1 | contig 13716 bp, 10 predicted proteins | sample MGYA00237936_ERZ548765 | MGnify/ENA primary metagenome ERZ548765 (study PRJEB26490, sample SAMN05356889) | human gut metagenome | biome: terrestrial biome; feature: human-associated habitat; material...
TAAATAATGTGAGGAGACAACATGCAATTACCATACACTGTAAAAGCCAAAAAAGCGATTGATATCGCCGGCAAAATGTCAAAATCATTACATCATAATTATATCGGAACCGAGCACTTACTGATTGGGCTATTGAAGGAAAATTCAGGAGTAGCGGCAAAAATTCTGAATGAGAATGGTGTAGAGTTAGATAAAATTGTAGATCTGATCAAAGAATTGATCGCTCCGGCAGAGGGAACAGCAGTAGCAGAATCAGATGGTTATTCACCGAGAGCAGCAAAAGTTCTTGAGAATGCAGAGAAGGAGGCAGTCAGATTTCATGCAGATGCCATTGGAACAGAACATATTCTGATTGCCATGATCAAAGAGACAGACTGTGTTGCATCCAGATTACTGACAACGCTGTCCGTCAATATGCAGAAAGTCTTTGTGGACACTCTCATTGCGATGGGGGAAGATGCAAATCTTTACCGCGAAGAATTTCAGAATGGCCGTCCGGGAAAAAAGAAAAATAATGAGGGAACCCCGACGCTGGATCAGTATTCCAGAGATCTGACACAGCTTGCAACGGAAGGAGCACTGGATCCGGTGGTTGGACGTGAGGAAGAAATCCAGAGAGTGATTCAGATTCTAAGCAGAAGAACGAAGAACAATCCATGTCTGATCGGAGAACCGGGAGTTGGTAAAACGGCTATCGTGGAAGGGATCGCAGAGCGTATCGTATCCGGCCTTGTACCGGACTCTGTTCAGGGAAAAAGAGTGGTATCTTTAGACCTATCCGGTATTGTGGCTGGTTCAAAATACCGTGGAGAATTTGAAGAGCGTATCAAAAAAGTGATTCAGGAAGTGACAAAAGCAGGAAATGTTTTGCTGTTTATCGATGAGCTTCACACAATCATCGGTGCCGGTGGCGCAGAGGGCGCGATCGATGCCTCTAATATTTTAAAACCTGCACTTGCCCGTGGTGAGATTCAGATCATGGGAGCAACGACAATCACAGAATACCGCAAATATGTAGAAAAAGATGCTGCACTAGAGCGAAGATTCCAGCCTGTGACGGTGGAGGAACCGGGCGAGGAACAGACAGTTGCAATTTTGAAAGGGCTTCGCGGTAAATACGAAGCACATCATCATGTAAAGATCACGGATGAGGCAGTCGAGGCGGCAGTCCGCCTGTCAGCGCGCTATATCAATGACCGTTTTTTGCCGGATAAGGCAATTGATCTGATGGATGAAGCAGCAGCAAGAGTGCGGTTTGGCGTGTTTAACCATACAGAGAAACTTGCGGAATTGAGAAATCAGATCACAGAAAAAGAATTACAGTTAGAGGATGCTCTGAGCAATTCCGATATTGCGCTTGCAAAACAGTGCAAGGAAGAAAAAGAAGCATTGGAAGCAGAGCTTGAGAAGCAGACAAAAAAAGCGCAGCGTGAGATCCGCAGAAAGAATCTGTCTGTCACAGAGGATGATGTGGCAGATGTTGTTTCCGGCTGGACAAAAATTCCGGTGAAGAAACTGGCAGAAGGCGAGGCAGCCCGCCTGAAAAAATTAGAGGCAACGCTGCACAAACGTGTCGTTGGTCAGGAAGAAGCTGTGACGGCTGTGGCAAAAGCGGTGAGACGTGGACGTGTCGGTTTAAAAGATCCGAGAAGACCAATCGGTTCGTTCCTGTTCTTAGGACCTACAGGTGTAGGTAAAACGGAGATTTCCAAGGCGCTGGCGGAGGCTGTTTTCGGCAATGAACAGGCGATGATACGTGTTGATATGTCGGAGTACATGGAGAAACACAGTGTTTCTAAAATGATCGGTTCCCCGCCGGGATATGTCGGACATGAGGACGGCGGTCAGCTCAGCGAGAAAGTGCGCAGGAATCCGTATTCCGTGATTTTGTTTGACGAGATTGAAAAAGCGCATCCGGATGTATTTAATATTTTACTCCAGGTGTTAGACGATGGACATATCACGGATTCCCAGGGACGCAAGGTGGACTTTAAAAATACGATCATTATCATGACATCAAATGCAGGAGCACAGTCCATTGTGGAACCGAAAAAACTAGGTTTTGCATCTTCGGATGATGAAAAGCAGAATTACGAGCGCATGAAAAACAGTGTGATGGAGGAAGTGCGCAGGATTTTCAAACCGGAGTTCTTAAACCGTATTGATGAGACCATCGTATTCCGTTCACTGAACAAAAATGATATGAAACAGATCGTCACATTAATGTTGAAGGATCTGACAGACCGTTGTAAGAGCCAGATGGATATCACACTTCATGTGCGTGACAGCGTGAAAAATTATATTGTGGAAAAAGCATACGAACCGAAATATGGAGCAAGACCACTCCGCCGCAAAATCCAGAATGAGATCGAGGATCAGCTTGCAGAAGAAATCTTAGACGGCAAGGTGAAAAAGGGTGATGAAGTGATCGTCACTACGAAAAAGAATGCAGTTGTTTTTGAAGTAAAGGAACAGTAACACAAAAATAAAAAAATCCTTAAAAATGATGAAAATGCTGGCAATCGAAATGTAGTTGAGCTATAATGATTTTACAAAATTTTTACGGTGCAGCAGGCAGAGAAGGACTGTACCACAGGAGGAAAAGATGAGCGCTATTAGTGAATTAATTCGTTCAGAAGCAGATGGAACGATCAGTTTTGGAGATTACACTCTGGATGCAAAGGCAAAGCTTGATAACTTCGGGCATCAGGGAGATCTTTATAAGGTAAAAACTTACAAAGACATCACAAAGCTGGAGCGTAATGGTATGTTTGTTTATGAATCCGTACCGGGAACAGCGGCATATCATTTGAATGCAACGGACACAGGAATTTCTTTTTCCGTGGAAGGACCGGAAGATGCTCAGATCACACTGGAGTTAGAAGAAGAGACTGAGTATGAAATTACAGTGGACGGAGCAAGCGCAGGTAAGATGAAAACAAATCTCGGTGGCAAGTTAACCGTCAGTGTGGAACTTGGAGAGAAACCGGTAGAAGTTCAGATTCAGAAATGCTAAGAAATGATAAGGGGTTGTCAGAAACGGCAACTCCTTTTGCTGTCAATAAAGGAAGGTTTTATGGCAAAAGGAAAAACAAGTATTTTTTTCTGCCAGTCCTGCGGATACGAATCGTCCAAATGGATGGGGCAGTGTCCGGGATGTAAGGAATGGAATACATTTGTAGAAGAAGTGGTGGACAAAAAGAGTGCGGGCACACTGGCAAAGCAGAAAGCAACAGCGTCAGAGGCAAAGGTACTGCCACTGTCCCAGATCGAGATGACCTATGACAAACGTGTGTCAACCGATATGAAAGAATTAGACCGTGTACTTGGCGGAGGTATTGTGCAGGGTTCCATGGTGTTAGTGGGAGGCGATCCCGGAATCGGAAAATCCACATTGCTGCTTCAGGTGTGCAGGAATCTGTCGGAGCATAACATAAAAGTGCTCTATATTTCCGGGGAGGAATCTTTGCAGCAGATCAAGATCCGTGCAGAGCGTATCGGAAATTTCGGGGACAGTCTGAAACTGCTGTGTGAGACAAATCTTGACACCATAAAGGCAGTCATTGACCGGGAAAAACCGCAGATCGTTGTAATCGATTCCATCCAGACGATGTTTAACGAAGAGGTTTCCTCGGCACCGGGCAGTGTATCACAGGTGCGCGAGTCCACAGGTGTTTTGATGCAGATCGCAAAGGGAATGGGAATCTCCATTTTCATTGTGGGACATGTGACGAAAGAGGGAGTGGTGGCAGGACCGAGGGTGTTAGAACACATGGTAGACACCGTGCTTTATTTTGAGGGAGACAGGCATGCGGCTTACCGTATTTTAAGAGGTGTAAAAAACCGTTTTGGCTCCACAAATGAGATCGGTGTATTTGAGATGCGGCAGGACGGACTTGTGGAAGTGGAAAATCCGTCTGAATACATGTTGAGCGGCAAGCCGGAGGGAGCGTCCGGCTCTGTTGTGGCATGTTCCATGGAAGGGACTAGACCAATCCTTTTGGAGGTGCAGGCACTTGTATGTCACAGTAATTTTGGGATTCCGCGAAGGACAGCGGCAGGAACGGATTTTAACCGCGTCAATCTTCTGATGGCAGTTCTGGAAAAAAGACTGGGCTTAAAGCTGGGTGACTGTGATGCCTATGTGAATATCGCAGGAGGAATCAAAATGAATGAGCCGGCAATCGACCTTGGCATTGTTCTTGCATTGATCTCAAGTTACAAGGACAAACCGATCGATGAGAAAACCATCTGTTTTGGCGAGGTCGGATTAAGCGGTGAGGTCCGCGCGGTAAATATGGCAGAACAGCGGGTGCAGGAGGCAAAAAAACTTGGCTTTGAGGTCTGTATTCTACCGGAAGTCTGCAGAAAATCCATGACAGAAGTAAAAGGTATCAGGCTGGTCGGTGTGAGCAATCTTTTAGATGCCATGAATTATCTGAAATAAAAAAATTGTATGAATTTTATAAAAAATAAAGGAAATTGAAAAATCCTGCCGAATAATAAAAATATGGAGATTTTATTGAAACGATTTTTTATATGGTGCTTCGGGAGAGACTGTCAGATATCAGAGAGGTGATACATATGACAATACGGGAAGAACTTGAAAAAATGGAGCGGGAAACATTAAGCCCTTATGCAACGCTCAGTGTGAACACGAAAGGCAGGGAACGCGGGGAAGAACAGTGTGACGTCCGGCCTGTTTTTCAGCGAGACAGGGACAGAATCCTGCATTGTAAGGCATTCCGGCGGTTGAAGAATAAGACACAGGTTTTTCTGACACCGAAGGGAGATCACTATAGGACAAGACTTTCCCATACCTTAGAGGTATCGCAGAATGCGAGAACAATTGCAAAAGCACTGCGTCTGAATGAAGATCTGGTGGAAGCAATCGCATTGGGACACGATATGGGGCATACGCCGTTTGGCCATGCCGGAGAGTATGTGTTAAACGAAATCTGTGAAGACGGATTCCGGCACAACGAGCAGAGTGTCCGTATCGTGGAAAAACTTGAGAAAAACGGCATGGGCTTAAACCTGACATGGGAAGTGCGGGATGGCATTTTAAATCATCAGTCCAAGTCCATGCCACATACTTTAGAGGGAAAAGTTGTCCGCTTATCAGATAAAATCGCCTATGTTTACCATGACGTGGATGATGCGATCCGTGCAGAGATTCTGACGGAGGATGATATTCCGTTAGAGATCCGGAAAACATTAGGTTTTACCACAAAACAGCGCTTAAATACACTCATACATAACGTGATCATGAACAGCATGGATCAGGATGACATCCGGATGTCAGCAGATATTCAGGAAGCCATGTTTGAGCTGCGCCATTTTATGTTCGATCATGTATACACAAATCCAATTGCCAAGGGTGAGGAAGTGAAGGCTAAGGCAATGATCCGGCAGCTCTTTGGATTCTACAAAGACCACATTGAGTTTCTGCCGGAAAAATACCTCGCCATGCTTGATGAAGGGGAAAAGACGGAGCGTGTGATCTGCGATTACATCGCAGGTATGACCGACCAGTACGCCATCACCAAATTCAGCGAATACTTCCTGCCGCAGGCCTGGCAGGTAGACGGATACTAAGCCAATATAGCCTGCGGCGTGGGAAGGTTGATGGGTATTATAGACAATTGCGAAACTCATAACGACCTAAATTGAATTGTGAGAAATTGACAAAAGACATGAAAGACATTGGGGAGCCGCCGGCACTTAGAAGGCAGATACAACGGTAAGTTGTGTCTGGCTTCTTAGTACCGTTGCGAGCGACACATAGCGAAAGCGTGTCTTGAATGTTTTTGTTAATTTTGAACAATTTAAAGAAGACTATGAGGAGTTTCGCAATTGGCTAATAGATATTAAAACGAAAGGAGGACACGCAGTATGCCATATTTTTCGGATGATATAATTGAAGAAGTGCGTTCCAGAAATGATATCGTGGATGTAATCGGACAGTATGTGCATCTGACGAAAAAGGGAAGCACCTATTTTGGACTGTGTCCTTTTCATAATGAGAAAACAGGATCATTTTCTGTTTCTCCGAATAAACAAATGTACTACTGCTTCGGCTGTGGAGCCGGAGGGAATGTTTTCACGTTTATGATGCAGTATGAAAACTTTACCTTCGGGGAGGCAATGGAAGCCTTGGCGGACCGGGCGGGTGTTGCCCTGCCAAAGCAGGAATATTCTGCCGCACAGAAGAGAGAGGCAGATAAAAAACAGCGGCTGTTGGAGATCAACAAAGAGGCAGCCAGATATTTTTATACATTATTGCGGAATGACCGTGGAAAACATGCACTCGCTTATTTCCAGAAAAGAGAATTGTCTGAGGAGACCATGAAAAAGTTTGGTCTGGGATATTCGGATCAGTACAGTGATGACTTATACCGGTATCTCCGTTCCAAAGGGTATGAGGATGAGATCTTAAAAGAGTCGGGGCTTGTGACAATCGATGAGAGACGCGGCGGCTATGACAAATTCTGGAACCGTGCCATGTTTCCGATTATGGATGTCCACAACAAAGTCATCGGTTTCGGTGGCAGGGTGATGGGCGATGGAGAGCCGAAGTATTTAAACTCACCGGAAACACCGATTTTTGATAAGAGCCGGAATCTGTATGGACTTAATTTTGCAAGGACCACAAAGAAACCACAGTTTTTATTGTGTGAAGGATATATGGATGTGATCGCGCTGCATCAGGCAGGATTTGACAATGCGGTGGCATCACTTGGAACTGCGCTGACGGCAGGACATGCGAATCTGTTAAAAAGGTACACCAAAGAAGTGTATTTAACCTATGACAGTGACGGCGCAGGGGTGAAAGCTGCACTCCGGGCGATTCCAATTTTAAAGGAAGTAGGGATTACGACAAAGGTAATTAATATGCGTCCGCACAAAGATCCGGATGAATTTATCAAGGCACTTGGAGCGGAAGAGTTTGAGAAACGTCTGGAGCAGGCTATGGACAGCTTTATGTTCCGCGTACATATGGCAGAGCGGGAATTTCCAATGGAGGAACCCCAGGGACAGAACCGTTTCTTTGAGCGGTGTGCGCAGATGCTTCTGGAGCTTTCCGATGAACTGGAGAGGAATCTTTATATAGAAGCCATTGTAAAGGAATACGGCAGCTATGGAGTGGGCACGGAGGATATCCGGAAAAGGGTCAACACGCTGGCTCTGAAGGGAACGCCTGCAGAGAAACGGATCCAGCCAAAGTCCGGGACTCCGGAAACAAAGAAAAAGGAATCCGCCGCAGACAAAGCACAGAAGCTGATGCTGACCTGGCTTGTAAATTATCCGGGTATTTTTGAACAGGTGGAAAAATACATTTCCCCTTCCGATTTTGTGGTACCGCTGTATAAAGAGGTAGCCCAGATGCTGTTTGAACAGCATAAGGAGGGAGAGACCAATCCGGGAAAGCTTCTCAACGCCTTTACAGACAGTGAGGAGCAGCGGGAGGTGGCATCTCTTTTTAACGCCACCATTCATCTGGAAAACGAAGGAGAACAGCAGAGGGCTTTTTCCGATGCGCTGCTGCGGATCAAGGAAGAGAGCCTCAAAGAAAAAAACCGTACCTGGGACCCGTCAGACATGGCAGGGCTTCAGGAACTGATAAAAGCAAAAAAAGAACTGGAAGACCTTGGAAGAAAGAGGCAGCAACTGCATATTTCTTTCAATTAAGGATAAAATATAAACACTATATGGAGGTATAGAGCACCTATGGAAATGAATATGGCAAAATTCAGCGAGAAACTTGTAGAGCTTCTTGAACTTGCGAAAAAGAAAAAGAATGTGCTGGAATATCAGGAGATCAGCGACTTCTTCAAGGACTCTCCACTGGAAGTAGATCAGATGGAGAAGGTTTTTGACTTCCTGGAGGCCAGCGGTGTGGACGTTCTCCGTATCACAGAAAACAGCGGTGACGAACTCCTCCTTGATAACGATATGGATATGGATGGGATGGAAGATGAGGAAGAGGTAGAGCTTGATAAGATCGACCTCTCTGTACCGGAAGGTGTCAGCATCGAGGATCCGGTCCGTATGTACCTGAAAGAGATCGGTAAAGTCAGTCTGTTAAGTGCAGATGAGGAGATCGAGCTTGCCAAGAGAATGGAAAAGGGGGATGAAGCTGCCAAGAAACGTCTGGCAGAGGCCAATCTCCGTCTTGTTGTCAGCATTGCAAAGCGTTATGTTGGACGTGGAATGCTGTTCCTCGACCTGATCCAGGAGGGAAATCTTGGCCTTATCAAAGCTGTTGAAAAATTTGATTACAGAAAAGGCTACAAGTTCAGTACCTATGCAACCTGGTGGATCCGTCAGGCTATCACAAGAGCCATTGCGGATCAGGCACGTACCATCCGTATCCCTGTGCATATGGTTGAGACCATCAACAAGCTGATCCGTGTTTCCCGTCAGCTGCTCCAGGAGCTTGGACGTGAACCTACACCGGAGGAAATCGCTGAGGAGATGGACATGCCGGTAGACCGTGTACGTGAGATCCTTAAGATCTCTCAGGAGCCGGTATCTCTGGAAACTCCTATCGGTGAGGAGGAAGACAGTCATCTTGGCGATTTCATCCAGGATGATAATGTTCCGGTACCTGCAGATGCAGCTGCATTTACACTTCTGAAGGAGCAGCTGGTAGAAGTCTTAAGTACGCTTACTGACCGTGAACAGAAGGTTCTCCGCCTCCGTTTCGGACTGGACGACGGACGTGCCAGAACTCTGGAGGAAGTTGGTAAAGAGTTCAATGTCACAAGAGAGCGTATCCGTCAGATCGAGGCAAAAGCTCTGCGCAAGCTGCGTCATCCCAGCCGCAGCCGCAAGCTGAAGGATTATCTTGACTGATAAAAATATATCCGTACAGCTTTCCATGCGTCTTTGTGCCATTGCCGGTATGGTAACAAAAGGAAACCGGCTGGCAGACGTAGGATGTGACCATGGCTATCTGTCAATCTGGCTTGTCAGTGAAAAAACAGTTCCGTCAGCCATTGCCATGGATGTACGTCCGGGACCGCTTTCAAGAGCCAGGGAGAATATTACCCGTTATGGCCTTGAAGATTACATAGAGACCCGTTTGAGCGACGGGCTTGCGAAGCTTGAGCCGGGAGAAGGTGATACCCTGGTGATCGCGGGAATGGGTGGTCCTCTGATGGAAAGGATATTAAAGGATGGAGCGAAGGTCCGGGAGGGGTTTCAGGAACTGATCCTGCAGCCTCAGTCGGACCTTCCTCATTTCCGGCATTTTCTTTCTGAGATCGGCTGGGAGATCGTAAGGGAAGAAATGATAAAAGAAGACGGAAAATTTTATCCTATGATGAAAGCGGTACGTAACAATGCGGGAGAAAAGACTGTTTACACAGAGGAAGAGGCCTGGTTTGGACCTCTCCTTCTGAAAAAATGTCACCCGGTCCTTAAAGAGTATCTTCTACGGGAGGAAATGATCCGTAAGAAAATACTTGCCGGTCTTTCCGGGGCAGAGTCTGTTTCCGCAAAAACTCGTCTGGCAGAAGTAAAGGAGGAAATGGAGCTGATCCATACAGCTCTGAAACGATATGAAAGCATATGAACTGATCGAATGGCTGAATGAGCACCATCCGCAAAAATTTGCGGAGGACTGGGATAATGTGGGACTGCTGGTGGGAGATGACCAGAAAGAGATTTCCCATGTATTTCTTGCACTGGATCTTACGGAATCGGTGTTGGATGAGGCGGTGGATGCTGGTGCGGATATGATCCTTACCCATCACCCAATGATCTTTTCCGGAATCAAAAAGATCAACAACCATACCTTTACCGGAAGAAAGATCCTCCGTCTGATAAAGGAGGATATCCCGTATTTTGCCATGCATACCAATTATGATGTGATCGGAATGGCAGATTTAAGCGCAGAGCATCTGAAGCTTCAGGATACAAGGGTGCTTACAGTTACCGATGGATCCGGGGAGCAGCCGGAGGGGTTCGGAAGAGTAGGAAAGCTTCCCCATGTTATGACTCTTGGTGAGTTTGGAAAATATGTAAAAGAATGCAATCATCTTCCGGATGTGCGGGTTTACGGTGATCTGGATCGGAAGATCGAGACTGTGGCGATCTGTACAGGAAGCGGAAAGAGTATGATCGGTGATGTAATGGCCGCCGGTGCGGATGTGTATGTGACCGGAGATATTGATTATCATACTGCCATCGATACTATGGCGGATGGTCTGGCGATCGTAGATGCCGGACATTACGGTACGGAGTATATTTTTGCGGAGGCTATGGAGAAGGAACTGAATGAGGCATTCTCTGCGCTTAAGACAACCTGCGCCAGTGTGAAAAATCCATATACTGTTTTGTAAAAGCGGATTGCAAAAAGTGCTTGTATTCATGAATATGTAGTGGGACGGAATACGATTATCTGTTTCGGAAAAATGAATTGTGAAACACATGGCTGTCCGAAAAATCGGGCAGCTGTATAAATATGTAAGCCTGTGGAGGGGATCGTTATGGAACAGACAATGATTAAAGTGACCATAAACGGAGAAACAAGGGAATATCCCAAGATGACCCCATATTCCGAGATTGTAAAGGATTATGAGGGAGAAACAGAGTATCCGGTGATTCTTGTAACTGAGAACGGGAAACTCCGAGAACTTCACAAGAAGCTGCGGCATGACTGTACCCTGGGATTTATAACCACAAAGGACAGTGCCGGTCGAAAAACCTATCGGAGAAGTGCGATCTTTATTCTTTTGAAGGCAATTTTTGATGTAGCTGGAAAAGAGAATGTGGATCATGTTGTGATCCATTATTCTATTGGAAATGCTCTTTATTTTACCATGAAAGGCAGTGCTACCCTGGATCAGGAGCTTCTTGACCGGGTAAAAGTGCGGATGCGGGAACTGGTAGAACGGAAGCTTCCGATTTGCAAACGCAGTGTCAGCACGGATGATGCCGTTTCCATGTTCCACAGGCATCATATGTATGATAAAGAAAAGCTGTTCCGTTATCGACGGGTTTCCAGAGTGAATATTTACAGCCTGGAAAATTTCGAGGATTATTTTTACGGATTTATGGCACCGGATACCGGCTATGTGAAGTATTTTGATCTGCAGCTTTATGATGAAGGCTTTGTGCTGATCCTTCCGAGGCAGAAGAACCCGGATGTGCTGGAGCCTTTTGAACCCCAGGCTAAGATCTTCCATGTGCAGAAGGAATCGGAAGAGTGGGGCGATAAGCTGGATGTTGCCACTGTAGGAGATCTCAATGACCGGATCACAAGAGAAGGTGTGCAGAGCCTGATGCTGATCCAGGAGGCACTTCATGAGGCCAAGATTTCTTCGATTGCCGAGGAGATCCGGAGAAGGGGCAATGTAAAGTTCGTAATGATCGCAGGTCCGTCTTCTTCCGGAAAGACCAGTTTTTCTCACAGATTATCTATTCAGCTTTCTGCTCATGGTCTGAAGCCGCATCCCATTGCTGTGGATAACTATTTTGTGGATCGTGAACATACGCCGCTGGATGAATTCGGAGAAAAGAATTATGAGTGTCTGGAAGCCATTGACACGAAGCAGTTTAATGAAGATATGCTGAATCTTCTTTCGGGAAAAATCGTGGATCTTCCTACATTTAATTTCAGGACCGGATGCAGGGAATACCGGGGAGACCAGCTTCAGCTTGGAAAAGATGATATCCTGGTCATCGAAGGCATTCACGGGCTTAATGACAAGCTGAGTTATGCCCTTCCAAAAGAGAGTAAGTTTAAGATCTATATCAGTGCGTTGACACAGCTGAACATTGATGAGCATAACCGGATCCCCACAACGGATGGAAGACTGATCCGCCGAATTGTCCGTGATGCACGTACACGCGGAACTTCCGCAAAGGATACCATTGCAAGGTGGCCTTCTGTACGGAGAGGCGAGGAGCAGAATATTTTTCCGTTCCAGGAGGAAGCAGATGTGATGTTTAATTCAGCTCTTGTGTATGAGCTTGCCTGCCTGAAGGTTTATGCGGAACCGCTGCTTTTTGGAATTGACAAGAGTGAACCGGAGTATCAGGAGGCGAAGCGGCTTTTGAAGTTCCTGGATTATTTTGTGCCGGTGCCCTGTGAGGGGGTTCCGTTTAACTCGCTTCTGAGGGAGTTTATCGGTGGCAGCTGTTTTAATGTATAATAAATAAAGATATGTGTAGATAGAAGGCTCTGTGCAGTGCAGATATCGGTTGGCGCAAAGATGAGAAGATTAGGATTTCTCTGTGCATAGGATCTGTGGTGTGTGGAGCCTTTTGAGTGTGAATCGGAAAAGTTAAAGTCCTCTGTGGTGCTGCGGATGGATGACGGGATTTACAGGACTTAAAGGAAAGGGAAAATGATCATGAAAGAAAAAATACAATTGACAAAACTGGCTCCAAACTGTGGCTGTGCAGCTAAGGTAGGACCGGGGACTCTGGCGGGAGTTCTTGGAGGGCTGCCAAAGTTCTGCGATCCGGATCTTCTGGTTGGAACGGACACTTCGGACGATGCGGCCGTTTATAAGGTTTCCGAAGATCTGGCACTGATCCAGACACTGGATTTTTTTACTCCGGTGGCAGATGATCCTTATGATTTCGGGCAGATCGCGGCGGCAAATGCATTGAGTGATGTGTATGCCATGGGTGGAACTCCGAAGACGGCTTTGAATATTGTGGCGTTTCCGAAGGATATGGATGTGGAAATCCTCGGGGAAATCCTGCGTGGTGGTGCAGATAAGGTGATGGAGGCTGGTGCGGTTCTTGCCGGTGGCCATACGATCCAGGATGATACACCAAAGTATGGGCTCAGTGTGACGGGTTTTGTAGATCCGAGGAAGTTCTGGAAGAATTTTGGAGCGCAGACCGGGGATAAGCTGATCCTGACGAAGGCGCTGGGTGCGGGGATCGTGAATACGGCGATCAAGGCGGATCTGGTGACGGAAGGTGCACGTAAGGCGGTTTTGGCTTCCATGAAGAAACTGAACCGGGATGCCTGTGAGGTTTTTAAAGAGTTTGAGGTTCATGCCTGTACGGATGTGACGGGGTTTGGCCTTGGGGGACATGCTACGGAGATGGCTGTGGCCAGTGACCGGACGGTTGTGATCGATACGGAGAAGCTGCCGGTGCTTCCGGATGTGAAGGAGTTTGCTTCTATGGGATTGATTCCGGGTGGGGCTTACAGGAATCGGGAGTTTGCTGAGAAAACCGGAGTGAAAAGTGTGGCAGAGCTCTGGCGGGAGGATCTGGTGTTTGATCCGCAGACTTCTGGGGGATTGCTGGCGGCGGTTCCGGAGAGGGATGTGCAGGAGATCATGAAGCGGCTAGATGCGGCTGGTCTGCAGGCTGGGGTGATCGGTGAGGTTGTGGATCGGCGGGAGTGGACGTTGGTGCTCCGGTAGGAAATTAATTTACGAACGAATGTTTGGATGATGACGTCAGAGTGGATGGTTGCGTAGGGGGATACTGCTGGGGAAAGTGGTGGTAGCAGAATGACGGATGGCGGATGGCGGACGCCTGGGGGAGAGGATATCGGTCCGGGCAGGGACTCCGTCGGGGGATACTACTAGGACTCCGTGAGTCGGCTAAAAGCATTGCGGCAGGGCCAGAACTCGCCGTTGGCTCAAACAGCTGACCCTGCCGCAATAACGCCCTCTCCCGCAACCTAAGTTGTATCACCCCTCCTCCGCAACAGCCCGAACCGATATCCTCTCCCTC
>ENA-OUOU01001245-OUOU01001245.1-human-gut-metagenome-genome-assembly--contig:-NODE-1245-length-13700-cov-4.115134_pt1 | contig 13700 bp, 10 predicted proteins | sample MGYA00237936_ERZ548765 | MGnify/ENA primary metagenome ERZ548765 (study PRJEB26490, sample SAMN05356889) | human gut metagenome | biome: terrestrial biome; feature: human-associated habitat; material...
AAACCGCTGTGAGCGCGGACTTGGAAAAGAAAAGAACAAGGATCATATCCCGAACCTTTTCGATTACAAATATAAAAGGATTTTTTCCTATGAACCTCTTTCCGCAGATAAGGCTACCCGTGGACAGGTTGGTATCCCACGTGTTCTGAATATGTTTGAGAATTACCCGTTCTGGTATACCTTCTTCACAGAGTTGAAATACCAGGTGGTGCTTTCTCCTACTTCCACACGTAAGATCTACGAGCTGGGTATTGAGTCCATCCCAAGTGAATCCGAATGCTACCCGGCCAAGCTTGCTCACGGACATGTCACATGGCTGATCCGTAACGGTGTGAAATTTATCTTCTACCCATGCATCCCTTACGAACGCAACGAGTTCCCGGATGCGGTCAACCATTATAACTGCCCGATCGTTACTTCCTATGCGGAAAATATCAAGAACAATGTGGACGAGCTCAGTGATCCATCCATCACCTTCCGCAACCCGTTCCTGGCATTTACTTCCGAGGATATCCTAACAAACCGCCTTGTGGAAGAATTCCAGGATATTCCTGCCGCCGAGGTCAAAGCTGCTGCCCACAAGGCCTGGGAAGAACTTGCAGCCGTACATACGGATATCCAGAAAAAGGGTGAGGAAACCCTGCAGTACCTGAAAGAAACCGGCCGCCGCGGAATCGTTCTTGCAGGCCGTCCATACCATATTGACCCGGAAATCCACCACGGTATCCCGGATATGATCAACAGCTACGGAATCGCCGTATTTACCGAAGACTCCGTTGCACACCTTGGACATCTGGAGCGTCCCATCCGTGTCAACGACCAGTGGATGTATCACTCCCGTCTCTACTCTGCCGCAAATTTTGTAAAAACAAGAGAGGATCTGGATCTGATCCAGCTGAATTCCTTCGGATGCGGACTTGATGCCGTTACCACCGATGAGGTTTATGAGATCCTGGATGGAAGTGACAAGATCTACACCTGCCTGAAAATCGATGAGGTCAACAACCTGGGTGCGGCAAGGATCCGTATCCGTTCCCTGATCGCTGCTATCCGTGCAAAACAGGCACAGAATAAAAAAAGGAACATCAATCCGGCTTCCATTGAGAAGATATCCTTTACCAAGCAGATGCGTAAGGAGTACACCATTCTCTGCCCGCAGATGTCTCCATTCCACTTCGGAATCTTTGAGGCTGCTTTTAAAGCATCCGGCTATAACCTGGAAGTCCTCCCCAACGACAACAAGCATGCTGTTGATGTGGGCCTTAAATATGTAAACAACGATGCCTGCTATCCGTCCCTGATGGTTGTGGGACAGATCATGGATGCTCTTCTTTCCGGCAAATATGACCTGAACAAAACTGCAGTCATCATGTCTCAGACAGGCGGCGGCTGCCGTGCCTCCAACTATATCGCATTCATCCGCCGTGCTCTGAAAAAAGCCGGCATGGAACAGATTCCGGTTATCTCCCTCAACTTAAGCGGACTGGAGAGCAACCCTGGCTTTAAGCTGACACTGCCGCTGATCAAGCGTATCGTTTACGGTGCCGTATTCGGTGATATCCTGATGAAATGCGTATATCGCATGCGTCCTTACGAGCTGGAAAAGGGTATCGTAAACCGCAAGCACAAAATCTGGGAGCAGCGCGTCATTGCCTTCGTAACAGGCAGCAGCGTCAGCCATGGTACCTTCAAAAAAATGTGCCGTGAGATGGTCCATGATTTTGATACGATCCCGATCTCCGATGAGAAAAAGCCTCGCGTTGGTATCGTAGGTGAGATCCTTGTCAAGTTCCTGCCTGCTGCCAACAACCACCTGGCAGATCTTCTGGAGGCAGAAGGGGCAGAACCGGTTGTTCCGGATCTTATTGACTTTATCTGCTACTGCTTCTACAACCAGAATTTCAAGGTTGAAAAGCTTGGATTCAAGAAATCCAAGGCAACCATCGCAAATCTTGGTCTCAGAGCCATCGACTGGCTGAGAAAAACAGCAAATGAGGCTCTGGAGCAGAGCCGCCACTTTACACCGGCCGCAGATATCCGTGATCTTGCAAAAATGGCTGCGCCCATCGTTTCTGCCGGAAATCAGACCGGTGAAGGATGGTTCCTGACCGGAGAGATGATGGAACTCATCCATGGCGGTGTCCCGAACATCGTCTGCATCCAGCCTTTTGGATGCCTGCCGAACCACATCGTAGGAAAAGGTGTCATCAAGGAAGTTCGCCGTGAGCATCCGGAAGCCAACATTGTTGCCATCGACTACGATCCAGGTGCCAGCGAAGTAAATCAGCTGAACAGGATCAAGCTTATGCTTTCCACAGCACAGAAGAATCTGCATAAAGACGATAAAAAAGACGCATAACAAGAAATGTAGGTTACAAACATCTTTTTCCCAAAAAACAAATTCAAAGCTGCACAGCCGCAGGATTCCTGCCGGCTGTGCAGCTCTTTTTATTTCAGATATGATTCCTGTCAGACAGATTTTTTCTCTGATCCATCACTCTTCACAGGAGGCTTTGCACGGAGCATCAAAGCTCGGGTTAAAGGCATAGAAATTTTTGGCATCCAGCTGCTCCTGCACGGATCTCAGTGCTTCACCGAAACGCTGGAAATGGACTACCTCTCTTGCCCGAAGGAAACGGATGGGATCTGCAACCTCCGGGATATTTTTCACCACCCGGAGGATATTATCGTAGGTGGAGCGTGCCTTCTGTTCTGCCGCCAGATCTTCAAACAGATCCGTGATCGGATCACCCTTACTCTGGAATTCGCAGGCATTAAAGGGCACTCCACCTGCAGCCTGCGGCCAGATTCCCACCGTGTGGTCAATATAATACGGCCCAAGTCCGCTGTTCTCGATTTCTTCCATAGAAAGATCCTTTGTCAGCTGATGGACAATGGTGGACACGATTTCCAAATGTGCCAGTTCTTCTGTTCCCACATCATTGAGCACTGCCGCGACCATCCGGTTCGGTGCGGTAAAACGCTGGGAAAGATACCGCATGGAAGCTCCTATTTCTCCGTCCGGCCCGCCATACTGGCTGGATATAAACTGTGCCAGCTTTGCGTTAGGCGTCTTGATATTTACAGGATACTGGAGTCTTTTTTCATAATTCCACATACCTTATCTGCACCCTCCTTCCTGTTCCCATGGAAACGGCTGTTCCATCCACTGCCATGACTTAAGATTGCTGTCGTTTCCGGTATCAATGGTCAGCGGTCCATAAAATTTTGCATATTTTTCCAGAAGCTCATTTCTTCTTGCTGAAAGCTCACTGTAATATTCAAGAGCTCTTTTTTCTTTTGGATGCGTATCCAGAAAAAGGAGAAGATCGTCAATGGCAAAGCTTACCTGGTCAATAAACTGCAGCAGTTCTTTTTTGGAAGTACAATTTCCATACATCATCGACTTCCTCCTCTCCTGCCGCAGAACGGCTTGCAAAGCTCAGGGAAAATAGTTCCGACCTGAAGAGCTTTTTTCAGCTCAAAGGTAGGCGCAAATTCCTGGTATGGCACATACGCCATTGCAGGAACCTGTTTTGCCATATCAGAAAATGATCGATCCGTCCGGCCTGCCATCCCGCTATTCATCCCACAGGTATACTGATATGGCCGGCAGCCCGAACGATTCATCTGAAATCGGTCCATAATCGAAATCCTTTCATTCATGATCACGCTATATTTTATGACCGTTTTTTAAACTTGTGAAAACAGGAATGTTCACTTTCCTTCATATATATCTATCTTTCTGCCATTTTTTTCTATATATACAGGAAAATATTACTGTTTAAAAATCAGATATACAGTGCTATAATATCCTTGCCTATCTTTACACGGATGGGCGCTTTTACTTATGATTTGTAGCCCTGACCGGCTATTGAAGGAGGAAATTATGCAGGTAATTATTGTAGGCTGCGGAAAAGTCGGTAGAAATCTTGCAGAGCAGCTTCAGGCAGAGGATATTGATATCACTCTTGTCGACGTTATTGCCGACAAGATCAATGATCTCTGCGAAAATATCGACGCTATGGGAATCGTCGGTAATGGTGCCAGCATCAATACTTTAATGGAGGCAGGTGTTGATACTGCAGATATTCTGATCGCAGTTACCGCTTCTGACGAGTTGAACCTTCTCTGCTGTCTGATCGCGCAGAAGGCCAACCACTGTCAGACCATCGCCCGCGTCCGTAACCCCATTTATGAAAAAGAAATCGGATTCATCAAAGAACGTCTTGGTGTTACCATGATCATTAACCCGGAGTTTGCCGCTGCCCAGGAAATTTCACGGCTTCTCCGTTTTCCATCTGCGATCAAGATTGACACCTTTGCACGTGGTCGTGTAGAACTTCTCAAGTTTAAAGTTCTCCCGGAATTCAAGCTGGACGGAATGAGCGTTTCCCAGATCTCAGATGCTTTCCGAAGTGATATTCTGGTCTGCGCGATCGAGAGCCGTGACAATGTATCCATTCCTGGTGGTGATCACATTATACACGACGGAGATATGGTTTCCATTCTGGCTTCTCCGCTTAATGCAGCGGCATTTTTCCGTAAGATCGGTCTCAAGACCAATCAGGTCAAAAACTGTATCATCGTAGGTGGCGGAACCATTTCCTATTATCTTGCCCATGCACTTCTGGGTATGAAGATCAGTGTCAAGATCATCGAGCAGAACAAAAACCGCTGTGAGCACTTAAGCGAACTGCTTCCAGATGCGACTATCATCAATGGTGACGGAACGAACCGTTCTCTTCTGCTAGAAGAAGGACTTTCCGAGTCCGAATCCTTTGTCACTCTGACAAATCTGGATGAGGAGAATGTATTTCTTGCTCTCTTTGCCAAAAGCATCTCCGATGCCAAGCTGGTTGCCAAGGTCAACCGTCTGGAATTTGATGATGTCATTGATAACCTTGACATCGGAAGCGTCATTTATCCGAAATATATCACAGCCGACTATATCCTGCAGTATGTACGTGCCATGCAGAACAGCATCGGCAGCAATGTAGAAACCCTTTATCATATTCTGGATGGCAATGCAGAAGCACTGGAATTTGCGATCCGTGAGGAATCTGCCGTAACTTATATCCCTCTTGCAGAGCTGAATCTCCGCAAGAATCTTCTGGTGGGATGCCTGAACCGCAACGGCCGCATCCGCATTCCCCGTGGTCAGGATATGATCCAGGTGGGAGATACCGTGATCATCGTAACCACTCACAAGGGGCTTCGCGACATCACAGATATACTTGAAAAATAGAGGTACTGCCAAATGAATTATTCGATTATTATTTATATCCTGGGATGGATCATGAATGTGGAGGCTGTCTGTATGCTGGTTCCCGGCATCACTGCCCTTATCTACCGCGAAAAATCCGGTATTGCCTTCCTGATCACAATTCTGGCATGCCTGGCGATCGGTGTTCCACTGGTCAGCCGCAAACCGTCCAAGAAAGCGTTTTACTCCCGTGAAGGCCTTGTGACTACTGCTTTAAGCTGGATCGTCCTCAGTATTGTCGGTGCTGTGCCGTTTGTGCTCAGCGGGGCTATCCCGAATCCCATTGATGCTTTTTTTGAGATTGTTTCCGGTTTCACTACAACCGGTTCCAGTATTCTCTCCGATCCATCACAGATGCCTTACAGCATCAATATCTGGAGATGTTTTTCCCACTGGATCGGTGGTATGGGTGTTCTGGTATTTATCCTGACACTGCTTCCGCTTGCAGGTGGCTATCATATGAACCTTATGAAGGCAGAAAGCCCCGGTCCTTCCGTAGGAAAGCTTCTTCCAAAAGTCCAGTCAACTGCCAAGATCCTGTACAAGATCTACATTGCACTCACTGTTGCACTGATCATCCTCCTGCTTCTTGGGGGGATGCCTCTTTACGACAGTCTCTGTGCAGCATTTGGAACTGCCGGAACCGGTGGGTTCGGAATCAAATCCGACAGTATGGGAAGTTACAGCTTATATATTCAGATCGTCATCACTATCTTTATGATCCTGTTTGGCGTTAACTTCAATGTCTATTTTCTTCTTCTCACCAGGAAGTTTTCTCAGGCATTGAAATCTGAAGAGGTCCGCTGCTACTTCTTTGTGATCATCGCTTCTGCCCTGATGATCACATTCAATGTCCGACATCTGTTTGACAATGTGTGGGAAGCACTTCAACAGGCATTTTTCCAGGTTAGTTCTATTATCACCACCACCGGTTATGCCACTACGGATTTTAACCAGTGGCCTGCGGTATCCAGAACGATTCTGGTACTGCTTACCTTCTGTGGTGCCTGTGCTGGCAGTACAGGCGGCGGAATCAAGATTTCCCGTCTTCTGCTTCTTGCAAAATCCGTCCGCAAGGAACTGCATCTTTATCTGCATCCCAATGCAGTAAAAAAGATCAAAATGGACGGAAAAGCGGTGTCTCACGAAGTTATGCGTGCCACCAATATTTATATGATCGTTTATCTGATGATCGTGGCTACATCTATCTTTATCATCAGTTTTGATGAATTTGATCTTGTAACAAATTTCACAGCCGTAGTCACCACTTTAAACAATGTGGGTCCCGGTCTTTCCCTGATCGGTCCTACCGGAAACTTCGGGATCTTTTCTCCGCTGTCCAAGCTGGTCCTTTCTTTCGATATGCTGGCCGGCCGACTGGAGCTATTTCCGATCCTGATCCTTTTCCTTCGTGAAACCTGGAAGAAATTCTGATAAATATTCGTCATATTTTGCTATGTTTGTGGCATAAATTGTTCTTTTCACATTTATTTCAAATGTTAGACACACTTTCTTCACATTTTTACTGTATATTATAAACCATAGAAGGTGATGAACTTTCTATAATATTTTTCTTTTTCATACGCGCCGGTACGAAAGTACCGGCCTCCTTCCATTTATGGAGTATTTTTTTCCACTCCCTCATAATCGAAATCCGGAATAAAGCTTTCTGAAGCAGTTTCTCCTTCCTGTATAAATCCATTCTGAATCCCCATATCCACAGCAGCATCCAGAACTTTTTCATACTCTCTTTTTGTAACTTTCCGGTTTAATTCCTTAAATTCCACAAATTTTCCCACCGGCGTATACTGATTCATAATACTGATATAAATATCTTCCCCATAGGTTTCATGAAGATACCTCAGAGCCTTTATGGAATTTCCTGTATGTCCCGGCAGGATCAGATGACGGACAATAGTTCCTTTCCGGATGTATCCATCCTCTCCAAACTCACATTTCCCGGTCTGACGCACCATCTCTCCAATTGCAGCCTTTGCAGCCTGCACATAATCCGGCGCATAAGAAAATTTCTGTGCAAGCTCCGGATCCAGATATTTCAGATCCGGAAGATAAATGTCCACATATCCTTCCAGAAGCTTCAGGGTTTCTGTTTTTTCATACCCGCTGGAATTATACACCACCGGAATATCCAGACCATTCCTTCGGGCCATATCCAGTGCCTCTATGATCTGTGGTACATAGTGTGCACCTGTTACCAGATTGATGTTTGCAGCTCCTTTTTCCTTCAGTTCCAGAAAAATCTCTCCAAGCCGTTCCACACTTACAGCCCGTCCCCTGCTCCCGATGGCAATATCATGATTCTGGCAGAAACAGCAGCGCAACCCGCACCCGGAAAAGAACACTGCCCCGGAGCCTTTTGTTCCGGAGATACAGGGTTCCTCCCACATATGAAGTGCAGCCCTTGCCAGATAAATTCTCTCATCCATGCCACAGAAGCCTTTTTTCCCTGCACTCCGGTCTGCCAGGCATTCTCTTGGACAAAGAGCACAAGCTGACATAATTTCTTCCGTACAGTGCGCGCTCCCTGCCATACTGCTGATTTTATTTTCATTCTCCACTTTCACTTTTCTCCTGATCTTTCTTCCAATATCGTTATTTTCTGTTATCTAGTACTAGTTTAGCACATCACGTCTGCTGCCAACAAGGCTTTCTCTGTTTACACTATATCCTTAATATAGTACAATGGATTTCATGGAATCTTAAGAATTTACCCCTTTCGTCTTAATTTCCGGCTGCTATTCTAATAACATCAGGGAGGTACAAAAAAGTGGCTAACATACTTGTTTGCGATGACGACAAAGACATCGTGGAAGCTATCGAAATCTATCTTACGCAGGAAGGCTATCACATTCTGAAAGCCTATGACGGACAGGAAGCACTGGATATCCTGAACAGCGAAACTGTAGATCTGCTGATCATCGATGTGATGATGCCCCGTCTCGACGGGATCCGGGCAACGGTCAAGATCCGGGAAAGCAATCCTCTGCCCATCATCATCCTGTCCGCAAAATCTGAAGACACGGACAAAATCCTGGGCCTTAACATCGGTGCAGATGACTATATCACCAAACCTTTCAATCCTCTGGAGCTGATCGCCAGGGTAAAATCCCAGCTGCGCCGGTACACACAGCTTGGCTCCGCTGCACCGACAGCATCGGAACATATCTACACAACCGGAGGTCTTACGGTAAACGACGACAAAAAAGAGGTGCTGGTAGATGGAGAAGCGGTACGGATGACGCCCATCGAATATAATATCCTGCTTCTTCTCATGAAAAATCCCGGACGTGTTTTTTCCACCACACAGATCTACGAGAGCATCTGGAATGAAGATGCTCTGGCCGCGGATAACACGGTAGCTGTCCACGTCCGTCACATTCGCGAAAAGATTGAGATCAACCCCAGGGATCCCCGCTATCTGAAAGTTGTCTGGGGCCTGGGTTATAAAATCGAAAAACTGAGCCGGTGAGCCAGCCGGCCATGAAGTATCTGTACTTCAGAAAGGGGTATTATGAATAAAAATAAACATACGGAAAAAAACCGTTCATTTATGCGCATTCCTGCTCTTGTCCTTGCCCTTATCCTGCCTCTGATCATGGTCTTTTCAGCGGCACTGGTGATCCAGGCAGGTATCCGGATGGACTCTGCCGAGGATCTTAAAACAAAGGATTATTTCCAGACCTCTGCTTTTGCTGACAGCTTTTACTCAAAAGCTTCCGCGATCCTGTCCGGAATCTCAGCCAGAGAAATCCTAGATAAAACAAACGAAGATGCATACATTGATCTCGGAGAGCTTTATAACGGAGATTCCCTCTCCTTCAAAAACACCTCCGGACTAGCCTATTCCTTCAATGATCTTAAGGAATGGAGCTCACAGAGTATCCATTCCAATGATGACTGGATCGTCCTGGGCCTTACCACCCCGGAGGGTGAAAAAAAATATATGTACTATTCCGATTTCAAAAAAGCTCTGGAAGACGGAACCCTGCAACTAAATGCCAACTCCGGTGCCCTGAAACACGAGGGAATTTCCCAGAAAGACTGGATTGAGAGGATTCTTTCCGCTCTGAGCGCCGAATATGCAGACGGCGGCATCCAGTCACAGGAACCTTTGAAAAACATCACAGACAAAAACGGAAACGTGGTTTACACAGACGTGGCAGATATGCTCACTCCGATCCTTGATATCCCCTGTGCACCGGAAGGTTACGACAGTCTCCTGGATTACATGAATTCCACCTCATCCAAAACCAGGAATTTCAAGGGGAACCTGAACGATGCCTTTGAGCAGCTGGATAATGCCCGGGATCTTTTTTCCAGCTGGACAGAAGCTGCTCAGACACTGGATGAATACAGCAGTGATAATTCCAATATCCATTATGCCTATACGGATAACACCTCACAGAAAATCTTCACAAATACAGATGCAGCCTATACTTCCGACCTGACTGATATTTCCGGTTTTTCAGACAAAAAGCCTTACGTGTTCCTAAATGTCAACGAAACTGCCACAGATGAGAAAAATGCCCGGAATGGTCTTATGAATCTGAACCTTTCCGCTGCTGCAAACCCTTCTGTAGGAAACTGGATCGATCTCCTTCGAAACTCCACATACGATGAAAACTGCAGTTTTCTTGCCTGGATCGATGATACCAGCCTTCCTGTACAGGATTCCATTAAAACTGACAGACAGCATTTCCTGACTTACCGTACTTTATTTATCCCGGCTGCTGTGATCACCATGATCAGTTTTCTGCTCTTTATCATAGATTTTATCTGGCTTACTGTCCACACCGGAAAAAGAAATTCCGCTAGCGGTAATACAGACACTGCTCAACCAGAACTGAACTTTTTTGACAGGATCTATACGGAAGTAGCAGCCGGACTTGTGTGTATCCCGGCACTTGGTGTATTGACTGCAGGACTGAGCATGCAAGCTTCCACCTATAACCTTGTCTCCTCCCTGATCATCCTGGGTATCACGATTTTCCTGATCACGTGCCTGTTCTGGATCGGCTATTTAAGCCTGATCCGCAGGATCAAAGCTCGCACCCTGTGGAAAAACAGCCTGCTTCGCAAATGTCTGAAGCTTCCCCGTCTGTGTCTTTGCAAAGCCGGTAAACTGATCGATTTTTTCTCTAGGAATACCATCAGCAGAATCCGCATGATAGTGGGACTTGGCGTATTTCTATTTCTTGAATTTTTCTTCAGTGCCCTGCTCGCGGCATCTGATGGATGGTTCCTGATGTTTTTGCTTCTATTCCTTCTGGATCTGGGTGCGCTTTTCTGCGTCTACAAAATTGCTCTTGGACGGGAACTCCTCCTTGATGGCCTGAAACGGATCACCGATGGAGAGCTCACTTACAAGATCCCGGAAAAGGAACTCCGTGGTGATCAGAAAGCAATGGCACAGTATATCAACCGCATTGGTGACGGGCTGGACGCTGCCGTGGAAAAAAGCCTCAAAGATGAGCGTATGAAAACCGAATTGATCACCAATGTCTCCCATGATCTGAAAACGCCGCTGACTTCCATCATCAATTACATTGATCTGCTGAAAAGGCTGAACCTCAAAGATCCGGAAGCACTGAAATATCTTGAGATCCTGGACTCAAAGGCACATCGTCTGAAAAGTCTGACCGAAGATGTAGTGGAAGCTTCCAAAGCCAGTACCGGAAATCTTTCTCTGGAAATGACGGAACTGAACTTTGTGGAAATGCTTTACCAGGTGATGGGTGAATTCGAAGAACGGATGGAAAACAGACATCTGACCCTGATGACACATCTGCCGGATTCTCCTGCCATGATCTATGCCGATGGCAGACGGATGTGGCGTATCCTTGAAAATCTTTTCGGCAATATTCTGAAATATGCCATGGAGAACACAAGAGTCTATGCAGAAGTTCTTCTGGAAAAAGATCAAGTCATCTTTACCCTGAAAAATATTTCCGCACAGCCTCTGAACATTCCGGCTGAAGAACTGACCGAACGTTTCATCCGTGGCGATGTTGCCAGAAACACAGAAGGCAGCGGACTTGGATTATCCATCGCACAGAGCCTTACCCAGCTTCAAGGTGGCACCTTTAAACTTTATCTGGACGGTGACCTTTTCAAAGTCTGCTTAAGTTTTCCACAGAAGATCTCTCCCACAGCCTTATCCGCACCGGAAGATCCTCATTCCGAAGCACATTCTTAACCATTCATAAAAAACAGCAGCGGAAGCCCTGATGATATGATGAATCAGGAGCCAGGCTGCTGTTTTTCTCTTATTTTTGTTCTCTTTTACACTTTAATGGTGATCTCACGGTCTGTCCGGTTATATTTATAATACCGGACTCCAGCTGCATCCAGCATTTTTTTGGATGCGATCACCGACGGAGTATCTGCATATTTATCACAGTCGTATACGATAGTCCTGATCCCTGCCTGGATAATAGCCTTGGCACATTCGTTGCAGGGAAACAGGGACACATAAAGCTTGGCACCTTCCAGACTTCCTCCTCGGTAGTTCAGGATGGCATTGAGCTCACTGTGTGTCACATAAAGATATTTGGTATCCAGCGGATCTCCTTCTCTTCCCCAGGGAAACTCATCATCGGAACATCCCTTTGGAAATCCATTGTACCCCATTGACAGGATCTTGTTATCTTCACTTACGATACAGGCACCAACCTGTGAATGCGGGTCCTTGGAACGCATGCCGGAAAGCATGGCAACACCCATAAAATACTCATCCCAGGAAAGATATCCCTGTCGTTTCTGTCCTTTTTTATCCATACAGAATCCTCTTTTTCTATTGGTTTCTTACTGATCGATCAATCCTCGATCATGTTGATCCTTCTGATATGACGCTCATCCCCGGAAAATGGTGTATCCAGGAATGTATCCACGATCTTCAGAGCAAGTCCCGGTCCTACTACACGACCGCCCATGGCCAGAATGTTGGCATCGTTATGAAGTCTTGTTGCCTCTGCAGTAAAGCAATCTGTACAAAGTGCAGCACGGATTCCCTTGAATTTATTAGCAGTGATGGAAATTCCGATACCTGTTCCGCAGATCAGGATTCCTTTCTCACACTCACCGTCCACGATCGCCTGTGCTACTTTCTTTCCATAAACAGGATAGTCTACAGATTCCGGACCATTGCATCCAAAATCTTTGTACTCCAGTCCTCTCTCTTCCAGATGCTTCTTTACCTCCTGCATCAGCTCATAGCCGCCATGATCACATCCCAGTGCTATCATTTTCTTTCTCCTCCTCAACGTTGATAATTTTATGACCAGCCGCTTTCAGTAAGCGGTTCATGATCGCCTGTCCCATTCTTGGTGTAAAAAATGCCTCTGAATAAATGGCACTTACATTACAGCTGTCAAAATCACGCAGGACCTCGTACAGATGATGCGCGATGGTTTCTTCCTGCTCCCGGCTTCCGATACTCTTTACGATTCCATGTGAATATCGGCCTTTTGTTTCATCTGTTGCGATGATCCCCACCGTCAGTCCCTTCTCCTCAGCCTCTCCGGCTCTTTTTTCGATCTCCGCGATCACACCCTCTGTGGCCCCCTCCACAATGGCAAGATCTGCCTTTGGTGCATAATGACGGTATTTCATTCCCGGTGCTTTTGGATGGACCTTGCTGTCCGGTTTGATCAGCCCCTTATCCATCCTTACATCTCCAAGTGTTTCCCGGAGCATTTCCAGGGAAATATATCCCGGCCGCAGGACTACCGGTATGTCTTCTGTAAAATCTACGATCGTAGATTCCAGACCGATATTTACCTGTCCTCCATCAATGATCATATCAATGACTTCTCCCAGATCCTCTGCCACATGTCCCGCTGTCGTAGGACTTGGTCTTCCGGAAGTATTGGCACTTGGCGCTGCCACATATCCTCCTGCCGCCAGAATCAGTTCCTGTGCGATACGGTCACTTGGAAAACGTACCGCTACACTGTCGAGCCCGCCTGTCGTTTCTTTTGGTACGATATCTGCTTTCGGCAGAATCATAGTCAGCGGACCGGGCCAGTATTTCTCTGCAAGGATCCTTGCTTTTTCGGGAACCTCTGTAACAATCCTATCCAGATCATGAATATCCGCAATATGTACGATCAGAGGATTATCAGAAGGCCTACCCTTTGCCGCATATATTTTCATGGATGCCTTCGGGTCCAGCGCATTTCCTCCAAGGCCGTATACCGTCTCTGTCGGAAATGCCACGAGACCTCCTTTTTTCAGGATCTCGCCACCTCTGGCTATCGCATCCCTGTCTATATTTTCCGCTGTCATAACTGCTATTTCTGCTTTCATCTTACACTCCATTACTGTCTGATATAAATCCCCTGTTCTTCAATAAAATCCTCCAGATCCTGCAGCTGTCTCTTATACACATCTCCGAGCCCACGAGACGGACTCC
>ENA-OUOU01001249-OUOU01001249.1-human-gut-metagenome-genome-assembly--contig:-NODE-1249-length-13681-cov-4.073462_pt1 | contig 13681 bp, 10 predicted proteins | sample MGYA00237936_ERZ548765 | MGnify/ENA primary metagenome ERZ548765 (study PRJEB26490, sample SAMN05356889) | human gut metagenome | biome: terrestrial biome; feature: human-associated habitat; material...
TCTGGAATCCACATCACATCCCGGTGCATGATAGTTCGGGAATGGCCAGTGGATAAAATACATATCCACATAATCGCACTGAAGATCCTTAATGCTCTTGTCACAGGCTTCCTCTACTCTTCTGTGCATGTCATTCCATACCTTTGTCATGATAAAAAGATCCTTACGCTCTACAACACCTTCGTCAAAAGCGTCCTTAAATACCTGGCCGATCTCATGCTCGTTTCCGTAGCATGCGGCACAGTCAAACATACGGTAGCCACTGCGGATCGCGCCTGCAACAGCTGCAGATACATCCTCTGCGGATACACGGTCGGAACCGAATGTTCCCATTCCGACACACGGAACCTGCTCGCCGGAAGGAAGTGTCACTTTCGGCACAATTGCCGGATTGATAACTTCTGCCATCTTTACATCTCCTTTTTTATAAAAATTTTCTTATTATAAGCTTATCTTATAAACGCCTGATCTCGATCTTCGGAAGAAGAGCCTCCATATCCTCCATCACAAAGAAGCCCGTTTCCTCCCGCATGGCTGCCGCCGCTGAGATCGCACTGGCTCTTTGCAGAGTCTCTTCCAGGGAAAGTCCCTCACTTAATCCAAGGGCAAAGCCTGCGATCATGGAATCTCCGCAGCCTACGGTATTTACCGCATCGATCTTCGGAACCACCGCACGGAAAATCCCTTCCTCTCCGACTGCCAGGGAACCATCTGCTCCAAGCGAGACCGCCACGATCTTCACACCATCGGCATGGATGGCTTTCGCTGCTTCAATGATATCGTTGATATCGTCACAATGCTTGCCTGTCAGCATACGGATCTCATCAATGTTAGGCTTGATCAGTGTCGGTGCTGCCTTGATTCCCTCTTCCAGAAGCTTGCCGCTGGTATCCAGGATCACCGGTTTTCCGGCGTCTTTCACAATCTTCACAAGGCGCTGGTAGGCACTTCCGTCAAGTCCCTTCGGCACGCTGCCGGACATCGCCACAACAGAAGCGTCTTTTACAAGCTGGCGGAATTTTTTCTCAAAGCCCTCAAAATCTGCCTCTGTCAGTGTAAATCCCGGCTCCAGGAATTCGGTCTGTACATGATTCACCTCATCCCAGATGTTGATACAGGAGCGGCTCTCCGCCTCTACATGGTAAAAAGCACTCTTAATGCCAAAGGGTTTCAGGGCAGCTTCTATATAATTGCCTGCGTGGCCGCCTACAAAGCCAGTGGCAACCACTTCGGCACCGTAAATGGACGCCGGCTTGGAAACATTCAGTCCCTTTCCGCCGGGAACGTAGGTACATTCACGCACACGGTTCACTTCGCCCACTTTAAAATCATCCACTACATAACGCTTGTCAATGGCAGCGTTTAAGGTTACTGTCAGGATCATATCAGTCTTCCTCATTGGAAAGAAGGATCTTTCCTTTTACAAGGCCCGGCGTCTTGAACAGCTGGAAGGCCTCCTGTGCCTGGCTCATCGGGATTTTCTTATAGATGAAGCCCGGGTCAAACTTCAGCTGGCCGGTTGCAAAATAATGCGCCGTCAGCTCCCACTCACGTCCCGGATACGGGGCACTGTAGGACATCCAGGAACCGGTAAGCTTGAACTCCTTACGGTTCATGTTCTCCCACTCCTTCGGTGTAAAGGTAAGGTTTTCATGAGGAGTACCAATGAAACATACATGTGCCTTGTTTGCTGCAAGCTCAAATGCCATATGCATGGTAGGAACCTGTCCGGCTGTCTCAAATACGAAGCCGTAGCCCTTTCCACCTGTAATGGCCATGGCTTTTTCCATATATCCCTCTTCCTTTGTGTTGATCACTTCATCTGCGCCGAGACGCTTTGCAAGAGCAAGTCTCTCATCGCTGATATCAAAGACCACTACCTTCTTGGAGCCGAAGATCTTTGTCCACTGCATGGTGAACATACCAACCGTACCGCCGCCAAGGATCGCCACATACTCACCGCCGTGGTAATCGTTCTGGAATACACCGTGGATAGCTACGGTTGCAGGCTCAAACATGGCTCCCTGCTCATATGGAACATTGTCTGCGAATGGTACTGCATTCTGCTCAGGAACCACTACATAATCTGCGTTTGCTCCCTGCTCTCTGGAACCGATGAAGCTGTAATGCTTGCAGAGAGAGAAATTACCCTTCTGGCAGTCGTCACATTTCATACAGGGAAGAAGCGGTGCACCGGATACACGGTCGCCGACCTTCACCTTGGTAACGCCTTCTCCCACTTCCACCACATCGCCGGAAAATTCATGTCCAAGCACGATGGGATAAAAATGTACGCCGTGATTTAATACACGCGGGATATCAGATCCGCAGATCCCGGAATATCTTACCTTGATCTTCACATGGCCCGGTGTTACCTGGGGTTCTTCCACATCCTGATATTGAACATCCTCATTTGCTACTACTACTGCTGCTTTCATGATCACTTTTCCTCCTCATTTCTCATCATAGGTTCAAGAGATTTATAGAGATTTAAATAGGTTTTATAGGTTTTCTCATAAACGTCCCGGTTTTCCGGGTTCGGTTCATGTCTTCTTGTTTCCTTTACCGTAAGACGGATGGCCTCATCATAATCCTGATACATTCCAACACCAACACCTGCCAGAATCGCTGCACCAAGTGTTGTTGCCGTATCAGAGGACGGCACTACGATGGGTTTTCCTGTGATATCGGATTTGATCTGTGTCCAGAGAAGAGAATTTGCAGAGCCTCCCATTGCACGGAGAACTTCCACATCTGCTCCTGCTTCCTTTGCCACCTCAAGGTTGTGTTTCAGAGAAAGTGCTACGCCTTCCATACAGGCACGTACCATATGTCCCTTGGTCTTGGCAAAATCCAGTCCGTAGAATACGCCCTTCGCATTAGGATTCCAGATCGGGGAACGCTCACCGGACATATATGGAAGAAATACCACTCCGTCACTACCTGGTGCGACCCTTTCCGCGATCTCATTGAGCTGGTTCAGAGAAGAGCCTTTTTCCCCTGCTACAGAGCGCTCATAATCTGCAAACTCACGTTCAAACCAGCGCATGACACCACCACCTCCGGTGGTTCCTCCCTGAAGGAGCCACTGTCCCGGAACCACGTGATAGCCAAGGATCAGTCTGGGATCTGCCTTGTACTCATCCATGCAGATGCTCATTCCGCCGGCCTGTCCGCCTTGCTCCTGTGTCTCACCCGGATGGATCACTCCAGCCCCCAGTGTTCCGCATGCCGCATCCAGACCACCGGCAACAACCGGTGTTCCCACAGCAAGGCCGGATTCCTCCGCCGCCTTCTCTGTAACAGTTCCCACAACATGATCACAGGCACAGATCTCAGGAAGAAATTCCATGGGAATCCCAAGCTTTCTGCACATATCCTCATCCCAGGCTGCCTTTCTCATGTCAAAGCAATGCAGGCCATAGCCCTGGGAAACATCCTGGCTCATCACACCCGTCAGCTTATATGCAATGTAGCTGTTAGACTGCAGGATCTTGTGGATCCTTTGGTACACCTCCGGGAGATTTTCTTTATACCAGAGGATCTTTGCAGTTGTGTAGGACGGCTGAAGGGAATTACCGGATACTTCAAAAATCTGCTCTGCCCCGATCTCTTCATTCAATCTGTCACAGATAGACTGTGCTCTGGTATCCATCCAGATCGGAGTGTTTGTCAGTACATTTCCGTCCTTATCCATGGCAATGGCTGACCAGCTCTGGCCGTCAATACCGATGCCTGCGATCTCCTCAGGTGCTATCCCCGCTTTTTGGATGGCCTTCTTTACCGCCTGACAGACAGCACTCCACCATTCTTCCGGATTCTGTTCTGCCCAGCCCTCCTTCGGATAGTAAACCGGATAATCGCCGTTGGCCGCAGCCACAACCGTTCCCGATTTTTCAAAAACCGCAACCTTACAGGCACTGGTGCCGATATCAATACCTAATAAATATGGTTTCATTATAGCTTCTCCTTCTCGTCCAGCACACGGACGGATTTTCCCATGATGATCTCTGCGCCAAGCTTCTCCGTGATCGGTTCTGTTTCTTCACTTGCAGCCCCTTCCAGCCGTTTCAGCATGATTCCCGCCACTTCTCCGGCAATCCCCTGTGTAGGTTGTGCCACAATGGTAAGCTTGGGATTGCATGCTCTGGCAAACTGCAGATTGTCAAAACCGATCATAGACAGCTGTTCCGGGATCTTAAGACCCAGCTCATTCATCCCGATCACCGCCCCCATGGTCATCTCATAGTTGGTAACGAATACGGCTGTCATATCCGGATTGTCCGCCACAAGTTTCTCGATTCCTCTCACGCCACCCTGAATGGTATAGTCGCCGTGATAGATCAGAGATTCCCGTACCGGTATATTTTCTTTTTCGTATGCATTGCGGTACCCCTGGAGACGTTCCTGAGCTGTGGAAATTTCCTCCGGTCCGCCAATGATCCCGATCTTACGGTGTCCTGCCTGAAAAAAAACTCTCATTGCGTCCTCAGCCGCCTTCTCGTTGTCTACAAGAACACTGTCACAGGAAAGCTCCCTGATCCTGCGGTCAATGAGTACGATGGGCTTTCCGGTTTTCTGGAATTTTTTCAGATGATTGCCTTCCGCATCCACCGGCATGCTGATGATCCCATCCACACGTTTCCGGCTTAAAAATTCCACTGCGTCCCGCTCCAGTTTCTTATCGGTACGGCAGTCACAGACAATGGTCGCATATCCGTGACTCCTTAAGACATCCTCCATTCCTGTGATGATCTCCGCGCAAAAGGTATTGTTAAGCTCCGGGATCACCACGCCGATGGTCTTGGTAGCATTAGTCTTAAGCCCTCTGGCCACCTCATTGACCTCATAATGCAGCTCCTGAATGGCCTCCTCGATCTTTATTCTGTTTTTTTCTCTTACGTTTCCGCCGTTAAAATAAGAAGAAATCGTTGCGAGCCCAAGTCCGGTCCGCCTGGCAATATCTTTCATGGTTGCTGCCATACAGATCACTCCGTTTCTGTTTTTTTACAGAAGATCATTCTGCCTTTCCATCACAGCCGCAAACCTTCATACGCGCCTCAACCAGCTCCTTCACTGCCTGGATTGCTTTCTTTCCGTAGGCCTTCGGATCGATGGTGTTCTCATTCTCTGCAAATGTCTCCTTCACTGCCCTGGAATATGCGGCACGAAGCTCTGTTGCAAAGTTAACCTTGCAGATACCACGTTTTACACAGTCGCTGACATCCTCATCACTGAGTCCGGATGCCCCGTGAAGAACAAGGGGGATATCTACGACTTCGCGGATCTCGCTTAAGCGTTCCTTGTCAAGAACCGGTGTTCCCACATAGAAACCATGTGCGGTTCCGATGGCAACTGCCAGGGAAGTAACACCTGTACGCTCCACGAATTCCTTCGCCTCCTGCGGGTCGGTGTTAGTGTCTGCCTCAGCCTCAAGATCATCCTCTTTACCACCGACCTTACCGAGCTCAGCCTCACATGGGATATCCAGGGCTGCTGCCACATCCGCAACTCTCCTGGTCTCTCTGATATTATCCTCAAAATCCAGCTTGGAACCATCGATCATCACAGAGGTATAGCCTGCATGCATTGCCTGCATCGCAAGTTCAAAGCTGCTGCCGTGGTCAAGATGAAGGCATACCGGAACGGAAGCCTTGGCTGCCTCTGCTGCTACGATCGCAGCGTAAGTCTCAACCGTACCATATTTAACAGTAGAAGGTGTTGTCTGGATCATAACCGGTGCTTTCAGCTCCTCAGCTGCCTGGATGATCGCCTTCACCATCTCCATATTCTCTGCGTTGAATGCTCCTACTGCATATCCGCCCTTCTGTGCCTTTAACAGCATTTCCTTCGATGTAACCAGTGGCATAATCTTCTCCTCCTTGGAATCATAATCATTGTGTTTGTTTTGTATTATTTTCTCATTTGGTCCAGAAACCGAAACGTTTCCGTTTGAGTTCATCATAGCGCTCCATACGTTTTCTGTCAACCATAAAATTTTCATCATTTACAGGAAAATATTCCCTTGAAAAGGAGACCAAATACCGTTAGATTAATTAATAAGAGTTCTAAAGCCTGTGGCCGGGCAGGTCTGTCTGATACTACCGGCGTCATAACAGTTTCGGAAATCCATGTATCCTGCTCTGATCACCTGAGCCTGATGCTATAATTTCCGAAAATACTATAAGTACACAATGATCTTAGGAGGATATGAACTATGTTAAAAGGAATTCCAGAAATCTTATCACCAGAATTACTGAAGGTTTTATGTGAGATGGGACACAGTGACCGTCTTGTTATCGCTGACGGAAACTTCCCTGTAGAATCCATGGGAAAAAATGCCATCACCATCCGCTGTGACGGACATGGCGTTCCGGAGATCCTGGATGCCATCCTGAAGCTCTTCCCGCTGGATACTTATGTAGAACATCCGGTAAACCTGATGGAAGTAATGCCTGGCGATAATGTGGAGACACCGATCTGGGATACATATAAAGAAATCGTTTCCAAGCATGACGAGCGTGGCGAAAAAGCCGTCGGAAACATCGAGCGTTTCGCATTCTATGATGAAGCAAAAACTGCATACTGCATCATCTCCACAAGTGAGAAAGCACTTTATGCCAACATCATGCTTCAGAAAGGCGTTGTGATCAACAACGACTGATCTTTCTTTTGAACTGCCTGATATAATCATATATAATACACATATTCAACCAAAACATAAAACGCCCGGATCTGGAATGTTTCAAGCTAGATCCGGGCGTTTTATATTTTAACACTTTTATCTCTTTGCTGCTTTTGCGGCATATCCTCCGCAGAGTACTTTTCCACCGGAGGTTTTTATCCCTGCACGCACCGCATAGTAATACGTTGTTCCCTTTTTTGCGGTCTTATCCTCAAAGGAGGAGCTGCTGCCTCCGGAAACTGTACTGATCTTTTTCCATGAACCCTTTCCGGTCTTACGGTAGATCTGATAGCAATCTGCTTTCTTCTGCGCTTTCCAGCAGATCTTCAGCCCCCTGGAGGTCTTCCTGACACTGGATATCTTCTGAAGTTCCGGATAGGACAGGATATAGCTGCTTGCCTGATATCCTCCGAAAACTTTTTTCCCGTCTACATTCTTATAGGGCCTCACAGCATAAGCGTAGGAGGTGATTCCCTCAATCTCCGTGTCCTGCCAGGATAATACTTTGTTGTTCACGGTTCCGATCCGAACCCAGCTTTTTCCCTGGAGCTTCCGGTAGATATGATAGCCACTGGCTCCGGAAACCTTCTTCCAGGATACCCTGTTACATGGTCCGCTGACAGCTTCAGCCACTGCACGGGCCTTCCCCAGCTCCGCTTTTGCTGATAACGGCGAAGATGCGGCTCCATAAACAGTCTTCTTTCCGGAAAGTACATAAGAAGCCCGGATCCGATACGTATAAGTGCTTCCTGTTTTCACTGCAGTATCCTGCCAGGTCACTACATCTGCTGTCACAGTTGCCATTTTTTTTGAATTTCCGCTTTCATCCCAGCGATAGATAGCATAACGATTGCAGCCGGGAACTGCTTTCCAGGAGATCCGTATCCTGTTAAATGCCTTGGAAACCAGTTTTACACCTGTGGTCTGACGAAGCTTCACCGTAACCTTACAGGTAGCTCGGATTCCCCTGGCATTTTTTCCGTAACAGGTTATGGTTGCTGTTCCCGGATTTTTTGCAGTAACAACGCCGCTTCCATTTACAGCAGCCACACTGGTATCTGAGCTTTCCCAGACAATGCCGGAAGCAGCCATCTCGGATCTGGTAGCCGAGGCATTCAGTGTTTTCTGATCTCCGGAATACAGATCTATCTCAGAGGAAGAAAGCTGCATCCTGGCAGCGCTGCTCAGAGTCCTGGTATGCGCCTTGATCCTCGGCGTTACCGATGGATTAAATTCAACCGCATCCATCCAGGTATCCTCCGCGTTATATCGCAGAAAGCTCTGACCGGATACGATAGACGGAGAAAAGCTGCACCAGCCATAACTGACCTCTGCCTCCACACAGTATTTTATATATGTGCTTCCTGCATTTGTCACCACAATAGAATACAGACTGTTCTGGCTGAGCAGAACCTCCGGGATCTGAAAGGTCATAACCCCAGCCATCGGCTGACTGCAGAAAACCGGTGTGGAATATGCCGGTGTTCCACTGGTAGGATCACTGGCATCCTTCAGATTTGTGTATACCTGCACAGTATAGGAATTATTGGCAGACATGGAGCTAAGAGTCACCTCGCCAAGCGATTCCGCTTTTCCGTTTCCTGCACTGGCACGAAAAACCGTGGACAGCTGTTCTCCCGCATACATGCGGATGGAGCCAAGCCCTGACGTTCCGTCATAAAAATAATTGTTGCTATATTTCGGTGTATTGACAGCCGTAGCCGCAACCAGCTCACTGACAGACTTATCCTCATAGGACATATAAAAATATCCGGATTTTCCCCAGCCTGTACCCCAGCTGTTCTTGACGATCCAGGCTCCGTCTCCCTTTACCTTGGAAGATGCCCGGAAATTCTTCGCAGAATAATTGTCATCCCAACCCACCACTGTAACTACATGATTCACGTTCTTGGTGCTGGTAGGATAGGAATAGGCCGCTGTACTTGCATTGTAATAGGCATTCTGTGCATTATACATCACAGTGACCGAATTATTTGCAACCAGAAGCTTCTTCATGGCATTTACGGAATAATCGGAAAAATAGGCATTTTTCAGATAAGCAGCTGCATTGTACGCCTTGGATGCCGCCGGAGTCACACCGGTTTTCTGTGTATGCGTGGAATCTGTTGCCAGAGGCACATCCCCTTCTGTTGTCATTCCGGACCAGGTGCTCAGAAACATGGAAGCCAGAAGATCATTTCCGCCCTCATGATAATCTGCGTTTCCTTTATCATCTGTCCCCATATGCTTATTGACATCCCCGTAGGTATTTCCAAGCGGGTCATTCTTTCTATTTGCAAAAAAATACGCCAGATGCTCTTCCGACAGATCATAAGTTCCAAGGCCCTGGGTCAGAAACGAAGTTTCCAGAAGAGAGGCCATTCCAAATGCCCAGCACATACCGTAGGGCTCCTGATTCTTTACGGAAGTAACATATCCCTGATCCGCTGCATTATAATAGGACGGATAGGCCGCAGCTCTTCCCATCGGTACCTCATCCACATCATTTCCGATCTCCACGGCGGTGGAATAAGAGGTCAGATTATCAAAGGGTGCCAGCTGTTCCTGCTCCTCTTCCTCCGTAAGCGGGCGGCCCTTGATATATTCGATGCCGGACTCACCACTGTCTGAGGCATCCCCGAAGCTCTCCTCACCATCGCCAAAGGTATCCTCCTGGGAATCAGAAGACAATCCTTCTGATGTTTCGGGAGTCTCTGTATCCTCCTCGGAGCTCTGCAAAGCTATATCCTCGGTATCCCCGTCGGCTGCCTCTGCAATATCCTCTGTCTGTTCATCCGGGATACCGGTGTTCTCTGTGGTATTCTCTGCGGTATTCCCTTCTGCGGTCTCCGTCGTATCCTCTGCTTCCGCTGACTGCGTCTGTGTATCTTCTGACCATTCTTCATTGAAGCCTTCCGCAGAATCACTGAATCCTTCCACATCGGCTGCCATGACCGGAACCTGGCTGCCCGCAACTGCCACACACAGAAGAAGCGGCAGTAATTTCTTCCTGACAAGCTGTAATCTCTTCACAAAATTCTCCACTTTTCTTATATTGATCTGGTTTATCTGTTAACGTTTCTTCAAATGATAACCCAGAATTCCGATTACTGCAAGTACTGTTGCGATCCCGATCCAGATAAACGGACTTTTATACCAGGAATTTTCTTCTTTAAAGGATGTCGCAGCTGTGCCATTGACCGGCTTAGTGACAGCTTCATCCGCAGATTTCCCACCTTCTGTTGTTCCATCCGCAGCAGGCGGTCCCTGGACTTCGCCGCTCTGAGCCTGAGAACTACCTGTGCTGGCCGTCCCTGCAGGTGGCCCCTGAACCTCACCTCTCTGAGCCTGAAATCCATCTGTGCTGGCCATCCCTGCAGACGCTCCCTGTCCTTCGCCATTCTGAGCCTGAGAGCTGCCTGTGCTGGCCGTCCCTGCAGACGTTCCCTGTCCTTCGCCGGCTGCGGAATCCTGCGTATCGGATGCGTCTCCCTGATTCACTGCAGAAGTCTCTTTCTCCGTGCTCCCTGCGATTCCGGCCTTCGCCAGCTCCGCATCCTTTGAAGGCCGCAGCTCCTCCAGCGGCACATAACCGTATCTGCCATTATACTCTGTATATCCCCAGGTCTCACCATTCTTCTCTGTCTCCCCTTCGATATGCAGGACAGTACCATCCCTTACCGTCTTATCATTGAGCTTTTCACCTTTTCCGTCGGTGGACGGATAGATATCCACACCAACTCCACCGGAATCCACAGTCATATAATAATCTGTGGTATCCGCCGGAGCCTCCACCTTCACCACAACCGACTTGTCCGCATACACCGGAACACTCATACTCAGCACCAGCATTCCTGCCAGAAGCACACCTTTGCACCTTTTCATTGCTCTTTCCTCCCTCAAAAAATCTCACTGCCATTCTATGCATAAAATCCCCTTATATTTCTCTTTTGCCTTGGCTCCGAAATATAAGAGGATCTTATCATTAGTTATATCCAGTATCTTTTTTATGCAAGCTCCCGCTCACACATATCCAGCGCAGAAGCGATCACCGCATCCATGTCATAATATTTATATTCGCCAAGACGGCCGCCGAAGATCACCTTCGGTTCCTTCTCTGCAAGCTCCTTATACTGTCCGTAAAGCGCTCCGTTCTTCTCATCATTGACCGGATAATACGGCTCATCTCCAGGCTTCCACTCGGAACTGTATTCCCGGCTGATCACCGTTTTCGGAAGATCATTCCCCTCCTCATCCTTTCCGAACTCAAACCATTTATGCTCGATGATACGGGTCCATGGAGTCTCCACATCCGTATAATTCACTGCTGCATTTCCCTGGAAATTAGGTTTATCCAGTGTTTCATTCTCAAAACGCACGGAACGATACTCCAGAGTACCCAGCTTATAGTCAAAATACGCGTCGATGGCACCTGTGTAGATCACCTTCTCCGCCATTGCATCGTACTGCTCTTTTTTCTCCAGATAATCCTCATTCAGCCGTACCTCGATACCGTCCAGCAGATTGGCAACCATCTTCGTATAACCACCCACCGGGATTCCCTGGTACAACGCATTGAAATAGTTATTGTCAAAGGTCAGACGCACCGGAAGCCTCTTGATGATAAAAGCAGGAAGCTCCGTACATGGACGTCCCCACTGCTTCTCCGTATAGCCCTTGATCAGCTTCTCATAAATATCCGTACCTACAAGGCTGATAGCCTGTTCCTCCAGATTCGAAGGTTCCGTGATCCCTGCAGCCTGCCGCTGCTCCTCGATCTTTGCCGCAGCCTCCTCCGGAGTCACCACGCCCCACATCCTGTTAAAGGTATACATATTAAACGGAAGACTGTACAGCTCCCCGTGATAATTGGCAACCGGACTGTTGGTAAAACGATTGAAGGTGGCAAACCGGGTGATATAATCCCAGACCTTCTTATTATTGGTATGGAAAATATGTGCACCGTATTTATGCACGTTGATTCCTTCCACCTTCTCTGTATATACATTTCCCGCAATATGCGGACGCTTGTCGATCACAAGCACTGACTTCCCGGCACGCTTCGCCTCCTGTGCAAAAACCGCACCGTAAAGACCGGCACCTACGATAAGATAATCGTACATTGATTTCATTCTCCCTGTTCTTTCATTGATGCTATTATTTTAACACCGGAAAAGGGTAGCTGGCAAGAAGCCACTGTAAAATCCCGATAAAATATCAGATATCCGCTTCTCAAACACCAAAATGTATGATACCCTGTAACTGGATCAGATAATAAACTACTCTGATCACATAAACAGATCGAAGGTGGTGAAACCTATGGGTACAAAGGATACCATCACCAAAGATTACATGGCTGACAACCGCGTTTTTGCGGATGTGTTCAACCATATGCTGTACAAAGGAAAAAACATCATAGACCCTGACACTCTTCATCCACTGGATACCACAGCTCTCGCTGTCCCCTATGGATCCGGCACTTCAGAAGTTCCTGTCCAGAAATTCCGGGACGAATTCAAATCCCTCAATGTTATGCACGATGATTCAAGGATCTATCTTCTCCTGGGGATTGAAAATCAATCGGAAACACACTACGCAATGCCGGTCAAAAACATGGTCTATGATGCATTAGAATACGCAGGGCAGGTAGAAAATTCCGCCAGATCCCACAGAGAAGCAAAGCAATGGCCTTCCACATCCGGAGAATATCTCACCGGCTTCTACAAGGATGACCGGCTGATTCCGGTCATCACCGTAGTCGTATACTTCGGCTCCGATACCTGGAACGCTCCCAGAAGCCTCCACGAAATGCTCTCTGTCCAGGACCCCGAAATTCTTTCCATGGTCCCGGATTACCGGATCAATCTCTTCTCACCTGCCGAGATAAAGGATGAAAAACTTGATAAACTCCAGAGCAATCTCAAAGAAGTCATGCTCTTCATCAAATACTCCAAAGATAAACGAAAGCTTCAGGAGCTCACATCAAAGAACTCCGGCTTCCAGTCACTCGAGCTCAAGGCAGCCCGGGTCATTGACTCCATAACCGGTATCAATTTACGTTTCACAGAAACAGAAGGGAGTGTTAATATGTATCAGGCTGTTCAGGAAATGTGCGATGATGCACGCGCCGAAGGCCTATCCCAAGGTCGCGCCCAGGGTCTATCCCAAGGTCTTCAGGAACATGCTTTACTTACTGCACAGCGCATGCTAGAGGATCCCAGGTTCTCACCCGAGGATATCAGCAGATTTTCAGGGCTGCCACTTGAGGATGTTCTGAAATTGCGGGAGAAATGATGATTTGAGAAAATGCTCAGGAAGTACCTTGCTTCCTGAGCATTTTCATACTCTATTCTAATGTAATTCACTTTTATTTTTTTTCTTAAAAAATGCCCATATAACTTTATTTCTCATCAATATAAGACACATTCCATATACAATACACGATAATAATATAGATAATACTAATGTTGCAATACTTGAAAGAGAAAAATGTTTTACAAATTTACAGCTCATCCATATACCAATGCATCCGGCACAAACCGTACAAATATTATATGCTACGCCTGCATTAAGTCGAACAATTTTCCGTCCAACATAAACACAAACAAGCATCATTATAGCTTCTGCAACTATAGTTGAAAAAGCCACTGCATTTTCTCTCCAAAATGGAATACAAACAAAATTTATTGCAATATTTGCTAATGCACTAACCAAGGTTGCTATAAGCACGATTTTTTCCTTACGCGCCGGAATTAATACACACTGATTATATATCCATCCAAAAATACAAAATATAAGCGCTATACTTAATAATTTCAATGAACCTGTAGCTTTTATATATTCTTTTCCAGAAATCAATAATACGACTTCTTTGCTTAATAATATCAATCCGGTAACCGATGGAAACACCAACATAACCAGGACATTAAAAATCTGAGTTAAAATATTTTTATATTCTTCTATCCTTTTTTGTCCCATTAACAATGATAACCGCGG
>ENA-OUOU01001251-OUOU01001251.1-human-gut-metagenome-genome-assembly--contig:-NODE-1251-length-13659-cov-5.815422_pt1 | contig 13659 bp, 17 predicted proteins | sample MGYA00237936_ERZ548765 | MGnify/ENA primary metagenome ERZ548765 (study PRJEB26490, sample SAMN05356889) | human gut metagenome | biome: terrestrial biome; feature: human-associated habitat; material...
GCATGGTATACTAAAAGAGTAGAAAAGCAAATTCCTACAACCCCCAAAAGCATATAACCCGTAAAAGGCACTGTCAGAAATGGCAGTGTTTTTTATTTACAAGAAAGAGACTTCTATGGAAAAAGTAACTATATATTGCCCGGATTGCGGAAGAATTGCCGGACATTATGATGGGAGATCTACGATAGATCATCCGTGTAAATGTAAAAAATGCAATCATATTGTGATTTATCGCGTGGCAACAGGCAAGATTGAAACGAAGCCAATACCGAAACGCGCTTGCAGTAGTGGAGTTTTATTTATATGAATACGCAGTATTTTCATGACCTTGTAAAAGGCAGATACGGAAGAAAAATTGCATATGCTAACGTAGAACAGATTACGGCAGACAATATCGTAAATGTTGTCGGAAACTGCATTGGTGCATTTTATTTCAACAAGACGATCATTCGTTACCTGTGGAACTACTACAAGGGCGATCAGCCTGTATTGTACCGAACAAAGGTGCAAAATGCGGATATAACCAATAAGGTATCTGAAAACCATGCCTATGAGATTGTTCAATTCAAGGTTGGTCAGACTTACGGCGAGCCAATTCAGCTTATCAGCCGGAAGGATGATGACCGAATAAATAATGCGGTTGATGAATTTAACGATTATCTGACCGATGCTAATAAGCAGGAAAAGGACATTAAGGCAGGAGAGTGGCAATCAGCAACCGGAACATCATTTAAGGCGGTGCAGATTATAAAAAATGGAGATATGCCATTTAGAATTGTTGCACCGACACCAATGAACACGTTTGTTATCTACAGTCGTTCCACAGAAGAACCACTTTTAGCAATCCAAGAGCTTAAGGATGCCGATGGACAGATGTATAAACTCTGCTACACTGACTCTTACGAGTGCAAGATTGTAAACGGAGAGGTTCGAGATTGGAAACTGCATGGCTTTGGTGGAATCCCGATTGTTGAGTTTCCGAACAACCATGAGCGCATTTCTGATATTGAGCTTGTGATCGGACTATTGGATGCAATCAATACGATGCAGTCAAACCGAATGGATGGCGTTGAGCAGTTTGTTCAGTTTTGGATAAAGTTTGTAAATTGCGACATTGACCCGGAAACCTTTGAAAAAATGAAGATTTCCCATGCGCTGACAGTAAAATCCAACAATGAGCAGAATAAATCAGATGTTGACATTATGACACAAGAGCTGAATCAGACAGAGTGCCAAGTCGCAAAGGATGATTTGTGGGATAATGCACAGTCCATTCTTGCCATACCAAATAAGAACAACAATAATTCCGGTGGAGATACACAGGGGGCGGTTGAGCTTAGAAACGGATGGGACTTCTCAAAGTCGAGAGCCAAACTGAAAGACCCGATTGTAAAGTCGGCTGAAAAAAGGCTTGCGAAAGTTGTTTTGAATGTGATTCGCATACAGGATCACGATTTGGGACTGAGTTTGCGCGACTTTGATGTTCAGATTAACCATAGCCCACAAGACAATATGTACACCAAGTCACAGACATTATATCAGCTTTTACAAGCTGGTATTCATCCGCTTGTGGCAATTAAATCTGTCGGGCTTTGGGGAGATGCGGAAAAGACATTCCTGTTGTCAAAGCCATACTTGGATAATCTGTGGAAAACGATTGATGATGTAGAAGCGCAGGAACAGAAAGCACAAGAATTGATAAATAAAATGAATACAGATGGCACACAGAGCCAGACAAACAAAGATAAGACGGTCACCGAGTAATCGGTGGCTGTTTTTATTTTATAAAAATTCGCAAAGTTGTGAGCGTAAAAATCAACAATGTCGTTCGGTGTCGTTGCACCGTATAAAAATTCGTATGACATATCGGAGGTAATGAATGAAGAGAGAAGATCTGATTGCTATGGGATTAAGCGAGGAAAACGCGGACAAGATCATGGCAGATTACGGAAGTTCCGTACAGAGAGCCAAAGCAAAGGTTGAAGAGTACAAGACAAAGGCTGACAAAGCTGAAGAGTTGCAGAAGCAACTCGATGATATCGAACAGGGAAAGCTCACGGAAGTCGAGCAGGCAAATAAGAACCTCGAAAAAGCCAATGCGAGAATCGCGGAACTTGAAAAAGCGCAGGCAATAGCCACGCAGAGATCCAATGCCGCATCTAAATTTAATGTTACTGCAGAACAGGCAGCGCAGATTGTAAAAGACGATGGCAGTTTTGATTATGACGTTCTTGGAAAGATTATCTCTGAAAAAGAGACCGCTGCAGCGCAAGCCAAGGAGCAGGAGATTGCAAAAGGCAGTACGAATCCGGGCGGTGGCGCGGCTGGCGGAAATAAAGATGGTGCGGACAATAAGACAAATGCTGAAAAGATAGCAGAAAACCTTATATCTAATGCCCCTAAGAACAATGACGTTTTATCACATTACATTCAACAATAACAGGAGGTAAAAAATGGCAAAGGAAATGAATATGCAGTACGAAAAGACTTCATACGCGGGAGATGTTCAGATTTTAAAGAGAGAGCCTAATGAAGCAATCCCATTAACACTTGATTTTTCAGCGGTAACAGAAAAGGATGCGAATGGAAAGAAGATTGTAAAGGCCGGTACACCAGTAAACAAGTCAGGTGTGGCTGATAATACAGCAACAGCAATCGGAATCTTAAGATTTGATGTAACAGAAGACAGACCACAGGGAGTAGCACTTAAAAAGGCATATCTTAATACAAAAGTAGCGGAAGCACATTCCGGCGTTACATATGACGCAACAGTTAAGACAGCTCTTCCAATGATTGTATTTGAATAATAACAGGAGGTAAATAGATGTTAATTAATGAAGTATTAGACAGTAAGTCTATTGCATTATCGGCAACGGAAAACGCTAGTAATCAGATACCTTATCTTGGTTTACAGTGGTTTCCAGAAAGAAAGAAGCAGGGACTTGATTTAAGTTGGATTAAGACACACAAGGGTTTGCCGGTTTCACTTGCGCCATCTAATTTTGACACAATCCCAACTCTTAGAGCTAGAGGCGGATTAAGTAAGGAAAAAACACAGATGGCATTTTTCCGCGAGGGAATGACAGTTGGTGAAGAGGAAATGCTTGAAATCGAGCGTATTCAATCAGAAGACGACCCTTACCTTGCAAGTGCTTTATCAAGTGTATATGACGACACTAACAACCTCGTAAGCGGCGCAGAAGTTGTATCGGAGCGCATGAGAATGTCACTTCTTTCTACAAATGCAGGTCATCCGGTAATTGCTATTGTAAGTGATGGCGTTCAGTACGCTTATGATTACGATAAGGATGGCTCATACGCAAAAGACCATTACGCAAAGTTATCCGGCACAAGCATGTGGAGCGATACAGCTAATTCAAAGCCACTTACAGACCTTAACAATGCAAGAAAGAAGTTACAGAAGCAGGGTAAGATTGCTAGATACGCACTTATGAACAGCAATACATTCCAATATCTGCTTGACAATGCACAAATAAGAAACTCAATTCTTGCACAGAACCTTACAGCAACTATTGAGGTTGACGATGATACTGTTATTTCGGTGGTACAGAAGAGGGCGAAGCTCACTATCGTACTTTACGATAAGATGTACATTGATGATGATGGCAAAGAGCAGTACTTCTACCCGGATAACAAGGTTACACTTCTTCCAGAAGGCAGCCTTGGAAGCACTTGGTTTGGCACTACACCGGAAGAAAGAACTGCAAGACAAGTAGCTGATGTTGATGTAACAACATATGGTGTAGGTATTACAGTCGCTACAAAGACAGAGTATGGACCACCTATGAAGATGTCAACATTTGCATCTGAGGTTGTACTTCCATCATACGAGAATATGGATAGCACATTCGTATATGAGGTTCATAGCGAAGAGTAGGGGGTGCAACTATGAAATATCCATATATAGTGATTCATAATGGTAAATGGTACAACGCAGGAGAAGAGGTGCCGGAGAGTAATTCTTCGGCATCTTCCGTTGGGTATACAAAGACCGAAATCAACAGAATGAGTACCGCAGACTTGCAAAAACTTGCCGCGGAGCAAGGAATTGAAAATGCACAAGCGACAAGCGGTGCGGAACTGAAAGAAATTCTGATTGCAAAATTTAATCTGTAGGAGATCGCTTATGTCATACACACTTGTCGAACAGGTAAAGATTCGTTTAAAACAATTTCATATAGAAGAGGTAGAGGACGAAGCGACCGGGGAAAAGTCCGATAAAGTTGTGTTTGATGAAAAAGAATGTAACCCTTTGATTGAACAGCTTTTAGAGCAGGCAAGAAAAGAGATTATCAGCAGACGGAACTATCCGGGCACATACACGCAAGACCAGATTGACAGTGATGTTAAGAACTATGAAAACATTATGGTCAATTTGGCAGTGTACGACCGTTCGCAGGCAGGAGAAGCATACATGGCAAGTTTCTCCGAAAACGGTGTGAGCCGGACATGGAAAGACCGTGAAAGCCTTTTTGTTGGAGTATTTCCGTTTGTAAAAGCAATGTAATTAAAGAAGATTGAGCGTGACCATTATGGTTGCAGGCGGCGCACATTAAGCGGTGGTGGGCAGTGCGTCATATTTCTATTTTGGAGGGAAAGACAATGAATTTTCAAAAAGCATATGAAGCACTCAAACAGGGTGCTATGATTAAATGCCCGGAATGGGCGGGATATTGGAAATGGGAAGATAATTCCATTAAGATGCACTGTAAAGATGGAAGAATCCTTGATATTCGCGAGACAGAGAATGTTGATTATACTCTCAATTTTATCCTTCGTGATGATTGGGAGATTGTCAGCGAAAACAATGTAAAGGATTTGGATATTCAGACATTTACATTCGGTGAAGCAATCCGCAGAATGAAAGCCGGACAGAAGGTTGCCCGCAAGGGTTGGAATGGCAAGAAACAGTACATTCAGCTTGCAACAGGCATTTCCTATGTATCAGCAGATGGTGAACTTGTGAATTGTGAGCATGATGCCATTGGCAATAAGGCAATCGCTTTTGTTGGAACATCCGGTGTTCAAATGGGGTGGCTTGCATCACAGGCTGATATGCTTGCAGAGGATTGGATTTCAGCAGAATAAATTCTTGCGTCAAAAGGAGATTCAAATGAAAAGTATTTTGATTCAAACTTATCTTGTGGCACTTCCGATAGTGCTTGGATATATAGTTTGGCTTCTTAAACAGCAAAAGAAAAGCAGAGATGCAAACAGTAAAGGAACAATGCTTCTTTTACGTGTCCAGCTTATTGAATGCCATGCAAAGTACACCAGAATCGGAGAAATACCGTCATATGCCTATCAGAACTTCTGCGAGATGTATGATGCGTACCATGCGTTAGGTGGAAATGGAATGGTTACGAAAATGAAACATGAGATTGAAGAAATTCATATAGGGAAAGGAGATAAAAGCCATGAGGAATTGGAAGGATTGGACTAAGAAAGCCGGAATCCGAGCAATCAAGACAGTTGCGCAGGCGGCAGTTGCTGGAATTGGAACGGCGGCATTTATGGGTGCGGTGGATTGGAAATATGTTCTTTCTGCATCAGTCCTTGCCGGAGTATTATCACTTCTGACAAGTGTTGCCGGAATCCCGGAGGAAAACACCAATGCTTGACATTAACAAGCAGGAAATGAAATATTCGCAATCCGGTCAGAGGGTATTCATCCCGCAAACTGACGAAAATGGAGATATTGTTTATGAAGGGTACAAGGATTCCGACGGGAACTTTGTGCCTTATTTAGATTCCGAAGGAAACAAGATTCCAAAAGGCGAGGAAGTTGAAGGGTTTTCAGAGCCTACGACATTCCAAGCAAATATCAGCAATAAGTTGTCAGAAGCCCTTGTGAAAGAATTTGGAATTGATGACAGTACATCATACTGTCAGCTTGTCACGGATAAAGGATATTTGCCACTGAAAGCCGGTGATGTGGTGTGGAAACGTTCGGAAGTCAAACGCACTGATGATGGACTTGTGGATTCAGAAACCGCAGACTACATCGTAAAAGGAGTTGCTGATGAAGGGCTGACCACGGATTTGTTTCTTCTTCGGAAGAATATTAAGTAGGTGATTGTATGAATATGAAAAAGAAACCTATTTCAATGACACTATCCACTAAGTCCATACAAGACGCTATAAAGAAATTAGAACAGTACCGCGATAGTTTACAGGCTAAATGCGATTTACTTGTTTCTAGGCTTGCACAGGAAGGTCAGACGGTGGCAATAAAACAAATATCGAAATCTCCAATCGGGAACACGATAACGGTAAGGGTAGATAAAGCACCACAGTTAATGACATCGAACGCGATTCTGATTGCAACCGGAAAAACGGTAACGGCAGAAGATAGAGAACCGTTCTATACTTTGTTGGCGGTAGAGTTTGGAGCCGGTATTTTTTACAACTCCAAAGAGAACCCGAAAGCACCAGAACTTGGATTCGGTGTCGGCACGTATCCGGGGCAAATACACGCTTTTGAAGATGGTTGGTACTATTGGGACGATAAGACCGAAACATGGCGTTATACCCACGGTATCAAAGCCACAATGCCTATGTACAATGCGGAACAACAGATTATTCAACAGTATGTAAAGATTGCAAGGGAGGTATTCGGTGGAAAATGATTTAAATGGGTGGGCGATTTATTTTGAAGATACCGTTTACCGATTGCTGAAAGTTTACATGGAAAGCAAAGAAAGCGGAATCAAGGTAACACAGGACGAGGAATCAAACGGAACGCCTGTTTTTCCAACACTTCTTATACAACAGATTGGATTCACAGAAGCTGGGAGAGATACGGAGTCCTATTTTATTAACGCAATTCGCCCGACATTTCAAATTACAATAACGAATAAAGGGAAAAGAGAAAAGATTAAGGACATTGCAGAGTGTGCAGTGTCCTTTTTTAAATCAAAAAATTTTGATGTTTCAAATGCTGTGTTCACGATTTCCAAACAAGTGCGCACGGCAACTTTTCGCGTATCGCGAATTATTGGAGCGTATGAAAATTTAGCATAGCCGCGAGGCAGAAAGGAAGCAGAAAATCATGGCATCAACAAGTTATAAGTCGCGTGTGATTATTAAAGAGCACACAGCGGAACAAACCGACTTTGCAGGAACTTACAACCTTTTACTTGCCGCAAAGTCTATTCCATCTCCGGCATCTCCACCAAACACGGTTGAGTCAACCACGATGGAAGACCCACAGCAGACATTTGAGAAAGGTATTAAGACAGCGGATTCCCGGGAAATCACCGGAAACCTTGCAAAAGAATATCTGGAAAACATCGAAAAGCTGGGAGATAAAAAGGTTGACATTATCCACCTGTACGGTACAGATGGAATCGGTGGCGTGGCAAAATACGCATACACCGGAACTGTTACCGCGACACCGAATGATGTAGGCGGTGTAGATGAAATCCTTGAAATGACCGCAACTGTTATCCCAAGTACGGCATCGGAACTCGTTACCGACAAGCTGAAAGTCGTTGATAACAACGATGGAACATTCACTGTAACAGTGGTGGGGTAAAAAGCCTATCGGACGAGCAATCGACCGCACCGGTAGGCGAGGATGAACGGTCGATAGCAGAACTTGAAGCAATAAGATAAGCAACAATGGGGCGGTGGCAACGCTGCCCCTTGCCAATATAGGGCAGAAAGGCAAGGTAAAGTATGAAAGTAAATTTAGGAAATAGCGAATATTCAATCAAATTTGGTTTTAAGCCAACATTAAAGTCACATCTTATCAAAGATGTATCAGAGTCGGTAAGCGAGCAGGACGGAAGCTTAGAATCCGTAGAGAAATTGTTACTTGAAACACTTCCTAAGATGCTTCTTGTAGGACTGCAAGTAAACCATAAGGACGAGTTTGGATATGACTACGATACAAACGAGAAATACGATGAGCAGTTTAATAAGGTGCTTAATCTGCTTTCTGAAAAGATTGACGATGGTGAGATTGACTGTATTGAGTTGTTCAACGAATTAGAGAATGAGTTGGAGTCAAACAGTTTTTTAGCGAAAATGATGGAGACGGAGAAGAAGAATCGGACTCCGGCGAAGAAAACTCCATCAAAAACAACAACCAAGAATTAACATGGGAATATTACGTTGCGGAAATCCGTCCGTTTTACCTCATGGTAACGAAAGGCTACGGATTTTCCGTTGATGATATAGATATGATGAATCCAGAGTTACTTAAGCCTTATGTGGATGCATATAAGACAGAATGGAAGCAACTCGATATGGAAATGTATATGTGGTTCGGCAGATATGCAACGTCAGCATTTGTGACCGCAATAGACGCGACATTCGGCAAGGGTAATAGTAAGTACGTGAAAGAAACTTGCTATGATTCTATTGAAAAGCATAATACGGACGATCCCGATGCAGAGATACGAGAAATGCTTAAGGCAGAAGAAGCATGGGCGGCTGAATCAAGGAAATCACATTTACCAAAACCAAAGATAGTTTGAGAAAAGAGGTATTTCTATGGCAGTAATTATCGGAAGTGCTAGGCATGATGAACACGGAAACTGCTATTCTGGCGGAAAAGCCGGAGACCAGACCGGACAGGAAGTGTCTACGCAGAAGTTTTACAACCATTCTAAGGGATGGAATGTGTTAAGAGCAAAGGATAATAAGGTTGCGGAGAAGTTAGCTGAAGCTATGAAGATTGCGTGCGGCAATAAAAATATCGGCTATGACCAATCGGAACGCTACGGAGTCATTAAGCATGGCGTTAACACAAAGGTCAAGACGGAATGCGATTGTTCTTCCCTTGTACGTGCCTGTATTATCTATGCGTCCGGCAAGGATGTGGGGGATTTTAATACTTCCAATGAACGGTCGGTGATTCTGAAATCCGGTTTGTTTGATGATATGGGTTCTTATCATGCTGGGTTTGTTCTTCGCAACGGAGATATTCTTGTGACACGCATAAAAGGGCACACAGTTATTGTTGTAAAAGGCGCAAAGAAATGCAAAACCAAGTATTATCCGAAGTATACCGGAAATTCCGGTTCAATAGTTGAAGCATTAAAAGCGGTTGGGGAAGATGATGTGTCGAAAGAACATCGTGCGGAAATCGCAAAGAAGAACGGATTTTCCAATTTTAAGTTTACATCGGAGGAAAATTCAAAGATGCTTTCTCTTCTGAAAAAGGGAAAACTGAAAAAGTAATTCAAGGGCGGTAAGGGTCAAATCTTACCGTCTTTTTCTTATGTAGAAAGTTGGTGGATAAATGGAATTAGAGTCTCTTGAAATAAAAATCCAAGCGCAGGCACAACAGGCAAGCGGTCAGATAGATGCGCTTGTGACAAGGCTTGGGAGATTATCTTCCGCGCTTTCTGGACTTAGTACCGGAAATCTGAATAGTCTTTCCACAGGGGTAAACCGACTTGCAGGGGCAATGACGGCAATGCGTGGAATTGACACACGGACTTTTTCTGCAGTTGCAAGAAATGTAAGCAAATTAGGCTCTATCAACAGCAAACAGATTAATGCTGCGGCTGGTTCTATGCGTCAGATTTCCAATGCGGTAAAAGGGATTTCTGGAATGTCGGCATCTGTTAAGGGTCTGACCGATCTTGCATCTGCAATCAAACAGCTTGGTTACCAGAGTTCCACCAAGGCGATTGAAAATATTCCGAAACTTGCCACGGCAATGCGACAGCTTATGTCCGAACTGTCGAAAGCTCCTAGTGTAAGCCGGAATATTATAGACATGACAAATGCATTGGCAAAATTATCGCGTACCGGTGGAGCGGCAGGGACAGCGGCCAAAAGCATAACAAGCTCGTTTAGTGGATTTAGTTCAAGTGCTTCTGCGGTTACCAAGAAGTCGTTCTCTCTTGCGTCAGCAATCGGAAAAGTGTATGCAACGTACTGGGCTTTATTTCGCGGATTTAGGCTACTTGGAGACGCTATTGACATATCATCCTCACTGACAGAGGTTGAGAACGTTGTAAGGCAGACATTCGGGCAGTATGAAAGCCTAATTAACAATTTCGCAAAAACATCCATTGAAAAATTTGGTATGTCTGAACTGTCTGCAAAGCAGTTCGCAAGTCGTTTCCAAGCTATGGGAACTGCCCTTGATATTCCGCAAGGGCAAATGGCAAAAATGTCTATCCGGTTGACAGAATTAGCCGGAGATATGGCTTCATTTTATGATGTGAGTCAAGAAGATATTGCCAAGAGTCTGCAATCTGTATTTTCCGGTACTACGGCACCTATGCGGCGTTATGGTATCGACTTGACACAGGCAACATTAAAGGAATGGGCGTTAAAGCAAGGGCTTGATGCGAACATTTCATCAATGACGCAGGCTCAAAAAGCCATGTTGCGTTATCAGTATGTGCTTGCGCATACAACCAATATTACCGGAGATTTCGCACGTACAGCCGATACATGGCATAACCAGATAACCATGCTTAAAGAGAACTTCAAAGCACTTGGAGCGGTTGTTGGTGGTGGTTTAATCAATGCATTCAAGCCATTTATCAAGGTACTTAATGCAGTTCTGCAGAAGGTGATTTCTTTTGCGGAAATGGTAACGAATGCTTTAGGTTCAATCTTCGGATGGAAGTATGAAGCAAGCAAAGGGGCAGGAATCAGCGGTCTTGCTGATGATATTGGAAGCGCATCTGACGGCATGGACGATTTGAGTAATGCCGCAGGAAGCGCAGGAAAAAACACAGGCGGTATCGCAAAAAATGCCAAGAAAGCAAAAAAGGAAATCCAACAGGCAACTCGTGCATTTGATGAGTTGAAAGTTATTTCGAAACAGAGTAAAGATAATACTTCCGGTTCTGGAAGTGGTGGAAGTGGTGGCGGTTCTGGTTCTGGTGGTTCTGGCGGTGGAGATACCGGAAAACTGGTTCAGACCGACACGATTTTTAAGAAATTCAAAAGCGACATCAAAGACCTTGAAGGACTTGGAAAAGCAATATCCGGTTCCCTTATCAATGCGATGAAAGGTATCAAGTGGGATGAAGTATACGCCAAAGCATCCGGCTTCGGTAGTGGACTTGCCAAATTCCTTAACGGACTATTTGAGGGTCAGAAAGGAACAACGCTTTTCGGAGAAACCGGAAAACTGATTGCAAATTCATTAAACACGGTGCTTCATGGATTGGATTCGTTTGGAACGACATTTAATTGGAAGCAATTTGGAAATTCAATCGCAGACGGAATAAACAAGTTTTTCCAAAACTTTGACTTTGCATTATTGGCTAAAACGCTTAATTCGTGGGCGCAGGGCGCGTTTGATACAGTTACGACAGCATTAAGTAAAATTTCATGGAAGGATGTATGGAACGGAGCAAAGGAGTTTTTAAGCAACCTAGATGTAAAAACAGTTGGAATCATAATCGGTGCGCTGACAATCAAAAAAATTCTTGGATTACATCTTGCAAAAACCGCACTTGATATAATCGGAACTTCCATTTCAAAAGCAATAGCTGGTTCACTTGCATCAAGGCTTGGCGTTGAAATTGCGGCAAATGAGGGAATCTCGGCAGTATTGTCTACCGCTTTGTCAAAAAAAATAGGTGGGGCGTTTGCTACACTTGGAACAACTGTTTCAGCTGGTGTCAAAGCTTTATTCGGTAGCGGTGCGGCAGAGAGCGCACTTTCTTTTATCAGCCCGGTAGCAAAAGCTATAACCGGGATTGGCTCTGTTGCGATTGGCGCATTTACTGCAATATCAAACTTTGTGACCATGTTAAAGAACGGATTCAGTTGGCTTAATGAAGCACTTATGCTTGTCGGAGTTACGATTACGGCAGTCGGAGCGGTTATTTTAGGGGTAGCGGCAGCACCTGCAGCGATTACCGCAGGAATAGTAGCCGGTGTTGCAACGGCGGCTGTAGTAGTCAAGGATCATTGGAAAGAAATAAAAGGAATTTTCTCAAAAGCAGGAGATTGGTTTAATACTAATGTGATTAAGCCAATAAGCGGTTTTTTTAAGGGATTATGGGAATCTGTTTCCGGTTTTTTCTCTTCTTTATGGAAAGATATATCCGGTGTATGGAAAACAGTTTCTGGATGGTTCAATACTAATGTTATAACTCCTATTGTTTCATTTTTCCAAGGATTTTCGAAAAGAGTTGGTCAAATCTTTGAAGGATTGTGGATCATTGTCAAGGCTGTATGGATTGTTGTTTCTGATTGGTTTAAATCAAAGGTAATAGAGCCAATAAAGAAGAATTTTGAATTATTGAAATCGGCAGTATCAACCGCATTTAAGGTTCTATGGACAACTGTGAAATCGGTATGGGCTGTGGTTTCCGGTTGGTTTAAGGAGCATGTTACAACACCTATTAAGAATGCTTTTAGTTCAGCAAAAGAATCTATTCAGAAAGCATTTAGCGCGGCAAAAACAGCGGTAACCGGGGCGTGGAACAGTGTTTCTAGTTGGTTTAAAGAACATGTAACCACCCCGATAAAAAATGCTTTCTCGAAGATGAAAGAAAGTGTAGCTGAAATATTCAGCAAATTATGGAATAGCGTGAAAAGTGGTGTTGCCGGGGCAATGAACACCGTAATTTCAAGAATTGAAACAGCAATAAATTCATTGATCGGTGGAGTGAATACCGTTTTGAGAGGGTTCAACAGTGTTGTTTCTGCGGCGGCTAAAGTAGCAAAGGTAAAGTGGAGCGGAGTCGATCTTGTGCCGAAAGTGAGCCTACCTAAAGTAAAGGCTTATGCAACGGGCGGTTTTATGGATAAATATAGCATAGCAACAGTTGGAGAAAATGGACTTCCGGAAATTATGGGAACGGTCGGAGGTAAGCCGGCGGTCGCAGGAAGCCAAGAAATTACTGGAATCAAAGATGCTATCAATTCAACATCTGCGCAAGAGGTTTCCTTATTGCGACAGCAAAATCAGTTATTACAAGCTATTTTACAGAAAAATTTCGGAATTACTACAAGCGACGTAGGAAAAGCTGCAAGGGATTATGGTAGAGAACATTACAATCGAACCGGAGACAATGTATATGTTTTTTAGTGACTTCTATAATAGAACGTGATATAATTCTAAATAAATCATATCACAAGAAAGGAGTCATTATGAGAAGCACAAAAAAATTATTAGTAGCGATGGGGTTGGCATTTGCCGTTTTGATTTCGGCTATGCCAATCCAAAATGCAGATGGGAAACAGATTGTTGCACAGGCGGCAACTATCAAATTAAGCAGAAAGACTCTTAATTTAAAAATTGGAGAATCCGCAACATTAAAGATAAGCGGAATGAGGAAAACTGCTAAATGGAGTAGTGGCAATAAATATGTTGCTTCTGTAAATAAGTCTGGAAAGGTTCTGGCGGTTGGGGAAGGAACAACGTACGTAAAAGCAAAAATTGCAAAGAAAACGCTTTCTTGCAAAGTTACCGTCACTTCTTCCTTTAATGCGAACAAGGTAAAGAAAAACATCTCAATTGAATACCAAGATAGTGGTCATGGAGTTGTTGCTATCTTGAAAAACAACAACAAGGTAAATGTTGATCTGGACGCAAAACTTGTATACTACAAAAACGGTAAAATGCTGGATAGCAAAAGCGATTGTAACAGAGCTTTTGAATCCGGTAAGGAATGTGTTCTTTATTTTGACGCACCGAGCGATTCT
>ENA-OUOU01001252-OUOU01001252.1-human-gut-metagenome-genome-assembly--contig:-NODE-1252-length-13650-cov-10.822582_pt1 | contig 13650 bp, 14 predicted proteins | sample MGYA00237936_ERZ548765 | MGnify/ENA primary metagenome ERZ548765 (study PRJEB26490, sample SAMN05356889) | human gut metagenome | biome: terrestrial biome; feature: human-associated habitat...
AACATGGATGCCGGGCACTTGCAGCGGGCAATGGAGAACCGGCAGGGGAAAACCCACTGGCATTTTGGATACACACAGTATTATATGACATCAAAATTGCAGGACGGAACGGTCTGTCTGCTGCAATTTGACTATGCCGTACCCTACGCCGCCCCTGCGCTGCGGGGAAAGCTGCCAGATGTGCAGACGGTGCACTGCATCCTGGGCATTCTACTGCTGGTGGGAGCGGTGGTGTGGAGCACCCACCGCTCCAGAAAGTTTCTGGCCCGGGAGACGGCCCGCCTGACCGAGGTCTCCCGGCAGGTGGCTGAGAAAAAGGGCGTGGAAGAGATTGATTTTTCCGGGGCGCAGGTGCGGGAATACGCCGAGACACTGGCTGCCCTGCAGACCATGGGGCAGGAGCTGACGGCCAGCCTGCAGGCACAATGGAAAATGGAGCAGCAGCAGCGGGAGCAGATCATCCAGCTTTCCCATGAGCTCAAAACACCGCTGGCCGTCATTGAGGGCAACGCCGATCTGCTGGCCGAGGACGAGGCCCTGACCCCGGAGCAGCGGGAACAGGTGGAGGCCATCCTGCGGGGCACCGAGCAGACCCGGACCTATCTGCTCAAGATCCGTGCTCAGGTGCAGACACCGCTGAAATATAAGCGGCCCTGAGCAGACCCGAATGATGAAAAAGGAAGCCGCCCGGCTGTGTGGGAACGCCCGCATGGCCGGGTATTTTGCATTGCATGAGCAGGAAAACCGTGGTATCATAAAAAACGATAGGGTCTGAAAATAGAGGGGAAAATGAACACTTACGGCCATTCGTTCGTCTATCCAAAAAAGAGAGGGGAAAAACAATGAATTTTGAAGAGACAGAAGTCCTTTACAATGTTTACCGTGGAATCCTGCGGAACAATCGGAGCTTTCAACCGGGAAAGAGCACGGCGGTGGAATATCGCATGGACTGCCCGGAGTATGCCGACCTCCTGAAAAAGTATCCCTTTGAGAAAATTGCAGGAAAAGGCACGGACCTGCAGCGGGCAATTCGGGTGCTGAAATACCTCTCGCCTAAGCTGACGCACAGCCCGTGGTACGACGGCCATGTGGACTGCAACGCCCTGGCGCTTTTGGATTACAGTCTGGATAAACCGGAACAGGGCATCAACTGCCTGAATAAGGCTAAAATTCTGGAGGAGGTCTGCCTGGCACTGGGAATCTACGCACGGCGGGTGCGCTTCCTGCCCTATTCTCCCTTCGATTTTGATTGTCACGTTGTCACGGAGATCTACGACCGGTCGCAGGAAAAGTGGTGTATGCTGGACCCGACGACCAACGGGTATCTGGTAGATGAGAAGGGCACGATCCTGAGCCTGCTGGAAGCCAGAGAGCGGATGGCAGACACCCGATTTGTGACGTATTGCAAGGCGACGAGCCGGGAAAAGGATCTGCAGAAGCTCTACCGGAAAAATATCGCAAGGACCGCTTACTATGCGAAGAATCTGTTCCGCATTCAGGTGGACGCGGTCTCGCAGTTTGGAGAGAGTGGAAACTGGCTGAATTTCCCGCCGGAGCACTTTTCTATCCGGGAATGGAGCGTTGCAAGTGCAGAATACCGGTTGGAGATGGTGCCTGCCTACGCAAAGGGATATGCGGATTTTGATGAAGCCGTCCAGCTGCCGCGGATGCGTGAGGCCGTGGAGCGGACGCGAAACATGGAGGAGCCGGAGGCGATCTCTGCCGCCGCTCTGACCGAAAAGCCGATATCATAAAAAACAAATTGCCGCTGCTTTCCTGACGGAGAGCGGCGGCTTTTTCACACCCGGCGCTCCATGGGCATAGGATGACGCAGACCATGGGGAGGAGGGGCCGGGAATGGACGGACAAAGACGATTTGCGGTGATCGGAACGGACCCGCGGCTGGCGGCGGCAGGCCGGGCGCTGGCCCGTGCCGGGTTTGCGGTGGGCGGGCCGGAGCAGACGGCGCTGGCCGATTACATCTTACTGCCGCTGCCGCTGGACGAGAGCCGCACCCCGCTGGCGGAGCTGCTGCGGGCCGCAAAACCGGGGGCGCTGGCGTTGGGCGGAAAGCTCTCGGCGCAGGCAAGGCAGATCGCGGCGGAGGCGGGCGTGAAGCTGGTGGACTACTTTGCCCGGGAGGAACTGATCCTCTGCAACGCCATCCCGACAGCAGAGGGCTGCATCGGCATCCTGATGGCAGAGCGGACGCGGACGCTTTGGAACAGCGCCATCCTGCTGGCCGGTTTTGGGCCGGTGGGGCAGGCGCTTGGGGTACGGCTGGCGGCACTGGGCGCACAGGTGACGGTGGCCGCGCGGCGGCCAGCCCAGCGGGCACTGGCGGAGAGTTTCAGCCTGCGGGCCGTGGATCTGGCCCGGCTGGAACAGGCCGCTCCGGCCTTTGACACGGTGGTGAACACCATCCCGGCCCCTGTTCTGACGGAAGCCGTGCTGGCAGCCCTGCGGCCCGGGAGCCTGGTCGTGGATCTGGCATCGAAGCCGGGCGGCACTGACTTTGCCGCGGCCCGGCGGCTGGGGCACCGGGCCATCCATGCCCTGAGCCTGCCCACGGCCTGCGCACCGGAAACGGCGGGCGAGGCTCTGGCCCGGACGGTCTGTGAGATCCTGGCGGAAAGGGAGGGAACACCATGAAAAGGCAATTGCGCGGGACAGTGGCGTTTGCGGTCTGCGGGAGCTTTTGCACGCTGGGCGCGGCGGTGGCTCAGGCCGAACAGCTGGTGCGGCAGGGCTGGGAGCTGCTGCCGGTGATGAGCTATGCGGCCTCCGGCCTGAACACCCGCTTTGGCCGGGCGGATGAGTGGAAGGCGCGGCTGGAGACCCTGACCGGCCACAGGGTGCTGGATACCCTGCAGGATGTGGAGCCGCTGGGGCCGCGGCAGCTGGCCCGGGCACTGGTGGTGGCCCCCTGCACCGGCACCACACTGGCCCGGCTGGCGGCGGGCCTTTCCGACACGCCGGTCACGCTGGCAGCAAAAAGCCTGCTGCGGGTCGGGTGCCCGGTGCTGCTGGCTGTCTCCACCAACGATGGGCTGGGGGCTTCCGGGGAGAACATCGCCCGGCTGATGCAGCGCAAACACTATTACTTTGTGCCCTACGGACAGGACGATGCAGCGCAGAAACCCCAGAGCCTGAAGGCGGATCTCACCCTGCTGCCCGCTGCACTGGAGGCTGCCCTGCACGGTCAGCAGCTGCAGCCGGTGCTCCGGGAGTGGAACTGAGGGTTTCTCTTTTCAGAGGGATAAAAATGTGGTATACTATATCATAATATCTTGAGATAGAGGAACTGGAATGAAAAAACACATCGCCATGCTGTGTGCGGTGCTTTTGACCGCACTGGCGGCGTTTGCGCCGGGCGCGGCAGCTGCCGGGCCTGCACTGACGGCTACGGAAGCGTACTGCATCATCGATGCCGACACCGGTCTGGTGCTGGCCCAGCAGAACATGAACGAGGAACTGCACCCGGCATCCATCACCAAGGTGATGACGCTGGGCCTTGCCTGTGAAAAGGCCCAGGGCAAGTGGGACAATGTCAAGCTGACGGTCAGCCACGAGGATGTCTACTCGCTGGCGGGCACCGATTCCAGCCACATCGCCCTGCAGGAAGGGGAGGAAGTGCCCCTGACCGATGCCCTGTATGCCACCATGATGGCCAGCGCCAACGATGGGGCCAACCTGCTGGCCGAATACTTCGGCGGCGGCTCCATTGAGGGCGGTGTGGCCGCCATGAACGCGCAGGCAAAGGAGCTGGGGCTGGAACACACCCACTTTGCCAACCCCCACGGCATCAGCGATGAGGACCACTACACCAGCTGCTATGACATGGCGCAGATCCTGCGCTGGGCGCTGACCCAGCCCGGGTTCGAGACCCTGTTTACCCGGAACGAGATGTACACCATGGGCCCGACCAATGTCCAGCCCGTGACCCGGTACTTCCACCAGCAGGATAAAATGCGGGTGGGCTCCAGCCGGTACTATATCCCGGCCATTCTGGGCTCCAAGATCGGCTACACCAACATTGCCCGGTACAGCTATGTCTGCCTGGCGGAGCAGAACGGCGTGCGGCTGATCTGCGTGACCATGCAGAGCCAGATCAAGACCGACAAATACAACGATGTCCGCACCTTGCTGGACGATGCTTTTGCCCGCTACACCGGCTACACCGAGATCCCTGCCCAGGGCGTGACCGGGGAGCTGGAAGTGGCGGGCGGCGGCAGCACGCTGGGCACAGTGACGGTTTCTGACCCCGGCGTGAAGCTGCTGCTGGCCGACGGCCTGACCGCAGCGGATGTCTCGGTCACACTGGAACTGCCCGAACGATACCTCTTGGGGGTTGACCCGGCGGTGTATGCGGTGTATACCATTCATGGGCGGGACGTGCAGGAAACGGCCAGCGTCCGGGTGCCTGCCGCTGTGACCGGGCTGGAGGAGCTGCTGGCCAAGAGCGCCAATGCCACCCTGCCCGCCTCCCGGGATGTGGGGCCGAAGAGGATCGCAGGCGGCCTGCTGGCCATCTCGGTCGGTGCCACCGTGCTGGCCGCCCTTGCGGCGTTCGGCGTGGTGCGGCTGAGAATAAAATGGAAGAAACGTAAATCAAGAAGTAAGCATTGACCCGTTTCGCCATAGGCTCCCCTACCAGGGGAGGCCTTGGCAGGAAGGGACAGTTTGATCTATCGCGCAAAAGCCCGCAAGGACTTTTCCATATACTACAAACAGACAAAATTTTCTGAAAGAAAACAGAGAGGAAAAAGAAATATGGGCAAGTTTACGTTTACTGAGACCGAGATCCCTGGTGTTGTGGTCATTGAGCCGCAGGTGTTCGGTGATGACCGCGGTTATTTTATGGAGACCTACCAGAAGGATCAGTTTGCTGCTGCCGGCATCGACAAGGAGTTCGTGCAGGACAACCAGAGCCGCTCCACCCGCGGCGTGCTGCGCGGCCTGCATTTCCAGAAGAACCACACCCAGGGCAAGCTGGTGCGTGTGACCAAGGGCGAGGTCTATGATGTTGCCGTGGACTGCCGTCCCCACAGCGCCACCTTTGGCAAGTGGGTGGGCGTGACCCTGAGCGAGGAGAACAAGAAGATGTTCTATATCCCCGAGGGCTTTGCCCACGGCTTCCTGGTGCTGAGCGATGTGGCCGAGTTCTGCTACAAGTGCACCGATGTCTATGACCCCACCAGCGAGGGCGGCATCCCCTACGATGACCCCACCGTGAACGTGCAGTGGCCCGACTGCGGCTGTGAGCACAAGACCAGCGCAAAGGACAAGCTGCATGAGCCCTTTGCAGCCCAGAAGTTTGAATTCTTTGAAAAGTGGTGATAGCCCGTGGCGAAACTGAAAGGAATGTTCAACGGCTTCTGGCGCTACCGCTATCTGCTGTGGAATCTGGTCAGCCGTGATTTCAAGCTGAAATACCGCCGCAGCGTGCTGGGTGTGCTGTGGAGCGTGCTGAACCCCCTGCTGATGTGCCTGGTCTACTGGGCTGTGTTCAGCAGCCTGATGGATATGCGGGGCAGCGGCATCGACAACTTCCCGGTGTTCCTGATGTGCGGTCAGCTGCTCTTCAACTTCTTCAACGAGGCCACCTCCTCCAGCATGAGCAGCGTGCTCAGCGCTGCCCCCCTGCTGAAAAAGGTGTATATCCCCAAGTATATCTTCCCGCTGGAAAAGTGCTGCTTTGCCATGGTGAACTGCATCTTCAGCTTTGTGGCGCTGCTGCTGGTCATGATCTTTACCGGCGCGCCTTTCCACCTGACCATTTTTGAGGCGCTGTACCCGCTGGTGACCTTGTTCTTCTTCAGCCTCGGGGTCAGTATGTTCTTAGCGGCGGCTACCGTGTTCTTCCGGGATATCATGCACATCTGGAGCGTGTTCGTCACCGCGCTGCTGTATTTCTCCGCCATCTTCTACGACCCCACTCAGATGACCTTTTCCATCGGCGGCTTCAATATGCAGCAGATCATCAAGCTGAACCCCATGTACTGGTATATCACGGGCTTCCGCCGCACGGTGATGTGGGGCATCCCGCTGGATTGGAATATGTTCCTTGTCTGTGGCATCTGCGCCGTAGTGTCCATGGTAGTGGGGCTGCAGGTGTTCCGCAAAACGCAGGACCACTTTGTGCTGCACATTTAAGGAGGGTGAACAATGGAACCGATCATCAAAGTGGACAATGTTTCCATGTGCTTCAACCTTTCCAAGGAAAAGCATGAGAGCCTGAAGGAGTACTTCCTGGCCATGGTGCAGGGACGGCTGCAATACGACGAGTTCTACGCTTTAAAGGACGTCAGTCTGGACATTATGCCCGGCGATTTTTACGGCCTTGTGGGCTTGAACGGCTCGGGCAAATCCACCCTGCTCAAGACCATTGCCGGGGTGTACAAGCCCAGCAAGGGCAAGGTGACCGTAAACGGCACCATCGCCCCGCTCATCGAGCTGGGCGCGGGCTTTGATATGGATCTGACCGCCCGCGAGAACATCTACCTCAACGGCACGGTGCTGGGCTTCTCGCCCAAGTATCTGGACGAAAAATTTGACGAGATCGTAGAATTCAGCGAACTGGAAAACTTTCTGGATGTGCCGCTGAAAAACTACTCCTCCGGCATGGTGGCGCGCATCGGCTTTGCCATTGCCACCATCACCAAGCCCGATATCCTCATTGCGGACGAGGTGCTGTCGGTGGGCGATTTTCTGTTCCAGCAGAAGTGCGAAAAGCGGATGCAGGAGCTGATGGCGGGCGGCACCACGGTCATTCTGGTGTCCCACTCCATCGAGCAGATCGAGCGGATGTGCACCAAGGTGGCATGGCTGAGCCACGGCCACCTGAAAATGAACGGGGACACCCAGACAGTCTGCGCCGCCTACAAGGCGACCCAGCGCGGCGAGGTCTGATATGAATGTACGGTTGAAACGCGCCAAGGAGCTGGCCGGCTATGCCGTGCAGCTGACAAAGGAAGAGGGCCTGCCCACCATGGTCAAACGCGGCGCGGGCTTTGTAAAGCGCCGCTGCTTTGGCAAGCGTGCGCGCTACCTGCCCGCCAAAAAGGTGCTGGAGGCCCAGCGCGCAGAGCTGGCAGGCAAAACGGCGGCAGACTGCGGCCTGCCCACCATCTCGGTGCTGACCCCGCTGTATAACACCCCGGAAAAATACCTGCGGGAATTTCTGGATTCCTTTGTGGGGCAGACCGCGCCCAACGGGCAGCTCTGCCTTGCCGATGCTTCGGACGCCGCCCACGGGGATGTGGAGCGGATCGTAAAGGAATATCAGCAAAAGAATCAACAGATCGTATACAAAAAGATCGAAAATAAGGGCATTGCGGCCAACACCAACGCCGCCGCGCAGCTGGCAACAGGGGAGTATCTGGCGCTGGCTGACCACGACGACATTCTGGCACCCCATGCCCTGTACACCATGGGCAAGGCCATCTTACAGCTGCGGCAGCGCGGCGAACCGGACGGTTTTCTGTACAGCGATGAGGCACTGTTCACCAAGAGCATCCGCCGCCCCATGGTGGCGCACTTCAAGCCGGATTACGCCCCGGATTACCTGCTGTGCTGCAACTACATCTGCCATCTGGCGGTGTTCCAAAAAGCGCTGTGGGAGCAGCTGGGCGGCGAACGCCCGGAATGCGACGGCAGTCAGGATCATGATCTGTTCCTGCGGCTGCTGGAAAAGACCGGCGGTGCCGCCCATGTGCCGCAGGTGCTCTACTACTGGCGGGTGCACGCGGGGTCTACCTCCGGTGGCGCAGACGCCAAGCCCTATGTGGCGGCAGCGGCGAAAAAGGCACTGGCAGACCACCTGACCCGCACCGGGCGCACCGGCACGGTGGAGGACGGCCTGTTCCCCAGCACCTACCGGGTGAAGTGGGACATCGTGGGCGAGCCGAAGGTGAGCATCCTCATCCCCAACAAGGACCACACCGAGGATCTGGAAAAGTGTCTGCACAGCATCTGGACAAAGACCGAATGGGAGCACTTTGAGGTGATCGTGGTGGAGAACAACTCCACCGACCCCGCCACCTTTGCCTACTATAAAAAGGCGCAGCAGCGCTATGACGGTCTGCGGGTGGTCACCTACCCGAAAAAGGGCTTCAATTTTTCCGGCATCAACAACTTTGGCCGCAAATACGCCACCGGCGAATATCTGCTGCTGCTGAACAACGACGTGGAGGTGCGCAGCGGCGAATGGCTCACTGAACTTTTGCGCCAATGCGCCCACCCCGGCGGGGCGGCAGTGTGCGGTGCCATGCTCTTTTACCCGGACGAGACCATCCAGCACGCGGGCGTCATTACCGGGCTGGGGGGCTACGCGGGGCACAGCCACAAGTACAAAAAGGCCGGCGGCAGCGGCTATCTGTTCCGCACCGCCACGGTGCAGGACTTTTCCGCTGTGACCGGTGCCTGCCTGCTGGTAAAGACCAGCGTGTGGGACGAGGTAAAGGGGCTGGACGAAGCCTTTGCGGTGGCCTTCAACGATGTGGACTTCTGCCTGCGGGTGCGGGATGCGGGCTATCGCATTGCGTGGACGCCCTACGCCCAGCTGACCCACTACGAGAGCAAGAGCCGCGGCGGGGACGAAAAAGACCCGGTAAAGGCACGGCGCTTTGCCGCCGAGCAGCAGCGTCTGTACGAGGTGCACGGCAAGGCGAACATCCTGCACGACCCCTACTACAACCCCAACCTGACCATGGACCGGGAGGATTTTTCCGAAAGCGATGATCTGCGCGGGCTGAAAGAGGGACGCATCACGGTGCAGTGGAGGGAATAACAGCATGAACATCAAGGGTCATTTCGAGACTATCACCCGGCACAAGCTGCTGGTGATGAAATACTGCTTTGAATGCGGGTTGTATGAGCAGGGCCTTGCCCACGACCTGAGCAAGTACAGCCCCACCGAGTTCATCCCCGGGTGCATCTATTATCAGGGCGACCACAGCCCCAACGAGGCCGAGCGCGCGGCAAAGGGTTACACCTCGGCGTGGCTGCACCACAAGGGGCGCAACAAGCATCATCTGGAATACTGGATCGATTACAGCACTACCAAGACCGGCCTGACCGGCATGAAGATCCCCCTGCGGTACGTCTGCGAGATGGTGTGCGACCGGGTGGCGGCAAGCCAGATCTATCTGGGCGATAAGTACACCGATGCCTCCGCGTGGGAGTACTACCAGCGCAGCAAGGATCACTACCTGATGCACCCGGAGACCCGGGCACTGCTGGAAAAGCTGCTGTGCATGGTGCGGGACATCGGGCGGGAGCGCACCTTTGCCTACATGAAATTCCTGCTTGGCTGCGAAAACGATTACTAAGCCCAAAAGGCTGCTGCACAGGCTGTGCGGCAGCCTTTTTTTGCGCGAATTGCTGAAATTTGCTGGAAAAACTTTAGGACTTCTGTGCATTGACAGTATTGCAAATGTGACGGTAAAATGAAAGAAAGCAGGCTTGGAAAACGTCCGGGCCGCATAGGATAATGTCTGACGAAGAAGGAGGCATGAAGCATGAAATTGTTCAAGAAACTGGCGGCTGCCGTACTGGTGGCGGCTCTGGCACTGATGATGGTGGGCTGCGGCGGCTCCAAGACAGGCCTTGCCCAGCAGGTCAAGAATGCTGTCTCGGATGATGCTGTTCTGCGTAACGAGCAGGCCACGAACAGCAAGGATCTGGATGCCTTGGCGGCAAAACTGCTGACAGAGTATAATAACGAGATCGCTGATTTGGGCGAAGACGAAGATTGGCCGGATCTGCAGGAGCTGCTGGATGATGGGACGTTCCTGCAAAAGTTCGGCCTTGACCCGGAAAAGGATGCTTATAAGGTCTCCTTGGTGTACGTTCCGAGTTACATCAGCGATACCATGAATCAGTTTAAGCCTTTTAGTCTTGCAGATCAGCTTCGGCGGGATGCTGATCTTACAATCGGCAATCCTCACATCGGAAGAAAATTTGAGTTTGGTCTTGCCATCGGCACGCTTGACGGCGAGAACTGGGTGCTTATGCTCATGAAATAAGAGCGTCCGGGCTGTGACAGCTCTTACGGATGCCCCAAGACCGGAACGGTATAGTTACAAGATGCGGTCTGCAGCAGCTGCCCCGGCAGACTTATTGCAGGCTGCGGCAAGGAGGAAACGATGAAACTGTTCAAAAAATTGGCAGCCGCCGTGCTGGCCGCTGCACTGGCATTAACGATGGTAGGCTGCGGCGGCAATAGCTACGCCATGCAGAACGAGCTGCTGAAAATAACGATCGATCAAATTGGCGAGACTGTGACCCACACCAAAAAGGCAGATGAAATGGCAGCAGCGCTGCTGGCAGCCGCCGATACAGCCGCCGCGCAGAAGGAAAACGAGGGCATGGATGCCGAGCGTCTGCTGCGGGATGAAAAGGTTATAGAGAAAGCCGGGATTGACCCTGCAACAACGCCCTGCATGGTCAACCTGATCAACGATGTTCAGTTCAAGAGCAGCGGCGTGCTGGGCGAATTCCTGAAGATGCAGTGGATGATGGAGGTCACGAGCCCCCGCCAGTTTGAGAGCATCGGTACGTTCGACCCCGGTGACAATAAGGTCGAGATCGGCGTAGCTACGCACAAGATCGGCGATGAGAGCTATATCCTGATTTTGCTCACCTATACGCCGACTACGACCCCTGCAAATCCCCTTTGATCTGCACCCCGGGCTGCCGCACACAGGCTGTGCGGCAGCCTTTTTGCGTGCAGAAAAGCCCGCGTGCAGACGCGCCTGTGAAAAAGCAATTCCGGAAAATCGGTAGATTTTCCGGAATTATGTTCCTGCTTTTGCACGCTATGCCGAAACTTTCCGGCAAAGTTTGGCGCATCTGCCCATTGACAACGCGCCGCAGCAGGGGATAAGATGAAACCGGGGAGCAACGCGCTCCCATAAGAAGAAAGCGGGGGACCACAGATGAAGCTTTGGAAACGATGGACGGCAGCGGCTCTTGCAGCTGCAATGGTGCTGCTGCTTTTAGCAGCCTGCGGGCCCTCCGGCCCTTCCGCGCCGGACGCGCCGGACGCGCCGGATAAGCCGGGCAGCAGCGAGACCGGCAAAGACCCCACCGACAAAAAGACCGAGGCGCAGAAGGTGGCTGCGGTGGTGGAAGCACTGAACACAGTGCGCAAGAACAACGGCAATAACACCCCGCTGACCATGGACGCCGAGGTCTGCGCCATGGCTGAAAAAATGGCAAAATTGCAGCTGGACTGGCTGCTTGGCAAGTACGGCACCGACCCGAATGGCAAGCGGTATACGAAGGACTGGAACGACATCAGCCAGCTGCCGGTAAAGGGTAAAAAGCTGGTGGGCGTAGGCGGCTACGGCGCGTATCCCACAGAGAGCGTGATCCGCGGCTGGGTAAAGGACACCGGCAAATGGAAACCGGCACTGGTCACGAGCACGGAAGCTACCCTTGTGGGCGTGGGCGTTGTGCATAACACCGACCTTGCGACGAAGGATAGATACCCCATTATGGTGGTCGTGATGACCTACTGATATGCGCAAACGCCGCTGACGGAAAGTCGGCGGCGTTTTTGTGTGGTCTGCCGGATAACGCAAAAACACCCCGGCCGGGCGGTATATATCACCGCTTGGCCGGGGTGCTGTTTTTGCAAGAAAAATATTACTGCTCGTTTTCGTAGATCTTGATATAGCGCGGGGCGCTTTTATCCTGCCAGAGCAGCAGAATGGCGGTCAGGGCGACAGCCAGTGTGGTGAGGACGGCGAGCAGAGCTTTGAGAACTTTCATGGTTTGGTGCCTCCTTGTGAAGTTCGGGAGCGGAGCGGGGGACGTTCCGCCTGTCATGTTAGGTATAGTATAGCATATTCCCACAGTAAAGGCAAACGGCAGAAGAGGGAGAACAAAAAGAAAAATACGGTGGTTAGTTAAAACTAATCTGCGAAAACGAATAAGAAAGTTCAGGAAAATTCATCATTTGAGCCGTGATGTCGTTGACTTCCCGCGCCAAAATGATACAATAAGTGTGTTAAGCAGCTGCTGTCCCTGTACCAGTGCGCCTGCATGGGCGTGGGGATGGCAATTCAAGCAGAATGGGGGATTTGAAATCCATGTTGAACAAGCTGAAACGTGCGGCGCTTGGCGCGCATACGCCGCATGACAAGGCAACTGCTGCAAGCAAACCTATCCCGATGCCTCTGCCCGCGCAGGTACGCATCCTTATGAGCCAGCACATTGGCGCACCCGCCAAGGCACTGGTGAAAAAAGGCGATGAAGTGTTCGTCGGCACCAAGATCGGTGAGGCGGGCGGCTTTGTCTCCGCAAACATCCACTCCAGCGTTTCCGGTACGGTAGCTGCAGTGGAACCTTTCCGTCTGTCCAATGGCCGTATGTGCGATTCTGTTGTCATCAAGACCGATGGCAAGCAGACCGTAGACCCGGCTGTCAAGGCACCGGAAGTCACCGATAAGGCCAGCTTCCTTGCCGCCGTGCGCGAGTGCGGTCTGGTCGGTCTGGGCGGCGCAGGCTTCCCCACCGATGTGAAGCTGCAGCCCAAGCAGTCGGTGGATACTTTACTGATCAACGCCTCCGAGTGCGAGGTGTGGCTGACCAGCGACACGCAGGAGATGCTGGAGTGCAGCGATGATATCATCCGCGGCATCAAGGCTGTGCTGCAGTATACCGGCATTCCCAAGTGCATCATTGGTATTGAGAACAACAAGCCCGAGTGCATCGACCTGCTGTGCAAAAAGACCAAGGACGACAGCGCTATTGAGGTCAAGCCCCTGCCCAGTGTCTACGGCACCGGCGCAGAGCTGATCCTCATTGAAAAGTGCCTGGGCCGCGAAGTGCCCCACGGCGGTCTGCCCGCCGACGCCGGCGCCATCGTGATGAACGTGACCAGTGTGTCCACCCTGGGCAAATACTTAAAGACCGGCATCCCGCTGGTCAGCAAGCGCCTGACCGTGGAAGGCGACGCCATCGCCAAGCCCCAGAACATCGAGGTTCCCATCGGCACGCTCTACCGCGATGTCATCGAGGCCTACGGCGGTGTCAAGGAGGGTGTCGAGCTGGGCAAGATCATCTTCGGCGGCCCGATGATGGGCGGCGCTGCACCCAGCGCCGACTTCCCGGTGCTCAAGCAGAACAACGGCCTGCTGCTGTTCAGCAAGAAGGCCGCCGCGCTGCCCGAGCCGTCCGCCTGCATCCGCTGCGGGCGCTGCATCGAGGCCTGCCCGATGGGTCTGGAGCCCGTCGTCATTGCGCAGGACTTTGCCAACAAGGACTTTGCTGCGCTGAAAGCACGCTGCGTGGATCTGTGCGTGGCCTGCGGCAGCTGCACCTTTGCCTGCCCGGCCAAGCGCCCTGTGGCCCAGAACATGGGCCTGGCAAAGGCCTGGTACATGGGCGAACTGCGCAAAGGAGGGAAATAAGGAATGGATGATCGTCTGATCGTAACCGCTTCGCCCCATATCCGGGACAATGCGACCACCCGCGGCCTGATGGGCAACGTGCTGATCGCGCTGGTACCCAGCATTGTGGCGTCGGGGCTGATTTTTGGCATGCGTGCGATCCTGCTGACCGCAGTGACTACCCTTGCCTGTGTTGTTTTTGAGTACCTGTACTGCAAGCTGATGCACAAGCCCAATCCCTGCGGCGATC
>ENA-OUOU01001262-OUOU01001262.1-human-gut-metagenome-genome-assembly--contig:-NODE-1262-length-13540-cov-10.487727_pt1 | contig 13540 bp, 7 predicted proteins | sample MGYA00237936_ERZ548765 | MGnify/ENA primary metagenome ERZ548765 (study PRJEB26490, sample SAMN05356889) | human gut metagenome | biome: terrestrial biome; feature: human-associated habitat; material...
CCCATTTTGAATACCACTGCATGGAGGATAACCTGCTGAAGCTGGACATGCTGGGCCACGATGACCCCACCATGATCCGCATGCTGGAGGACCTCACCGGGGTCAACGCCCGGACCATCCCCCTGGACGACCCGGACACCATGAGCATCTTCACCTCCTCCAAGGTCCTTGGCTTTGAAAACGACGAGCTGCTGGGCCCCACCGGGGCCGTGGCCATTCCGGAGTTCAACACCCGGTTCACCCGGGGCATGCTGGTGGATACCCAGCCCAAGGATTTCAATACCCTGGTGCGCCTGTCCGGCTTCTCCCACGGCACCGACGTGTGGCTGGGCAATGCCCGGGACCTGATCGTCAGCGGTACTGCCTCCGTTCTGGAGACCGTGGGCTGCCGGGACGACATCATGCTCTATCTCATCCATATGGGTCTGGACCCCAAAATGAGCTTCAAGATCATGGAGGCCGTCCGGAAGGGCAAGGTGAAAAAGGGCGGCTTCCAGGACGGGTGGGAGGATGCCATGCGGGCCCATGAGGTGCCCGACTGGTACATCGACTCCCTGGCCAAGATCGGCTATCTGTTCCCCAAGGCCCACGCCGTGGCCTATGTGATGATGGCCTTCCGCATCGCCTGGTTCAAGGTCCACGAGCCCCTGGCGTTCTACGCCACCTTCTTCACCGTCCGGGCCAAGGCCTTCGACGCGGAATACTGCTGCGCCGGCATTGACGCCGTGAAGCGGAAGATCCGTGAGATCGAGAACAACAAGGACGCCACCGCCGTGGAGCAGAGCCTGATGGTCACCCTGGAGGTGTGCTACGAGTTCTATCTCCGTGGCTTCCACTTTGACACCATCAGCATCTACGACTCCCAGGCCACCGCCTTCAAGATCACGGAGAACGGCCTGCTGCCCCCCTTCGTTTCCGTCCGGGGCCTGGGCGAGACCGCCGCCCTGGACACCGTGGAAAAGCGGAAGGGAAAGACCTTCATCTCCGTGGAGGAGTTCGCCGCCTGCTGCAGCAAGCTGTCCAAAACCCACATCGAGCAGCTGAAGGCCCTGGGGGCCTTTGCCGGCATGGCGGACACCAGCCAGATCACGTTTTTCTGATATGGAGTGGCGCTTTGTCTGGTCCCGCGGCGACGAGCATGAGACAGGCCGTGCCCTGTCCCGGGAAATGCTGCGCTTGTATCGGGACAAAGCCCGGGAAAAGCGGGACGTCCCGCCGGATATCGGGACAGTTTTTATAGGAAATAACGGCAAACCGATGACAAATGGCTGCTATTTCAATATCAGCCACAGCCACGGTCTGGTGGCCTGCGCCGTGGCGGAGGTCCCGGTGGGCATCGACGTGGAGAAGATCCGCCCGGTATCGCCCCAGCTTTTACGCATTTTATCGCCTGCTGAACGCGAATCTGTGCGGTGCGACGAGGATTTCTTCCGCCTTTGGACCCTGAAGGAGGCCCTCATCAAGTGTCAGGGAGGTGTACTGGGCCGGGTCCGGCACATTCATTTCCGGATCGACGGGGATTCCGTCACCTGCACCGTCTCCGGCTACGCCTTCTCCGTTCTCCCGGCCCCGGAGGGCTATGCCGCCGCCCTGTGCTGGGAAAAACTGGAAGAAAACCGGCATGAAACGCGCAAAAAATGACAAGCTATTGGAAGAATGTGCATAAAAAATACCGGAACCGGCAGAAATTTTGCCGGTTCCGGTATTTTTTATGTGAGTAATCCGTATTTTTCCTTGATGCGGTCCAGCTTTTCCAGCATGGGCTCCGCGGCCACCCACAGGAAGAATACCGTGGCTGCCGCGTGGACGCAGTCCACCGGGAAGCCGGTGACGTAGTACGTCAGCAGCGTTTTCCAGGTGAGGCTTTCCGCCCCGGCCCACATCAGTACCGACGCCGGATTCATGATGCCGCCGTAGATCACGATGGCGCAGAAGGCGCCAAAGGTACACATGCTCCCCAGAGTTCGGCGCAAAAGCCCCTTTCGGAACAGGACTCCGGCCAAAAATCCGATAATTCCCATGCTAAACATCTGCCACGGCGTCCAAACACCCTGGGAGAACAGCATGTTGGACACCAGCATGGACAGCGCGCCCACCAGAAAGCCGCTCTCGCCCCCCAGCGCTACGCCGGAGATGATGGTCATGGCCATGACGGGCTTGAACTGAGGCAGCATGAAAAATGCCGCCCGGCCCGCCACGGAGATGGCGCACAGCACCGCAATGACCACCAGCTCCCGGGCCTGGGGCCTGCGCCCCTCGAACACCAGGAAGAACGGGGCCATGCACTCCAGCAGCACCAGCACCGACATGAGGCCATACTGCCTGTTGTCCAGGTAATAGACCCCCACAAACAGGGTCACGGGGATCAGCAGCAGGATAGACACCGCCGCCGCTGCCGTCCGGCGGGACAGCCTGCGCTTTTCCGCCGGAACCTGCACCAGGTCAAGGGGCTTGGTCCGGCGGCCGATGGACAGGGCCAGCACCAGCAGCAGCCCGCAGAACACCAGATACAGCCGCAGCTGCTGCCAGCCCAGAGCCGTCAGGCCGCCCTTGCCCACGGCGGCGGACAGGTCCGTGACTCCGGTGGCATACAGGAATATGGCCAGGGCCCCCACCCCGGACACGGCGGCCAGGGCCTTGCGCCACAGGGGCAGCTTTTTGGGCTTCCAGTCCGGCGTTTCCTCCCGGGGCTCCGGCAGAGGGGGAATGTCCTCCGGCAGGGCCGGCTCCGCAGGAATCGTGCCGCCGCAGACAGCCATGACATCCTCCGCCGTCACCGCCTGTGGCTCCAGGCTCCGGGCCATGCGGTTGGCGGCGGTGGTATAGAAGCTGTTGCCGGAGAAGAAGGCGCGGGGAGATGCCTCCGTCACCACGCTGCCGTCAAAGAACAGGGCGCAGCGGTGGGCATAGCGGGCGCAGAACTCCACGTCGTGGCTGACCATCAGCAGCGACACCCCGCGGGCCAGCAGCGTCCGCAGAATCAGGGCGAAGGCCTGCTTGAACTCCGCATCCAGGCCCTTGGTGGGCTCGTCCAGCAGCAGGATCTCCGGCTCCAGCAGCAGCACCTTGGCCAGGGCCGCCCGCTGCTGCTCGCCGCCGGACAGGTCGTAGGGGTGCCGGTCCAGCAGGTCCTCCAGGCGGCACAGAGCCACCATCCGGGCCACCCGCTCCTCCTGCTGGGGGCGGGGCGTTTTTGTGCCGGAAAATATCTCGAACAGGTCCTCCCGGACCGTTTTTTTCACAAATAAGGTCTGGGGATTCTGGGGCAGCATGCCCAGGGTCCCCTTTACGGAAATGTCGCCCCGCTGGGGCTTTTTCATGCCGGACAGCAGCTTCAGCGTGGTGCTCTTGCCCGCACCGTTGCCGCCCAGCAGGGCCAGAAACTCCCCACGGCCCAGGGTCAGGTCCAGCCCCTTGATGACGTCGGGGCTGTCCGGCTCATACCGGAACCACGCGCCCTGCACCGTCAGCACCGGCTGGCGCCGAGGGTACGTCTGCTCCCGGGGCAGCGGAACCAGCGGATGCTCCGCCGCATAGCTCCGCAGAAAATCCCGGCCCTCCCGCACGGTGACGGGACAGGGGGCCTCCGTTTCCACCGAGGCCCAGACGCGCATGGCGGCGGGCATGGCCAGAAACATCCGGTGGCCCAGGGTCTTTAGCCGGCGGCCCACGTCGTAGGGCGTGCCGGTGCACAGCAGCTGCCCCCGGTCCATTACCGCCACGGCGGTGGCCAGGGGAAAGGCCTCCTCCAGCCGGTGCTCCGTCAGCACCACGGCGGTGCCCAGCTCCCGGTTGATCTTTCCCAGCACCGCCAGGAAATCCGAGGCGGCGATGGGGTCCAGCTGGCTGGTGGGCTCGTCCAGAATCAGCACGTCCGGCTGCATGGCCATGACGGAGGCCAGGTTCAGCAGCTGCTTCTGGCCTCCGGACAGCTGGGAAACGTCCCGGTAAAACCAGTCCTCGATGCCGAAGAATGCCGCCATCTCCGCCACCCGGCGGCGGATGGTGGGGGTGTCCACCCCCAGGCTCTCCAGCCCGAAGGCCAGCTCGTGCCAGACCTTGTCGGTGACGATCTGGTTTTCCGGCGACTGCTGGACAAAGCCGATGCGGGCCGCCAGCGTCCGCTGGTCCACCCGGTCCAGCGGCGTATCCCGGAACAGAATGCGGCCCTGCCGGGTCCCGTGGGGGGCCAGGGCGGGCTTCAGCTGCCGCAGCAGCGTGGACTTGCCGCAGCCCGAGGGACCGCACAGCACCAGGAACGCACCCTCCGGCACCGTCAGCGACAGGCTGTCAATGGCCCGGGCGGTCTGCCCCGGATAGGAAAAGGTCAGATTTTCGACGGTGAACAGCGCCATACCCGCGCCTCCTTTCGGTCTATGATCACCGGCGTCAGGCACAGGGCCAGATACGCCAGGTAAAAGCTGATGGAAAACGGCTGGGCCATGGCTCCCTGGAGCATGGGGAAATACCACCATTTCAGGCCCCCGGCAAGGCTTCCGCACAGCAGATACATGCCGCAGAAGCCCAGCCAGCCCAGGGCGTATTTGTCCCGGTCCTCCATGCGGTAAATGGAAAACGCCGTCCGGCCCCGGAGGCCGTAGCCCCGGCTTTTCATACTGTCGGCGGTTTCGATGGCGTTCTCCAGAGCCCAGGTCACCATGATGGAAAAGATGGTGACGGCCCTTCTGGCCCGCTGCCATGCGCTGCCGGTGGAGGCGTCCCGCCCGATGCAGAACTGCGCCTGGCGCACGGTTTCCAGCTGGCGGCGGAACAGGGGCACAAACCGCAGGGTCATGCTCAGCACCAGGGACAGGGCCGGGATCACCCGGCCAAACAGATACACAAATTTGTCCGACGTGATGACCCGGTTGAAGCACACAAACCACAGCACCACGGCGCACAGCATGGTCCCCGCCGCCAGACCATACAGAATACTCTCCAGCGTCAGGGGGTTGCCGGAGGGCAGATAGATGAGAATGGTGACACCCGCGTGGTTGAAGGCGGGATTCACCAGGGCCGCCAGCAGCAGCACCGGCAGGGCCACCCGCAGGTGCCTTGCCAGGGCCCGGCGGCCCTCCAGCTGCCCGGCATACAGCAGCGCCCCCAGCAGGGACACCGCCAGGCAAACCGGGTGCATCAGCACCATGGAATAGGCCAGCACCAGGGCGAAAAACAGGAAGTTCACCAGGGGGTGATAGCGGGAAAAGGCGTCGCCCACGGCTCCGGCCTCCTTTCACAGAATCGTTTTGGGGACAGGCTCAGCCGGCTATGTAGCCGCCTCCTACATCATACCCCAGGTCGCAGGTATACACCCAGCAGATCACGTCGCCGGGCTGCACCTGGTACCGGGAGCAGCCGTAGTTGGGGAACCAGTCGTTGACCTTGTACATCCAGCCGGAGCCGTCGCCGACATCGAACTCGTACAGGTTGTAGATCCCCTCGATATAGGCGGAGTTGTACATCGGCGTCCAGCTGAACTCCATGGGGATCTTCCTTTCCTTGCACACCCGCTGCAAAACGTCAAACACACTCTCCCCCTGGGAAAACGTCACCGTAACGGCAGGCAGGATCACCCCGTCGGCGGGCACCAGCCCCCGCTTGGACTCGTCGCACTTGTCCATGTTGTTGAGGATGGTGGCGCAGGAGATGGAGATGGTGCAGGTGTCCTGGTGGGACGTATCCGGCTGAGACGTTTCCGGCTCCACGGGCTTGGGCTTGCCGTCCGGCACCGGGTCCGTGTGATACTGGTCCTGGTCGCCCTGGCTGTCCGGCTCCTCGGGCTCCTCCGGCGATTCCGGGGTGTCAGGCTTGTCCTGGGGATCCGTCTGCTCCGTGCCGGGGTTCACCGGCGCGGTGGGGGTGGATGGGACCTGGATGTCGCAGCCCGCTGCCGTCAGCAATGTCAGGGCCAGCACCAGGGCCAGCAGCAGGGTCAACAGGACTTTGGGGAATCGATTCATCATCGAAAAACACCTCCTATCAGAGCACCGCGCGCAGGGACGTTGTGACAACGTCCCTGCGCCGGTGTATTTCCTTGGGGTTACGCGGGTCTGATGCGGGGCTTATGCCCGCTTTTTCTTTCTCTGCATCAGCACCACAGCGGCGCCGGACAGGGCGGCAGCACTCATCCACAGCACCAGCAGGCTCTCGTCTCCGGTGCGGGGGGTATCAGGCTTTTCGGGCTTGGCGGGCGTCACGGGCTGGTCGGGGGTCACGGTGACGGTGACATCGCTCATGTCGTACAGGCTGGTCTTCTGGGCCAGCAGGCGATAGTAGGCCGCCAAGGCATAGTAGCCCTGCTCGGTGGCCATGCCGTCCACGGTCTTGTCGGCCATCAGGTGGCGGAAGCCGCCGCCGGTGACATAGAAGCCGCACAGCGCGTCCACGACGCTGACGCCGCTCTTTACGAACCGGCTGTCGGCGGTGGGATCAATGCCCAGGGCCGTCAGGGCCACGATGACCTGGGCCGTGGACTCGGCGGAGGCATCGGTGCCGGGGATCTCGCTGAAGGTAGCGTCGTCGTTCTGCACGCCGGCCAGGAAGGTCAGGGCCGCGTCCACAGCCGCCTTCACCTGAGCATTTTCATAGTAGGGGGCCAGGGCCTGCACGGCCATGGCGGTCATGTCCACATCGGGGACCTGGGAGGAGGCGATGACAGGCCAGCTGCCATCCTCGCGCTGGGTATCCAGAATGGCGCGGACCAGCTTCTCCCGGGTCACGTCGCCGGAGGTGGGATAGCCGTGGCTGTCCAGCGCCAGCAGCGCCCAAACGGGACCGTTGACGCTCTGCTTGGTGATAAACGCCATGGAATCCAGACCGTCCAGCAGGCTGCGGCCGGCCACATGGGTCACGTCCTTGCCGATGGCGGTCAGGGCCAGGATCAGACGGGAATTCTCGGTGGAGCGGGAGCGGTTCAGACGGCCGTTCTCATCCATGGCCTTTTGCACATACTCCACCACGGAGGCGTAATACGCGTCCGCACCGGGGACGTCCCGGCCGGAACGGGCCAGGCCCAGAACCGCCCACTCGCCGCCGATGGAGCCGGTGACGGGGGCGCCCTTGGAAACGATGAAGTCGCCGGTAGTCTTATAGATGTCCTGAGCGTTCAGCTCCGCCAGGCGGGCCTCGGCGGCCAGCAGCACATCGTAGTTGCCCACGCGCTCCTGGAGCTTCTGGCCCAGGGCGTCGTAGGCGGCCCGGGCAGCCTCCACGGCGGCACGGGACGCGGGGATCACGGGCTGGCCGATGGCGTCGATCAGCTCCTCCACATGGGCAACCGCCTCATCCTGGAGCTGGGCCAGCTTCTTCTCGGCAGCCAGCAGCACATCGTAGTTGCCGACCTGGGCCTTGCGCTGGTCGCTCAGGGCGTCATAGGCGGCGCGGGCGGCCTGGATGGCCTCCTCGGAGTCCAGAGTCACGGTGCCGATGGCGGCGATCTTCTGCTCCACGTCGTGGACGTACCAGCCGGTCAGAGGCAGCACCAGCTCAGGCAGACGGGTCAGGACTGCGGCGGTGGTGGAACCGTACTGGCGGTCCATGCCGGAGCGGTAGGACACGCCGCGGTGGGTGGGAATGCCGCCGAAGCCGCCCACCCGGATGGTGCCGGTCAGGTCATAGCTATAGCCTTCGGCGGTCTCGGGGATGGTGACGCTCAGCAGCTGGCGAACGGGGTTGCCGCTGAAATCATACTGGCCGAAGGGGGTGCCGGGGTTGGTCTGATACTTGTTGCCCTGGGCATCCAGGTACACCAGGGAGAAATTGAAGTTGTAAACGCCGGAGATCTTCTCCTTGGGGCTTACCAGGTCATGGAACTGGACCTTTACGGCCTGGCCGGGGACCAGCTCAGCATCCTGGGGCAGGACCTTGCCGTCGGCGTCGATGAGGTCATAGCTGACGCCCCGGGCGGTGATGACCTGGTAGGCGGCCATGCCGTCCTTCTCGATGCGGAGAATGTGGCGGCCGGTGGTCAGGCCCGTAACGGTGACCTGGCCGTTTTCATCCACGGAAACGCCCTGGCTGGTGAAGCCGTTGAAGGTCATCTTATCGGTGACGGTGGAGCGGGCCACGGTAACGGTGCAGCCCTCCTGGGGAGTGAAGCTGTAGCTGGCGCCCTGGGTACCCACATAGAACAGGATGTCGTGCTCGGCATCCAGATACTTCTGCTCGTCCTTGGTGATGTTCACGGTGGGACGGTCGATGAAGGTGTTGGTCTGGATAGAGGAGCCGTCGGCACCCACGGACACCACGAACACGCCGGTGAACTCCGGCCAGATGGCGCTGAAGTCCTTGCCGCCCATACCCTGAACAAAGGTCATGGCGTCATAGGTCACCTGGACGATGGCGGTGCCCGGGTGGTTGGCGGTCATGGTGGCCAGGCAGGAATTGTTGGCGTCGGGGGTGATGGTCACCACGTCGCTGTCGCCGCCGTCCAGGCTCAGCACCTGATAGTGCGCATCGGGCAGGGCGATCTGGCTGTTCATGAAGCTCTCGATGGCCTGCCAGCTGCGCAGCACGTCCAGCTCGCAGCTCTGGCCCACCTCCAGGTTCTTATAGCCCTGGCGGTTGATGTTCAGATAGATGTTGCCCAGGTCGTACACGTTCTTGTCGAAGCGGTACACGGTATCGCTGCTGAACGCATCGTCCATGTGCAGGTCGTCCCGGGTCACAGCCAGCTCCTGGCCGCCGGTGAATTTGCCGAAGGTCCAGTAGGTGACGCCGTCGGGATTCTGGGCCCGCAGGAACTGCTGACTGCCGGTCTCCGGCAGGCGGAAGGAGGCGGTCATGGTGTCGCCCTTGGTCTCCTGGGAAACGGGCTCCAGGAAGGTATAGCTATAGTAGCTGCCGAAGGTGCCCATCCGCAGGGTAGAGCCGGCGGGGGCGGTGACGGTGACGTCCAGGGCCTTGGGAATGGTCAGAGAGAAGCTCTTGGCGCCGCAGTCCACGGTCTGCTTGTTGGTCATGGTGGTGGTGACAGGCAGATAGCCCGCCGCCTTGTCGCCGATGGGGGTCAGGGTGATCTTCAGGCTGCCGCCCTCCACAAACAGGCAGGCGGTGTGGGTGCTGCCATAGGTGGTGGAGACGCCGGTCTTGGCCTGGAGGTCCGTGCCGTCGGGGCCGGTAACGGTGACGTCGATGGTGTAATCCTTGCCCTCCACCCAGCTGCTGCTGTCGTTGGTGGCATAGATCTCATAGACGCGGTTCAGGGTGAACACGTTGTCCTGATTGGCCTTCACGGTCAGCACCAGGCTGCCGTTGCACTGGCCCTCGGCGTTGTAGCCCTCCACCAGATAGTCGCCGGCCGGCAGCTTGGTGTTCATCATCAGCTTATAGCCGTCGGCCTCGGGGGTCACATTGGCCAGCAGGTCCCGGTCTCCCTTGACGCCATCGGCGAAGTCATACAGCTTCAGGGACGCCAGCTGTGCATTGTGCAGGCCCTTGAAGGAGACGTCCATGTCGCCCTGGGGCGCATCGCCCTCCTGGGACACGGTGACGGTGTAGGTGGTGGGGGTGATGGCGGGGGACCACTCGGTGGCCGCCGCCTTGTCGCCGCAGCGGATGGTCAGGACGGTGCCGTTATGGACGGGCACGGTCTCCACCCGGCGGTAGTCGGTGCCGTCGGCGGTGAGATACACCTGGTTGTTCTTGTTGGAGGCAGTGGCCGTCATCCGGATGCCGGTGACGCCCTGGGGCAGGGTCAGGGTGTAGGCGGTCTTGTCTGAGGCGAAGTCGGGAGTCAGGACGCCCTCGCTGAAGGACAGGGCCGCCAGGCTGGTGTCGCTCTGGGTGTTCCAGTCGCCGCCGATGTCCGCGCCGTAGCCGTTGGTGGTGTACATCACGCGGATGATATCCCCGGCGAACAGCTTGTCTCCGGCCTTGATGTCCTTGAACCCAACGTTGGTGAACCAATCGTTCAGGGTTCCCATCCAGCCGGAGGCTGCGCCGCCGTCACCGGCGGACAGGCCGTTGATCTCGCTGATGTAGCCGGACTCGGCGCCGGTCTGGGAATAGGTACCCAGGGCGCTGACGATGCAGTCCATCATGGAGGACCCGGGGCCAGGTCCACCCACTTGTCCACCAGCGTGCCATCCCAGGCAGCGCCGTCGGCCTTTGCGTAGGTCGTGTTTTCCACAACGACCCGAACCTGGCCGTCGTGGTTCTCTGCTGCCCAGACAGTGGCGGGTACCAGGCTCAGTACCATCACCAATGCCAGCAGCAGAGAAACGATGCGTTTCTTCATATGCATTTTCCTCCTGTGAAAAATTTATGCCCAGCCGTTTCCGGCGAGTCAACGGAGTGTGTCTGCGGCGGAGGAAAAGCAGATACACGCCCGCTGCAAAAACCGCCGGTACATCCCCTGAAAAAGGAGACACCGGCGGCGCATGGATCCTGTCTGCGCCCAACGAAGATAACGCCCGCCGCGCTGAATGTCCTCCGCCGTGCAATTCTCCTGCCTCGCGCCGTGGAGCCGATGACTCCTCGTTTGCATCCTACCTTCTCAGGGGAGCTGCCCCCAATGGCGGACTTTCGTCCCGGCGGCCAAGGCCGCTTCGGTGCATTCTTGCGCCCACAGTGCCGTTCGCGTGGGGTTCTTTCACCCCGTTTCTTTTAGGCTGGCACCTGGCCGTTTTCCGGCCTTTGCGGTACCCGCCGCACGGCATCCTCGGACATGATTCGATTATCCGGCTCTGCGTTCTCGCAGAGTCATTCTTATCATACAGCATCCGGCAGGAAAAGTCAACGGTCCGCCCCATGCAAAACGGCTGTGTATTGCAGGACTGCAAAAAACCGCCGCAGCGGCGCGGAGTCCCCTTGTTTTGCCGGAAAAAAAGATGTATAATCAAGGCCAGCGGGACAGGGCGAGAAAACCGCGGGACGCTCCCCGGGAAAGCCTGTCCGCATCCGTCAAAGAAGCAAAGGAAGAGCACTGTCATGGAAATTTTGCACGAGATCAACCCGGCGCTGGAGGCTCTGGCGTACTTAGGCTCCCGGGCCAACGGCCATACCCTGGACCGGCTGGAGGAGCGCTTACAGGCCCGGGGCGTCCGGAAGGCGGAGCCCTTCCATCGGGCCAGCGCCGCCCTGCGGGAGCTGCTGCAGGACCTGGACGCGGAGGTTTCCGTCCCGGCAGAGACCCTGCAGCGTCTGTTCGGCGACATCAAGGGCTTTTCCTACAGCACCATCGGGTCCTATAGTCCGGCTTTTCTGTTCTTCTATCCCATGCTGTCCCGCCGGCAGGACTTTGAGACCCTGATGCAGCAGATGGAGCGCCTGACGCCGGACGAGACGGCGCGAAACATGATGATCTCGCTGAGCCTGGAGGAGCAGTCCGGCCCTGCCGCCGGGGCTGCCGCAAAGCTGGTTTCCCGGGTGCTGGCGCTGACGATCCCCACGGAGAGCCGCCTGGCTCTGCTGGAGATCCACCAGAATTACCGGACTCTGCTGCCGGAGATCGCAGCCTGTCTGCGCCCGGCCATAGCGGCGCTGGAGACGGAGTCCGGCCGCATTCAGGAGATCATAGAGGCCTTCTGCCGGGAGGTGGAGGGCCTGGGGACGGAGAGCTATCTCCGGGAGACCTCCAGCCTGGCCATCACGCCGGAGGTGCATTATCACCTGATCCCCTTTCTGATGGGACCGGATACCAACCTCTCCATGGAGCAGGAGGACGGCAGCGTGCTGATCTGCTGCGGAGTCCTGCGGCTGTCGCTGCGGCGCACCCTGGCGGAAAACAGCAGCGCCTCCCAGGTATATGACGCCATCCGGATCATCGGGGACAAGACACGGTTTGACATTCTCTGTTATCTGAGGGATCATCCGGCGGTCTACGGTCAGCAGCTGTGCAACCATTTCGGCCTGGCCCGCAACACCATTCACCACCATATGAGCAAGCTGGTGAATGCGGGGCTTGTTACCTGCCTGGTGGAGGGAAACCGTATTTATTACACCACGGACCGGGAGCACCTCTCCTATTTGCTGAACCAGCAGCGGCAGCTGCTGATCGGCGGAGAGGATACGGAGCAGCAGGAAAAATAAAACCGGCAGGAATGCCGCCGGCGCAGGGTTTGCCGCGCCGGCGGCATTTTTTTTTGCAGGGTAAACACATGGCCGCACCTGTAGGCGCGGCCATGTGTTTACCAGCGCCGCTTTTTCTTTTCGCCCTCCCGGCGCTGGAAGGGCTTGTCGATGAGGATGATGTCCTCTCCGAACCGCTGGACGCAGTCCCAGGGAATGTAATAATCCTCGCCCCGGCCGAACAGACCGAAGAACCGGCAGGGGCCAAAGACGATCAGGGCCTTGACGGTCCCCTCCGGGATGCAGAGCTCCAGGTCTCCCACGCAGCCCAGACGGCTGCCGTCGCAGATGTTGATGACCTCCTTGCGGCGCAGCTGTGAAAATCGGCACATCATGGTCTCCACCTCAGCTCCAGCCTATGCGCCTTCCGGCGCGTCCTATGCCATCAGATCACCGCGTCCGCGGGAATGCCGCCGCCCGTGGCCGCCGTGAACCGGCGGGTGACAAAACTGTTATATCATCTTTAAGGAATCTTAAAGGTTCCCCCCTTGTTTCTTTAACTGTTTTTCTTTATACTGAATTTTGTGAACAGGGACAGCTGATCGGAAGCTGTATCGCCAAAAAAAGAGCCGCTCTTGACAGGGAGCAGCAGATCATATATACTAAGTGTATCAATCATCTTGATACAGTTGCGCCTGTGCGCACAGAGAAAGGAAAGCGCCTATGGAGACGTTAAAGACCATCAATTTTATCATAGCGGTTATTTTCTTCGTCTGCTATACCTATCAGTTTTTGTATATCCCGGTGCCCTGGCTGCGGAAGGAGAAGCCCCACGGCCCGGCCAAGGCCAACCGGTACGCCGTTCTGATCTGCGCCCGGAACGAGCAGCGGGTCATCGGCGACCTGATCGCCAGCCTTCGGGGGCAGACATATGACCAGAGCCTGCTGTCCATTTTCGTGCTGGCGGACAACTGCACCGACGACACGGCCATGGTGGCCCGGGTGGCCGGGGCCCATGTGTATGAGCGGTTCAACCAGGTGCGGGTGGGCAAGGGCTACGCCCTGCAGGAGCTGCTGGAGCATCTGGAGCAGGATTATCCCCGGGGCTTTGACGGATACTTCGTGTTTGACGCGGACAATATTCTGGCTCCCAACTATGTGGAGGCCATGAACCGGACGTTTTCCGACGGACACGAGATCGTCACCAGCTTCCGCAACAGCAAGAATTACGGCGACAACTGGATCAGCGCCGGTTATGCCCTGTGGTTCCTGCGGGAGAGCCGGTATCTCAATCACGCCCGGTTCCTGCTGGGCACCAGCTGCGCCGTGTCCGGCACCGGGTTCCTGTTCAGCCGACAGGTGCTGGAGGAGACGGGGCCCTGGCCCTTCCACCTGCTGACGGAGGACATCCAGTTCTCCGTGGACCAGGTGACCCGGGGACGGAAGATCGCCTTCTGCCCCGACGCGGTGCTGTATGACGAGCAGCCCACCACCTTCCGCCAGTCCTGGAACCAGAGGCTTCGGTGGTCCA
>ENA-OUOU01001268-OUOU01001268.1-human-gut-metagenome-genome-assembly--contig:-NODE-1268-length-13493-cov-19.016074_pt1 | contig 13493 bp, 14 predicted proteins | sample MGYA00237936_ERZ548765 | MGnify/ENA primary metagenome ERZ548765 (study PRJEB26490, sample SAMN05356889) | human gut metagenome | biome: terrestrial biome; feature: human-associated habitat...
AGCAGGAGTTCTATGCTGAGCGCGGCTTCCAGAACGAGCCCCAGCGCTGCAAGGCTTGCCGCGACGCTCGCAAGAACGCCGCCCGCGGCCCCCGGGAGTTCTTCACCGCTACCTGCGCTGCCTGCGGCGGCGAGGCCCGTGTGCCCTTCGAGCCCAAGAGCGACCGTCCTGTTTATTGCAGCGACTGCTTCGCCAAGATGCGTGAGAACGGCTGAGCGCTGATTCCGTAAATTGTAAAAAGGGAGTTGCCCGCATAGGCGGGCGGCTCCTTTTTTTGTCCGGAAAAACGCCGTCACCCCGAATGTCAAAGCCGCACTTGACGCTGGGGGCCGGGATATTGTATAATAAACTGATTTAATGTGCGGAGGTATACCCATTATGTGGATCGCGGATGGCTGGAAGGATTATGAGCTGCTGGACTGCGGCGGCGGGGAAAAGCTGGAGCGCTGGGGCGACCAGATCCTGGTGCGGCCGGACCCCCAGGCCATCTGGGAGTCGGACCGGAAAAACCGCGGCTGGCGCACGGCCAACGCCCGGTACAGCCGCTCCAGTACCGGCGGCGGCCACTGGGACAAGAACAAGCTGCCGGAAAGCTGGCCCATCTCCTATAAAAGCCTGCGGTTCCAGGTGAAGCCCATGAACTTCAAGCACACAGGGCTGTTTCCGGAGCAGGCTGCCAACTGGGACTTCGCCATGGAGCAGATCCGCCAGGCGGGACGCCCCATCCGGGTGCTGAACCTGTTCGCCTATACCGGCGGGGCCACGGTGGCCTGCGCCGCCGCCGGAGCCAGCGTCTGCCATGTGGACGCCGCCAAGGGCATGGTGGCCTGGGCCAAGGAGAACGCCCGGGTCTCCGGACTCCAGGACGCTCCCATCCGCTGGATCGTGGACGACTGCGCCAAGTTCGTTGAGCGGGAGATCCGCCGGGGCAAAACCTACGACGCCATCATCATGGACCCGCCCAGCTACGGGCGGGGACCCGGCGGCGAGGTGTGGAAGCTGGAGGAGAATCTCTATCCCTTCGTGAAGCTGTGCGCCCGGGTGCTGTCCGATAAGCCCCTGTTCGTGATCCTGAACTCCTATACCACGGGGCTGGCCCCGTCGGTGCTGGGCTATATCCTGCAAATGCTGGTGGGGCGGCGCTTTGGCGGCCGGGTCACCTGGGACGAGCTGGGCCTGCCGTGCACGGATTCCGGCATGGCGCTGCCCTGCGGCGCCACGGGCCGCTGGATGAGCAAGTAAAAATATCGCAGAAAAGAGAAAGCCAATGCAAGCAATGATCCGAACCGACGCACTCTCCTTCTCCTACCCGGTGGAGGAGGGCCAGCGTCGGACCACAGCCCTGGAGGATGTGACCCTGTCCATCGAAAAGGGCAGCTTTGTGGTGGTGCTGGGCCACAACGGTTCCGGCAAATCCACCCTTGCCAAGCATTTCAACGCCGTGCTGCTGCCCTCCGGCGGCGCGGTATATGTAGAGGGCATGAACACCCAGGACGAGGACCTTCTGCTGGAGATCCGCCGCCGGGTGGGCATGGTGTTCCAGAATCCCGACAACCAGATCGTGGCCAACGTGGTGGAGGAGGATGTGGCCTTTGCCCCGGAGAATCTGGGTGTCCCCACGGCAGAAATTCGCCGCCGGGTGGACGACGCCCTGGCGGCGGTGGGCATGACGGAGTTCGCCCGCCATGCGCCGCACCTGCTGTCCGGCGGACAGAAGCAGCGGGTGGCCATCGCCGGGGTCATCGCCATGGAGCCGGAATGCATCGTGCTGGACGAGGCCACGGCCATGCTGGACCCTGCCGGACGCCGGGAGGTGCTGGACACCGTCCACCGGCTGAACCGCCAGCGGGGCATCACCGTGGTTCACATCACCCACCATATGTCCGAGGCCGAGGACGCCGACCGGGTCATCGTGATGAACGACGGCGTGGTGGCCATGGACGGCACGCCCCGGGACATTTTCTCCCGGGTGGAGGAGCTTCGCTCCCTGGGCCTGGCGGCCCCGGACACGGTGGAGCTGCTGCACCGGCTGAACGGGCACGGCATGTCCCTGCCCCTGACGGCCATTACCGTTGACGAGTGTGCCCGCGCCATATTCCAGGCGCTCCATGGCGCGGAAGGGAAGTAAACGAAGTTGGAACCGATCATTCGAGTAGAGCACCTGACTCACACCTACAGCGCCGGGACCCCGTTCCAGCGCAGCGCGGTGGAGGATGTCAGCATAGACGTGATGCCCGGGGAGTTTCTGGGCATCATCGGACACACCGGCTCCGGAAAGTCCACCCTGATCCAGCATCTCAACGGGCTGCTGCGTCCCACCCAGGGCCGCGTCCTGCTGGACGGGAAGGATATCTGGGCCGAGCCCAAGAAAATTCGTCAGGTCCGCTTTCAGGTGGGCCTGGTGTTCCAGTACCCGGAGTACCAGCTGTTTGAGGAAACGGTGTACAAGGATATTGCCTTCGGCCCGGGCAACATGGGCCTTTCCAAGGAGGAAATCGACCGCCGGGTCCGGGAATCCGCCGCTCTGGTGGGTTTGACGGAGGACCAGCTGGACAAGTCGCCCTTTGACCTGTCCGGCGGCCAGAAGCGCCGGGTAGCCATCGCCGGGGTCATCGCCATGGAGCCCAAGGTCCTGATCCTGGACGAGCCCACGGCGGGGCTGGACCCCCGGGGCCGGGAGGCCATTCTGGCCCAGATCCGGGCCTATCACCAAAAGCGCGGCACCACCGTCATTCTGGTGAGCCACAGCATGGAGGAGATCGCCTGCAACGTGGACCGCATCCTGGTGCTGCGGGGCAGCCATGTGTATATGGACGGCACGCCCCGGCAGGTATTCCGGCGGGCAGACGATCTGGAGGACGTGGGCCTGGACGTGCCCCAGGCCACCAAGATTGCCCTGGCTCTGCGCCGGATGGGCCTGGAGATCGACACGGCGGTCTACACCGTGGACGAGCTGGAGCAGGCGCTGCTCTCCGCCAGAGGGGAGGCGGGCGTATGCTGAAGGATATCACCCTGGGCCAGTTTTTCCCCGGCGATACGTTTATCCACCGGCTGGACCCCCGCACCAAGCTCATTGCGGTGATCCTGTATATCGTGGCGCTGTTCAATGCCAAGGGCGTGGTAACCTACGCCATGGTCATGACGGTGCTGGTTCTGTGCATTCTGGTGTCCCGGGTGCCCTTCCGGTCACTGACCCGGGGCCTGAAGCCCATTTACATCATCGTGGCCTTCACGGCCATTATGAACCTGTTTTTCACCAGCGGCACGCCCTTGGGAACAGGCTGGCTGCTGAGCCATATCACCCAGGAGGGTCTGCGCTCCGCCATCTACATGATCCTGCGCATTGTGATGCTCATCATGGGCACCTTCCTGCTGACCTATACCACCAGCCCCATCTCCCTGACAGACGGGCTGGAGAGTCTGCTGTCGCCGCTGAAAAAGCTGCGCCTGCCCATCCATGAGCTGGCCATGATGATGTCCATTGCCCTGCGGTTCATCCCCACGCTGATTGAGGAGACGGACAAGATCATGTCCGCCCAGAAGGCCCGGGGCGCGGACTTTGAATCCGGCAATATCTTCCAGCGGGCCCGGGCCCTGGTGCCCATTCTGGTGCCCCTGTTCATCAGTGCCTTCCGCCGGGCCGACGAGCTGGCCACGGCCATGGAGTGCCGCTGCTACCACGGCGGCCAGGGCCGCACCGCCCTCCATGTGCTTCGGTATCGCGCCGCCGACATTTGGGTGCTGCTGGGCTTCATCGCCCTGACGGCCGGGATCATCGCCCTGGGCCGGCTGGGAATCTGAGAGGTACGTTATGCGCAACATCGCCCTGATCCTGATGTACAACGGCACCGCCTACCACGGGTGGCAGGTGCAGAAAACCGAGACCACCGTGGCCCAGACCCTGGAACGGGGCCTGTCCATGGTGTGCGGCCAGCCCATCAAGTGCACCGGCTGCGGACGCACCGACGCCGGGGTCCACGCCGAGCATTATGTGGCCAATTTCCGCACCGATTCCCGCATTCCTGTGGACCGGCTGCCCTTCGCCGTGAACACCCATATTCCCGAGGACATCGTGGTGAAGGCGGCCTATGAGGTGGCGGAGGATTTCAACGCCATCGGCTCCTGCATCAAAAAGGAGTACACCTATCGCATTTACAATTCCCGGGTAAAGAACCCGTTTTACGTAAACAGAGCGTATTTTTACCCCAAGCGCCTGGACGAGGAGGTCATGGACCGTGCTGCCCGGATGTTCGAGGGGACCCACGATTTCGCCGCCGTGCGCAGCGTGGGCACCAACGTCCGCAGCACCGTCCGCACCATCTACTATTGCCGGGTCCGGCGGCAGGGGGACCTTTTGGAATTGAAGGTCTGCGCCAACGGCTTTTTGTATAATATGGTACGGGCCATTACCGGCACGGTGCTCTACGCGGCAGAGGGGAAGCTGACGCCGGAGGAGATCCCCGCCATCCTGGACAGCGGCAACCGTACTCTGGCCGGGCCCACTGCCCCGCCGGGAGGTCTGTACCTGACGAGGGTGTGGTATGAAGATGAAAGACTCAATGGACCAGATGGAATTTGACCGCGGCAACCCCCAGGAGGATGCCCCCCGCCGGGTACAGAAGCGGAAGAAGCTGAACTGGAAGCCCGTATGGTTTGCCGTGGCCGCCGCAGTGCTGGCGGCGGTGCTGCTGGTGGCCTCATTGACGGATACCACCGCCTTTGACGGCCTGCGCCGCAGCATCACCTATGCCCGGGCAAAAAAAGATGAGACGGGCTGCGCCCAGCTGTACCACTATGCCGCCGACCGCACCAGCTGCTTCGCCTCACTGGACGGCAGTCTGGCCATCGTCACCAACAGTCAGCTGCTGGTGATGCAGGAAAACGGCCAGGTGGTGTGTAATGAGACTGTAAAGTGGACCTCCTGTACAGTAGCGCAAAATCAAGGCATTGCTGCCGCCTATGACATCGGCGGCACCGACGTCTATGTGCTCAATGCCCATGGCCTTGTCCGCAGGATCACCTGCGGCGGCGAGATTTTGTCCGTCACCCTCACCCAGGAGGGCCGCCTGGCCGTCACCATCAACGAACGGGGGTATAAAGCCGCGGTGGAGGTGTACGACGAGGATGGTGTAAAGGAGTTTGCCTTTCATTCCGCCGACAGCTTCCTGATGACTGCTTCCGTGTCCGGAGACGGTCAGGAGATGGCCGCCGTCACCATGGGCCAGTCCCAGGGCGCCTTCACCAGCAGCGTGGTTCTCTACAAGCTGAACCGCCAGGACCCCTATGCCTCCTGCGATCTGGCAGGTGTAGCGGTGTACGACCTGGGCCTTGTGGGAAAGCGCTACTGCGCCGTGGCGGAGGATGGCCTCCACTTCATCGACCGGAAGGGCCGCGCCGCCGCGTCCTACAGCTATGACGGCGGCGTGCTGCGCCGGTGCAGCCTGGGAGGCGACGGCTATGCCGCCGTGCTGCTGGGCCGCTATAAGGTGGGCAGCCAGCTGCGGCTGGTAACGGTGAACGGCGACGGCAAGGAGCTGGGCTCCCTGGACCTGGATGGCGATGTGCTGAGCATGTCCGCCTCCGGCCGGTATGTGGCGGTGTTGTTTGCCGACCGGCTGGTGATTTATAACAAGAACCTCAAGGAATACGCCACGCTTCAGGGCGTCAGCAGCGCCGGGGATGTCCTCATGCGCAGCGACGGCTCTGCGGTGCTGGCCGGCTCCGCTGCCGCCAGCGTGTTCCTGCCCTGACCCCGAAAGGAGAAATGCCTATGTCCCTGTTTGCCGATATTCTGGTGCTGGCCGCGCTGGTGGCCGCCGCCTGGCTGGGTGCCAGGCGTGGCCTGCTGAAAAGCCTGGCGGGCCTCTTGATTGTTCTGGTGGCCCTGTGGGGCGCCTCCTGGGCCGCCGACCACCTGGCGGAGCCTGTGGCCCAGTGGATCGAGCCCCGGGTCACCCAGCGGGTGGAGCGGAAGCTGGAGGAGAGCCACGCCGCCGACGCCGGACAGATGCTCCAGGCATTCAGCTTCCGGGGCAGCGGCCTCCAGAAGATGCTGGATGCCGTTCACCAGCGGGTGCAGCAAACCGGCGAGACCGTCATCCGGGCTGTGGCCCAGAGCATCGCCCGTTCCGTGGCGGGGACGGCGGTGTATGTGGTGGTGTTCCTGATCCTGCTGGGGCTGCTGTGGCTTTTGATGAAGCCGCTGAATGCCATTGTCACCAGGCTCCCCCTGGTCAGCACCGTCAACGGCTTGGGCGGAGCGGCCCTGGGTCTGGTGTGCGGCGGCCTTACGCTGTTTGTGGTCGTATGGGCCATGCAGCGCTTTGGATGGCTCATCACCCCGGAGCTGGTGGAAAAGACCACCCTGCTGAAATTCTTTGCAACCCACACGCCGCTGGGGCTCCTGGCGACGCTGTGACCAATTTACCCGCATAACGGAGGAAAACCATGCAACCGACTCTTTGTTCCAAATGTAAGAAAAATGTGGCCGTGGTCTTTATTTCCCGGCAGAATGAAAAGGGCGAGATGGTCAACGAGGGCCTGTGCCTGAAATGCGCCGCCCAGCTGGGCCTGCCCCAGGTGGAGGAGATGATGAAGAAAATGGGCATCTCCCCGGAGGATCTGGAGAACATCAACAACGAGATGATGCAGGCCTTCGGCGGCGCAGAGGAGCTCAGCGACATGACCGAGGCCCAGGACGACGACGGTGACGATGACGAGGAAAGCGGCAAGACCGCCACCTTCCCGTTTTTGAACCGCCTGTTCGGAAGCAGCAACCCCCCGGCGGAGAAGTCCGACGCGCCCTCCGGCCGGGAGGAGACTCCCAAGGGCCGCAAGGCCGACAAAAAGCACAAGTATCTGGACAGCTACTGCATCAATCTCAGCCAGCGGGCCCGGGACGGCAAGCTGGACGCGGTCATCGGCCGGGAGGAGGAGATCCAGCGTGTGGTGCAGATTCTGAACCGCCGCCAGAAGAACAACCCCTGCCTCATCGGCGAACCCGGCGTGGGCAAGACAGCCATTGCCGAGGGTCTGGCCCAGCGCATTGTGGCCGGCGACGTGCCCTTCAAGCTGCGGGATAAGCAGGTATACCTGCTGGACCTGACGGCTCTGGTGGCCGGGACCCAGTTCCGGGGCCAGTTTGAAAGCCGTATGAAGGGCCTTATTGAGGAGATCCGTAAGCTGGGAAATATCATCCTGGTCATCGACGAGGTCCACAACATCGTTGGGGCCGGAGACGCCGAGGGCAGCATGAACGCCGCCAATATCCTCAAGCCCGCCCTGTCCCGGGGCGAGATCCAGGTCATCGGCGCCACCACCTTCAACGAATACCGCAAGCACATTGAAAAGGACACCGCCCTGGAGCGCCGCTTCCAGCCGGTCACCGTCAACGAGCCCAGCCTGGAGGATACGCTGAAGATCCTCCAGGGCATCGCCCACTACTACGAGGCGTATCACGGCGTTTCCATCCCCCAGGGGGTGCTGCGCCAGGCGGTTGCGCTGTCCGAGCGTTATATCACCGACCGGTTCCTGCCGGATAAGGCCATTGACCTTATCGACGAGGCCTGCTCCGATATGAACCTCCACGACCCGGACATCAACCGCCGCATGGAGGTCAAGCGGGACCTGGAGAACGTCACCTTCGAGCGGGAGACCCTGATGTCTGCCCAGCCGCCGGAGGGGCAGGAGCTGTCCCAAGAGGAGCTGGACGCCCGCTATGCCCGCATTGCCGAGCTCCGCAGCCAGGAGCTGCGGCTGCAGCAGGAACTGTCTGCCCTGGAGGCCAAGGGTACGCCCCAGCTGACCATGGACAATATTGCCCGGGTCATTGAGATGTGGACCAAGATTCCTGCCAGCAAGATCAAGGAGGAGGAATTCCGCCGCCTGTCCCAGCTGGAGGAGCGTCTGAAGCAGCATATCGTGGGCCAGGACGAGGCGGTTTCCGCTGTGTCCGCCGCCATCCGCCGCAACCGGGTGGGTATTTCCCCCAAGCACAAGCCCGTCAGCTTTATTTTCGTGGGCAGCACCGGCGTGGGCAAGACGGAGCTGGTAAAGCAGCTGGCCGCCGACCTGTTCAACACCCCGGATGCGCTGATTCGCCTGGATATGTCCGAGTTCATGGAAAAGCACTCTGTTTCCCGTCTGGTGGGCTCGCCTCCGGGCTATGTGGGCTATGACGAGGCAGGCCAGCTGACGGAGAAGATCCGCCGCAAGCCCTATTCTGTCATTCTGTTCGACGAGATCGAAAAGGCCCATCCGGATGTGCTGAACATCCTGCTGCAAATTCTGGACGACGGCGAGATCACCGATGCCCATGGCCGCAAGGTGAATTTTGAAAACACCGTCATCGTCATGACCTCCAACGCCGGGTCCGACAAGGCCGCCGGTTCCGTGGGCTTTGGCCGCAGCGTCGACGACCAGGGCCGTGAGCGCACCATGAAGGCTCTGCGGGAATTCCTGCGTCCGGAATTTATCAACCGCGTGGACGAGATCGTCTATTTCCACCAGCTGACGGAGGAGAATTTTGCCGCCATCGCCCGGATCATGCTGGATGAGCTGCGGGATTCCCTGCGGGAGAAGGGGTACACCTTCACCTATGACGACGCGCTGGTGGAGCATCTGGTGAAATCCTCCTATTCTGCGGCCTACGGCGCCCGGAATCTGCGCCGCTGCATCCAGAAGGAGCTGGAGGACCCCATGGCGGTTCAGATCATCGACAGCTTCGAGCACCCCATCACCCAGCTGCGGGCCACCGCAGAGGATGGCAAGGTGCGGCTGGACACCCTGTAAGGAGGCGGTTTCATGCTGTTCCGCAAGGATATCGAGCCCCGCTGCGCCTATTGCGCTCAGGGGGTCCGCATCAATGAGACGCAGGTGGCCTGCATGAAAAAGGGCATCGTGGCGGCGGAAAACCACTGCTTCCGCTTCCGCTACGACCCGTTGAAGCGGGTTCCGCCCCGTCCGGCTCAGTTGTCCACCGACGGGCTGAAGGAGGAAGATTTCAGCCTGTAAAACCCAAAAATCAGAGAGAAAAGGGGTAAAACCATGACGCCGAAAACCGTTTGGGCCGTTTATTTCAGCGGTACCGGTACCACGGAGCGCACGGTGCGCAGCGTTGCCGGAGAGCTGGCCCGGATGCTTTCCGTGCCCTGCCGCAGCTTTGACTTTACCCGGCCCCAGGCCCGGCAGAAGGAGCTTTCCTTCTGCGAGAGGGATCTGGTGGTATTCGGAACGCCGGTGTATGCCGGGCGGGTGCCCAATGTGCTGCTGCCGTATCTGCGGGAAAAGGTCCGGGGCGGAGGCGCGCTGGCGGTGCCGGTGGTGCTGTTCGGCAACCGGAACTATGATGACGCGCTGATCGAGCTGCGGGACCTGCTCCAGGCAGACGGCTTCGGCTGTATTGCGGCAGGGGCCTTCGTGGGGGAGCACAGCTTTTCCCGGACCCTGGGCGCGGGCCGTCCGGACGATCGGGATATGGCGGGACATCCCGCCTTTGCCCGGGAAATCTGCGGGAAATTAGCGGGACAAGCCGGGACAGAGAATACGCCTGTTGCCGTCCGGGGGGAAACACCCATCCGCCCCTATTACACCCCACGGGATCGCCACGGAAACCCCATCAGCATCCTGAAGGTAAAACCCAAAACGGACATGGCAAAGTGCGGCGGCTGCGGTCTGTGCGCGGAGCTGTGCCCTATGGGCTCCATTGACCCGGCGGATGTGTCCCGGGTCAATGGCATCTGCATCAAGTGCTGCGCCTGCGTAAAAAAGTGCCCTGCCGGAGCCAAGTATTTTGACGATCCCGGATACCTGTTTCACCAGCACGAGCTGGAGGACGTTTACACCCGCCGGGCGGAAAACGAATGGTTCGTATAAATGCAAATAATCAAAACCTCCGGCTTCAAGAGCGTTGACATAGGAAAACAAGCAGAAACCCAGTAAAATCAACGTTTTTAAGGGCAGAGGGCAAACAGGTTAGCTCAAAAATTGAATAACCAAGCGTCAAAAGGGATGTTACCGCAAGGCAGCATCCCTTTTCGCATACGCCCACGCCGTAGATTTTGAGAAAAGTCTACGGCGTTTTTTTCTGCCCAAATCTGAGAGGAGGTGCAGCCACAATGTACTTTACGAACGGCAGCAGCCGTGCGTTTGAAATGCTCATGCGGGGAAAGCCCGGCTTTGACCGCTACGAAAACGGCGGCTGTGCCGACTGTGAGGATTGCAATACCTGTCACTTTTACCGTCCGCATTGGAAGTACCAGTTCTGTGTGTACGCGGAATGTCCGTATGAGCCGGGCAAGCTGACCGCCCTCCGGCGCGGCACGGCGAAGTGAGCGAAAGGAGCTGATAACCTATGGCAGTATTTCGGGTGGAGCGCAACAGCGGGTACACCGTCATGTCAAACCACCATCTGCGAAATAAGGAGCTGACCTTGAAAGCCAAGGGGCTGTTATCGCAAATGCTGTCCCTGCCGGAGGATTGGGACTATACCCTTGCGGGGCTGTCCCATATCAACCGTGAGAGCATCGACGCGATCCGCACCGCCGTATGGGAGCTTGAAAAAGCCGGATATATCCTGCGACGGCAGGGACGCGATGAAAAAGGCAAAATGACTGCTATCGAATACACCATCTATGAGCAGCCGCAGCCGATGTTGGAAAATCCAATACCGGGCAAACCGATGTTGGAAAATCCGACAACGGATAATCCGACGTCGGAAAATCCAACGCAATTAAATAAAGATAGATCAAGAACTAACTTACCAAAGAAAGAAAAATCAATTACAGATCTATCAAATACCGATTCCTTTCCTATCCTTTCCCCTGACCCCTCACCTTGCAGGGCTGCGCCGGAACGGAAAGGAACGGAAGCGTTCAAACAGAGTGCCGTAGATATTTACCGTGAAATCATCATGGAGAATATCGAGTATGACACGCTCACGCAGAACCCGAAAATGGACAAGGAGCGTTTGGACGAGATCGTAGACCTCATGCTGGAAACTGTCTGCTCTGCGCGAAAGACGCTCCGCATCGCTGGCGACGATTACCCCGCCGAGCTGGTAAAGAGCAAATTCTTGAAGCTGAACAGCAGCCACATTGAGTTTGTCATGGACTGTATGCGGGAGAACACCACGAAGATCCGCAACATCAAGCAATATCTGCGGGCGGTGCTGTTCAACGCTCCGTCTACCATCGACAACTACTATACTGCCCTCGTCGCGCACGACATGGCAAGCCCTGATTGGGGCAAGCCGAAATCGGGCATCCCGGACTATTCCTGTTCGCCGGACGAAAGCCTATGAGAATATGGCTGATCTGGCGGGTGCGCCCGCCCTGACTGCGGCAGAAAAATCGAAAGGAGTGATAACCGTTGCAGGAAGAAGTAACCCGAAAGACGATTGCCCTTGCAATCAAGGCAGCAAAGCTGGACGGAAAGATGCTGCAAGCCGCGCTGCGGAAGCTCTTGCAGCTCTACCGCAAGGCAAGGGACACGCCCCGTCGCGGCAAGCAAACGCTGAAACAGCTTATGCGGCATGGCACGGGCGTTTCCAATATCGAAATCACCGATGCGAATATCAAAGTCTTTGAAAGCACGGCGAAGAAATACGGCATTGACTTTGCGCTGAAAAAGGCAGATGACCGATACCTTGTGTTTTTCAAGGGACGGGACGCGGACGTGCTGACGGCGGCGTTTCGGGAGTTTTCCAAGAAAAAGCTGGATAAGGAGCGCAAGCCCTCCGTGCGGCGCGACCTTGCCGAGAAGAAAACCGAAGCCGCGCAGACCGCTAAGCGGGACAAGGTGAAAAATATGGACAGGGGGATCGACCGATGAAGCCGGAAATCAAAAAGCAAATCATACTCCATCTCCCATATCTTGCCTTTGTCTATCTGTTTGGAAAGGTCGGACAGGCGTTCCGGCTGGCGCAGGGGGCGGATCTGTCTGCAAAGCTGCTGCATATCGGGCAGGGCTTCTCCGCTGCCTTTGCAAGTGCCGCCCCCAGCTTCCATCCCACCGATCTGCTGATTGGGCTTGCCGCAGCCGTGATTATCCGGCTGGTGGTCTACTCCAAGCAGAAGAACGCCAAGAAATACCGCAAAGGCATGGAGTACGGCACGGCGCGTTGGAGTGCATAATTTTAAGTGTAAATGACACATACATGGACGCACAGGAGGTTATGCACATGACTGATTATAGCAAAATTACAGCCCTTTACTCCCGCCTTTCCGTGGGCGACGAGGACAGGGACGGCGGCGAGAGCAACAGCATACAGAACCAAAAAATATTTTTGGAGAACTATGCCAGAGGGCAGCACCTAACCAATATCCGGCACTACATCGACGATGACGAAAGCGGCAGGTTTTTTGACCGTTCCGCCTACTCCCGCATGATGGACGATGTGGAAAACGGGAAAATCGGTGTCTGCATTATGAAAGACCTTACCCGCTGGGGGCGCGACTATCTCCAAGTCGGCAACGCGATGGAGATATTCAGACGGAACAATGTGCGCTTTATCGCGGTCAACAACGGCATTGACAGCGAGAAGCCCGATACATTGGAGTTTGCGCCCTTTATCAATATCATGTCGGAGTGGTACGCAAAGGACATCAGCAAGAAAGTGAAAACGGGCATTAAGACCAAAGGCATGAGTGGAAAGCCGATTGTCACCGAAGCCCCTTACGGCTATGTCAAAGACCCGGACAACAAGGATTTTTGGATAATCGACGAGGAAGCCGCCGAGGTTGTCCGTTTGATTTTCCGTCTGTTTATCGGCGGGAAGAACCGCAACCAAATCGCCGTGCATCTGAAAAACGAGCAAATCCCTACCCCCACTTTCTATATGAAAGACCGGGGGCGGGGAACCTGTAAAAATAAGACGCTCAACGAGGATAACCGCTGCAAGTGGAACAAAGCCACCTTGACCAATATCCTCACACGGCAGGAGTATTGCGGCGATGTAGTCAACTTCAAGACTACAAAGCATTTCCGGGATAAACATAACCACTATGTAGACCGGAGCCAGTGGCACATCACAGAAAATGTGCATGAGCCGATTATCAGCCGCAGCGATTTTGAAACCGTACAGCGGATTTTGGAAAACGCACCCGTCAGACGCCCCAACGGGGACGGGGAAATCCACCCTCTGTCCGGCTTACTTTTCTGTAAGGACTGCGGCGCAAAAATGCACATTCGTATAGATTACCGGAACGGCGGCAAGCGGCACGTTGCTTTTTGCAGCGAGTACCACAAGGGAAAAGCCAAGAACCCCAAATGCCATTCCCCGCACATCATGGACGCGGACTTGCTCATGCAGACCATCGCGGAAGTGCTGAAGAAAATCGAGGACTATTCTATCAGCAACCGGGCGGAGTTTGAAGCCTTAGTGAAAAAGAACCTTGCCATGCAGCAGACCGACCAGACCAAAAAGCAGCAGAAGCGTATTCCGCAAATCACGACGCGCCTTGAACAGATTGACAAGGTGCTGAATAAGCTCTATG
>ENA-OUOU01001275-OUOU01001275.1-human-gut-metagenome-genome-assembly--contig:-NODE-1275-length-13434-cov-4.143807_pt1 | contig 13434 bp, 14 predicted proteins | sample MGYA00237936_ERZ548765 | MGnify/ENA primary metagenome ERZ548765 (study PRJEB26490, sample SAMN05356889) | human gut metagenome | biome: terrestrial biome; feature: human-associated habitat; material...
ATAATTATAACTTGGTACACGCTATACACTACTATAAACTGTACTCCATTTTAGGGTAGCCGATGAACACGGTGTCGTACTCGCTCCAGTTTGCAGGGGTGGTCTGGGTCAGTGCGATGTCGCGCAGCGCTTCATTTTCGTGTTCGCGGTTGACGCGGCTGCCCTCAGTATTCCAGTTCAGGTCGGCAGAGGTGTACAGAGTGACTGGCGTGATCTCAAACAGATCGGCGTTCAGCTCGTCTGCGATGGTTTCCGCAACAGCCTTAGTGCTGCCGGTCGCGGAGTAGTACGCGACAAGTGCCTTGCTATCCTTGCCAGTGTTCGGCGTCTGGTTGTTCTGATCCTTTGCCAGATAATTGCGGAGAATGTTCGCTACCTGAGCACGGGTTGCACCGGCCTGCGGGTCAAAGCGATTGCCGTCGGTACCGTTTACGACGCCGTTCGCGTGCGCCCAGTCAACCGCAGTCGCAGCATAGGCAGGAATTGCGTTCTCGTCTGCGAAATCCTCGCCGGCATCTGCCGTCGGAGAACCGGCATAGCGCCACAGCATTGTAACAAGCTGTGCACGGGTAATATTGCCGGTCGGATTGGTGCCGTCAGATACGCCATTCTCTTTCGCCCAATCCATGCCAGCCTGATACCACGGATTGCTATTCGAGGTGTCCGTACCGGCGTTGCGCGCCAGCACAGTCATCAGCATACCACGGGTGGTAGCAGCGTTCGGAGAGAACTGGTTGTTGCCGGTGCCGCTCATCAGACCGTTATCGGTCACGTACTGCACGGCTTCGGCGTACCACGCATTATTCGGCACATCGGTAAAGCCGGTGTTGGCCGCAAAGGCTGCCGGAGCGGTTGCCAACAGCAGAGCTGCCGCCGCAATAGAGCTGATAATTTATTTTAATTTTTTCATAGAAAACACACTCCTTAATATACATAAATATACATAATCTGGATACAGAATATTCATCAGTGCCTGATCATGGTGATGCGTCAGCGTAGACTGGGTATCGAGCAGCATGGTTGCGCCGCCTGCACGGGTGTATCGGAAGCGATCTTCTCACGCTTTTTCTTTATTGTACGGTTATACAGCGGATAGGTAAGAGTTGTTTTTATTCCCGAATAAAATTTGTAAATGTCACCTGCTCCTGCTCTGGCAAAGCCAGACCTGCCTTTATAGCTAAATCCTTGCAATGCAAGAAGAACGCCATATTTTTTCCCAAAATTCTCATGGTCTGCATCCCTTCCAGATCTTTCTTCACTTCTTCTGGTTTGGCACCGTGAACAATGTTCCAGTACCGGGATGAGATAATGGGCATCTGCATCAGAGCAAAATATTTGTTGATCTGATCCCATGTTGCAGTAGTTCCGGCGCGTCTTGCCGATACGACAGCAGCCGCAGGTTTCAGGAGAAAACGGTTTCCACCGCCGCACAGGTCTGCGTAAAAGGCTCGATCCATGAAGGAAGTAATCGCACCGCCTGCCGCACCCCAATGTACAGGCGTTCCAAAGACAAATCCGTCATAATCTCCCGCAATATCCAGAAATTCATTGACTGTATCCTGAAAGACACATTGCTTTTTCTTTGCACAGCTTTTACAAGCAATACAGCCGGACAGAGGCTTATTTCCAATCCAGAATATATCTGTATCAATGCCATTCTGGTTAAGGGCCTCTGATACTTCGCATAATGCTGTATATGTACAGCCTTCCTTATGAGGGCTACCGTTTACAAGTAATACTTTCATGATCTCGCTTCCTCCCATTTACACATTTCGCACCAGATTTGTCAGATGCTCAATCGCCGCCGGGTCGCGGTGGTCAAAGAATGCGCTGGTGTTGGTATCAAGTGCAGCAATCAAAGCCATATCATCGCCGCTCAGTTCAAAATCGAACACATCGAAATTCTGTTCCATGCGCTCCTTTTTCGTGCTCTTGGGAATGCACACGACTCCGCGCTGCAAAAGCCAGCGAAGCACCACCTGCGCCACACTCTTATGGTATTTTTCGCCAATCGCTTTGAGTGTTTCATTTCCGAACAAATTGCCTCGCCCTTCGGCGAAAGGTGCCCATCCTTCCATCTGTACACCCTTTGACTGCATAAATTCCTGCGCTTTCGTCTGTTGGAAGAATATATTGGCTTCCACTTGATTGACGGCGGGTGTGACCTCGTTAAAAGCGATTAGATCCGCCAAACGGTCAGGATAAAAACTGCAAACGCCGATGGCACGGATTTTGCCTGCTTTATACAGCTCTGTCATCGCCCTCCATGCTCCGTAGTAGTCGTTCAGCGGCTGGTGAATCAGGTAAAGATCAAGGTAGTCCAGCCCCAGCTTCTGCATGGATTTTTCAAAGCCGCGTTTTGCGCCCTCGTAGCTGGTATCAGTGATCCACAGCTTCGTGGTGATAAACAACTCCTCGCGTGGAACACCGCAGCGCTTGATTGCTCTGCCGACAGCCTCTTCATTCCCGTAGGAGGCCGCAGTGTCAATGCTGCGGTAGCCGACCGAGATTGCATCCACGACTGCCTGTTCACACTGTGCAGGGTCAGTGATTTGATAAACGCCAAAGCCAAGCTGCGGCATTTTTACTCCATTATTCAAAGTTACATAGTTCATAATGCGTTCCTCCATTCTTATTTCGTACTGTGACCGCCGAATACATCAAACTGCATGGTAGACAGTTTATCGTCAATTTCCTGTACTTCTTCCGGGGTCAAAACAACATCGCCCGCCTTGAAGTTTTCCTCCAGCCGGTTCATCTTGCGAGAACCGGGGATCGGCACGATATAGGGCTTTTTGTTGATCATCCATGCGAGGGAAAGCTGTCCCATGGTGGCATTCTTCTTTGCTGCCAGTTCTGTCAGAAATGCAAGCAGCGCTTTCGCCTTCTCATATCCTTCTTCGGTATACTGGGGCATCCCTGCGCGATAATCCTGCTTGCCCTCAAATTTCGTGTCCGGCGTATATTTTCCTGTCAGGAAGCCATTCGCCATAGGAGAAAAGGCGACACAGGCAATATTCAGTTCTTCGCAGGTGGGGAAAATAGATTCATGCCATCTGGCCATCATAGAATAACGGTTTTCAATGGCCGTTACCGGGCAGACTGCATTTGCCCTCCGGAGATATTCTTCCGTAGTCTCCGAGATTCCCCAGTAACGGATTTTTCCCTCCTTGATAATCTGTGCCATTGTATCTGCTACAATTTCCGGCTCCACCTTCGGATCGATTCTGTGCTGATAATAGAGATCAATATAATCTGTCCCTAACCGTTTTAAACTCATCTCAACACTTTTGCGGATCGTTTCCGGACGGCTGTCCAGCGACAAAGTCAGGTCTTCGTTGTGGTGGACACCCATCTTTGTAGCGATCACGACTTTATCGCGCACGCCTTTCAGTGCCGCACCGACCAGCTCCTCGTTGTAGGAAACCGTTCCGTCAGGGAAAACACCCGTATATGCTTCGGCAGTGTCAAAGAAATCATAGCCCATCTCATAGGCTTGCCGCAGTGTCTTAATTGCAGTTGCACTGTCCACCGGGTCACCTGAGGCATGGCTAAATCCCATGCAGCCAAGGCCGACCGGATTTACAAATAAATCGCTGTTTCCAAGTTTTCTTTTTTTCATAACAATACATCTTCCTTTCTATTGACACTGAAATTTTTGTTTGAAAGTAGCTGCTTTATGGTTTTATCATAATATGAGACCTCCCGTTACAGAAGTCTCGATTGGTTGTTCAGCTTATACTCATAGGTTATAACTGCAATCTCTGTTAAAGCCGATTCGCAAATACTGCGCTCATTCCACCATCCACGGTCAACTCTATTCCTGTCACAAAACTACTCTCATCAGAAGCAAGAAAAATCACAGCATTTGCTATATCCTCTACACTTCCCATTCTGCCAGCAGGAGTAAGCGACTTGCGCCATTTCTGCCGTTCTTGTTCTTCCTCCGGGCTCCTTCCCAATTCTCCGGTAGCGGCTGCAGTCGGAATCACTCCCGGGCTTACAGCATTTACCCGGATATGTCGGCTTTTCAAATCTGTCGTCCAGCTATGGATAAAGGAACGTACCGCAGCCTTAGAAGCCGCATACAGAGAGAAATCCGGCAGGCCAAGTTCAGCAGTAATGGATGTATTCAGAATAATCGAAGCTCCCTCTGATAAAATAGGAAGCATTGCCTGTACTGTAAAAATCGTTCCCTTTACATTTGTATCAAGAGTACGATCAATTTCTTCCTCTGTAAGTTCTTCCAGCTTCACGTATCTGCCAATTCCCACATTTGCAAAAAGAATATCCAGCTTCTTTTCTTTGCTTTGAATAACCTCGCAAACGCGCAGCATATCTTGTTTCACGGCTACATCGGCACATACATAGTGAGCGTTGCTCCCAAGTTGCTGCACAGCCTTTTGCAATGCCTGTTCCCGGCGGCCTGTGATATATACAACAGCACCTTCCTCTACCATTTTGCGGGCAGATTCAAAACCGATTCCTGAACTGCCGCCGGTAATCAAAGCAACTTTGTTTTCTAAGCGTTTCATGGCAACCTCCTGAATGAGCAGGCCACAGCCGTTGTCTGGCTGCAGCCTGCATCAAGTTTTTTAATTGCTATATCCCAGCTCGTTTAGCCATGCCAGAATGTCCGGCTCTGCCTCCTGCACATTATTTCTGGATACGGTAAAGCCATCCTTATAGATAGTTGCGTTGGGTTCTAACTCTGCAATCGTGTTGATTGTATTCGAGAAACCGCTGCCGCCGTGGGTATTAAACGGGATGATGGTTTTGCCCGAAAAATCATAAGTATCAAAGAACGTGTAAAGAATCATCGGCATATCACCCCACCAGTTCGGATACCCCACAAAAATCGTATCGTACTGGTCGAAGTTTTCAATCGTATCTTTGATTGCAGGGCGTGCTCTGTTATCCTGTTCCTCTGCCGCCTGATCTACCAGCGTGTCATGGTCTGTTGGATACGGAACCTCCGGCTCGATACGGAACAGATCGGCTCCGGTATTCTCCTGAATGACGTAGGCCACATACTGGGTATTTCCTAACACCTCACCGTCAATAATAATGGTACTGTTGCGTTCTTCTTCTGTCATGCTGCTTTCATCTGGATTTGTTGTTTCCGGCATGGAAAAGTAAACGACCAGCGTATTGCTGCCAGAGCCTCCATCGGTTTTGTTTTCCGGCTCAGATGATGGTGTGCTTTCCGGTTCGGAAGTTTGGACACTTTCCGGCTCAGACGGGGCAGGGGTATTCGTTTCATTGCTGCCGCAGGCGGCCAGGCTGAACATCATCAGCAAGCTCATAATCAATGCGGTTAGTTTTTTCACAGTAGATTCCTCCTATTATTTCTCTCAAAATGCTTCCATCAGAATTTGATAGATTTCTTCGTGCGACAATTTTTTACAGCACCCTGCCGTTACGTTCGTACTGTCTGCAACTGCCTGAAAGCACTGCGTATCTGTAATTCCCATTTCCCGGAAGGTTGTCGGCAGTCCCATTTCTTTGATAAAGTCCGCCAGATTGTTGATTCCTGCAAGGGCAGCTTCTTCATCCGTGCCATCTGCTCCCCATACATTCCGCCCAAATCGGGCAAAGCGGGACAGTCCTTCTTTGTAGATATGCCGGTAGAGAACCGGATGAATCACCGCAAGCCCCCGGCCATGATTGCAGTCGGTGTATGCCCCTAACTGATGTTCGATCTGGTGCGCCTGAAAGTCGGTGATTTTGCCGATCTTCAAAATACTGTTTTCCCCCATAGCAGACGCCCACATCAGTTCGCTCCGGGCCTCGTAATTCTGCGGGTCATCCAGCAGAACGCGCATATTGCGGATAACGCTCCGCATGATTGCTTCGTTCATATCGTCGGACAGATTGTTCTTTTCCGGCTTGCCGAAATAAGTTTCCATGCAGTGACTGAGCGTATCAAAGGCTCCGGAGATTACCTGCGTCATGGGCAGGGACATGGTGTAATCGGGATCAAGCATGGCAATATCTGCCTGTGCGCCCAACAGCCCGGCCTTTGTCTTTTTCTCTTCGTTGGTGATCACAGCGCCATTATTCATTTCCGCACCCGTTCCAGATGCCGTGACAATGGCGATCATGGGCACAAAGCTGGACGGATAGGTATGGTGCTCAAATTCCATCTTCCAAATATCCTCGTCCGTCTTTGCCTGCGCGGAGATGATCTTACAGCAGTCAATGACCGAACCGCCGCCTACCGCAAGAATCAGGTCGATCCCGTTTTCACGGACAATCTTTGCCCCTTCCTGCACCTTTGCATAAGTGGGATTGGACATGATACCGGAAAACTCCGTTACCTTTTTTCCAGCAGCTTTCAGATACTCCATAAGCTCCGTATAAACACCGTTTTTCTTGATGGAGCCGCCGCCATAAGCGAGCATGACGTTGTTTCCATACTGTTTCAACAGACAGGTCAGGTATTCTTTTGCACACCCTCTGCCGAAATAAACTTTGGTTTTGTTTTCAAAGATAAAGTTGTTCATTCTGCATTTTCCTCCTATTTATTCATCTGTTTTTCCCAAAAGGCAACCGCATCATCAAGCCACCCTTCGGCTGCCGTTCCAGTTCCAAGTCCAAATCCATGCCCCAGTCCTTCATACACATGAAACTCCGTATTGATACCGACAGAGGACATGGCATTTAAGCGATTCTGCATAGTACGCCAGCTTGCGATACCATCACGGTCGCCCACACAACTGTAAGTAGGCGGGGCATTCTGCGTATATTCGCTATGGCCGGTATATTGAATGACTGCGGTTCCCGGTCTTGGCAATTCGTCCCCGCCAAAGGCTGCGGGGCCGTAGGACGCGAGGTAAGCTGTCATCCGACCACCTGCAGAGCCGCCCCAAAGGGAGTAACAGTCGGTGTCTATTTCCAATTCCTCTGCGTGTTCAAAAATGAAACTGATGGCTCTTGCCAAGTCCTCAACAGCGGTATCCCAGCCCGGACGGTAGATAAGTGCAAAGGCGTTATACCCTTTTTTTGATAGTTCCAAAGCATGGGGGAAACTATCGTGCATGGCAGCCACATAGGCAAAGCCTCCGCCTGCGCTCACTACGGCAAATTTTTCTCCGGGAGTTCCTTTGAAGAAGAACAATCCTGTATCCTCTTTCTCTGGATCAGCCGCCTTTTCTTCCTCCGTGTAAATATCATAGAAAATCGTGTCCCCGGCGACTGCATGGGATTTGAAGTAATTTGCGATTTCCACTGTTTTATCCGCATCAATATGGCTGTACCATGTAAGACTTAAATCTCCTAACGTGTCGCCGCTGTAATAACCGCTGTTCACCGGAAAAATCAGCCTGCCGTAATCCCCGAAAACGGGATCGTTCATCACATCGGATATACTTGTATCTTTCGTGTATGGTTCACTGACAGTCTGCACTGAAATTTCCTCTCGCGCGCTTGTTGGCTGTATCTGCTCCTGTGCAGAATCCGGGATTTCCACATCCGAGGAACGATGCTCTGTGTTCCCACTCCTATTGCATCCGACAAGGCAGGTCAATATACCAAAAAGCAAAATGCTTAAAAGCATATTCCTCACGATATCACCTCCTACCGCGAAAGATATTCATCATACCTTTGCAGATAATTTTTTCGCTTCCGCTTTGTTCGTCGCCATTCCGACATACTCCATACCGTACATCCGGGCAAAACGGCTCATCGTGTACTCGGCCTTTTCCAGCATCCATTTTTCCGGAGCAGCCCCCTGGAACAGAAAGACGAATTTTCTTCCTCCCAGCTCTCCTTCGCCCACCGGCCCGTAAAAACGGTCAAGCAAATTTCTTACTAAGCCGCACATACTGTGCCAGTAAACAGGGGAACCGATTACGATGGTATCCGCCTCCTTCATACTTTCCAGAATTTCAGCAAACTGATCGTCCGCAAAGTTCTGCCCGTATCCGTACAGTTTATAATCCACCAGATGAAGTGTCCGGTAATCCTTTCCGTCCATCAGTGTACTGGCCAACTCGGTGGTATTTCCGTTCTTGTTCGGGCTTCCATTGATAAATAAAACACTCATTTTGTATTCTCCTTGCAGTTTTTGAAACCGGCTTATTTCGTGGTTCCTGCTCCTATTATAAAAAAATCGAGGCTTCCTCAGAAGTCTCGATTTGTTCATCAGTTATTACCCAAAGGTTATAACTCTTTTTCTATTTTATGATGCTTTTCGCTGCCAAAAGAAAGCGTTTCACAGATTCAGATGCGTGTGGCGAATGAAGCAAGCCGTATGGGATGCTGTAATCCCATTCCACAGGAATCACTTTCAAAAGCGGGTGTACATTTGCCCATCCCGGAATAGCCAGTAAGACATCATAGCTGTTTTCACAGCAATTAAAAATATCCGTATTATAAAAATCAAAATCCACGATTTGAATCTGCGGGTGGTTCCGCCAGAGATCATCCCGAAGCTGATCTACATAATGGCTCCACTCCCGGTGTATCAGAAGTAAGTTCTCACCATATAAATCCTGTATTTGTAATTTGTCTTTTGCCGCAAGCCTGTGAAGAATGGAAACGGCGCAGCAAAAAGGTTCACGGGATAGTTCCAGACCGGCACACCGTCTTAAATCCAGCATGGTTTCATCAAAGATTCCCCCAACCACATCAATGTTTTTCCCCAGATTCGCTAAAATTTCACGGGCATTTTCCGGTGTATTTTCATAGGGAACAATTTGAAATTTCAAATCGGGGCATTGCTCCTGAATTTTAGGCCAAATCTGCATTAAAAGCTGTGCCGGTGTCATAGGCGAAGTTCCAATGCGTATCACGGCATTATCTTCCTGCATCGCATTTTTCGCCCGCGTCACTGAATCCTTGCAATATTGGATAATATACTTCGCATCCTGATACAAAGACTTTCCTGCTTTTGTTAAGATCAGTCCCCGGTGTGTCCTCTCAAACAATTTCACTCCAAGCGAATCTTCCAGAAGATTGATCTGCTTAATGACAGCCGTAGCCGTAATATAGGCTTCCTCCGCAGCCTTATTAAAACTGCCTGCATCAGCTACGCGCAAAAAGGTTTCAAGTTGAGGATTGTACATCACGATCACCTCCCGCCTGTTTTTTATATTTCCGACCGTCCAACGGCTTACACGCATCACGGGTAATTATCCACGAATGGTCGAAACGAATGACACCTGCTATGCGGTTTTCTTCACAAAGTTTTTGAATACGACGCTCAGAGATTCCCCATTTTTCTGCGGTATCTTTTACGGAGATGTAGTTAAGCATCGTCCGTTCCTCCTTAAATCATACCGAAATGCAGTAAAGCCTCCTTGATTGCTTTTTCCTTATCGTGTGGGCATTGGGGCTGCTTGGCATTCTCAGACTTCGGTTTATTGTAGTTCTCGCGCTCAATGATGCCGTATTTCTGCTTCACCTGAGCAATATACAAGCTGCTGACCTTCAATCCGGTATGCTCCAGCACATATCTCTTGATTTCCTCATAAGTTGCTTTGCTCTCCGCCGCCGTCAAATCCAACTCGTCCATCTTGATTTCCACTTCAATATGATGGTCGACATTGAGTTTGGACAATAAACATACCGTCTCTACATGTGGAGTTTGACTAAACATATCAACTGGTTGAATCTTGACAATACGATACTCTTTCTTTAATACGCCTAAATCTTTAGCCAAAGTAGCTGGGTTACAAGATACATAGATCATCGTTTTGATCTTTGATTTTAAAATAGTTTCCTTCATTATATCATCCAAGCCAGAACGAGGCGGATCCACAATCAATGTATCCACTTCTTTTTCTTGCACTAAATGTGCTAAGGCACTACCCGCATCTTCACAAATGAAAGATACATTGTCTGCATGATTTAACATCGCATTTTCATTGGCATTATCAACCGCATCCTGAATGGATTCAACACCAATGATTTCTTCAGCTTTATCTTTCACAAATAAACTGATGGCACCAATACCACTATAGGCTTCAACCGTAGTCTTGGATCTTGGCATCCAATCTTTAACCACATTATAAAGATTCACGGATTGTTTCGTGTTTAACTGGAAGAAAGATCTTGGAAGTAAAGAAAGTTGAATATCTTCTAATTGAAGATGCATTTTTTCTTCTCCCCAAATAAAACGCATATCTCCAAATACTTCACGCTTTGTTTCTGTTTTTACACTTTGCCAGATTGAAACAACACCCTCTAATTGAGTTACGTCATGAATAAATTCTTCACTGATATCTTCTTTTCCCGTCACAAATATAATTTGAATCTTAGAATCAAATTCTTTCATCACCAATGTACGATAACCCGTTTTCTTTTTATCATCATACATCTTTAAATGATGCTCATTCATAATTTTTAAAACTTCCTGACGCGTTTGTTCCAACAATTTTGAATGCACATAACATCTTTCCATCTTTTGGAAATGGTTTGTATCACGCTCATACATTCCTGTATATAACTCCCCATATTCTTCACCAAAAGGAAGTTTGCAGCTATTACGATATGACAATGGCTCCGGATTCTTTATGATTGGTAAAATGCGACCATTATAATCCGCATACTTAATCAGCGCCTCTTTTAAATTACCCTCTTTCATCTTGCATTGTGCTGGATACTTTACGTGCATCAAAGCACATCCACCACACTCTTTCCAAATTGGACAAAGTGGGTAGCGACGCTTTGAACTCTGTTCAACTAAACGAGTTAATTCTCCAACTAAATAAGTACCTTCATCACTTTTAATATCAAATTCAATGACTTCATCCGGAATGGCATTTTCAATAAATACTGGCTTTCCTTCATGGAACGCAATTCCCTCACCATTAATTCCCCATTTTTTTACTGTTGTTTTCATATTTTTTATACACAGTTACGACAAACTCAAACGTAACCTCTAACCTTTCTAATTGTTTTACACGATCAAGTCCAGCTTGACTCGTTTTATATCGATATGGTGTCATTTCCAGTAAAGACCATACATCATCTACCATCTTTTTTTCCTGAATAATTTCCTGGTTTACCAATTCATATTGTTCTAGTATTTCAGGCATTTCATTTTCGTATGGTGTGTCATACAATACTTCTTTTAATTCAAAACAATGCTTAGGACCCGGACCTACTACGATCCAATATCCATTTTCTTTTAGTATACGATAGATTTCATCTTGACCTAAAGGCACAAAAATACTTGTAACACAATCTATGCTCTCATCTAAAAAAGGCATATCAAATAAACTACCCACAATATATTGCGTATGTTTATCTTGTTTAGACGCATGAAGAATCGCTTCCTTGCTCAAATCAATCCCATAACTATGTTCAAAGTTCGCCCCTATCTCTTTTGTATAGTAACCCTGACCACAGCCAGCATCCAAATAAATAGATCCATTAGCCTTTCCCTTTACATATTGACGCATAAAATCATAATAATCTTTTTCTAAAAAATCTGTACGCGCTTTGACCATTAAAGCGTTGTCCCCATGATTCTTTGTCTGTTTACGTGATAAGTTCACATAACCTTGTTTGGCACAATCAAAAGAATGATTATTTTCGCATCGAAATGTTTTATTTTCTTTTATTAGTTTCTTTTTACACACCGGACATATCAACATAAAAAGATTATAACATAAAAGAAAAAGAGAAGCGCTATATTTCACTTCTCTTAGAATAAATCTTCTTCAACCTTAACTGGATGTACCCAAATATCTTCTGTATTATCTATACAATCTTGTACCATCTTGTCAAAGTCCCATTTTGCCTCATATTTTTCACACTTATCCACACGAGGTTTAGTGACCGGATTCTTTGGTGTAAAAATCGTACAACAATCTTCATAAGGAAGAATACTTGTTTCATATGTTCCAATCTTTTTAGAAAGATCAATAATTTCAACTTTATCCATACAAACAACTGGACGAATAATCGGCATATTTGTGACATCATTGATTGTAAGCATGCTCTCTAAAGTTTGACTTGCGACCTGTCCAATCGATTCGCCTGTTGCGATAGCTTGAGCATGTCTTTTCTTAGCTAGGCCTGTCGCAATACGCATCATCATACGACGCATCAATGTGATTGCATAACTTTCATCCGCATTTTGATAGATTGCCAATTGAAGATCTGTAAATGGAACAACATGAACTAAAACATCACCTTGATAACCAGATACAAGTCTAGCTAGTTCCATTACTTTTTCTTGTGCATTTTGTGAAGTATATGGAGGTGAAGCATAGTGAATACATTCTATGTGTACACCACGTTTCATCATTAAATAGCAGGCAACTGGAGAATCAATTCCACCACTTAATAAAACCATGGCCTTTCCTCCAACACCCACTGGATATCCACCCGCACCTTGAATACGATCTGTCATAATGTAGGCTGCATCCTGGTGTACTTCAACGACAATTTTTACATCCGGATTATGAACATCCACTTTCCAGTCACTGTTCTTTAAAATCTTAGTTGCAACCCTACGATTAATATCGTCTGAAATATATGGGAATAATTTATCACTACGACGTGCAGCTACCTTAAATGTTTTTGGTGTTGTTAAATCTAAAGATTCATAACAAGCATCAATGATTTGATCTAAATCTGGTTCCACTTTAATAGCTAATGAGAAGGAAGATATTCCAAAAACTTTAGCTAAAATATCACTAACCTGCTTAGAATCTTCATCATGAAGATAAATATACATACGGTCGTGCTGTTTTTCAAATTCTAATGTTGGGAATGCTTTTAAAGCCTTACGAACATTGTCATAAAGCGCCTTAATAAAGTTGTTACGGTTTTTTCCTTTTAAACTCAATTCGCCATAACGAATTAAGATATGATTATAACGATAAGCCATAATTCTCTATAATCTCCTTACATGTTTCTATAAAATATTTTGCCTCTTCCAAAGTATTCTCATAAGAAAAAGATAAACGAATTCCATGTGTCGCATCAAATTCCGACTTGTGCATAGCCAATAACACTTCAGAAGCATTCGTATTTTGTGATGAACAAGTACTTTTTGCGGATACACAAATTCCCTTTTGATCCAAAGCGTTCAATAAGACTTCACTTGTGATTTGATCAAATGAAATATTAAGAATATAAGGAATCGCATCTTTTGGCGAATGTACATGCGCACCATTGATTTTAGCTAATTCTTCACGTAAATATTGATTGATTTTTAAAACATGATCATAAGCCTTTGATTGTTCCTCTAAAGCTAAACGAATTGTCTTTGCCAAAACAATATTTGCCGGTGCATTCTCTGTTCCACCACGAAGTCCTTGTTCCTGTTGTCCACCTTGAATGATTGGAACAAGTTGAATCTTCTTTTTCTTCATTAAAATGGCACTACCCTTTAGACCATGAATCTTATGTGCAGAGATCGTTGCCATATCTAATTTATCGAAAGGAATATCAATTTTTGAGAAGCTTTGTACCTGT